>Ga0214921_10000099_pt1 | contig 160467 bp, 152 predicted proteins | sample LL1505_MetaG_FD_177992 | JGI IMG/M metagenome (GOLD analysis project Ga0214921, IMG submission 177992) | Freshwater microbial communities from Lake Lanier, Atlanta, Georgia, United States - LL-1505 | ecosystem: Environmental > Aquatic > Freshwater > Lake | place: USA: Georgia | collected... | reverse complement strand
CATCTTCTGTTCCAGTGGTCACGGTCTACGACAAGTCTGGTCTATTGGTGCAGCATGAAAAGGGACAGATGTTTGCTGAAGATGTCCAGGCCTTGTCGCGTTGGATTTGAAGGTATCGCCCTTTACCCTTCTGCGAGCTCGCATTACAGCGTTGTCAGCGCCTACAGCGCCGAAGCCGACAGTACTGATTATTTCATTCAGGCGACCGTCGCCTTGCGGATTGCCATGGCGGTGGCTTTGGCTTTGTCCGTCTCTACGCGCAGGAGCGCAAGCTCTTCGGCCGACATGCGATCAATGTTGGAGAAGTCCAGTTTCCACATGTGCGAATCGCTCCAGCGCTGGGGCGATTGCACCGTAGTGCGTGGGCTGGGCGATGTCTCCAGGAGCTTCAATGCCAACTCCAGCGTGGCGGCCTGAGACGCGGCATCTTTTGGCTTACCCGCTGCATTGCCCAGTGGGAAGTCGGAGAAAATAAAGCGCGGCACACCGACATGTTCAACGATGTCCTTCGCGCAACCCATCACCACCGTAGGGATTCCTGCAGCCTCAAGCGCACGGGCGGTGAGGCTCATCGACTGATGGCAAATCGGGCAGTTGGGGATTAGGATGGCCACATCCACACCGTCTGACTTGCAGCGCTCTATGATCATGGGAATGTCGACCTCGATCGTGTGGCGCTGGCTGCGATTGGTTGGCACGCCATGGAAGTTCTTGGCCAGTTTTCCAATTCGGCCCTGTGCGGCCAGCTTGCGCATCAGCGGCAGCGGGAACCAAGAGTTGCTGTCTTCCATCGACGTGTGAATGCGATCGATACCCACATGCGAAATTCTCACGTCATGGTCTTTCGATGTGTCCATCTCGTAAGGAACGAAGAACTTGGCGGCGGAGTTGTAAGGCGCGCCTGGGCCTTGCGGCCCCTTGTCAGGATGGAATGGCGCTGCCGTTGTCATCAAGGTCACAGTCGATTCAGACAACGCCTTCTTAAGCGGCTGGAACGGCACGTCGATGTAGTGAGCGTAGCGGTAAGGGTTGTTATAACCAAGGGCCATGTACCAGTCGCGCGTGCGCTTCATGTAGGGCACGTGGCTGTCGTCGTCAGATGCGAAACCAAGCAGCGAATCGAGCTCTACTTGATTCAGTTGGGGCGCTTCGGTGGTCATGGGAATTTTCCTTTCAGCCGCGCTGGGCCTGCGATTTTGGAAAGAGGCCTGTGAATGGCGGCGAATTGGATACCAAGTACGTTTCACTTATGCCATCAAACTGACGTGCGCGGCAACTACGCGCCAGCCCTCCGCGGTGCGCACCCAAGTTTGGCTTTGGCGCCCGGTACGCTCATTTCCAACCCGATGAAACTCTGTATTGGCTGTGGCAAAGTCGCGACCATAAGTGGTGATGACGATGTTCATGCGCTCCCGCGCCAATCCTTTAGACGGCCTGCCTGCCCGAAAGGCCCGAATGGCTTCGTAGCCGTACAAGTTTTCGGTTGCGCCATAGCGCAAGGTGTGAGGACTGTTGTGAAACAACGCATCCAGCACCTCCACTTCGTTATTCACCAAAGCTTGCTCGTATTGTTCAAAAATGGCACTCACTTCAGCAACCACATCTGGCAAATTGATATCCATTCAAAACCCCACTTTGTTTAAATGTACCGACCCAACTTGAGAAAGCATATAAGCCACGCGAAATGCGGCCTCTGATAGCTCAAACGCTAGCCACCAATCCGTCGCTGCGCGGGTCTGCCGCACCCTCAATCAAACCGTCCGAATGACGCACCAAGGCGCCCGCGTGACCCATGGTGTCGCTAAAGGCTTCCGGAAGCAACTCCACCTGATGGCCTGCATCCTTCAAGGCTTGAATCAAGGCCGGGTCAAAGCGGCTCTCGAGTTTAAGAGAGGTGCTGACGTCACCCCAAGTGCGGCCCAGCAGCCAGCGTGGCGCGGTGATGGCCTGTTGCAATGACTGTCCAAAGCGCGCATAACGCGTGAACACTGCAGCCTGCGTTTGCGGCTGTCCTTCACCTCCCATCGTGCCGTAGGGCATGACGCGGCCATCGTCAAAATGCGCCATAGACGGATTGAGCGTGTGAAAAGGCTTGCGCCCAGGCTCAAGCACATTGAGTGCTCGCGGGTCGAGTGAAAAACTGCTGCCCCGATTCTGCCAGGTTACACCGGTGTCACTCAGCACCACACCCGAACCGAACTCCCAATAAACACTTTGAATAAAGCTAACCGCGCGGCCTTGCGCATCTACCGCGCCCATCCAGATGGTGTCGCCAGGTGCCGCAGGGTCTGGCCAAGGCAGCGCCCGCGTTGGGTCGATCTCGGCGGCTAATGCATCTAACGAACCAGCCGTTAGAAAGCTTTGCGGATCGGCTGGTAAACGACGCGGATCGGTGACCACGCGCTCGCGCACCCGAAAGGCTCGCTTGGTCGCCTCGACCAAGCCGTGCAGGTGGGCAAAGCTCTCGCCCTCCTCCACGCCAAGGCGGTCAAACAAGCCCAAAATCATGAGCGCTGCCAAACCTTGCGTCGGGGGCGGCAGGTTGTAAACCGTGGCATCAGTTAGGCGCACCGCCAGAGGCTGCACCAATTGGGCCGCGTAAGCAGCGAAGTCAGACTGGCGCAGAGGGCTACCCAGACTTTGAAGTTCACGGGCCATGCGCTCGGCAATGCTACCCCGGTAAAAATCATCAAGGCCATGCTCGACCAAGGTCCTCAATGTTTTGGCCAACGCCGGTTGGCGCAGCAAATAACCTGCCGGAGGCGGCGCGCCGTTGACCAAAAAAGCATTGGCAAAGCCAGGCACGTCTTTCAAACCCGGTAGCTTTTGCGCTGTCAATTCGCTTTGCCCGGCCGTCACGGGAACGCCCCTCTCTGCATGGTGAATTGCGTCTGACAGCAGACGAGAAAGTGGAAGCGCTTGACCCCAAGGTGCGGCAACTTCCAGCGCCTTGGCCCAGCCTCCTATGGTGCCGGCCACGTTGAGCGCAGCCTTGGGGCCACGCGGCGGAATCACCGAATCGCCGGCATAAAAGTCGCGCGTGGCCAAACCAGCAGCGCTGCCGCAAGCATCAATGGCCACAGGCGGTTTGCCTGGCTCGTGGATCAGCCAGAAACCATCACCACCAATGGCATTCATGTGCGGATACACCACGGCAATGGCAGCAGCCGCGGCCACCATGGCTTCAATGGCATTGCCCCCTTCGCGCAAAACATCTCGACCCGCCTGCGCGGCTAAATGGTGCGGGGCCACATGCATGCCGCCCACAGCACTCAATGTACGAATCATGTCTATTCCTTTGAAATAAGCTGGTTAATTGTGTGTCAATAGGGTCATCAAAACCTTCAAGTCATTCAAGACTTTTTTGGCTCATGTCACGTTTAACTTGTTGCGCACAACCCCCGCCTTGGCCAACATGGCATGCAATAAAACATTGCAGCCAGCGGCAATGTGCTCTGGCTTGGCATCTTCGATTTCGTTATGGCTGATGCCATCTTTGCAAGGGATAAAGATCATTCCGCTGGGGGCCAAGCGGGCGGTGTACACCGCATCATGGCCCGCACCTGAGACCACTTGCATGTGGCTGTGACCCAGGTGCTGTGCAGCCTCGGTGACGGCTTGAGCGCATTCGGCATGGAAGACCTGGGCCGGGTAGCTAGAAACCAATTCAATCTGGATGCTTTGGCCGGTTTCTTCTTGTAAGCGCTGCGCTAAGGCCTTGACCTTATCGGCCATAGCGTCCACGCCCGCATCGGTAGGGTGGCGCAGGTCAATGCTGAACTTAACCCGTCCGGGGATGACGTTGCGGCTGTTGGGGTGGACTTGCACCATGCCCACGGTGCCGCGCCCGTCTGGCGCGTATTGCTGTGCTACAGCGACCACGGATTGCATCAAGGTGGTGGCCACTTGCAGGGCGTCGCGTCGTAAAGGCATTGGAGTTGGCCCGGCGTGCGCCTCCATGCCCATGACCGTGCAATCAAACCAGCGGATGCCCAACACCCCGGTGACCACACCAATTGTGACCCCTGCATCTTCAAGCACCGGGCCTTGCTCAATATGGGTTTCAAAATATGCGCCTATCGGGTGTTGCCCCGGCACCTCGGTGCCCAAGTAGCCAATGCGCTCGAGTTCTTCGCGCACAGATTTACCGTCTTGGTCGCGGGCTTGATAAGCGTGCTCTAAAGAGAAAGCACCGGCAAAGACTCCCGATCCCATCATCACCGGCACAAAACGCGAACCTTCTTCATTAGTCCAAAAAGCAACCTCGATGGGCGCTTCGGTTTCAATGCCATGGTCGTTGAGGCAGCGCACCACTTCCAAACCAGCCAAAACGCCGTAATTGCCATCAAACTTACCGCCAGTAGGTTGTGTGTCAATGTGACTGCCCGTCATGATGGGGGGCAAATCAGGGTTGCGCCCGGGCCGTCGCATGAACACATTGCCAATTTGGTCCAATGTCACCGTCATGCCCGCTTCGCGGCCCCATTGGGTGACCATGTCGCGGCCCTGGCGGTCTAAGTCGCTCAGCGCCAAACGGCACACCCCGCCTTTGGCGGTGGCGCCAATCTGGGCCAAGTCCATCAAAGCCTGCCAAAGACGCTGGGCATTGATGCGCAAATCAGGTAAGGGGTGTGAGTCAAGTTTCATGGGGCTGTTCTTTGCAAATGTTGGTGAGTCATGCATGTTGTTGCCTGCAAGAGGTGGTGGCTTGTACCATGATATCTGCTATGCACAAACCACCCCAACCCGCGCACGGCATGCCAAATGCTCGAGCGCCACAACTAGCTCATTTTGGGTAATTGAACGCCACGGGCCACAAGAAGATTGCGAGGTCTTTACCTTGCTCCAAGCCGTCCACCCGACCTGGCCTGCGGACTGACTCAGCCCCATCCGGCTTAACTCAGCGCCGCGTGGATGCGCTCGGCCAAGCGAACCAGGCTGCGGTCACTGCCCACCGGCCCGACCAATGAGATTCCCAAGGGAGCGCCTTGGCGTTGGGCCAAGGGCAAGCTCAATTGCGGCAAGCCCGCTAAACCTGCACCGCTCAGCATGCGCGTGGCGCGGTTACGGTAAGCATCCAGATCGGCTTCCGATGCAGAGATCAGCGGCGCCACATCGGGCATGGTGGGCATGAGCAGCACGCCATCGGTGCCCAATATTCGGCCAATATGCGCGCGCCAGCGTTGGCGAAATTCCTGGGCCGAAGCCACGGTGGCGTCGCTTAGCTCGGACGCCCACTGAAACCGCTCGGCCACACCTGGGCCTAGTACAGGCGAAAAGCGCTGAATGAAAGCCCCATCCACATCCCAGGCCTCACGTCCTTGAATAGCGCGAAAATGCCAGAACATGGTGTCAAAGTCGTCGAGCACAACGTTAACCGTGCGGGCTTTGCCAAGGCACTCTTCAATTTGCCCGCGCACCGGCTTCAATGCCTTAACCGCTGCAGGTGCGGCCAACCCCCAAATATCGTTGGGGACCAGCAAGCGCACGTTGTCGGGCAAGGCTTGGGCATCTTCACCGAACAGCACATCGGCCACCCTGGCAAATGTGGGCACGTCGCGGGTAAACCAACCGCAGGTGTCCAAACTTGGCGACAAGGCCAAGGTATCTTCCAAGCTAATACGGCCATGGCTAGGGCGCATACCGACCAAACCGCAATGGTTGGCCGGTGCGCGTACCGAACCACCTGTGTCTGAGCCCAGGGCAAAGTCGCACATGCGGTTGGATACTGCCGAGGCAGAGCCCGAAGACGAGCCGCCGCTGATGCGCATGGGGTCGGCGCCATTGATGGGCGAGCCAAAGTGGGCGTTTTGCCCGCTCATGGAAAACGCGAGTTCATCGGTGATGGTTTTACCAACAAATCGGGCGCCTGCGTTAAGCAGGCTTTGCACCACGGGCGCGGTGCGCTGTTGGATGCCCGATAGCGCAAGCATGAAAGGCTGGCCGCCGCTGGTGGGGTAGCCTTGGACGTGGTAGAGATCTTTCACTCCAAAACTCAAACCCGCCAAGGGCCCAGTGGGCGCGTTTGTCACGGGGACCTTGGGGTAAGGCATGAAAGCGTGGGCGGTGTCCCACAAGGCGTCGGTGTGCTGGTTCATGGTTTGTTGGCTGAGAAAAAATCAAACAAGCTGAGGTTCTAGGGCGCGCAAACAGCGCACGCTGTGGTTATCGGCCAACCAACTGACATCGGGCTGTGTGGATTCACACGCTGGCTGGGCCATGGTACAGCGACTGGCAAAGGCACAGCCGTTAGGCAAAGCCGCCAAATCGGGCGGGGCACCGGCAATGGTCACCAGCCGCTGCCCCTTGGCCAAAGCACCGTCGGCTCGGCTTTGCAACAAGGCACGGGTATAGGGGTGACGAGGTTGGCGCAATAAAGTACGCGCCGGCCCCTCTTCCACAATGCGGCCGGCATACATCACCGCAATGCGGTCAGCCACTTCGACGGCGGCACCGATATCGTGGGTGACAAACACCACCGCGAGTCCTAAGTCTTTTTGCAACTCGCGAAGCAAAAGCAATATTTGAATTTGCACCGTGGCGTCAAGCGCTGTGGTGGGCTCGTCGGCCAGCAGCAATTGGGGCTTGCAAGCCAGGGCCAACGCAATCATTGCGCGCTGACGCATTCCACCCGACATTTCATGCGGATAAGCGTGCAGCCGCCGCTCGGGGCTGGGAATGCGCACCCGCTCAAAAAGAGCCAAGGCGCGTTGCTGAGCCTCTTGGGCGCTGACGTTTTCGTGGCGGCGAATGGTCTCAGTAATTTGTTGACCCAAGCTATAAACAGGGTCTAGGGCCAACAAGGGCTCTTGAAAAATCATCGATGCCACGCGCCCTCGAAAGTTACTGAGTTCTTTGGCCGTGAGTTTCAACACCTGTTGGTCGCCGACGCGAATGTCCCCTGTGATGCGGGTAGTTTTTCCAGCGTGCAAACCCAGCAGGCTGCGCAAGGTAACACTTTTGCCCGAGCCCGACTCGCCAATCAAGGCAACAACCTCGCCGCGCTGAATACGCAAATCTACGCCGCTGACGGCTTGCACGGGTTTTTGACCCCCAGTAAAGGTCACATGGAGTTGCTTGACCTCCACAAAACAATCGTGGGATGGGGCCGCTGTCATGCCACCTCCTCTGGGGCTAAGCCCGATGAGTGAGCCGGTGCTAGGCTATGGGCGCTGCCCGCCACATGCATCCAGCACGCTACCTGCTGACCGTGGGCGGTGTTCGCCAGCACTGGCATTTGTTGACTGCAAATGGCTTGGGCATGGACACAGCGCGGGTGAAAGCGACAGCCTGCGGGAGGATTGATGGGGTTGGGCGGGTCACCGGCCAGGGGCGGCTTTTCGGTGCGCCGGTCGGGGTCTAAGGTGGGGATAGAAGACAACAAAGCTTGGGTATAGGGGTGCGCCGGATTGTTGAACAATGTTTCGCTGTCTCCAATCTCCACTACTTGACCCAAGTACATCACCAACACCCGGTCGCTCATGTACCGCACCACGTTCAAGTCGTGGCTGATGAACACATAAGTCAGGCCAAAGTCTTCTTTCAGATCCAACAACAAATTAAGCACCTGGGCTTCCACCGACTTGTCCAAGGCAGACACCGCCTCATCCAAAATGATCAAACGCGATTGCAAGGCCAGGGCGCGGGCGATGTTCACGCGCTGGCGTTGACCGCCCGAGAGTTCGTGCGGATAGCGCTCGGCAAAACGCTCGGGCGCCAAGCCCACCCGGGCCAGCAAGTCGCGCGCGCGCGCGACCGCCTCGCCTTGGGGTACACCATGCACCATGGGTGCAAAAGCAATCGAGTCTTCAATGGTCAGGCGCGGGTTCAAAGAGGCGTAGCTGTCTTGGAATACCATTTGGGTTTGTCGCCGGTAGGCCTTCAAGGGCAAGGCCGAACCGCCAACGGTCTGGCCATCAAAAACCAACTCACCTCGGTCTTGAATGATCAATTGCATGAGCAAGCGCGCAGTGGTAGATTTTCCGCAACCGGACTCGCCCACCACGCCCAAAGTCTCGCCTTTGAAGACCTTAAAGTCCACGCCATCAACGGCACGCACAACGCCACCGCCCTTGCCGAAGACGTCTTTTTTCAGCGGGAAGTGTTTGACCAAACCACTCACACTGAGCATGGGCTGGGCTGGGCCGCCCACATCAAAGGGGGTTAAGGGCATGGCGCACTCACTGTTTGATCTCCATGGCCGAGCGCAAACCGTCGGCTAACAAATTGAAGGCAATGGAGGTGATGAAAATCATAGCTCCGGGCAAAGCCGCGATCCACGGCTGAGTGTAAATTGCTGTGCGCAAGGTATTTAGCATCAGGCCCCACTCGGGCTCGGGCGGCTTAACACCAAGACCCAAAAAGCTCAGGCCAGAGGCCAAAATCATGGACACTGCGATCAAACTGGTGGCGTACACAAACACCGGCCCAAGCACATTGCCCAAAACGTGCACCCGAACGATGGTGAAGGCGCCCGCCCCCGAGGCGCGGGCGGCATCAACAAAATCCCGCCCGCGTATTTGCGTGGTCACGCTCTCCGCCACCCGGGCAATCGGTGGAATGAACACAATCGTCAAGGAAATCAACGAATTGGTAATGCCCGCCCCTAAGGTACCCGACAAAGCGATGGCCAGCAAAACTGACGGAAACGCATAAAACACATCGATGGTACGCATCATGCCGGTATTGACCCAGCCACCGGTGTAACCGGCCGTGATGCCAATGAATGAGCCGATGACAAAAGCGCATATCACCGGGGTTATGCCAATGAACAACGACAAGCGGGTGCCCACGATCAAGCGGGTTAGCATGTCACGCCCCAACTCATCTGTGCCAAATGGGTGTCCAGGAAAACCAATCGGTTTAAGCCTCTTTAGCATGGACGACTGGTATGGATCCATGGGCGCCAACCACGGCCCAAAAATAGCCAGCACCAGCAACACCAAGACAACCAAAGCCGCAGCAACGGCAACTTTTTCTTGCAGGAAACGCCGCCCCACAGTCTGCCAATAACCCGCCGATCGCTGCATGACGGGCTCGGGCAACTTTTTGGGATCAATTGTGATGTGCATCTTCTCTTTGGACTGGGTTTCAGCTGCGCGAAATGCGCGGGTCTAACAGGGTTTGAACCACATCCACGATCAGATTCAAGACCACGAAAAACATGGCCAATACCAAAATAGTGCCTTGCAACAATGGCAGGTCACGCTGAAAAATGGCCGCGTTTAATAAAGACCCTGTGCCGGGCCAAGAAAAAACGGTCTCAATCAAGATCGAGCCGCCTAGCAAATAGCCCAGCTGCAAACCCATAACAGCCAAAGCAGTGGGAGCAGCGTTTTTGATAACGTGCATGAAGATGCCGACATCGGTCAAGCCTTTTGCACGCAAACCCACAATGAACTCTTGGGCCAAGATATCGGCAACCAAGGCGCGCAAAGTGCGCGAAATAATGCCCATGGGAATCACGCTCATGGTGATGGCAGGTAAGAGCATGTGCTTGAAATGCTCCCAGTCCCAGGTCCAATCACTTGAACCCCCAGGGCCAGCGCCACCAGGGGGCAGCCACATCAAGATCGATGAAAACACAATCACCAGCACCATACCCAGCCAATAGTGGGGAACGCTGACTCCCAACACCGACGTCAGCGAGGCCACTTTATCGAGCCAAGAATTTTGCAAGTACCCGGCCACAAAGCCAAACAAGCACCCGAACACAAAGCCAATCAAAGTGGCTAACATGGCCAAACGCAAGGTGTTGCCTACCGCCTTCATGACCTCGCTAAAGACTGGCCGGTTGCTGGCGATCGAGGTGCCCAAATCGCCCTGCAAGGCGCGCCAAACCCAACTCACAAACTGCTCGGGGTAAGAGCGGTTGAAGCCGTAGAGTTCTTTTAAGGTTGCTTGCAATTCAGCCGAAGCGTCGGGGGGCAGGATGGACACCAACGGGTCGCCAGGCGCCAAGTGCACTAGGGCAAAACATACCAAGGCCACACCCAACATAATGGGCAAGGTGTAAACCAGGCGTCGCCACAAAAAAACAAGCATCCCATTGCTCCGCGTCGGGCAAGCCTCGGAGCATCAATTAGCCCCTCAAGCGAATAAAAAAAGAGCCGCCGAGGGCGCCATGCACTCAACGGCTGACCAATACATCAGTCTATCGAAATTGGTGCCAAATCGATAAACCAGCTGCGTGGCTGCACCAAGCCTTTGACCTTGGTGCTGATAGCGCGTGGGCCGACATCGTGGGCAATCCACACGAAAGGAGCCTCTTCTACAATTCGTGCATGCAGCTTGGACAAAGCTTCATCGCGCTTTTTGCCATCAAACTGGGTGCGAGCATCAGCAATGAGCTTGTCAAACTCAGGGTTGCCAAAATACCCCCAATTGTTAGACACCGGCGGGAAGGCACCTGTGCTGGTGAAACGAACCATGGCAAAGAAGGGGTCCATCGCTGCATAGCTCACATTGATGGCACTGGCGCCGTTGGCCGATGGGTCCTTTGCACCCTTGCGCCAGTTGGTGAACAAGGTGTTCCATTCGATCACATCGAATTCAACGTCAAAGAAGCACTGTTTGAGCGACTGCTGCACAAACTCGTTCATGGGCAAGGGCTGCATTTGGCCTGAGCCCGAGGCAGAAATTTGCACCTTGACCTTAAGTGGCTTGGCCGCGCTGTGGCCGGCTTGGGTCATCATGGCTTTTGCTGCGTTCACGTCGTACTTGATGTCGAACTTGGGGTTGCCCCACCAGGGGTGACCTGGGGGCACCGTGCCTTTGGGCACAGCCATCATTCCGCCCAGCAAGGTTTTGATGCCTTCGCGGTCGACACACAGGTTGGCCGCTTGACGTACCCTTTTGTCCAACCAAGGCGAGCCTTCAGCAAACGACAACTGCCATGGCCATACGTGGGGCTGTGCATTGCTTTCAATCTTGAATCCGCGCTGGGTAATTTGCGCCATCGCGTCAGGCGCAGGAGCCTCAATCCAATCTACCTGGCCGCCTAGCAAAGCGGCAGTGCGAGCATTGGCCTCGGGCATGGGTAACATGACCACGCGGTCGAGTTTGGGAACGCGCTTGGCGTCCCAATACGTTTTGTTGGCCACAACTTCCAAGCGCTCTCGCGGCACAAAGCGCGCCATCTTGAACGGGCCTGAGCCAGATGCGTCGGCGGCAAAAGCCGTCCAAGCAGCTTTAGACTTATCTGCAGGGGTTGCGCCCGCGGCAGCATCAAACTTTTTATTCCAATGTGCAGGGGATGCCATGAACAAATTGGTCAGGTTCAGAGGCAAAAAAGCATCGGGTTCGCTAGTTGTGAGTTCCACCGTCAACTCGTCAATTTTGCGGGCGCTGCGCAATGTGGGCATTCGCGACGCGGTCACACCAACCTGACTGGCATCAAAGTGCACAGCGTCTTTGTCCAACACCTTTTGCACGTTCCACACAATAGCGTCGGCGTTCACGGCAGAGCCATCATGAAACTTGACACCTGAGCGCAGTTTGAATACCCACTTAGTTTTGTCACTGCCACTCACCGCCCAAGAGTTAGCCAAGCCGGGAATCAGCAAGCTGGGGGCATCTCTCTTGGACAAGTCCCATTGCGTCAACGCGTCATACATAGGGATGCCGGTAAAACGGTTGCCCTCAAAACCTTGGTCGGGCTGCCCTAAGGTGCGGGGAATGTCGGCTGCAGTCATGGCAATGCGCAACACCTTTTCTTGCGCCTGCACGGCCAAGGTCATGGCGCTCAAACCCACGCCAATGGCCAAGGTGATGGCCGAAGGTGCAGAAGAGCTAAAAATAGGTAGGCTGAACCTTTTCATACAAACTCCAATGATGGTGATTAAAAATAAGAAGCAAACGATATTCAGCATATCAAAGAATTGCCAGAGCAATGCCCGAGTAAATACCTAATACATTGGCGTGCAATTTATATGCCTAGGGTTTATATATAAACTGGTTGATTCAATTGAATACCCCACCAAAGTAGTGCTCCATGCACTTTATTAGTTCATGACGCACATAAAAAAATTAACACTTCAAAATCGAGCACCTTAACGAATGAAGAACTATTTAATTATCAATCCAAACACCAACGCCTTAACTACCGAGCGATTGCAAAACGCTCTCATGCCCCTAATGCCAACGGATGTAAAAACATTGTTTACAACTGCAAGCTTTGGCGCAAATTACATCGCATGCGAGGCCAGTTACGCTGTGGCTTCACATGCGTGTTTAGAAGCATGGGCTGGCCAAATCTTGGTTAATCCTCAACCCTTAGCAGGCGTTTTAATTGGTTGTTTTGGCGACCCCGCCTTATTTGCTCTGCGTGAAATGTCGGCGGTACCCGTGACGGGGCTTGCTGAGGCCTCTTTTATCCAAGCAGCACAAATAGGTCCTTTCGCTGTCGTGACCGGTGGCGAGCGCTGGAAACCAATGATCCAAAGATTAGCAGTCAACCTTGGATTTGGGGATCAATTGCGACACATTGAAACAGTCAGTCCCAGTGGCGCAGAACTACAAGCCAACCCAGAAATGGCCATCCAATGCCTCGGAGAAGCTTGTCGTCAGGCCGCGAAAGATGGTGTTCGCGTCATTATTTTAGGCGGCGCAGGTTTGGCAGGATATGCCGAAAAACTTCAGGGTATTTGCCCTCTGCCGTTGATAGACAGTGCCCGCGCAGGACTAGAAGTATTACTTCATAACCAAGCACCTCGTGCTAAGAACTTTCTAAATGGCACATATGCACAATGGACAGGCATGAGCAATTCATTGTCTCAGGTAAAAAATATTTAAAACATGTTGACCTGTTTACGCTAGTACGTGGCCATTCCGATAAGCCTACGCCATATATAGAAGATGCCGTATTTTCTAATGCAGCTTAACGGTTGGGTTGGCCTGCTTTGTCAGCATCCTGGCAAACGTGTAAAGGGCAGTCTTTAAAAACCCATGAATGGTGAGTTCGTGAAGCTTGTACAAGGACAAATACATCAGCTTGGCGAAGTAACCTTCAATCATCAAGTTTTTGCCAATGACACCACCCATCATGTTGCCCACTGTGCTGAACTTTCCTAGAGAAACCAATGATCCAAAGTCTTTGTAGTGATATGGCTTTAGTGGTTTTTTAGCGAGCCGTCTTTGAATTTGGCGGTACATGTGGGCTGCTTGCTGATGCGCAGCTTGAGCTCTAGGTGGAACAATTCCTGCTCGTCCTCCCTCTTCTTCTGTGCACGGACATGCGGCGCAATCTCCCAATGCAAAAATATCTAAGTCAAGAGTGGATTGCAAAGTATTCTGAACCACAATTTGGTTCAATTTATTCGTCTCCAATCCTCCAAAATTCTTCAGGAAATCGGGTGCCTTAACACCAGCGGCCCAAACAACCAATTGAGACTCAATCAATTGGCCATCGGACAGACGAATACCGTTTGGCATTACCGCCATCACCTTGGAGTTTGTAAGTACCTTCACACCCAATCTGCTAATAAGTTGCTCCGTCGCATGTGAGAGCCGAGGATTTAAAGCAGGCAAGATTCTGTCTGCCGCTTCTATCAAGCTAATTTTTAGATCCTTGTCTGTATCAATACCACTCAAGCCAAACGCCACCACCTCACGTGTGGTTCTATGCAGCTCAGCTGCTAGCTCTACCCCAGTTGCACCAGCGCCAATAATCACAACGTGGAGCTGGCTTTGATCAATCAGTTCAGATTGGTGATGCGCACGGATACATGCGTTAACCATTTTGGAATGAAACAGCTTGGCATCCGTTTGATTTTCAAGCTTAAGAGCATATTCCTTTACGCCTTGCGTTCCAAAATCATTGCTCAGGCTACCAATGCAAATAACCAAGGTGTCATATTCAATTTTTTGCACAGGCGTAACAGGGGTATTTTCTGCATCCAAGTAAGGGGCCAAGTCAATGGTCTTACTTAATCGATCCAAGCCCCTGAGCTCTCCGATCCTGAAAATAAAATGATTCCAATGGGCATGGGCCATGTAATCAACTTCGTGATCACCAAAATCCATACTGCCTGATGCAATTTCGTGAAGCTTTGGCTTCCAAATATGGGTGCGATTTTTATCTACTAAAGTGACACTGACTTTTTTGTCGCGTCGGTATTCCTTGCCAAGACGAGTAGCAAGTTCAAGCCCCCCAGCACCACCGCCCACAATCACAATTTTATGCATATGAATCTATGTTGAGAAGTCACCCGTTCTAGGTGCAATAAAAGTAAAACCACCATGAAGTTCGTGAGGAACCAGACTACTGTCCCACGATTCGCAAGCGTTGTAGCCATGAACTTCTGGGAAATGCTGCATGAGTTGAAACTTCCGCATGATGTAGTTGCTCTTGAAGTAATCTAAACCGCAACGAAGTCCAGTCGAGGCAGTCTGAGATGGCAACACAAAGCCGCATGAATCACACCTAGGATCAGCTTGTTGAATGACTTTTAATTGAAAATGGTTTTGAGACATATTTAATTTGAAAGCGTTGTGTGTGAAAAAAACAAAAAATGGAAAATCTAGTTTCATTACTAAGCAAATTTCATGACAACTTTCAAAAGCTCATGATTGCACGCTTTTGGGGCTTTAGGGCATCAAGTTCCGTTTAAATAAATCGTTTTGGTGCAAGTATTGTGGATAACTCAAAATTTGAATGACAAGGGAATACCCCATAAGTTTTTGAAGGTGCGCCGTTCAAAATAGCTCAATGATTGGAGAGTCCAATGCGATCAACGACCAAGAAGCGTACCCCACTGAGTGCTTCTAATGCCAAGAGGCTGGAGGAGTTGTGTGTCTGGATAACTGAGAACTTTGATCAAACTCTGGGCTGGGCGCAGCTGACAAAAAAGAGTGGGTTTTCTAAGGAACAGTTAGTGGAACTGTTTCAACTGTACAAGCAAGTTACGCCAATGGCCTTCATTAGGCAAGTCAGGTTACAGCGTAAAAATAATCTAACAATCAACTTGCAGCCTGAACTCTTTGACAACATCAAAAATTTAGTCAACGACAGTGATCGTTTAACTTAAAAATCTTCCACGAGTTTTTTTAGGAGAAATCAGATGTATCAAAATATAATTCTTGCCTATGACGGATCGCTTGAAAGTCAACAGGCTTTGCTCAATTGCAAAGACCTCTCGCAATGGGAGCACGCCAAGGTTCACCTGCTTTCGGTGGTTCCCTACGAAACAATTTCAATGGGTCATGAAACTTCTTACTACAGTGCACCTGAAAACAAATTAGAAGAAGAACGACGTATGAAAACCCTCAACGAAGGCGTTGAACAACTTAACACGGCAGGGATTGAGGCTGCTGGATGAGCATGGAGAGATAAATGTTAATTTTAAAACTTAAAAATTACTGGGCTTCTCTGCCAGATTTCAGTATGAGTCACATACTGCTTCGGATTCCATTGGCAATTGTTTTCATTCAACAGGGTTTAAGTAAGTTTCCTGTGGATGCTGCAGCTGGAGCTGCTTTTGGCATACCCCATCTTGTATGGTGGTTTGTTTGCTACGGAGAAGTTGCTGCAGGTGTTGGGCTTCTGGCTGGTGCACTGGCGACGCTGCCCCGAATTAGGGAAACTCCTCTCATCGCGGAGATAGGTGACTTGATTACTAGGTTTAGCGGAATCACAATGTGCTGTGTCGTCACGGGAGTTATCTGGGTAGTCATCAAGCCCGAGAGCTTAGTTCAATTTGTATTGAACGATTACCTTCACTTATCACTTTGGGTTGGCGGACTTTACTTTGCGCTTCGAGGAAATTGGGCGGTTGCAATCCAAAAACAAAGTCAATATTGACAAATTAACTGTTCAAAAATACAAACAAGACGAACTACATTTTGAGCATGCACTTCCTTCATCCAATTTATACAACACCAAGCAACGTTAATTCTTTCCTTAAGGACCGCGGCTTTTGTATTTTAGATGCTTCAAGTGTTGCGCTTTGGCTCAATTGCTCAACTGAGGACTTGGATTCTTTATCGCCTTATTGGGATAATTTACCTTCTGACAATTACTTGAAAGATGGCGGGCACTATCGCCGTCGCCGTCACAGTAGTTTTGTTTTTGAAAACGATGTCTGTGCGCAGGTGCCTCACCGAGCACATTGGCAACCTTTGGATTACAACGCTCTTCATGGTGGCATAGAGCGATGGTTTGAACCCATACTCGACGCTACGATCATCCAACCAACTTGGTCAAAAATCCTAACAAAATTAGCAAGTACCGCAGCTGAATTGAATGAGATCAAAGAGAAGCGATGGTGTATTGAAGCGCATCAATTTCGCATTAATACGGCAGATGGAATTGGCAGACCTACACCAGAGGGCGCACATCGTGATGGTGTCGATTGGGTTGCCGTATTCATGGTGAATCGAAAAGGTATTAAAGGCGGTGAAACACGTGTCTTTGAAGCCGATGGTCCCCATGGCGGAAGGTTCACGCTATCAGAACCATGGTCATTGTTGCTGCTGAATGATGCCCGCATGATTCACGAAAGTACGCCTATTCAACCACTAACCGAATCAGGCTATAGAGACACTCTTGTTGTGACCTTGCGTGAAAATTATTTCCAAGATCCAGTCGACAAACGTGTTTTTGATATGAGTACGAGTTGCAGCGCTTAACTCCTCATTTGAACTGTAATAAGTGAAAACTCCATAAATTTTGGAAGATACGGCGTTCAAAATACCCCATCGATTGGAGAATTCAATGCCATCAACTACCAAGAAGCGTACCCCACTAAGTGCTTCTAATGCGACGTATTGATTCGAATGTTCCGTGCTCGTGAACTACCCCTTGGTTCGCGTCTTTACTGGCCTCACTGTTTGGTGGATTGCTTTGGAAACAATGCCGAGCCTGAAGTTGACATAAAATTTTCACACAGTGTAGTTAAGATATCACATGATTTTTTTAACGCTTATACCCCGTCTTTTTACATTTGCACTGGTTGCACTCGCCCTTAACCAATCCGTTTTTGCACAAGACGCTGAAGTTCTTACTTTTAAACATTTTTACAAATTTCCAGTTAATTCCCATGGGCTTGAAATATCCGACATTCTGCGCAATGCTAACGGGAAAGAGCGAAAAATTGTTGGCTACATGGTTCAACAAGAAAGACCTCATTTGGGACGTTTTTTACTTTCGCCTCGGCCGGTTCAAATGAGTGAACATGCTGACGGTGAAGCCGATGACCTTCCCGCCGCTCTGGTTACTGTGTATTTGGACGCGTCGCAAAGCGATTGGGCGGTTCCTCATACCAGGGGACTCATTAGCCTGACAGGAACCATCGAGGTGGGCCGATTGGAAGAGACTGACGGGCGTGTTTCTTGGATCCGCATGCGTGTCGCACCCGAGGCTACCCGCGGTATGAATCCTAATGAGTTGGCCGAGTTCTTCCACTCACTACAACACAAGCATTAATTTTCCTTTTCCCAACCCAAACCTCTTGTTGACTTATCTATGAAATTATCGAACTCTTCATCCAAGTTTTGGATGTCTGCAATGGGACTCGCCGCCTTGAGTGCAACCCAAGCTCTCGCAGCTCCCACCGTGACACGTCTAACTCCGCCAAGTGAAATGTTTAGCAGTGGTAACGCTGCGCCCGTTATTGCCCGTTTTTTACCTGGCCAACGTTTTGATTTGCAAGCGACAGTGCGTCCTGATGACGCATCTAAAACGATTACCAGCGCGCGTTTTTCTATTAACGGAAAAGACGTTAAGGCTGATGTATCCGTTAAAGCCTGCGAAGCCATCTGCCGCAAAGACATCCCCGCCAACACGGCGATTGTGTCGAGCCGCGCCATCAGTGTAGAAAAACCGGGAGTACACGTCCTGACTGTTACTGCCACCCAGAGCGATGGCCAAACAGTGACGGCCAAAGGAAACTTTGAAGTTGTTCCACTGGTTGCTGGAGGTCAAAAAGTTAAAAATATCATCATTCTTTTGGGTGACGGCATGGGCGCTGCACATAGAACAGCTGCTCGCATTGTCGCTGGCGGTTACACCCAAGGCAAAAATATCACGCCATTGGCGATGGATACCTTTCCAGTAACAGGAATGGTCAAAACCGCATCCTTGAACTCTGTGGTAACAGACTCCGCACCTGGTATGTCCGCTTATGTTTCAGGCAACAAAAACAACAACAATGAAGAAGGCGTTTTTCCAGATGACACGTTGGACGCGTTTGACAATCCTCGAATTGAGTACTTAAGCCAATACTTGCACCGTACCCAAGGCAAAGCTTTGGGTATCGTCACTACCTCGGATGTTTTTGATGCGACTCCTGCAGCCAACGCCATCCACACAAGTAATCGTGGTGCCGGCACGGGTATCGTTGACCAATATTTTGACGACCGCAAACTTAGCGGACTTTCAGTGTTGATGGGCGGTGGTCGCAAATGGTTTGTTCCCGCTTCTACGCCTGGCTCTGCCCGTGGTGACCGTTCGGACTATGCATTTTCAACAACCGACGCACACACTGCTAACATTGTGAAAGCTTGGGGCGCTGCCCCCGGAGCCTTGGATAAAGACCGTAACTTGTTGGCTGAATTTCAGGCCGCTGGGTTTGCGTATGTTGGGGACAAAACGGCAATGGATGCCATTGACACCAAAAAGACCAGCCACTTGCTTGGCTTGTTTTCACACTCCAACATGAACGTGGCGCTCGACAAAATAGATGGACGGCGCAAAAGCGGTCAAGGTCTAGGGAATGAAGGTAAAAACCGGGTTGTAGACGATTACGGCTTTCCTGACCAGCCAATGCTCGACGAGATGACCGCCAAGGCTTTGAGCGTTCTCGAAAAGAAAAAAGAGGGCTTTATCCTGATGGTTGAAGGCGCTTCCATCGACAAACAGGGACATAACATGGACACCGAGCGCTGGATGCTCGACACCATTGAGTTTGACCGCTCTGTCGCTCTCGCCCAGGCCTTTGCAGCTAAACATGGCAATACCTTGGTGATAGTGACTGCTGACCATGAGGTTGCAGGCACTGCGCTCATCGGTGGGTCGACTGTCAGTGATGCCCGCTTGCAAGAGCTGATACGCGAAGGTGGAACCGCCTTGCGTGATAAATCGGTAGGTTTATACGAAAAAGCCGGCTTCCCAAAATATGTGATCGCTAAAGACGGCTACCCTGAAACGACTGACATTGACAACCGTCTAATGGTCGGATACGGCGCCAACTCTGACCGCTTTGAAGACTTTCGTACCAACCCACAGCCGTTACAAGATAGCCAGCAACCATTCATTAATTCCCAACCGCTGGCGGCTTACCCTGCGGGTCCTATGAAGCGTGATGAAGGTGGCAAATTCTTTGTGACTGGCCAAGTACCTGGCAACAGTGCTGCTCACACAGCTGATGACATTCCTCTTTCGGCCTTTGGCCCTGGGGCTTACTCCTTTACCGGTGTGATGGATAACACCGATGTGTTTTTCAAAATTGCGCAAGCAGCAGTTAGGGGAGTTGTGATGCCCAAGGGTATGACAGCGTTAGTAAAAAAATAAGTTCAAAATAATATTTTTTAATCTGACAGCCTAGCGCAAGCGATTGCGCTGGGTTTTCTTTTACGGCGCAAGCTTGGGCTTTTCGCTTTTTCTGTTTCGATAATTGCAAGTCAAACTAGTTGGATGTGACGCTGGATCTAACATTCGCGCTGGGAAACTAAAGTTGCTGAAGCGAGAGAATGTTACGAAGCACTGAGGACTGATGCTACAAACTACAAACTGATTACACGAGGTATTCCACGGTTTTCAATTCCCGTGCTGCTCAATATGCCCAGTTCTGTGTCCGCGCATGGCGTCGAACTTTCACCACAACTGGTTCTAGCCCCAAGGCTAGCGTCTAACTTTTTCGCGTGCTCTGTGACAGTACCGAGTGCATCATCATCTACACGCGAACTCCAGAATCTCGTCACCGTGCGTGTCGAGCGCACCTGTACTTTGCCAGCCGAGGTGTCGGTAAAAGCCATATGAACGGACCTTGGGATCGGGCGAGCAACCCAAGAATAGCCGAATGTACCCACAGTCTTTGAGCACCTTGACAATCAGGGCCAGCAGTCGCTGCCCGATACCTTGGCACTCATGGGATGGCAGAACAGCCAAGACAAGATTTTCTCCGGTTTTCAAGTCGCCGAAGCAATACCCAACCATGTGCGTACCAGATAACGCGATGTAGCCTCGAATTTGCCCAGATTCGATGTCTTTTGCCCAAGACTCGGCTGTGATGCCATAAGAACGGAGGGTGTCCACGGTGATCGAGTTCTCTCGGGTCTGGCCGCGCAGTTCGATGTATTCGCTTGCCAGTTGAGACGGTGCAATTTTGTAATCAATAGACATGACAAACTCAGGTAGTTAATGCGAATCCTAACGCTGAAAAAAATTGAGTTTTCTTTCTGTCATTATTTTTGCCGTTTTTTGGCTTGACTGGGTTTTTCGGCACTGGCATACGCTGTAAGTCCAGCTTCACGATCAAGCGGCACGGTGCTTGAAGCGTTGGTACCCATTGGCGGTTGCAAGTTGGGCGGGAAAAATGCCAACTTTTGAGTTTGAGCGAGTTTATGGGTTCGATCTAAATCTAAATCACGCTCGTTCACGCCGACAGGCGTAACGCACACGCCGTTGATGATTTCCAAATCCAACCACCATCGCTTAACGGGATTGCGCATGCCTGCGCCAATTTGATCGTCAAAATCAATGAGTGCTCGCCGAGCACTTGGAACTCGAATTGAAAGCTCCAAAAGACGAGACGATTCAACCAAGTCTTCCCTGTTGTAAGGACAGGTTTTCATACACCGCCCACAAGCCGAACCCTTCATGTTGGTTAATCGGTACTTGCCACATTTTTCAACATCGGGTTTCCATATTTCATAACCATTGAACATGACCTTGGGACCAAAAGGAATGGCATTGCATGGGCATTCGCGTGCGCACTTCATACACATGTTGCAGACCGATTGCAAACCAAAATCGATTGGCTGGTCAAATGCCAAATGCAAATCAGTGGTCAGTAAAACACTCTTTGATCGAGGTCCAATGAATGGGTTTAAAACCAATTCGCCGATGCGAGAGAGCTCACCAAGACCGGCCAACAAAGTTGCAGGAATATGCAAGACATCTGATTCTGCGTTGGTGTGTGCACGCGAGGAATAGCCCAATCGGCGCAAATGAGCACCCATGACTCCCGCTATGAATGCGCCTCGCATATAGCCCCGCATAGATTGCGCACCTGAAATCCAATCGTCGCCCGAGGCTCCTTCCATGGTTTCAAATCCTTGGTCAAGCAGCATCACAATACAGTGCTTGTGGGTGGGCTCAATGGGATTGCCTTGCTGTGCTTCGTGTGAATAAAACATCCAAGGCTCTGCTTCACATATGCCAACCAAATCAGCGCCTAAAAAATACGCCAAGGCTTTGATGGACTCTGCGTTTCTTTGGGCATCTGACAACGCTCCATTTGTTTCTGCAGGCACAAGCCGCTCGTATGTACCCTGCAATGGCACCATGTTGCGGATCAAGGGCGTCATGGCAAACGCTAAAGGATGTTTTGTGGCAAAGCGCATGCGCTGCACCTTGGCTTTTTCACCTAAATCGCCGGCCAATGCGCGCGTGAATAAATCAGCACGCTTGCTGTTGCGAATGATTTCCTCACGCAAGATCAGCGTTGTGGGCTCTGGCACACGCTTCAATGTTTCCATGGGGTAGCGCCCCCAATGCAGAGGACGCAGTTCGGCCTCCGACTCAGCCCATCCAGGGCGAGTTCCTAGTTTGCCCATGTAAGCGTCGGAATCTGGCCAACCCAAGGAGGCATTGGGTGCTATTGGAAGATCAATTTCCAATGGCAAATCGGTGCTGATCGCAGCCAACGCAAAGCCGCAATTTAGAAAAGGCATTTTGAGCAAGCCGTTTTCAGATCTAGCAATGCCAGCGCGTTGCGCCAAAGCTTCTAGTTTTAAAAGTGTATTGCCCGCCACGTGGCCGCGCGCGCCATACCCCAATGCTCGAACATAACCCGCTAGTACAACAGCCACTTCGCTTGCGCGCGCATCTGTTCGGGATTTGTTACTGCCATGAATCCAAGTGGCACCAGGCTGATCTGATTGAGGCTCGCGGCTGAACTCAATGAGAAAAATCAATGCATGGGTGTGTTTAGGCCCGTCTTTAGAAAAATCAGAGTGCTCAATAGCGCACACACCCGCTAGCGTCGCATCTAAAAAATAGGCACTTGCTTTGAGGTTTTTGCTTCGAATGCTTAAATCGTCAGGCAAGGGGGCGCGGGCAATGGCCGTCTCGCCATCCAAGTACTGCTCAAAAAGAGTTTGATATGTTGCCAAGGCCTCGTTTAACGAGAGCGGCCCAGCAGGATATTGATCTTTAGATAATGCAGCTTGGATTTCTGGAGCATGGGCATCTCGCGCTAGCAATTCAGTGGGCAAATCTCCCATGTCGAAGTGCCGAGATCGATTTGAAAATAAACGTGTCATTAATTACAAGCAGATGCACAGCTTTTAGATGCAATGTACATAAAGTTGTCTACGCTATTTAACTGCATCAATTAGGCTTCAGGTTTTGGCAAACCTAAGTCAATAAATGCCCTGTTTTTACAAAGATAGTGCACCCCTCTTTACTAAAAGGTTGATGCAAGCTCATATGCGGACTTCTGATCCAAGACCCAGTGGGATAGCGCCCGTGTTCATCTTCAAACACGCCGCTTACCACAAAGATTTCTTCACCACCATAGTGCCTATGTGGATTGAAAAATGTTTGCGGTGCCCATTTCACCAAAGTCGATCCACTCCCCTGCTGCATCAGAGGCATGACATTCAAACCCGGCATCATACCCTGCAACCAAGGTGCCTTTGTCGTGTCAATGACCTCTCGCTCCACTTGGTCGGGTCCGAGGTGACGCAGCTTCACAAATAGGGTGCAACCAGTTTCACTGAATGGTGCATGTGAAGAACCAGGAGGGTTCATGATGTAAGTTCCGGCAGCGTAATTTCCAGTCTCATCACTGAATGTCCCATCCAAAACAAATAGCTCCTCCCCAAGCTCATGGTGATGCGCTTGAAATTTGGATCCTGGCTTGTAGCGAACGATTGAAGTTGCTTTTGCAACTTCGTCGCCTTGGCGCTCCAGCAGGCGTCTCTCAACGCCCAATTGGGGGCTTGGCATCCAAGGTAAGTCATGATGATCAATCACGACCCTTTCACTGTAATCAGAGTTGATGTTCATTTGTGGGCTGCAACTTTTTACCTAAAAGTGCATGACTCAGCTTGCGGTTTATCGATTGGGTCAGAAAAAAATGTTAAGAAAGCGCAAGGGCCAACGCACAGCTAAGCGCGCCTTAACTGCCTTTGAGTGCTTCGTGAAAGGCGATCATTTCTTTTTTGATGCCAGCAATCATGGATGAGAGATCAGAGGTGATCATCACCATATCAAAGCCACGCTTAACCGATGCTGCTGCAAACTCAGCGCTCGCGCAATGCATGCACACCTTTTTGCCATGGCGATGGGCCACCTCTTTAATCCGGTCGCAGGTGGACATGTGAAGCGGATCTGGGTTGTCAGCACGTGGCGCCATACCTAAAGCGTAAGAAAGATCAGCGGGACCAATGTAGATGACATCTACACTAGGTGTCGCGCAAATTTCTTCCAAATTGTTCAGGCCTTCTTTAGTCTCGATCATGGCCATCAAAAGGATTTCATCATTGGCCTTAGAGAAATAATCTGGGCCGTGAATTTGCAAAGCACGGACAGGGCCTGACGAACGGTCACCAACTGGTGGATATCGGCAAGCCGAAACTGCCTTACGGGCTTCCGCAGCGTTATTGATAAGGGGAACAATGATGGCTGAAGCGCCGAAGTCCAAGGCTTTCATGATGGCGGCAGGTTCATTCCAACCCACACGCACGACCGGGGCTGCATCGGTTGCTGAAACTGCTTGCAGCATTTCCATCAAATTGCTCAAGCCCGTAACGCCATGCTGCATATCTACACACACGGCATCAAAACCTTGTCTGGCCATTATTTCAGCTGTAAAGGTATTGGCGATGGAGATCCATCCCAAGGTAACGGGCTTGCCTTGCGCCCATAGTTGCTTAATTTTGTTGGGTTTCATTTTGATTACTTGATGTGAACTTCGTTAAGTCTGCATTATGAAGAGTATCTGCAAAATTGGGGGAATGCCAGATCTTGTTCAAGTAAGTGCACCAAATACGGTCACACCTAGGGTTTTCATCCTATTGCAATACCTGCGAACTTGTTAATTTGTGAGTGTCATCTTTGCCCACACATGGGCTGCGCTCGCACAACTCAAGGAGATCCTTCATGTTCAAGAAATTTCTTTCCGCTCTCGTGGTGTCAAGTTTGTGGCTTTCAGGTGCAGCCATGGCACAAACCAAACAAATCAAAGTAGGTGTGATTTTTGATATGTCTGGCCCCTTGGCCGCAGGTGGCTCCAATGCCAGCTATCTGGGCACCAAATACGCCATTGACATGATCAACGAAAGAGGCGGCGTAGAGGGTCACAGAATTGTGCCCATTTACGTTGATGCTCAAAGTAAAACCGAAGTGGCCATCAATGAAACCGAGCGCTTGCTGAACCAAGAAAAGGTAGACGTCATCATGGGCGTTTTCTCTTCTGCCCAATGCGTTCCCATGGCCCAGCGCGTCGATCAAGCCAAGAAATTCATGTGGGCTAATGTCTGCGTGTCTTCAGCTGTTTTCAAAGACAAGAACCTGAGAAACGTGTTTCGGGCGCAAGTTCACTCTGATCAAATGGGCGAAGCTTCGTGTCGCTTTTTAGGTGAAAACAGCAAGGCCAAATTGGGCAAAGAATTGAAAGATCTCAAAGTGGCCATCATTTATGAAGACGGCCCTTACGGAGCAGGTGTTGCATCAGGCAACGACTTGGTTTGCAAACAATTGGGCATGCAAGTGGTTTTGAAAGAAGGCTACGCTGCAACCTCCCCCGACCTGTCTCCCTTAGTGACAAAGTTGCGCCGAGCTAAACCCGATGTCATCTTGCACACCGGCTACAACCCAGACATCACTTTGTTCTTGCGCCAAGCCAAAGAGCAAGGTTTAAAGTGGGATGCCCTGATTGGCCATGGCGCTGGTCACGGTCAATTTGACAAGTTGTTTGCTACCTTCAAAGATGACGCCAACTTGATCATGAATGTTGACCCAGTGGCAGCCCAATTGCTTGACGCAAAAACTCTCAAACCAGGCATCGGCGCGCTCACAGCAGAAATGATCAAACGCTACAAAGCAGAAGTGAAAGCTGATGAAATTCCTCCTCACGTTTCCATGGGCTTTAACCAAACTTGGATTTTATTAAGCGATGTCATGCCGCGTGCCATTAAAAAATACGGTGGCTACGACCCAGAATCATTGCGCAAAGCTGCATTGGAAACTGATATCCCTGAAGGTGGCACCATCCAAGGTTATGGCGTCAAATTTTTCCCACCGGGTCACCCCATGTCTGGCCAAAACGAACGCTCTTCTCCCGTCGTTCACCAATACTCGGGCAACGACACATATGTGGTCTGGCCTAGAGCCATCAAAAGCCGTGACCCTGTCATGCCGCTTACAAAAGGCAATTCATACGCTAATTGATTGTGCTAATTGTTCAAGACCTAACCAAGAAATTCGGTGGTTTCACCGCCGTCAACCGAATTTCTTTTGAAGTCCAGCGCGGAGAAATTGTGGGCCTGATTGGCCCCAATGGCTCCGGAAAAAGTACCACCTTTAATTTATTGGCGGGTATGTTTGAACCCACATCAGGCCAAGTCATGTTTGATGGCCAGCCTATGTTGGGCTTGTCGTCTTCACATATTTGCAAACGTGGGGTGGCCAGAACTTTTCAAATTCCCAGGCCCTTTCGCAAACTGTCGATTCTTGAAAACACCGCGCTTGCCGCTTTCTACGGCTCAAGTGAACCCATCACAAGAGGCGAGGCCGAGCGCCGAGCGCAAGACGCCTTGTCCTTGATTGATTTGCCACGCAACCCTGGCGTCCTTGTCGATGGGCTTGGCGCGGCAGGTTTGAAAAAACTCGAAATGGCGCGGGCTTTGGCAACGCAACCTAAGTTGCTGCTGGCCGATGAAAGTTTGGGCGGCTTAGACGAAACAGAAATGGAACAAGCCGCGCAAATGCTCAAGCGAATTCGCGATGAACGCGGCATCACCATCATCTGGGTTGAGCACATCATGGGAGTGTTGATGAAAGTCATAGATCGATGCTTGGTGCTAGACCACGGTGAGTTGATCGCACAGGGCTCGCCTTCCGAAGTCACCCACGACCCGCGGGTGATTGAAGTGTATTTAGGCACGGACGCCCAAAGTATTCAGCAACAAGTTGCGCGCAATGCGTCGAGTCAGGACGCGTGATGTTGGAGTTAAAAAATATCAATGCCGGGTACAACAGTTTTCAAGCGCTGTTTGACGTGTCATTGAGCGTCAAAGCCGGCGAAGCTGTGGCCGTGATCGGCCCCAATGGCGCAGGCAAGAGCACCCTCTTGCGCGTCATCTCTAGATTGATTGAAGCCACCGCTGGCACCATGCAGATGCAAGGCCAATCCTACCGAGACCTGCCCTCGCATGAAGTGGTGGGACTGGGTATTGCACAAGTGCCAGAGGGGCGGCGTTTGTTTCCACGCCTGAGTGTTGAGGACAACTTGAAAATAGGGGCCTATAGCCCTGCTGCCCGTGCCAAATTGCAAGAGCGCTTGGAATATGTTTACAGCTTATTTCCACGCATGGCTGAGCGGCGAAAGCAATTGGCAGGCACTATGTCTGGTGGCGAGCAACAAATGTGTGCCATCGGGCGCGCCTTAATGAGCGGCCCCAAATTACTGCTTCTCGATGAGCCCTCTGCTGGCTTAGCACCTGTCATTGTGCAATCGATTTTTGAGCTGATGCATCGCATTCGCGCTGAAGGCTATACCGTGTTAATTGTTGAACAAAACATCCAGCAAGTGCTCAAGGTGGTCGACCGTGCGTACCTGCTAGAAATTGGAAAAATTCGCGCTTCCGGAACTGCCGCCGAATTGTTGGCCAGCGATGAAGTTCAGAAAGCCTATCTGGGGGTGTGATGGAATTTTTTGACATATTTTTGCTCGAGGCGGTTCTCAATGGGCTTTTGCTCGGAGGCTTGCTGGCACTTTTGTCTTTGGGCTTGAACCTGATCTTTGGTGTGATCGATGTAGTCTGGATTTGCTACGCCGAATTGATGATGGTGGGCATGTACGCCATCTATTGGTCACACACCATGTTGGGCCTGCCTTTGGCTGTCGCCTTCATCTTAGGTATTGTGGGCGTGGCCGCTTTGGGCATGGCGATGCATTGGTTCATCATTCGGCCGGTTTTGTCGGCAGAGCCGATCAATCAATTGCTTGTCACGGGCGGTGTTTTGTTTTTTCTACAAGCTTTGGTGACGGTGATCTTTGGTATTGATTTCAAAAACATAGGTGTGCGCATGCCAAGTTTGATGGTGGGTGATATCAGCTTGTCGATGGCGCGCCTAATTGCTTTTTGCGTAGCCATGGTAGCCATTGCCGCCACTTATTTGTTCTTGAACCGAACCTTCGCGGGTACCGCCATTCGAGCCATCAGCCAAGATCGCAGCATCATGCCCTTGATGGGCGTGAACACTGAGCGCATTTATTTGATCACCTCGGCCATGGGCGGCGCATTGGCAGGTCTGGCCGCTTGTTTGTTGGTGCTGCAATACGACATCCACCCCGCCATTGGCTTGTCGTTTGGCCCCATCACATTTTTGGTGTGCGTCATGGGCGGCTTAGGCAATTTATTGGGGGGCTTTATAGCTGCATTTATTTTTGCCCAGCTCATATCTGTGGGTGGCTATGTCTATGCCATTGAATGGGGTTATGTGATGGCCTTTGTGTTCTTCATCGCCATGATGTTCATACGCCCCGAAGGTATTTTATTTCGCAGGCGCTAAAACATGCCTCTTATTTCTTCCAACTATAAATTTGGCGCCTTGCTGGCGGCCTTGATGCTGGCGCCTTGGCTAGGCTTGGGCTCCTACCCCTTGCACTTGATCATCATGGCTTTGCTGATGGGCTTCATCTACACCAGTTGGGCCTTGATGGGGCGCCTTGGCTTGGTCAGCCTAGGGCATGGCGCCTTCTTGGGCATTGGCGCTTACAGCGTGGTCTTATTGTGGAATCAGTATGGCGTGCCGCCTTTGGCGGGAGCTCTTGTTGCGTTGGTCTTAACAGTTATTTTGGCATTGGTCATAGGCTACCCGTGTTTTCGTTTCAAAATTGTGGGGCATTATTTTGCACTTGTGACTTTGGCTTTGGCCGAAGTGGTGCGCTTGGTTATTGTGGCCACACGAGAAGTCACTGGTGGCTCATTGGGCCTCACACCCAAGCCTGGCTTGCCCAATGAGGCCACGGCCTCTTTGTGGTCATTTCAATTTTCAAACCGTGTGGTTTGGTTCTACATTGTTTTGGCATGCTGGCTTTTCGCACTGTGGGTCTGGCGCAAAGTCGACCAAAGCATGTTGCGAGATGCACTCCAAGCCATTAGCGAGGACGAAGACGCCGCAGCATCCATTGGCATCAATGTGACCATAACCAAATTGAAAATTACGGTTCTCTCTGCAGCCATGACTTGCTTTGGAGGCGTTTTGTATGCGCAATACCAAGCCTATGTCAACCCAGATACCGTCTCGGGCATTGGCATTTCTTTGCAAATGGTTTTTGGCGTGATTGCCGGCGGAATGTTTGTCATGCTAGGCCCCACCTTCGGCGCTGTATTTTTGCTGGCACTCCAAGAAGTATTGCGGGTCTTAATTGGCAACCAAATTCATGGCCTAGACCTGTTGATCTATGGCGCCCTGCTGGTGTTTTTCATCATCCGCATGCCCAAGGGTATTTTGGGCTCTTGGCTAGAACGCAAAACCTAAATCTTAAATGTGCACCACACGTTCGTGTTGCACACTGCGCGCGTCCATTTCAAACTCCAATTCTTGAATGGGCGGATTGCAAATGTGCCACGACAGTCCGGGGCTGAGCATGCCGGCAGTTTTGAACACCGTTGGAACCAAAGCTGAGAAGTCATGTACTGTGTAAATTTGAGCGGCTGTTAATCGGCTCCAATCTGCTTGTAAGCCCTTTGCCCGGTCTTGCATGGTTTGCACCACATAACGAACTTTGCGCTCAATGCCATCAGGGCTGGTGTCGCCCCGCGCCACAATACCTTCAGGAAAAGGTAAATGCTCTGGCCATTCGCCGCTGCCAGCAATCAGCCAGTCTGGTTGGTTGGATGTTTCAGGCACGGTGTAGGTAAAAGCATAAAAGCCCGGAACGTCTGGTGGTGAAAAAGCCGGTGCCAAATTGCTGCGCGCTACAGGGTTGAGGCCATTTTGAATCAGGCCCCAATCAGTGAGCACTTTCACATAACTTTGATTGAAATCTCGAAAGCCCGCCATCGTGAAAGCGCTTGGCGATCTTAGCTCGCATGCAGCCAATGCCGTTAATGGCCGATTGTTTTGCTGAAGGTGCTGACGAATCCATTCAAATCCTTGTTCAACCGGAACAACGCTTGAAAACCGAATGCGCCGAAATGCAAAACCAGGCAATGCAATAACGGCTTGCGAGTAGGGAAAACCGCCTTCTAAAAAGGCGTAAGAGCCCGCGTTGAAATTGTGCAATTTGGCCATTTCACTGACTCCAGTTTAATGTTGAGAGTTATTGGCTTGTACTGCCTCAATCGCAAACAAACTCGCAGGGCTTGGAAATAAATTGGATTCTAAGGTAACGCTGCGAATATGCGAATCAAAATAATCGCAGTGTTTCGTCAGGGCTGGACTCAACTGACACTAGAAAAAATATGCAATCAGAAATTAAAGTCGACATTAGATTTGACTTTGCACCTGCAGTCGGATGGCTTTTTTATCAACCTTACCCAGGCCTGTGGTAGGCAACTTGTCTACCTCATGAAAATATTTAGGCACATGGACAGCACCTTTTTTGACTCGCACCATCTCGCTAAGCTCGCCCCACTCTGCCACTTGGCCAGAGCGCCACACAAGGACCGCATGCACCGCCTCTCCCCACTTTTCATGAGGTGCTTCCACCACTGCTACGGCTGCTACTGCGGGGTGCGTGGCCAACACATCTTCTATTTCGCGAGGATAGACATTGAAGCCTCCGGTGATCACCATGTCTTTAGATCGGTCCACAATGTACAAATACCCATCCGCATCGCGTCTGGCCAAATCTCCGGAGTAGAGCCAGCCATGTCGAAAAGCCACTGCGTTTTCGTTCGGCTTGTTGATGTATTCCTGCATCACCAGAGGACCCCGAACACATATCTCACCCACCTCACCAGTGGGCACCTCTTGGCCCTGCTCGTCCAGCAAGGCCAGTTGAATACCTACCACTGGGGTGCCACAAGAACTTAGGCGCTGCGGATGGTTAACAGGATCGTGTTCGTGCTTGTGCAAAACTGTCATGGCCATGGGTGCCTCAGATTGCCCGTAGAGTTGCATGAAGATGGGTCCAAGTTCTGCAATGCCCTCTTTCAGGCGTGCAGGCGTTATAGCGGCTGCGCCGTATATCAAGGTTTCCAAACTGCTGAGGTCATGGTCCTGTCGCACCGGCGAGTCAAGCAAGACGTAGATCATGGTGGGAACCATGAAAGTGCAATTGACCTGGTGGCGCTCAACCAGTGTGCAAAAAGTTTTAACATCAAAGCCAGGGTGCATGATGACCGTGCCCGAGCGCATGAGCACTGGCGGAATCAAAGCACCGGCGGCGTGGGTAATGGGTGTCATTGCCAAAAAGTGAGGGTTGGCTGGCCAATCAAAATCGGCCATTTGCATCATCACCATGGCGACCATTACACGGTGGTTGTGCAATACGCCCTTGGGTTTGCCGGTGGTGCCACCGGTATAAATCAAAACGCAGTCGTCATCTTCCTGGCTGCATGAAACAAGGGGTTGAGGTTTGTATTGCTCCATCAGACTGAACACATCGATTTGTTCGCCCCAAGTCCCCAGCCCAAGAACAGTGAAGGGCCGGTCTACTGACTGAACAATCTTCAAGGCACGCTCGCCAAAACTATGCGGCTCCACGATCAAAAGTTGCACTTGCGCGTCTTCGACCTGATAAAGATGATCATCGGATGAAGACATCGGATTCATCCACACCACACGCAGTCCCATCACATAAGCCACTGCCGAAATAAGAAAGGCATGTGGCCGATTTGTGGACAAGGTGGCAATGGTTTGACCATGTTGCAGCCCCATGCCCTTAAACACCTGAATGATTTGACTGACCTGGCGCCCCATTTCGCGGTAGGTGATGTGCAAGTCGGCCAGCACAAAGGCGTCACGATCGCCACCGCGTTGAATGGCGGTGATGATGAGATCGCCCATGCTGCAACCATGATGAACTTGTGACTTCATGCCTTGTCTCCAATAGGGTGTGTCGCAGAGATGAAAAATGCCGCAAAATGCGGCATTTTTTTAGATAGTGAAGTGAACTACTTCACAGCAACCGGCTTACCAAATTCGACCCAAGTCTTGCCATCAAACTTCACTAACTGCATGGTTTGGAACAATGCAAAGTCAGTTGGTGATGTGCTGGCAAGTACACCGGGCAAAGCCATTGGCACTTGAAAGTCCTTGATGCTAGCGGCTTGTTTCATGACATTTTCGCGGGTTAGGTTGTCACCCGCCTGCTTAAGTACCTGCACCATCATCTGAGCCACCGCATAGCCATAGGTGGCGTTGCCATCGTCCGCACTGACTTCAGGCGCGTATTTTTTGATCAATGCTTTGAAATCCTTCATCGTTGGGTCATTGTCCCAGCGACTATCGGCGCCTTCTTTGATGTAGTTCATTGAAATCAAACCCACCGAGACATCCAGACCCGCAGGCTTTAAGACGCTACCCACCGAAGCAGAGACTTGGTTCAGGTAGTGTGTGGGCTTCCAGCCCACGTCACTGACCTTGCGAATGGCTTGCGCTGCAAACTTGGGTGTCGTGATGTTGAAGAAGGTGTCGGCACCAGATCCCTTGAGCGTGACGATTTGAGAGTCGATGGTTGGGTCTGTCACTTCATAGGTAGCTTGGGAAACAATCATGCTTGCAGCCTTAGCGCCCAAGCCTTCTTTGAAACCGTTGAAGTAGTCCTTGCCGTAATCGTCATTTTGCATCAGTACCGCAATTTTGGCATTGGGCTTGGTGGCCAGAATATGCTGTGCATAGAGCATGCCTTCGGAGTGGTAATTGGGGTTAAAACCGATGGTCCAAGGGTTGTTTTTCGGATCGTTCCATTTCGATGCGCCTGTAGCCAAGAACATGTGCGGCACTTTCTTGGTATTCATGTACCTGTGAATGGCGGTATTGGAAGGCGTGCCCAATGTGCCCAAGGTCAACAAGACTTCATCTTGCTCTACCAAACGGCGAATCATCTCCACAGTTTTGGGCGGGCTGTAGCCATCGTCTAGTGTGATGAAGTTGATCTTGCGGCCGTTAATGCCACCTGTTTCGTTCAATTGCTTAAAGTACGCTGCCTGAACCTTGCCGATGACGCCGTAAGCCGAAGCTGGGCCGCTATAAGGCATGGTTTGGCCAATTTTAATTTCAGTGTCGCTAGCACCCGGATCGTATTTTTTTTGCGCGGCGGCCGGTAAGGCAAAGCCAATGAGGGAAATGCACAGAGCAGTTAGGGCAAATTGTCTCTTTTTCATGGTGGTCCTTGGTTGAGAGAAAGGGTTGAAAATCAAGAGCGAGTTGGGCGAAACTTCTCACCCAACAAACGCAGGGCACCCGCTATACCAGTGGGCATGGTGTACATGAACAGAATTAGCATGGTTCCGTAGATGGCCCAAGGTGCGGCCTTGGAAATCTGATCAGCGATGTTGGGAATGAACTGGATAAATAATGCACCATACAAAGCACCAGGCAAAGAAGTCACGCCGCCAATTACCATGCCAACCAGCAATGTGATCGATAGGAAAACGGTGAAACTGTCGGGTGCCACAAAGGCTACCAAAATAGCGCTAAGAGCACCCGCCACACCTGTGAACATGGCGCTCACACCGAAAGCCAAACTTTTGTACAAGGGCGTATCAATGCCCATTGAGGCCGCAGCAATAGGTTGATCGCGGATGGCGATCAGGGCACGACCTACTCGGCCGCGAATCAAATTCCACCCAATGACGAACATCACCACGGTGACTGCCAAGGTAAAGAAATAAAGCCAACGGTCAGAGTTGAGTTTCAAGCCGAACAAAGTTTCCCAAGGCGGGTCGGGTTTCATGATCACAATACCTTGCACGCCTCCCGTTAGAAATTCTAGATGTTTAAACTTGAGCAACTGAGGTAAAGCCACTGCCAGTGCAAACGTGGCCAAGGCCAAGTAGTGGCCCTCTAGCCGCAGGGCAGGTAAGCCAAACAAAAAGCCCACCACCAGACAAATGAAGGCAGCAATCGGAATGGTCATCCAATAGGGAATATTCATCTTATCCATCAGAATGGCACTGGTGTAGGCCCCGATCGCCAAAAAGGCGCCATGTCCCAAAGAAATTTGACCACTGTAACCAATGAGAATATTCATACCCACCAAAGCAATGGCATAGCTCAACACCATAGAGGCTTGGAACACATGGTAATTGGATATGAAAAAGGGCAAGACGCAGGCTGCGATCAGGCCCAACACGATTCGAATCCATGGGATCGAATTTTCGGTAGATGGTAGATTGGAAGACATCTAATTCAGACCCTTGAAACAATCACTTTACCGAACAGGCCGGCAGGTTTGATGGTGAGCACAACAATGATCAAGACCAAGGCGACCGAGAGCTTAAGCTCTGTACCGATGACGTAGGCACCTAGAATATTTTCAAGAATGCCAACGATGAAGCCGCCCAACACCGCCCCACCTGGACTGTCAATGCCCCCGACCAATGCCGCAGCAAAGGCATAGAGCAAGATGCCTGACATCATATTGGGCTCAAGAAAGACCACTGGTGCAATCATCATGCCCGCTACAGAACCAATGGCGGCGGCAAGTCCCCAACCCAAGGCCAACATCCAACCCACGCGGATACCCACCAAGCGACTAGAGTCTGGATTTTGCGCTGCAGCGCGCATGGCCAGTCCCAGTGGAGTGAACTTGAAAAAGCTGTAGAGCAACAACAGAAGCACCATGGTCACGCCAATGGAGCCCAGTTCGTGTGATGAGATGAAAAACAAACCAAACGGCTGCTCTTTGGGAAAAGGAGATGGAAAAGCCTTGATGGTGTAGGTGAAGACCCAACCCGCAATGCTGTTCAGGATGACCAACAAGCCAATGAAAACCACCACAATGTTCAGCACCGGCGCATTTTCTACAGGCCGAATGATGATGCGCTGGATCAAAACCCCCAAGCTAAAAGAAAGCAAGATGGTGCAAACGAAAGCCAGCCAATAGGAGACGCCTGCGTTGATCAGGGTCCAAGCCATGTAAGTGGCAAACATTGCAATTTCGCCTTGTGCAAAATTGATGTGGTGCGTTGATTGGTAAATCATCACGAGCGCCAAGGCAAGGCTAGCGTATACCCCGCCCGTGGCAATGCCAGCAACAACTTGATGAATGAAGGTTTCCATGTTGGTGTTCTCAGTGGCCGAGGTAAGAGCGACGAATAGCTTCGTCTTGTTTCAGGTCTTTTGAAAGACCCGACAAAACCAGTTTGCCGGTCTCCAAAAGGTAGGCGTAATTTGCGAGATCGAGTGCCATGGCAGCGTTTTGTTCAACCAACAAGATCGTCACTTTGTCTCTCTGATTGATGGTTTGCATGATGTCAAAAATCTCTCGGACAACGAGCGGTGCCAAGCCAAACGAAGGTTCGTCCAGCAGCAGCAATCGGGGGCGCAGCATAAGGGCCCTTGCAATGGCCAGCATTTGTTGCTCACCGCCAGAAAGGGTACCCGCTTGCTGATTACGCCTTTCTTTTAAACGGGGAAAGTAGCTGTACATCTTCTCCTGATCGATTGCTACTTCGTGTTTGTCTTTGCGGGTGTAGCTGCCCAGTTGCAAATTTTCTTCTGTGGAAAGGCTGCCGAAGGTACCACGGCCGTCGGGCACATGGGCCACACCCAATCGAACAATGTCTTCAGTGGCCTTGCCTTCAATGGCTTGACCATCAAACAGTATTTGGCCGCGAACTTTGATCATCTTGCTCAATGCACGCAGCGTGGTGGTTTTACCTGCACCGTTGGCGCCTAGCAAGGTCGTGATACTGCCCTCTTCAATTTGCATCGACAGGCCATGCAGCACTTCGGTGACGCCATAGCCGGCAAACAGGTCTTTGACTTCCAGAAGCATTCGGCTCATTTTGAAGACCCCAGGTAAGCTTGAATCACATCGGGATGTTGACGCACTTCAGCCGGTGTGTCATCGGCAATTTTTTTGCCGAAATTCAGAGCCACCACTTTGTCTGAGATGCTCATGACCAGACTCATGTGGTGTTCCACCAAAAGCACTGTGATCTTGAATTCATCACGGATTCGCTTAATCAGATGGCCCAAGGCGTTCACTTCTTCATGGTTCAGACCTGCGGCTGGTTCGTCAAGCAACAACAGTTTGGGCTGGCTCGCTAAAGCACGGGCAAGTTCCACGCGTTTTTGTGTGCCGAAAGGTAAGTCGGAAACTTTGCGCAAGGCCACAGATTGCAAATTTAAAAATTCAACCAATTGCATGGCGTTCTGGTGAATTTCGGCTTCTTCTTGGCGCACGCCTGGCAGTCGCAGAGCGTGGGCCAGAAAACCTTTTTCTGCACGGCAGTGTGAGCCAACCTTGATGTTGTCTAGCACCGACATGGTTTTGTAAAGTGCCAGGTTCTGAAAGGTCCGTCCAATTCCAATTTCGGCCGTCTTGTGGCGCGTCATGCCATGGAGGCTTTGCCCCTCAAAATGAATTTCACCCTCACTGTAGTCGTACAAGCGTGAAAGGCAATTGAACAAGGTGGTTTTGCCAGCACCGTTGGGGCCGATGAGGCCAGCAATCTGACCTTGCTGAACATCAAAAGAAACACCATCTAAGGCGACAATGCCGCGGAATTTGACGGTGACTTGCGAAACCGAGAGCAACACCGGAGTATCGGCTTTAGGGCGCGACTCGAGAATTGAATTCTGTACGATCATCCATCCCCTTTAGGACATGTGAAGTAAATATACTAATTAAGAGAGATCGTGTCAGAAAGAAACCCAGTGACCATCGGGAGTTTCCCGAGCACGTTCAATTCGGAAACATTTCTCGAAGCTTAAGTTTGTAAAACTTACCTGTTGAAGTGCGAGGCACACTTGCGATCCATTCATAGCGGTCGGGAACTTGCCATTTGGCAAAGCCCATTTTCAGCAAATGGGCTGCCAGTTCTTCGGCTTGCGGAGCCTGACCAGGTTTGGCCACAACACAAGCTAAAGGCCGTTCGCTCCATTTTTCGTCTGGAATAGCGATGACTGCCGCTTCGGCAATGCCAGGATGCGCCATCAGTGCGTTTTCCAAATCAACCGAGCTGATCCACTCTCCGCCAGATTTGATCAAGTCTTTGGTGCGGTCAGTAATGCGCACAAAGCCCATGCTGTCTACGCTGGCCACATCGCCAGTTCGCAACCATCCGTCGTCTGTGAATTTATCTTCGCTCACTGGCACATGATGGTAGCTGCCAGTAATAAAGGGGCCTCGCACCTGTAACTCTCCCACATGCTGTCCGTCCCAAGCTTGATCTTGGCCTTCATCGTTGCGGATGCGCAAATCAACCAAGGGCACCGGAATGCCGGCCATAGCAGCGCGGCGGTAGCGCTCATCCATAGTCGCATCGCGCAATTCGGCCTTAGGGTAAGAAATGGTGCAGACTGGCGAAGTTTCGGTCATGCCCCAACCCTGCAAAATCCAGATGCCATGTTTGTCAAATGCGCGTATTAGCGCTTCGGGAACTGCTGCACCTCCCACCAAGCTGCGCATGCCAGCCGGTAGCATCCAGCGGCCCGGTTGTTGGGTCAAAGCCGCTTCGTAAGCCTGAATCAAACCCATCCAGATAGTGGGCACGCCCAATGACAAAGTAGGCGGCTCCAGTTGCATCAGGTCCAACAAGTCGTCTGGGTGCAGGTGTGGACCTGGAAAAACCATTTTGACGCCCATCATGACCGCACCATAGGGGATGCCCCAGCTGTTAGCATGGAACATGGGCGTGACAGGTAAAACCACATCGGTGCCGCGCAAAGACCAAAAATCACCCAAGGATGCGACAAGCGTGTGCAGCACCGTGGAGCGGTGCGAGTAGACCACCCCTTTAGGGCGACCTGTGGTGCCAGAGGTGTAGCACATGGAAACCGGATCGTCTTCCGAGTGTGCAGCGTATTCAAAATGGCAGCCATCCGTGCCGGCCAACCACTGTTCATAATTCATAAACTCTTCAGGCACATCGGCGCCAGAAAAGGGAAACACGATGACTTTCTCAAAGTTGTACTTGTGCTCAATTTGGCGATAGAGCGGCAGCAAAATATCATCGATGATCAAAAAACGGTCTTTAGCATCGTTTGCAATCCAAGCAATTTCGTCGGGAGAAAGACGCAAATTCAAAGTGTGCATGACACCGCCAGCCGCAGGAATGCCAAAGTAACATTCCAAATGCGCATGGTGGTTCCAACACAAGGTGGCCACCCGATCGCCTTTTCTCAGACCCAAATCTTTCAAGCCTTGGGCCAAGCTTCGTGTGCGGTCATAAAACTGTGCGTAGGTATGCTTGACGAGAGATTTATCAGGCAGTCTCGAAACAATTTCGTTTGTAGGGAACAAAGTGCCCGCTCGGTCCAAGAATTGATTGATGGACAAGTCCACCTTCATCATGGTGCTACTTACATCTGCGCTAGATTTCATAGAGGGCACTCCATGGGTGTTTGAACTAGTAGAACGGTTTGTATTTCTCAAGAGTTTCCAATACCCGTTTAGAGACATTGAACCCATCACCAAATTGAGCGGCGAGTACTTGACTTCGCTTAGCAAAATTTGGAACTCCCATGCTGTAAATGAATTGCAAAGCACCACCCGTCCATACTGGGTAGCCGATACCGAAAATAGAGCCGATGTTGCCTTCGTGTACGGATGTCAGAACACCTTCGTCTAAACACCTAGCAGTTTCAATCGCTTGTCTATAAAGAATTCGGTCTTTAATGTCCTGCAGATCAAATGTGACATGGCTCTTTTCAAATATTTTTTTCAATTCAGGCCACAGCATCTTTTTTTGTCCGGCTGGGTACTCGTAGAAGCCGCCACCCGATGCTCGCCCACCTCGCTTGAATTCTTTGACCATTCTTTCGACCAATAATTCTCCTGGGCTTTCAGCATAAGAACGCCCTTCTTTCTTGAAATCTTCGCGAGTTTGTTCTAAAACATGAACCGACAAAGTCAGCGCAGTTTCATCGATCACGGCCAATGGGCCAACGGGCATGCCAACTTGCATGGCCAGATTTTCAATGACTGGCGCTGGAATGCCCTCGCCTAACATGGCAGCACCTTCCATGACGAAAGTGGCAAAGGTTCGACTGGTATAAAAACCTCGTGAGTCATTCACAACAATGGGCAGCTTACCCAATGCCTGAACATAATCGTATGCGCGTGCAATGGTTTCATCATCGGTTTTTTCACCCCGAATAATCTCAACCAACTTCATCTTTTCTACAGGGCTGAAGAAATGAATGCCAATAAATTTCTCGGGCCGAGTACTAGCAGTGGCTAACCCGCTAATGGGCAAGGTCGATGTGTTGCTTGCAAAAAATCCACCCTCAGCCAGCATGGTTTGCGCTTCTTTGGTAACCATAGATTTGAGATCACGCTGTTCGAAGACAGCTTCAATGATGAGATCGCATCCTTTCAAGTCTTGCGTATTGTCTGTGGCGTGTATCAAGTTCAACAAAGTTGCTTGTTGGTCTGCCGTGATACCACCTTTTTCCACTAACTTTTGCGAGAGTGCCGCACTGTAGGCTTTGCCATTTTCAGCTTTTTCAATCGTTACATCTTTCAGAACAGACGCAATACCCCGACTGGCTTGGCTGTATGCAATGCCAGATCCCATCAAGCCCGCTCCTAAAATGCCAACCTTCTGGGGTCGATAGCGAGGTACACCCGCAGGACGACTATGGCCGCTTTTAATGCTGTTCATGTTGAAAAAGATGGTATTGATCATGTTGCGCGCAATACCACTGGTCATCAGGCCTGCCAGATAGCGGCTCTCAATGCGCATGGCTGTGTCAAAGTCGACCAGCGCCCCTTCCACCATCGCAGCCAAAGCAGCCTCTGGTGCCGGATACAAACCGCGTATTTTTTGTTTCAATGCTGCAGGTGCCAAACTCAACATGCCCGCCAATTTGGGGTTATGGGGCGTTCCGCCAGGCATCTTGTAGTCCTTGCGGTCCCAAAGGTGCAGACAAGCCTCCGGCTTGTTCTGAGATGCTGTAATAAAGGCCAAGGCACATTTGCGAAGCTCTGAATCAGTCTCGACCAATTCATTCACCAAACCGAGTTTCAAAGCTTGCTCAGGACCAAACAACTTACTTTCCAAAATATAAGGCTGGGCCGCAAGCAGTCCTAATGTGCGCGTCATCTTGGTAATACCGCCACCGCCGGGAATGAGACCCAAAGTCACTTCGGGCAAACCAAACTGAGTTTTAGGATTGCGGATTGCAATTCTGTGATGGCCAATCAGCGCAACTTCCCAGCCACCGCCCAAGGCACTTCCATTCAAACAACTGACAACTGGAATACCTAGCGTCTCAATTGTCCTGAAATTTTTCTTGATGCGTTCAATTTCAACAAATACCCGAGGGCCATCAGCCGAGCTTGATCGCATGACACCCTTTAAATCAGCGCCTGCGAAGAAAGTCGATTTGTTGGAAGCCAAAACAACGCCTTGAAGCTTTGATCGATCTTTGACAAGCTCCTTTGCAACCTGCTCTAAATCATCTTGCCATTGCAAGCACATGGTATTGACGGGCGAGCCCTGCTCATCGAACGTAATGGTAGCAATCTGTTGCTCAATCTCGTAGCGTAATGTTTTGAAAATCATGGGGCCGCCTTCTCTTAAACGCGTTCAACGATGGTGGCAATGCCCATACCACCTCCCACACAGAGTGTGGCCAAACCATAGCGGAGTTGTCTACGATGTAATTCATCAATCAAAGTTCCAAGAATCATGGCGCCTGTAGCACCAAGAGGATGACCCATTGCAATGGCACCGCCATTGACATTGACGCGATCGTGCGACACGCCCATTTCTTGCATGAACTTGAGTGGCACTGCAGCAAAGGCTTCGTTGACTTCAAACAAATCAATCTGATCAATTCTGAGGCCTGCCTTGGTGAGCGCTTTTCTAGTTGCGGGCATGGGGCCGGTGAGCATGATGGTGGGATCAGCGCCCGACAATGCTGCCGCCACAATTCTGGCGCGTGGCTTCAGACCATGAATTTTCCCTGCCGCCTCGCTGCCAATGAGCACTGCGGCAGCACCATCGACAATGCCAGAGGAATTGCCTGCGTGGTGCACATGAAAAATACGCTCTACTTGCGGATAGCGCTGTAAAGCCACTGCATCAAATCCCATAGCTCCTAACTGTTCAAAAGAGGCCCGAAGTGCACCCAAAGTTTCAGTCGTCGTTTGGGGTTTGATGAATTCATCTTGGGCCAGAATGACTTGACCCAGCTTGTCTAAAACGGGGACCACAGAACCATCAAAGTAGCCACTGGCTCTGGCGTGTGTAGCGCGCTTTTGTGACTCCACTGCAAAGGCATCTAAGTCATATCGACTGAAGTTGCAAAGGGTGGCAATCAAATCAGCCCCAATACCTTGCGGCACAAACAAAGTAGCACTGTTTGTTTCTGGATCTTGAGCCCATGCACCGCCATCTGCACCAATGGGAACTCGGCTCATACTTTCTAAGCCACCCGCCACCACCAACTCTTCCCATCCACTTCGAACCTTCATAGCGGCCAAGTTGACCGCTTCTAAACCAGAAGCACAAAACCGATTGACTTGAAGCCCCGCACATTGCCAATCCCAGCCGGCTTTAAGCGCGGCCACCTTGGGCACCACCGAGCCCTGCTCTCCTATGGGCGACACCACGCCCATGACCACATCGTCAACAGCGGCCGTATCGAGTTGATTGCGGCTTTGAAGTTGCGCCAACACACCTGCCAGTAAATCAACGGGCTTGACCTCATGCAGGCTGCCGTCTTTTTTCCCTTTTCCGCGTGGTGTGCGAATTGCATCGTATACAAATGCTTCGGACATAGCATCTCCAAAAATTTGAGGCCATCAAGGACTGCAAAACTTTGCATTCGAGACGAGTATACTTTTAAGAAGCGCTAGCTATGTGTCCATTAAATGCACTTTCATCAGGACAAACCATGATCTCAAGAACTCTCTTTACGCTTGAACACGAGACTTTTCGTGACAGTTTCAAACGCTTCATGGACAAAGAAATCGCGCCATTTCACGAAGCCTGGGAGGAACAAGGCTATGTCGATCGCGAAGTCTGGGTCAAAGCAGGCGCCAATGGATTTTTGTGCATGACGCTCCCCGAGGTTTATGGCGGCGCTGGTGCTGACAAGCTTTATTCTGTGGTTCAAATGGAAGAGTTGGGCCGTGCGGGCTTTACTGGTATCGGTTATGGCCTACACAACGAAATTGTTGCTCCTTATATTTTGAATTACGGCACTGAATCACAGAAGCAAAAGTACTTGCCCAAGTTTGCTTCAGGTGAAATAGTGGGTGCCATTGCCATGAGTGAACCGGCGGCAGGCTCTGATCTTCAGGGTGTCAAAACAAGTGCTATCAAGCAACCCGATGGATCCTATCTACTGAATGGAAGCAAAACATTTATCACAAATGGTTGGCATGCCGATCTGGTGATAGTGGTGGCAAAAACTAACCCTAGCGCAGGCGCTAAAGGGACCAGTTTGTTTTTAATTGAACGTGGTATGCCGGGCTTTGAAAAAGGCAAACGATTGAAAAAATTAGGTCTCAAAGCACAAGATACTTCAGAGTTATTTTTCAACAATGTCAAAGTTCCAGCTACCCAATTGCTGGGCGGGCCTCACTACGAAGGCAAAGGGTTTATTTGCCTGATGGAACAACTGCCTTGGGAGCGACTCCAAATAGCTATAAGTGCAGTTTCTGCGGCCCAGGCCGCCATTGATTGGACCGTGCAATACACCCAAGATCGGAAAGTCTTTGGACAGGCTATCGCCAATTATCAAAACACGCGGTATAAACTTGCTGAGATGCAAACTGAAGTTCAAATTGCCAGGGTATTTATTGACAAATGTTGTGAACTGGTAAGTGTGGGTCAGCTAGACACCCAAACCGCAAGCATGGCCAAATATTGGTGCTCTGATCTTCAGTGCAAAGTGATGGATGAATGTGTGCAGTTGCACGGCGGGTATGGCTACATGTGGGAATACCCAATCACAAGGGCCTTTGCAGATGCGCGTGTGCAAAGAATTTACGGGGGCACCAATGAAATCATGAAAGAGGTCATTTCTAGAAGCATGGGACTTGCAGCAAAGTAAACGAAAAAAGTACGGCGCTCAAAAAGCACTCAAACTGGCCTCTGCTCTAAACTCGACACCTCATTGGTCAACGTAGTTCTGCGCATGTCGCGCACTTCTTTTGGATCATAGCGACGTGCACGGTGCATCGTAACGCGGTTGTCCCACATGACCAGGTCCCATGGACGCCATACATGCGCGTAGACAAATTGGCGCTGCGTGGCATGTTCGTTCAGGTCACGTAAAAAGGAGCGCGCCTCCGGCATTGGCCACCCCTCAATACCACCGGCATGGCTTGCCAGATAAAGCGAAAGCTGACCTGTGTTGGGGTGCCGCCGCACTAAACGTTGGCGCACTGGCGCCCACTTTGCGCGCTCGGCGTCTGTGAAATCATCAAAGCCCAAAACACCTCGAGAAAAAATCTGGCTGTGCAAGCAAATCAGGTTGTGCACCTCGCTCTTCGTCTCACCGTCCAGCGCATCATATGCAGCGCGCATGTCAGCGAATTCTGTATTGCCACCGGCCAAAGGAATCTTGCGTGCCGACAGCATTGAATACTTGGCTGGCACCTCCTTGAAGGAGCTGTCTGAGTGCCACAACAAATTACCCAAACCAAACAAACGCCGGCGGTCATCGCGAGGAAGTAATTCGCCGTTTTTGTCGAGGTTCGAAATATCGTTCAAATCCATGCTGAGGCGTCGGTCCTTTTCAGACATGATGTCCCCGGTAGCTTCTTCCAGCGCTCCGAGTTGACGGCTAAAAGCGATTTGTTGCTCATCTTCAAAATGTTGGTCATGAAACACCAACACACCGAAGCGGTCCATGCCGGCATGGATTGCACTGACCTCTTCTTCTGTCAGCCTACGCGTGAGGTCAATACCTGAAACCTCTCCGATGAAAGTGGGTCTTGCAGGATCAATGGCGTGGATAGCGTATGAAATAAAGATCTCCAGCAGGGAAATTATTTAAACGGTATCACAATCCATCCAAAAATTCCACTGGGTGTTTGCTGAACGCGACTGCTTGCCTAAGGCCAAACTAAGGGAAATCCGCATTCAATGCAGCCGTGATCTGAGGTAAAAAAGCAGTTCAGCCTTGAGGGCGCCTCTTTTATCAACACTTCGGTTCACATAGCAAGCGCTTTTCAGCGTAAGTGTTTAAAAAAAGAGCCTAAGCTTTCTAATTAAATTTAACAATCCAAGCCTACAGCCATGCGATTGAACGCATCAAAATCTGCTTTGTTGCTGTTGATGTTTGTTTGCACAAATTTGATTCAGGCACAGACAGTCAGTTCAAGCCCTCGCTCATCAAAAGCCATGGCGCTCATTCCTGAAGGCGCTTTTACGATGGGCTCTAATTTTGGGCCAGATGACGAAAAGCCGGAGCACACACTTTTTGTCAAATCATTTTTGATCGATGTATTACCTATCACCAATGCTGAATTTTCAGAGTTCCTAAACAGCCAAGGCTTAAGAAATCAAAAAGGTGAAAGCTTTTATGATGACGATGACAATGACGCAAGAATTCATTTGCGTAATTTGAAATGGCAGGCTGATAATGGCTTTGCAATGCATCCAGTCAATGAAGTAAGTTGGGTAGGTGCTCGAGATTATTGCGCTTGGCTAAAGAAAAGATTGCCGACCGAAGCCGAATGGGAAAAAGCAGCACGCGGAACGGATGGCAGAAAATACCCGTGGGGGAACTCAAAACCGAATCAAAAACGAGCTTTTTATGGCGGCGTATTCAACTCATCAGCGCCCGTTGATGCTTTTCCAGACGGGGCAAGTCCCTACGGAGTGTTAGACATGGCTGGCAATCAATGGGAATGGGTATCTAGCGCCTATCTGCCCTACCCCTACAAATCTGACGATGGCAGAGAAAACCAAAATCCGGGTCCTGTTCGCTCAACCCGTGGAGGTGGGCACGATTCAAGTGAAGAAGAAATAACAACAACCCAAAGAGGTAAGAATCTATCCCGAAATCCAAGGGCTGGTCACCACAATATAGGGTTCCGGTGCGCGACATCGTCAATCTGACGTCAAAGCGCATTAAGAGCTAAAGTTAGCACTACCAATGAAGGAAAACCATGAAAATCGTCATAGCGCAAATGAGTCACGAGACGAACACGTTCTCGCCGGTGCCAACGCCCATTGGCCGATTTGCCAGGGCAAGCTCACTGCCGCTGGAGGGAGAAGCTGCCATCAGCGCCAATCGAGGTACGGGTACGGCCATAGGTGCATTCATAGAACTTTCTGAGCAGGCCGGTGCCACCATCACAGTGCCGGTTTCTGGCCACGCTTGGCCAAGCGGCCCTGTTGAAGATCAAGCATACGAGTACATGTGCCAACGAATTTGCGATGCTGTTGCCCAAGGCTGTGACGCCATCCTTCTAGATTTGCATGGCGCCATGGTGACTGAAAGTTACCCTGATGGTGAAGGTGAGTTGCTTGCTCGCCTGAGACGCATTGCGCCTCACACACCCATTGGCGTTGCACTCGACATGCATGCCAATGTCTACCCTGCGATGGTTGAAAACGCTGACGTGATTGCAGGCTTCCAAACTTATCCCCATGTCGATATTTACGAAACAGGCCGACGTGCAGGGGCTGCACTTTTTTCTATGCTTGCAGGTAAAGTATCTCCTTCCATGGCTTGGGGGCAGCGGCCCATGTTGCCGCACGTCATGCGGCAGTCAAGCCTCGACTCGCCAAACCGTGAAATTCAAGAACGAGCGGCTGAAATGGAAAGACAAGGCGCGCTGTGTGCCAGCTTGTTCGTCGGATTTCCACATGCCGACATCGTGAATGCGGGTCTATCGGCGGTGGTGGTCACCGACAACGACCCTGCGCTGGCGCAGCGTTGGTGTGACGAGCTGCTCGACATGGCATGGAAAGACCGCGCAAAATGGGTCTATCAAGTCGAGCCCCTTGAGAAGTCCCTAGCCCGTGCGCGTGCCATTGATCCCAATGCAAGCCCTGGCCCAGTGGTACTACTAGACCACTACGACAACGCCGCCTCCGGCGGTACGATGGACACGATGGCCGTGCTGGATGGCATTATCCAATCTGGCTTTGAAGATGTGGCAGCGTTTGCGGTATTTGATCCACAGGCTGTTGATGAAATGCAGAAGGCTGGATTGGGTGCGCACGTTACCCTCATGTTAGGCGGCAAGCTAGACATGCCAAGCCTAGGTCTTAAGGGACAAGCTCTCAAGGTCAGCGGAACTGTTAAACACCTATCTGACGGCCGCTTTGTGAACCGCGGACCCATGTTAAAAGGTGTTCAGATGGACATGGGGCCAACCGCAGTGCTAGATACGGGCAAAGTAGAGATCGTTGTCATCTCGCGCCAACAAGAGCCTAATGACATTGAATGTTTCGCCTCTCAGGGAATTGATCCAAGTCAGAAACGCTTTCTGATGCTGAAGAGCCGAGTGCACTGGCGCGCCGGATTTGGTAATTTGGCAAGTTCAATTGTCGAATGCGCCGGGGTAGGCGTTTGCACTTCTGATTTCAGCGTTTTAGACTTCAAAAATGTGCGGCGCCCTATCTACCCTCTCGACCTTGACGCAAAACACTGAACCAGCAAGCCCATGATCAAAATTCCAAAAACTGATTTACGCGTTCACCCACTTTGCCTCGGGGCCAATGTGTTTGGCTGGAGTGCCGACGAACAAGAATCGAATGCTGTGCTGGATGCTTATGAATCGCATGGCGGCAATTTCATCGATACCGCAGATGCTTATTCACAGTGGAAACCTGGCAATAAAGGCGGCGAGTCAGAAACACTGATTGGCCATTGGCTAAAAAAGAAAGATCGAAAAAAATTCGTGATAGCAACAAAGGTTGCACTTCTCAACACTCGGCCTGGTTTGTCGGCTGCGAATATTTTGGCTGCTTGCGACGATTCACTGCGCCGTTTGCAAACTGATTACATCGATATTTATTACTCACACCGCGACGATGCCAAAACCCCAATGGAAGAGACCTTGGGTGCTTATGCCAAATTAATCAAAGCGGGAAAAGTCCGTTATATCGCTGCTTCGCAGCATACCGGCGCGCGCCTGCAAGATGCGCTGAGCATCTCAGCCAAACATGCCCTGCCCTCCTATATCGCACTGCAAGACCAATACAACTTGGTGCATCGAGAGCCATTTGAATCTGAGCAAGCCCCCGTACTTGCTGCCAAGGGCTTAGGTTCATTTCCTTTTTATGGTCTAGCGCGTGGATTTTTGTCAGGCAAATACCGGCCTGGGTTGAAAATTGACTCCGTTCGAGCAGAAGGTGTTGCTGAGTTTTATTCAGACCAAAACTGGAAAATCATTGAAGCTTTGCGTGACATTGCTCAAGCGCGCAGTGCACCAGTTTCGGCAATTGCCTTGTCGTGGTTGCGCTCGCACCCCCAAGTCTGCGCTCCGATTGCAAGCGCACGAACTCCCGCACAGTTAGAAGAAATTGTTCAGATCATTGAGTTGAGCGCTGCAGAAATGACACGCCTCAATACGCTATCAACCCCCCAGAAGCCCTTAACTTAGTCCAAATACCCATCATGACAAAACACAATCCACTTGACGATACAGTCCCCCAACGTGTAGCCCGATATTCAGATTTGGTTCCCTACAAAGACTCCATGAACAACTCGGAGGGTATACCCCCCGAGGCCATGCTGATGATGTCGCCCGATAAGGTCATGCCCATCATGTCACCCAAAGGCTGGGAGGGTCGTAGCAAAATTGCGCCGGTTAAGGGCGCCCCTGGGTTGACGATTACTTTGGCTGAATGCCCTCCGGGTGATAGCGCTGGACTGCATAAACACACCGGTGCTGTGGAAAATTTCTTTTGTGTCCAAGGTCAATTTGAAATTATCTGGGGTGATGTAGGGCAGTTTTCCACCATCCTACAGCCCTTGGATTTTGTGTCAGTGCCATCAGGTATTTACCGTGATTTCAAAAATGTCGGAACCGAATTAGGTCGACTATTGGTCATGATCCAACCTGAACCTGGTGACACGCAAGACGCCGTTTACCACGCCAAATCCAGCGGTGAAGAAATTACCAAACGCTGGGGTTCCGCCACAGTGGATGCCATGGCTAAAGTTGGAATTCGATTTGGTGAACCGGTTTAAAACATTCGCCTCTCTCCTAACATTTGCCTTTTTATCTTGCACTGTCTTGAGACTACTTGAATACATCCACCTTTAACCACATTGCAGTTGTTGGCGCAGGCGCCGTTGGTAGCTTTTATGGCGCCATGCTCGCCCGCGCCGGGCACAGGGTGACGCTCATTGGCCGGCCCGCACATGTCAATGCTACAACGCGCGACGGTTTGAAGTTGTATTTATCAACATCCTCAACGACAGAGATCGTTCGGATTGAAGCCAGCAGTGACTTTTCAAGCTTGCGAACAGCTGACTTGGTTTTGTTCTGTGTCAAATCAACGGACAGCGCTTCGGTTGCGCTTCAAATTGCACCCTATCTCGCACCACATACTTTGATGATGAGTTTGCAGAACGGTGTGGAAAACTCAACCCTGATTGCACATCAGGTACCCAATGCGGTAATACCCTGTGTCGTCTATGTGGCCACAGAAATTACTGCGCCAGGTTGTGTCAAGCACCATGGCCGCGGTGATCTTGTGATCGGAACGATGCAAGCTTCGCGACTTAGCGATCCGCAAAAAACTCTTCAAAAAATAGTTGAGCTGTTTGGTTCAGCCCAGGTTTCGGTTCAGATTTCACCAAATGTCATGGTCGAGTTATGGTCTAAGTTGATGATCAACTGCGCTTTCAATGCGATTTCGGGTTTAGCCCAAATTCAATATGGAAAACTTGCTGCCTTGGAGTCAGTTCGCAGCACCCAAACAGCTTTGGTCAAGGAAGTCATTGCAGTGGCCCACGCCGATGGCATCCATTTGTCTGAGACTGTTGCCCTGCAAGCCGTCGAGCAAATAGCTGTCACGATGGGAAGTCAAAAATCATCTACTGCACAGGATATGGCGCGCTCTAAACACAGTGAAATTGACCATCTGAATGGGTTTATTGTGAGACGCGGCCAGGCTCTTGGGGTGGCGACCCCCGTTAACCAAGCCTTGTTCTCATTGGTCAAACTGGTTGAGTCCACTTATACCGCTCATGTCTAAGGCAGAAGTCCCCACTGAGTTCGTTCGGGCCTTGAACGATCTGGGTCTTTCAAATGTTTCTTCCTTGTTTGGCAATCCTCTGACAGGTGGCGTGTCATCTGATATTTGGTGCATTGAGACAGAAAAAGGATTTGTTTGCGCAAAACGCGCTTTGTCTAAATTGCGGGTGGCTGCCGATTGGTATGCGCCTGTAGAGCGCAATCTTTTTGAGGCCCGATGGTTGCAAGTTGCCCACCAAGCCTCGGCAGGCTGTGCACCAGAATTATTAGGCCAACACCCAGAACTAGGGGTGTTGGTCATGCAGTACCTTGACCCAGTTCACTATCGCCTCTGGAAGCAAGAATTGCATGCTGGCAATGCTGACGCGCATACTGCAAAAGCAATGGGGCAGGTACTTTCTAAGATTCACAGTTATGCAGCAAGAAATAGTCAGTTAGCGAGCGAATTTCCAACTGACAAAATATTTTTTGAAATCAGACTGGCGCCCTACTTACTTGCCACTGCAGAGCGCCATCCCAAACTAGCGCATGCACTCGAAGCGCTGATATTGCAAACTCAAAACAATGCAAAGACCTTGGTGCATGGCGATGTCAGCCCTAAAAATATCTTGTTAGGACCACAGGGCCCCGTTTTGCTAGATGCTGAGTGCGCCACTTGGAGTGACCCTGCATTTGACTTGGCGTTTTGCCTGAATCACTTATTGCTCAAGTGCCTATGGACGCCGTCGTCATCGTCAGATTTTTTGCATTGCTTTGAAGTTCTGACCAACAGCTACTTGCAATCCGTAGATTGGGAACTACCCACTGATCTTGAAGCAAGAGCGGCAAGACTGTTACCTGGACTTTTGCTGGCCAGAGTAGATGGCAAGTCTCCTGTCGAATATGTGACTGAAGCACATCAACGCGAGCACGTTAGACGCGTAGCCAGCGCATTGCTCATCAAGCCAGCGAGTCATTTGCATGAAATTGCCCATGCATGGGCCAAGGACCTCCATACATGACACCGTTTGCCATCAAATCTATCCTCGCAAGACGAGTCTGGGACAGTCGCGGGCGACCCACCGTAGAAGCAGAAGTTGTTCTTAACGACGGCTCACTAGGCAGAGGCATTGCACCAGCTGGCGCATCCAAAGGCACGCGTGAAGCACTGGAATTAAGAGATGGGGGTGATCGGTTTGGTGGTCTTGATGTGATGCGGGCAGTCGGACATGTCAACGGTGAAATTTCTAATGCACTCGTGGGAACAAAGGCTGACAACCAGTCTGCTCTTGACCAGGCACTCATTGACCTTGATGGAACTATCAACAAGTCCAGATTAGGCGCTAATGCAACTTTGGCAGTTTCAATGGCAGCAGCGCATGCCATGGCTGCTGCCTCTGATATGCCCCTGTACCGCTACCTTGGCAATGGGAAAATTGGCCGCTTGCCCATGCCTCAAATTCAAATTTTTGGCGGAGGTGCGCATGCAGGTAAGCGTGTTGATGTTCAGGACTTTATGGTGGTCTGTCCTGGTGCAAGCAGCTTCGCTCAGGCTTTGGAGTGGACCGCAGAAGTCTATCGCCATGCAGGCCTACTGATGGCGCAACGCGGCTCACTGTTTGGCGTTGCTGACGAAGGGGGCTGGTGGCCAGACTTTTCAAGTAACGAGCAAGCACTGGAGATGCTGGTACTTGCCATTGAACGCGCGGGCTTTATTCCTGGAGATCAAGTTGCAATTGCTTTAGATATTGCAGCATCCGAATTTGGTCAGCAGGGTCAATACCGCCTAGGACTGGAATCTCGAGAATTGGACTCCGACGGCATGATTGAAATGCTGTTGAGATGGGTTGGGAAGTACCCCATCGTCTCCATCGAAGACCCTTTGGCCGAAGACGATTCGGTGGGGTTCGCTCGCTTTACCAAGGCCATTGGTCATCGATTGCAAATTGTGGGCGATGATTTTTTGGTCTCCAATTCAAACCTCATTCGAGAGGCCGCTAATTTAGGCGCTGCCAACACGGTACTTCTTAAACCCAACCAAAGAGGCACTCTGAGCGAAACCTTAGAAGCTTGGAAAGTGGCACAAGAGTTGGGCTATTCAGCCATCGTGTCGGCCCGCTCAGGTGAAACCGAAGACACCACCATTGTCGACCTGGCCATTGGGTGGAATGTGGGTCAACTCAAAGTTGGATCGTTCGCAAGAAGTGAGCGCATGGTCAAGTGGAACCATGCACTGCGCATTGAAGAACAACTAGGCGCTCAAGCCCGTTTTGCTGGCTCTAGCGTATTTCGAAAAACTCACTGAACTTCAAAACCTGCCATCGGTGCGTAAGTCCGCCACTTTTTACGCATCCGTTGGTCAATTGGGTTTCTGTTGCTTAAAGAATGCCATAGCGTGCAAATACATCTGCTAATTTGTCGCCACGTTGTAAGTCTTTAAGCGTATTGGATTCGCCCGACACTTTTTTAAAAGCAATTTCTAAAACTTTTTCTTCTACGCTTTGAGGAACAACAACCAAGCCATCGACATCCCCCACAACCAAGTCCCCAGGTACCACGTATACACCGCCACATTGAATTGGAATATCCAGCGCCATGATTCGCGCCCGGCCTTTGCTGTCTAGTGGCGCAATACCACCATGAAAAACGGGGAATTTCATGGCACGAATTGCACGGACATCTCTGGTGCAACCATCCATGACAGCCCCAGCTGCGCCACGGGCTTGTGCCGCGGTAGACAGTAATTCTCCCCAAGGGCCAATCCGAGCTGAGTTTGAACACGCAAAAATAGGAATTTCAAAGGGCTTCAAACTGTCGACCAATTGAATCTCTAACTCGTAGGGATTCGTTCCCTCATCGTGGTGCCAAACCTCCATGAAACTAGCAGTTCGAGCTCTTCCAACTAAAACCAAGGCATCGTCAATTGGACGAATTTTTGATGACATCGCTTGATTGCGAAACCCTGAGCTGTCCAATGCGTCGGAAATGATTGATGTGAAAAGTTTATCTCGAATCTGCTCAAAGAGTCTTCGATCTATTTCTTGGGATGAACTCATTACATTGCTCCTAAAACATGTTAATAAATCAACGAATTAACTCTAGCAACTAACAGCGATGGTTGGTTGATGAGACTGGTTATCGTGCAAATACAAATAGATTTTCAATTACATTGCAGACGTAAAACCGCCATCAACCGTCATGATTAATCCATTCACAAAAGATGCTTCATCTGAGGCTAAAAAAACAGCCGCAGGACCAATCTCTTCTACACGCCCCCAACGACCAACCGGCGTTCTTTCATGAACCCACTTGGTAAATTTTGGGTCTTCTACCAAAGCAGTGTTCATTTCTGTGGCAAAAAAGCCTGGTGCAATGCAATTCACCGTGATTTGATGAGGCGCAAGCTCTACTGCCAGTTGCTTACATAAGGAATGCACGGCCCCTTTACTGGCCACATAAGCGGAAATAGAAGGCCTCGCATTGATAGCGCTCATCGAACCTATCAAAATAATTCTTCCATTTTTCTTTTCAACCATCAAAGGCGTTACCGCTTTGCAAAGTACCCATATCGCTTTGAAATTAGTATTGATGACCTTCTCGAAATTTTCTAATTCAAAATCTTGAATTGCTTGCCTGTGATTAATGCCGGCATTGGCAATCAAAATATCTATTTTCCCCCATTGTTTTTTTAAGTCGTTAATGCACGCCTGAGCCGCTTCAAAATGAGTGACATCAAAAGCCGCAGCCTGCGCAGAGTGTCCTTGATCAGTGAGTGTTTTGACACGCTCGCTTAGGAGCTTTTCGTCACGTGCATTTAAAACGACATGGGCCCCAGCCTTAGCAAGTGATTGGGCCATTGACCAGCCCAGCCCTCGAGATGCTCCTGTGATAAGCGCTACTTTTTTAGCAAGGTCAAACATACGGCCGATCCTTTAATGCATCTGAGATTATGAAGCTGGAGTGAACGCATGTAGCTAGGGTTAACACCCTGTAACTGCGATGTGGTCTTCCCTCTTGCTGCCGTACCAAGTTGATTCAAGATACGCTGTGCCGTCCTGAAAAGTTTATTAATCCTTGCTGAAAGTCGATTGAACCTAGGGATTTCTTGATCTAGACAGATCGCAGAGTCGCCTACACAATGCATCTCTCATTGTCAGAAATTCTTTAAACATTTGCGGGCATCAAGTCATGAAAAGAGTTCTAAGAACAGTTTCAGTTTTCTTCACCTTAATTGGGATCGCAAGCTTTGCCTTTGCGCAAAGCGCAGTCAACTATCCAGTCAAACCTATCACTTTGATCGTTCCATTTCCACCAGGTGGTGTGACTGATTTGGTGGCCAGGGACTTAGCCAAACGACTCAGTGAAGGATTAGGACAGCCCGTTGTGATTGACAATCGCGCAGGCGCTGGTGGCAACATTGGGACTGCCGCATTGGCAAGAGCGCAGCCCGATGGCTACACACTTGGGGTGATGACCGTCAGTGCCATGTCAATCGCCCCCCATATTCATAAGTCATTAAGTTTTGTACCTGCCAAAGACTTCACCCCCATCACGAATATCGTGAACACACCGGGTGCTATTTTGGCTGGCAACAAAACCCCCTACAACACACTTCAAGAATTGATCAAAGCTGCAAAAGCTCAGCCTGGAAAAATAAACTATGCCAGTGTAGGACTCGGATCTCTACCCCACTTGATTGCCGAAAAATTAGCATTGGATGCTGGCATTGCAATGACGCACATACCCTATAAAGGCGCTGCACCTGCTATGCAGGACTTATTGGCTGGTGTGGTGGATCTTTCATTTGAAAGCTCCCTCACCAATACGATCACAAACTACAACAGTGGGCGACTCAAGGTACTGGCCACCACCAGTTCAACCCGTGTGCCTATTCTTAACAACATTCCTACTGTTGCAGAGTCAGGTTATCCAGGTTTTGTTGCGCAAGGTTGGTTTGGCTTTTTTGGCCCTGCTGGTTTGCCGCCTTCTATCACCAAACGCTTAAATGATATTGCGACCGGCATGCTAAGAGATAAGTCTATTGTGGAAAAATTTGACAGCTTGGGTATTCAGGCTGACCCCTCAACGCCAGAGCAATTTGTCAAGTTTTTACAAGAGCAAGATCGCATCTGGGCGACAACTGCAAAAGGCTTAAATTTACAGCTTGATTGAAAGTCTTAGCTCACCAATTCAGTTCAGCTTGCATTTACATCTTGGCAGCCGTCACAATGATCTCAACCAGTAGATCGGGCGATGCAAGATGAACTTCGCCTGTTGCACGTGTTGGAAGGGCGTCTTTTGGCGCCCACTCAGCCCAGACACTGTTCATACCCGCAAAGTCCGCAGTGATGTCTTTGAGCCAAATCTGGACGCTGAGTAAATGTCGTTTATCAGATCCTGCTATCGCTAAATATTCGTCTATCTTGTGTAGTACATCGCGCGTTTGAACAACGATGTCTCCTTTGGCACTGGCAGTAATACCTGCGATATAGATTGTGTCGCCATGAATAACGACTTTACTGAGTCGTTCGTTTGAATCGATGCGAGTGATTTTGTTCATTTGTATGCTCCAGTTTTTGTTTATTCTGCGCTTGAAATTGCAGCTTGGCAATTCTTAAAAAGCGATGAGGTTGTCAATCGTCCAAGGGGTGTTTTCAAGTTAACTAAAATCAACCCTTAAAATTCTACTAAAGTAACTATGTATACGGGTCATCACTTAGGCAAAGAAGCTTGTCAACCCAATGACAAGCTAGTGCACAACTTTCCTGATCAATTTTTTAAGCTTTTGAGTTAACTTGACAACACCACTCCATCAAGCTCGCGCCCTCTTCCAGCAAGGCGTTCAAGCATTCGAGTCGGGCCAACTGTCTCAAGCCGAATCGTACTTCGCTGCGGCTCTTGAACTAGCCCCCAAGCGTCCATCTGTGCTGATGAATCTAGGCGTTGTTCGTGCCGCGCTGGGTCAGACTTCCCAAGCCATTGACCTGCTGAGTAGCGCTGCCGAACTCGAGCCAGAAGCAATTGAAACCTGGGTCCATTTGGGGGCCGCATATGCTGAAACAGGTCAATTTCAACTGGCTTTGGAATCGCTGGATCGGGCATTGGTCTTGCAGCCACAAACTCTTATCGCTCTTAGACACAAGGCCTCGGTTTTACGGGAGTTGGGCCGATGGAAAGAATCGGCACACTGTCTGAAAATGTTGCACGAACATGGCGGCGGTGATGATTTCACACGCTACATGCTGGACGCCGTGCTTCATGCCGAGAGTGGCTGGGCCCAAGAGCCACCCGCTCCACCAGCGGGCTATGTGGCAAATTTATTTGACCGCTATGCCGATGATTTTTCCAGCCACTTGTCACAACTGGACTACCGTGCACCCGATATCTTGATCAAGGCGGCCATGGGCTGTCTTTCTCACCCTTGGCCCTATGTGCTTGATCTTGGCTGTGGCACAGGTTTGGTGGGTCAGTGCCTACAAGGCAATTCCCTGCGCGTCGACGGCGTTGATCTCTCGCCCGGCATGGTGAACAGAGCACTAGAAAGTGGGCATTACAGCAGGGTCTGGCAGGCCGATATTCACGACGCGATGGAACAGGCCTACCGTGCAGGTGATCGGTACGATCTGATCGTCAGTGCCGACGTGTTCATCTACGTGGGCGCATTAGAACGTGCGTTCCAACTAGCCTCTCAGGTGCTGCGTGCCGGCGGTGGTTTGGCGTTTAGCTTGGAAGAATGGGCAGCTGGCCCAGAGGAGTATGTGTTGCGGCCTAGCCTGCGTTACGCGCACTCGCTGGCATATATTCAGCGCTTGGCCTCAGACCACGGCTTTCAAATTCTTCTGGCGGACAGGGATGTGCTGCGTCACGATCATGGAAAGGGCATAGACGGGCTGTTTTGTGTTTTGCAAAAAAATACCTAGGCCGCCCTGGCTCGTTGACTTGGCTAGTCGACCTTCATACCGGAATCTCGGATCACCGGCGCCCATCGCGCGATTTCATCCTTGGTAATGGCAGCAAGCTCGACCGGTCCGGCCTTCATCGCGGTCGCTCCTTGGGCACTGAAGAAGGTTTCCAATTCAGGCATGGTCTGCACAGCAGCTACTGCCTTTCGCATCTGCTCGATCAGCTCGCGCGACACGCCCTTCGGCGCATACATGGCTACCCACAATTCCCCCACCAGGCCTGGCACAGCCTCATTGGCGAGCGGTACGTTAGGAAGTGCCGGAGCGCGTTGCAGCGAGGGCACGGCCAGCGCCTTCAGCTGCCCGCCCTTGATGAACTGCAGACAGGCCGGAATGGTGCTGACCATGATATCGACATTGCCTCCGATCACATCCGTGAGAGCTGGCGCCACGCCCTTGTAGGGTATGTGAGTGACCTGGACATTCTGCGACTTCTTCAGCATTTCCATCAGCAGATGGGAAAACGTACCGTTGCCTGACGAGCCGTAGCTGTATTTGCCCGGATCTTTCCGCACCAGCGCAACCAACTCCGACAATGTGTTCGCCGGAAACTTTGGATTCACGACAATCGCGTGTTGCACGATCGCAATGCCCGCCACTGGCTCGAAGTCATTGATAGGGTCAAAGCCCGTAGACTTGTAAAGGCTGGGGTTGACTGCTTGAGCGCTGTTAACTGTCACCATCCAGACACTACCGTCCTTGGCCGCGGACTTTGCAACCCACGCAGAGCCAACGTTACCGCCCGCACCGGGGCGGTTTTCTACAACCACGTTCGATCCACCAAGAAGCTGCGGCAAGCGGGCCGCAATGGCACGAGCCACCACATCATTGGATCCACCTGCGTTCTGCGGAACCAACAGGGTGAGGGTCTTTGGCATGGCAGCCTGTCCAAAAACGGACAAGCTGGTTGCCAGCGGTGCGAGTGCCAGGCTAGCTGCAATATGGCGGCGGCGGGAGTTGATGAGGTTCATGGGGGGTCTCCTGTTCAATTTTCTAGTTAGCGGGTTTTGATCCACCGAGCAGGTCTTGGTCCTGCCCGATTTCAGGCGCAGTGCTACGAATGCGCCCAGGTGTGCGCGATAGGCGCGGAAACACGTTGTGCATCATGATGCTCCCGAAATGCGGGTCGGGCACCTCCACCAGCACTTGGCGCCCAGTGACATGCGGGTCTCGCATTAGCTGGTCGACATTCATCATGGGACCGACTGTGACCTCGAATTTACCGAAGTGCACCAGGTTCTCTTCCAACGTGCGCTGAGCAACGAAGCTGCCAATCATCTCGTCCAGCGAATCCACGTTGGCGATGCGCGTGGCGTTGTTGACATAACGAGGGTCACTCACCAGTTCGGGTTTGCCGATTGCATCCAGCACTCGCTCAGCCATTCGCTGTGTAGAACCTGACATGACCATCCAGACGCCGTCACTGCAAAGGTAGGCATTGCGAGGCGCTGCATTTTCCACGCGGTTGCCCAAGCGACGCGGCAGCTTGCCGGTGTGCTGGTAGATAGCAGCGTCAGGGCCCAACACGCCGAGCATGGGCTCGAGCAATGACAAATCGATGATCTGGCCTAAGCCGCCGTTGACCTCTACCTCTCGGACAGCGGCAAGCGTGGCGAATGCACCTGACAACCCAGCAATCATGTCCGCCAGACCTAGGTTGGGCAGTGCGGGGGGCTTGTCCGGAAAGCCGTTGCGCTGCGCGAAGCCAGAGAAAGCCTCAACAAGGGTACCAAAGCCCGGGCGGTGTGCATAAGGCCCGGTCTGACCCCAACCAGAGATGCGCACAATGACCAACTGAGGGTTGGCCACGTGAAGGACATCTGGACCTAGCCCGAAAGCTTCCATACCACCATGGCGGAAGCTTTCGATGACCACCTGCGCCTGCGGTAACAGCTTGAGCAGGGCTTGGCGATCGGCATCGTTCTTGAGATCAAGGCAGATGCTCTTCTTGTTGCGGCCATAGACCTTCCACCACAGCGGCTTGCCTTCGTTGGTCCAGTCGCGAAGTGTATCGCCTTGCGCGCTTTCCACCTTGATGACCTCGGCGCCAAAATCTGCCAACTGAAGCGTTAGCATATTGCCCGCCATGAGCCGTGACAGATCAAGCACGCGGATGCCAGTGAGAGGCATTCGTCCTGAAGCAGCTTCGCTCATGGCGTCAAGCCCTTGCCGCGCATACGGCGAAGCTGCAGTGCGTCGTAACGCTGCAGAAAGCGGCGAGCGCGAATGGCGATCGGCTCGTCGATCATCTTGCCCTCGTATGCAATAGCCCCTCTGCCGGCAGCAACAGACGCGTCAAAAACTGCAAGCAGGCGGCGAGCCCTTTCTGCTTCCTCGGCTGTGCCACCAAATACCTCATTGATCACCGGCACCTGGGCAGGGTGAATGCAGATGGATCCGCGCATGCCGATACGTCTGGCTTTCATTGCGACCGCGCGATAGGCATCTGCATCCGTGAACTCGGCCACAGTGCCAGGTAGCCCCATGGGGTGGAGACCAGCCGCCGCCGCCGCCAGAGCCATCATCTGAGCAGGGACAGACATGCTCTCTGGTATTGACTCGAGGCCAGTCGCAGCGCCGAAGTCCTCTGTTCCAAATAAAAGAGCCGAAAGGCGTGCGCGCGATTGTGCAATTGACATCGCATTGCAGATGGCCTGCGGCGACTCAAGCAAGGCCACCACGCGAATGCCGCCAGGGACACGCAGGTAATGACTTTCCAGCTTAAGCATTTCGGCATCGAGTTGAACTACCTGCACAGCCGAGTCCACTTTGGGCATCAGCAAACCATCAGCGCCGGCCGCGATGGCGGCCCTTAAGTCTGCGCCGAGAAGCTCTGGCTCATTGTTAACTCGCACATAGATGGGCACACCGGCACTGGCCTTTAGCAGGGGCACAAAGGTCGCCAGGTTCTCGCGTGCGGCCACCTTGGACTGGCGCGGGACTGCGTCTTCCAAATCCAGAATAAGCGCATCAGCGCCACGCTGACCCGCCTTGGCCAGGAAGCGCTCTGTGTCCGCAGGGACGAAAAGCATAGAGCAGGGTTCGGTCATAGGTAAGCGCTTCATCTCCAAGTTTAAAGAACCAGACTGCCAGTGCTCAATCTTTTCATCATCAATCGATTAGGGGAATTCCAGCACGCTTAACAACTTCCGCTAGATCATTTCTTTGATTTCTTGATGCTACGGCCATGTCTTGACCAAATAAAGGAGATGGTGGCATGCCGCTTCTTTCGAAATACTCTTTCATATCTTGATCACCCATAGCCGGTTTAAGAATTTTGATCATGCGCTCAACAATTTCTGGCGGCGTGCCAGCGGGAGCGTAAACACCAAGCCAATTTGTAAATCTCATGGATGGCATACCTAGTTCTGCCGTTGTAGGGACATCAGGAATAACAGACAGGCGTTCGGGCCCCATGACGGCCAAGCCTTTAACTTTTCCATTTTTAATTTGAGGCGAGGAATTATTTGGAGAATCAAACATGGCTTTGACTTGCCCTCCCAATAAATCAGTCATCGATTGGGCAGCAGTTTTGTAGGGTATGTGTTGCAACTTAACGCCGGCAATACTCGCAAATACCTCACCTGCTAAATGCAGAGCTGTTCCATTCCCAGAAGATCCGTATGAAATCATTTCTGGATTAGCACGTGCATAGTCAATAAATTCGCGGAGATTTTTGACAGGGAGTGAGGGATGAACCACGATGACAGAGGCTGAACCACCAGTGGCCATAATTGGCATGAAATCTTTTTCTGCGTCATATGGGATGGATTTTCGAACAACCGGCTGAACAATTTGTGTTGAAGCAGAAGTGATTAACAGGGTGTATCCGTCAGGAATTGCCTTTGCTGCAACTGCTACAGCAATCGTGCCGCCTGCCCCAGGTTTTGCTTCGACGATGACGGCCTGTTTTAATCCAGACTGCAGTTTGGAAGCTATTAAACGTGCAAAGCTATCAGTAGGCCCGCCAGGAAACGGGTTAATGATTCGAATTGTTTTATTTGGAAATTCTTGGGCTGATGTTTGGATTGAAAAAAAGCTAAAGCATGCCAAGCTAAGGGCCATTAAATGACGATGCATGAATTTGTCTCCGATACAACTGTCGAGAAATACTCTTGACATCTGGTTGATTTTTTCAACATGATAGATTGCAATCTAATTTTCTTCAACCAGTAATAACCAGGCACTACCCTATGGCGCGACTTCCTTACCTCGACGTGACAGATTTGGCACCAGAGCACAAGCACCTGCTTAAGCGAAATATCAACTTATTGCGATTGATGAGTCAAAGCCCCAAAGGCGCCACCGCCTTCCACACCATGGGGCATTACATTAGGCACGAAAGCCCCTTAAATCCTCGACTGCGGGAAATGGCTATTTTGCAAGTTGGATATATGACCCGTTGCGTCTACGAGTACACGCATCACATTAAAATCAGCAGAGACTTTGGTGTAAGTGATGAAGATATTCGTGCCGTTGCCGAAGAAACAAAAGGTCGCGCCACCAGCCTTGATGTGCTTACTCAAGCAGTATTACGTGCTGCGCGAGAAATGACTCAAGGTTACGCAGCAACAGATTCCACATTTGAAGTCCTTAAAGCACATCTTGACAACGAATCTCTGACCGATCTCGTTTTGATTATTTCTTTTTACAACGCAGTAGTTAGATTTTTAGAGACTATGCAAATAGACAACGAACCTGAATATCAAGCACTTTTGGCTGACTTTCCGTTTGATACCAATTGATTCGTTCCAGATTGTTGCCACCAACCACTTCCAGCCAACTCAAAAGATTAATCACTAGGAGTCTATTCAATGACAATTATTTACGAAAAACGCACTTACGATGTCAAAGTCGGGGAGATGCAACAGGTCAAGCAACATTACTCAACTCTGGGCTGGCCCGCCTTGAGTGCTGGGGGTTTTGACAACAAACTGATTGGTTATTTTGTGAGCGATACAGGCGATCTGCACCAACTCATTCATCTATGGCGCTTTGACAACGACGCCGATCGACGAGACTTTTGGGCAAGGCTTTTCGCTAACGAATCCTTCATAGCTTTCGCTAAACAAATTCGACCTCTCATTCATGCTCAGAACGTTCAGTTGATGCTGGCAGCGCCTTGGGGGCCTCATCCTTGATACAAGCCATCAACAATGAATCAAACGACTGAGTTTCTCATCATTGGTGGTGGCATTGCTGCGGCCTCCACGGCCTATTGGCTTTCTCGAAACGCCCAGGTTTTATTGCTTGAGCAAGAGTCTCAACCGGGCTACCACTCAACGGGGCGTTCAGCCGCATTGTTCATGGAGAGTTACGGCACACCGCAAGTTCGGGCCTTGACCATGGCAAGTCGGGCTTTTTTGCAAGCGCCTCCAGTTGACTTTTCAGATCATCCACTTTTAACCCCCAGAGGCGCCATGATGGTGGCTGAGCATGGGCAAGATGAAATGCTTAGCGACCATTGGGACGTTTTGCGTCAAGTGACGCAAAAAGGACGCTTGCTCAATACGCAAGAGGCCTGCGAATATGTGCCCGTTCTGAGGTCAGAGAAAATTCTGGGTGGCATCTACGAACCCGACGCCTCTGATATGGATGTCCACAGCATTCATCAAGGCTATTTGCGTGGCGCAAAAAAAAATGGCGCTCAACTGATTTGCGATGCCCAAGTCACTCAAATAAAGCGCAGTGGTCAAGTCTGGCAAGTGCAGGCTGGTGGCCACCAATACGAAGCACGCGTACTCATCAATGCTGCTGGCGCTTGGGCTGATGCAGTCGCTGCAATGGCTGGCGTGCTACCTATTGGACTTGTCCCCAAACGAAGATCTGCTTTGATTTTTGAGCCACCAATAGGCTTGAATTGTGGCGCATGGCCAATGGCAATCGGCATTGACGAGAGTTGGTACATCAAACCCGATGCAGGCAAACTTCTAGGATCGCCAGCCAACGCAGATCTTGTAGCACCACACGATGTGCAACCAGAAGAATTAGACATTGCCATGGCAATTGACCGCATTCAAACCATGACCACGCTTGAAATTCGCAGGCCTATTCGCACGTGGGCCGGCTTGCGATCATTTGTAGCCGATGGCGATTTGGTGGCAGGCTTTGACCCACAAGTAGAAAATTTCTTCTGGGTTGCAGCGCAAGGCGGTTATGGCATTCAAACATCAGCCGCCATGGGAGAGTGCTGCGCTGCTTTGGTCAGACATCAAGAATTACCCTCACACGCAACTTCGCATGGCCTCACCCAGAATATGCTCAGCCCCAAGAGGCTTTTCAAAACTTCTCATTAAAAGGTACTCCAGATGATTTACAAAAACTTAGGCCATAGCCCCTTGAAAGTCTCACGCATCTGCTTGGGTACCATGATGTTTGCAGACCAAACAAATATGGCCGAGGCGCGCAGCATCGTTGACCATGCCAAAGAGAATGGCTGCAATTTCATCGATACCGCCGATGTTTACACCTTTGGAAAATCAGAAGTGATGACGGGCGAGTTGATCAAAGCTAACCGCAACCACTGGGTCTTGGCTAGCAAAGTTGGCAATAGCATGTCAGACAATATCAACGAGCGTCAGTTTTCTCGCGCTTGGATGTTGCGTGCTTGCGAGGACAGTTTGAGCCGCTTGCAAACTGATCACTTAGACATCTATTACATGCACCGCGACTTCAACGGCATGCACCTTGAAGAACCCTTGCGCGCCATTGAATCCTTGCTTCGCGATGGCAAAATTCGTTACTGGGGTTTGTCTAACTTCAGAGGGTGGCGCATTGCAGAAGTCATGCGCTTGTGTCAGCAAATGAACATGCCAGCGCCCGTGGTGTGCCAGCCTTATTACAATTTGCTAAACAGAATGCCAGAGGTTGAAGTATTGGAAGCTTGTGCCCATTACGGCATAGGCGTCGCACCCTACAGCCCGATCGCCAGAGGCATCCTCACAGGCAAATATGCACCAGGAGCGGCGCCAAGTCCCGACAGCCGTTTAGCGCGTGGCGACAAACGCATCCTTGAAACTGAGTACCGCAAAGAGTCTTTAGAAATCGCTCAAAAGCTTAGCGCGCGCTGCCAAGAAAAAGGAATTCAACTCTCACACTTTGCTTTGGCTTGGGTCTTGGCTCACCGGGCTGTGACGTCGGTCATTGGCGGGCCACGTACCTTGGCGCAGTGGCAAGACTATTGGGGCGCGTTAGATCTGACCATCACGCAAGAAGACGAAGACTTTGTGAACCAACTTGTATCGCCTGGGCACCCCTCTACCCCGGGGTACAACGATCCTTCTTACCCACTTTCAGCGAGGTGTGCATAAAGTCAATAAATGGACTTCCCACGCAACCGTAGACAAACTCAAGCCTCAAGGGGTAGCTTGCTTTGCACTAATGGATATTACCTAGAAAGGCTGTTTTTTCACATGTTTTAATCATTGCTCGCGTTTGATTGTGTTCAGCGCTCTGCCATGGAATTAAAACGATGAAAAAAGACAAAAACACCCAACCTGTAGTGGTCATCACTGGAGGAGCTCGTGGCATTGGCCTTGAAATTGCAATGCAATTTTTGAGCAAAGATTACCGGGTTGCCATCCTCGACATTGAAAAGGCCACGCTCACCAAAACTGAAGCACAACTCAATCATGAAAATGTGCTTGCCATTCACTGCGACGTCTCCAAACCGCAGAAAGTGGCGGCGGCTGTAGCCAAGATTGAAAAGAAATTTGGCCGAATCGACTCACTGGTGAATAACGCGGGCGTCGCCATCTTCAAGCCGATCTTAGAAATCACCTGGCAAGATTGGCGCCACATCATGGACACCAATTTGGATGGCACGTTTTTGTGCACCCAAGCTTGCGCGCCCATCATGCTAAAAAATGGCGGCGGCAGTGTTGTCAACATTGCATCGATATCGGGACTGCGTGCCAGTACCTTGCGCGTAGCCTATGGCACCAGCAAAGGGGCCATCGTTCACCTTACCAAACAACAGGCGGCCGAGTTGGGTGATGTCGGAATTCGCGTCAACTGTGTCGCGCCTGGCCCCGTCCTTACAGAAATGGCCAAGCTGGTTCACAGCACCGCCATTATCAAAGACTACTTCGACGCAATTCCGCTTAACCGTTACGGTAGCACCACTGAAATTGCCAACACCGTCGTGTTTCTTTGCAGTGCAGAAGCCAGTTTCATCAATGGGCAAACGATTGCAGTAGATGGCGGTTTTGACGCATCAGGGGTCGGCATACCTACCTTGCGCAAAAATCGCGCGGCAACTTCTGCTTCAAAAATTCAACTGAAAAAACGCAAATCATGAATGCTTCAGTCACTGCAAACACACCCCACATCATTGGCTGGGGACACACTCCATTTGGCAAACTCGACAACACCGACCTTGAACAACTCATCAGAGATGCGGCCTTGCCAGCCGTTGCCAGCGCCGGTCTTGAACTGAAAGACATTGACGGTATTTTTGTGGGCCACTTCAATGGTGGTTTTGTTCGACAAGATTTCAGCGGCGCCATGGTGGCGGTGGCCATTCCCGAATTCAGACACGTCCCTTCTGTGCGACTGGAAAACGCCTGCGCTACAGGCTCGGCTGCCATTTGGGCCGCCATTGACGCTCTACAAAGTGGCCGTGTTAAACGCGCACTGGTCATTGGCCTTGAGAAAATGAACACCCTGCCCTCGGCTCAAATTGGTGAGGTACTGCTTCGCTGCTCATACGTCAAAATGGAAGGCGAAACACCTTCTGGTTTTGCAGGTGTCTTTGGCAACATTGCCAGCAGCTACTTTGAGCGCTTTGGCGATCAATCAGATGCACTGGCCAGCATTGCCGCAAAAAATCATGTCAATGGCATGAACAATCCCTACGCACACATGAAGCGTGATTTCGGTTTTGATTTTTGCAGACAGCCCTCAGAAAAGAACCCCTTTGTGGCCGGCCCACTCAAGCGTTCCGACTGTTCTTTGGTATCAGACGGTGCGGCTGCCATGGTGCTGTCGCTTGAAACCATTGGCAACGCCACAGTTCCGGCCGTCAAATGGCTCTCACGCACTCAAGTGAATGACTTTCTGCCCTTGTCCATGCGTGACCCCACCCGGTTTGAGGGCGCTGCCTTGGCTTGGAAAAAAGGTCTGGCCGATGCCCACATTGATTTGGCAGACTTGCAGTTTGTCGAAACACACGATTGCTTCACAGTTGCAGAGTTGCTGGAATATGAAGCAATGGGACTGGCGCCATACGGTCAAGGCGCCAGGGTAATTTTGGACGGCGTCTCCACCATGCAAGGAAAGCTGCCAGTAAACCCCTCTGGTGGTTTGAAATCAAAGGGGCACCCGATTGGGGCCACAGGCGTTTCTCAGCACGTGATGGCCGCCATGCAACTCTCTGAAACGGCTGGCAACATGCAAGTTGCCAATGCCCATTTAGGCGCGGTATTTAACATGGGCGGTGCTGCCGTAGCCAACTACTTGAGTATCTTGGAGAAGGCGTGAATTCTGCGCAAGTCATGAACTTGGGGCAACTGCTCAACCAGAGCTCTCAACAGTTTCCTCAGCGCATCGGCCTCATTCAAGGTGACCAACAATGGACTTGGCACCAGTTGCAAGAGCGGGTCCACGCCATGGCCCATGCGCTGCAGCAACTCGGTGTTCAAAAAGGCGACAAGATCCTCGCGCAGTCGCGCAACAATGTCCAAATGTTTGAGAGTTGTTGGGTGGCTTTCCAACTCGGCTGTGTTTGGGTGCCCACCAATTTTCGATTGTCGCCACCCGAGGTGGCCTATTTGGCGCAATCTAGTCATGCCAATGTGATCATTTGCGAAAGTGTGTTTGCGCAGCACTTGGATGCCGCCTTGGCGGCGGCGCCCACACTTCAACACGTGATTGCCATTGGCCCCGCAAGACCCACCGAACACAGCTACGAAGATTTGGTCACACGCAATCTAGGCCAGCAGCCTTCCGAAACCGTGGTCAGCTATGACGATCCACTTTGGTATTTCTACACTTCTGGAACCACCGGCAAACCCAAGGCGGCCGTTCTCACGCATGGGCAAATGAGTTTTGTAGTGACCAACCACTTGGCCGACCTCATTCCTGGAACCAACGAGAATGACTGCTCTATTGCCGTTGCGCCTTTGTCGCATGGCGCAGGCATTCATGCCTTGTTGAATGTTGCGCGTGGAGCCCCTACTATTTTGCTACCCACTGAAAAACTGATCCCCGAAATGTTCTGGCAATTGGTAGAAAAACACCGCGTAACCAATTTATTCACAGTTCCCACCATTGTGAAAATGTTGGTGGAAGATGAAGCGGTCGACCGCTACGATCACAGTTCTCTCAAATATCTCATTTACGCTGGCGCCCCCATGTACAGGGCCGATCAAAAGTTCGCACTGCAAAAACTGGGCAATGTGTTGGTGCAGTACTTTGGCCTAGGCGAAGTGACAGGTTGCATCACCGTGTTACCCAAACACATGCACAGCGCCGATGATGACAACCCCAATGCCAACATCGGCTCTTGCGGAAGGCCGAGAACAGGTATGCAAGTAGCTGTGCTTAAGGAAGATCTGAGCCCTGCTGCTCAAGGTGAGATCGGTGAGATTTGTTGCCGAGGCCCTGCGGTGTTTGCTGGCTACTACGGCAATGAAGATGCTACCCAAAGAGCACTCCGGGGCGGATGGTTTCACACGGGTGATTTAGGCTATTTGGACGAGCGAGGTTTCTTGTTCATTTCTGGCCGTCAATCAGACATGTACATTTCTGGGGGTTCCAATGTTTACCCCAAAGAGGTGGAAGAAGTGATATTGAATCATCCCAATGTGGCCGAAGTGGCCATTGTGGGCATGCCCGATCCCAAATGGGGAGAGGTTGGCGTGGCCGTCATCGTGAAGCGTGATGAACACAAAAACTTAACAGGCGAAGACATTCTGGCTTTTTTAGATGGTAAAACAGCGCGCTACCGCTGGCCACGCCACATTCAATTTTGGTCTGCCCTACCTAAGTCTGGCTATGGCAAGGTGGCCAAAAAAGACATTCAATCACTGCTCCAACAACAGGAACACTCCCAATGAGTACCGACGATTTGCAAAACCCCCTTCAGATGAATAATTCCTGGCTGAAACCCCTTGAGGCCGTCGCCGCATTGTTATTGGTGGTTATTTTCACATTGCTTTTAGGCGGCGTAATTTCACGTTACGTCTTTGCCTACCCCGTCATCTGGATTGATGAAGTGATCTCTTTGTCCTTTCTTTGGTTTGCCATGATTGGCACCGCCATTGCTATGCACCGCAATGAGCACCTCAGGCTCACTCTCTTTCAAGACATGCTGACCCCAAGGCTGAAAAATTTTGTGCAAGCTTTTGGCCTAGTTGCCGTTGCAGCCTTCTTAATTGGCATATTGCCGCATGCGATTGAGTATGTCAAAGATGAAATGGTGGTCAGAACTCCTGCATTGAACATGCCCAATGGCTATCGCGTGGGGGCCATTGCCTTTGGCTTGCTGTCTATGTTGGCCATCATTGTGGTGTATGCCATCAAGAGCACCAAGTACATAGACTTGGCTATCTCAATTCTCATAGTTGGCGGCGTTACGGCAGCCTGCGCGCACTTTTCGCCGCTGCTTCAACAACTTGGCACCATCAATCTTTTCTTCTTTTTGGTGGTCTTTGGTGTCGTTTGCTTGTTAGCAGGGGTACCTATCGCATTCTGCTTTGGCATTGGTGCCATCAGTTATTTAGCCTTTTCCACTCAAACCCCCCTCATGGTCATTGTGGGTCGAATGGACGAAGGCATGTCGAGCTTGATTCTCATCTCGGTTCCTATTTTTGTGCTGCTGGGTTGCATTTTGGACATCACAGGCATGGGCAAAGCCATTGTTGATTTCTTGGCTTCCCTCTTGGGTCACGTCCGAGCCGGCATGTCCTATGTGCTACTGGGCTCACTCTTCATTGTTTCGGGAATTTCAGGCTCCAAGGTTTCTGATATGGCCACTGTGGCTCCAGCCCTGTTTCCTGAAATGAAACGCAGAGGACACAAGCCCAAAGAAATGATTGCCCTGCTGGCCACAGGTGCCGCCATGGCTGACACGGTGCCGCCTAGCATTGTGATGATTGTGTTGGGCTCCGTTGCGGGCGTGTCTATTGCGGGTTTGTTTCAAAGTGGCTTTGTGATTGCCATGGTGCTGCTGTTCATGTTGGTTGCACTGGCTCGTTGGAAAGCTCGTTTAGAAGACATGAGCAATGTCAAAAAAGCCAACATGAAAGTGGTGGGCAAATTTTTGTTGGTGGCCTCACCCGCTTTGGTCTTGCCCTTCATCATTCGCAGTGCGGTGGGCGGTGGCGTGGCCACTGCCACTGAAGTTTCAACCATCGCAGTGCTTTACGCCATGATCATTGGCAAAGTGCTATATGGCGGCATTTCTAGCAAACAAATCTATGGCATGCTCGTTGAAACCGCTGCACTGAGTGGCGCTATTTTGCTCATTTTAGGCACTGCTTCAGCAATGGCATGGTCTATTGCGCAGAGCGGCATGATTCAAGGCCTCTCGAACATCATGACCAACTTGCCAGGGGGTTGGATGACCTTCATGGCAGTCACCATGGCAGTCTTCTTATTGTTCGGTTGTTTGCTAGAAGGCTTGCCAGCCATTTTGCTGCTGGCACCCATCATGTTTCCGATTGCCAAAAAACTGGGCATTCACGACATTCACTATTCCATGGTGGTCATGGCCGCCATGAACATTGGCCTGATGATGCCGCCCATTGGTGTTGGTTTTTATTTGGCTTGCCGAATTGGCGGTGACTCGCCCGATGAAGTCATGGGCGCCATCTGGCCTTATATATTGGCTTTGATTTTAGGACTGATCGTGATTGCTTATGTGCCATGGCTGTCCATTGTGGCTTTGGCTTAACACTAGAAAGAAAAAACTCCTATGAACACACAAAAACTGGCCGATTTATACCGGTCAATGTTTCGCATTCGAGAATTTGAAAACGCAGCAGAAATTGCCAGCCAAGGGGGTGTAGCGGCTTGGGGCTTGGCGGCCTCGGCCAAGCCTGCCTTGGTCCGCGGACCACTGCATCTGTCAACGGGACAAGAAGCAGTTGCTGCTGGCGTTTGCCATGCACTCACCAAAGAAGACATGCTGACATCGACCCACCGCGGGCATGGCCACACCTTGGCCAAAGGTGCAGACGCCACCAAAATGATGTGTGAATTGTTTGGCCGCGCCACGGGATACAACAAGGGCAAAGGCGGGTCCATGCACATCGCCGATTTTTCCGTAGGCATGCTGGGTGCCAATGGTGTGGTCGCCGCGGGCATCCCCATCGCAACAGGCGCCGCACACGCTTTGAAAATTCAAAAAAAACCCTATTTGGTTGCATGCTTCTTTGGCGATGGCGCCACCAACCGTGGCCCCTTTTTAGAAGGTTTGAATTGGGCGCAGGTTTATGGCCTCCCCGTTCTTTTCATCTGTGAAGACAATCGCATTTCTGCCACCACGCCCACCAAAACAATGAGTGCAGGCGAAGGCGCATTTGCAAGGGCTCAATCGTTTGGCATTCCAGCGGTTCAAGTCGATGGCAACGATGTGATGGCGGTTCATGAAGCGGCGACCAAAATGACGGCCGAAATTCGCACCCAAGGTGGTCCTCGTTTCATTCACGCCGTGACCTACAGATTCAAGGGTCACGTGTCCGTCGATCCTGGCACTTACAGAGATCCAAAGGAAGTTGAAGCAGCCATTAAAAACGACCCCCTCATTGCCACACGCAACAAATTGATTGCTGCCGGTCTGCCATTGAGCCAAGTTGAAGCCATTGAAGCAGCAGCTCAAAAGGAAATTGCTACAGCACTTGCTGTTGCGGAAGCTGCACCTTGGCCGGTCGTGACCGACGCCTATGAAGACATTATGAACACCAGCGCGGGGGTATGGGTATGACCATCAGCACCATGAGTTATGCCGAAGCGGCATGCCTAGCTTTGCGGGAAGCCATGAAAGCAGATCCAACAGTGATTGCGTTAGGTGAAGATTTAGGACGCGGCGGCGTGTTTGGACAATACCGCGGACTGCGCGAAGAATTTGGACCCGATCGCATCATTGACACACCCATTTCTGAAGCCAACATCATGGGCAGTGCGGTAGGCATGGCGCTGGCAGGCATTCGGCCGGTGGTTGAAATGCGCGTCATTGATTTTGCCTTGTGTGCCATGGACGAAATCGTGAATCAAGCAGCCAAAAACCGCTACATGTTTGGCGGACAAGGCCGCGTCCCCTTGGTAGCGCGAATGCCCATTGGCATTTGGTCGGCTTCGGCTGCGCAACACTCCCAATCACTGGAGGCCTGGTTTGCTCACATGCCGGGTTTGGTGGTGGTTGCACCTGCCACGCCAGCCGATAACTATGGCCTTCTCAAGTCGTCCATGGCGTCAGGCGACCCTGTCATTTACATGGAGCACAAAGAACTATGGGGGCTTCAGGGTGAAGTAGACACAGCCATTGAAGTGCCCATTGGCAAAGGAAAAAAACTGGCTCAAGGCAATGACCTCACCATCGTGACCTGGTCACGCGGTGTGGGTGTGTGTCAGCAAGCCTTGGCCGAAGGCGCTTTTGGCAAACTCAAGCCTGATCTGATCGACTTGCGCTCAATTTGGCCTTGGGACAAAGAGATGGTTTTTGAGTCGGCGGCCAGAACAGGCCGCTTGCTGGTGGTGCACGAGGCTATCCAAGTCGCCGGGTTTGGCGCTGAGGTGGCTGCTGCAACGGCTGAGGCCACAGCTTGCAAAGTCAAACGCCTAGGGGCACCACGCATTCCAGTGGGCTACGCTCAAATTCTGGAAAACGAATCACGCCTTAGCGTTGAGAAAGTGGCCACTGCCGCAAACTCTCTGTTCAAGGCTTGAAAGATCAGTTAGCATTTAGCTGACTTAAATTAAGCTTCAATTTCAAGTTTGTATTTCTAAATTTAAAGGAGACTTCATGAGTGATATCAACACAGGCATCAAGCGCCGCACCTTTGTCAGCGCCTTGTCTGCCACCGCCATTCCTGCCGCCATCACGGGTGCACCCGCATTCGCGCAGTCTGGCACCATTACCCTCAAGTGGGCGAATAACATTCCCGTCACTCACCCCTCTAACATCCGCATCAAAGAAGCGACTGACGCCATTCGCCAAGAAACGGGTGGCAAAGTTGATATTCAAATTTTCCCGAACAACCAGTTGGGTGGCGACACCGACATGCTGTCGCAAGTGCGCTCTGGCGCCATCGACATCTTCCCGCTGTCTGGCTTGATCTTGCAAACCCTTGTGCCGCTTGCGGGTATCAATGGTTTAGCTTTTGCATTCAAAGACTACCCTACCGTGTGGGCCGCCATGGACGGCGACTTAGGTGTTTATATTCGCGCTCAAATTGCCAAAGTCAATTTGCACACCTTTGACAAAATTTTGGACAACGGTTTTCGCAACACCACATCCTCTACCAAGCCCATCGTGACGGCCGAAGACTTGCGCGGCTTCAAAATTCGCGTGCCTATCAGCCCATTGTGGACTTCTATGTACAAGGCCTTTGGCTCCGCGCCAACCGGCATTAACTTCGCCGAGGTTTACTCTGCATTGCAAACCAAAGTGGTTGAGGGTCAAGAAAACCCATTGGCTATCATTGAAATTGCCAAGCTCTACGAAGTCCAAAAGTTTTGTTCAATGACCGGCCACATGTGGGATGGCCAGTGGATTTTGGCCAACGGCAAACGCTGGGCTAGCCTGCCTGCCGATGTGCAAGGCGTCATCAACAAGCACGTGAACACAGCTGTAGTTAAGCAACGCGATGACATTCGCCGCCTGAACACTGATCTGGAAAGCCAGCTTAAAGCCAAAGGCATGATCTTCAACTATCCTGAGGTAACCAGCTTCCGTGATGCCCTTTCAAAAGCTGGTTTCTACCAAGAATGGCGCGCCAAGTTTGGCGATGAAGCCATGAGCAAACTTGAAAAATACTCAGGTCGTTTGGCTTAATTTTTCAAGCAATACCCAGCTTGCTGGGTGAACTCACGGGTGGCGGCATCATTGATTTTTCCAACCGATTTAGCTTCGTTCTTTGAATTGTTGCGCCTACACGGTGGTGAGGCCTATGGACTCATCTTCGCTTTCGCCGCGTCGCACAGCATGCTGCTAACTCTGTTTGCCGGTTATGCCTCCAGTTCAGGATCTCTTGATCTGGGCACCCTCGTTGCCGTGGTCTGGGCCGGCAGTTTTTTAGGGGATACGATCCGCTTCGGAATCGGGCGCTTCTTCGGTACACAATGGCTTTCGCCTTTTCCAAGGCTTCAACGCAGCAGTCAGATCGTTGTGCGATTGGTAGATCGCTACTATGTATGGCTAATTCTGTTCCATCGCTATCCGCACGGCATTCGGGGTGTTGCTGGATTTGCCTACGGAATGTCACGCCTATCTTGGCCCACATTTCTGGCATTCAATTTCGTTGCGGCTGGACTCTGGTCTGGTGTCGTTCTTTCTGCTGGCCATGCGTTTGGCCAAGTTTCGGAGAAGCTGTTAAATGATGCTTTCTCTGGCATTGGCATGGTCATGCTGATTGTTTTCCTCACGCTGTCTTGGGTATTTAGCAAGAAACTCGAGCGTATTGCAGAGCAAAGTAAATGACGCCCGCCTCATTCCTGTTATCAGATCATGATTGACCTACCAATTTTTAGCGCAACTCAATCTGGGGCCCGTATTGCAATCAAGCCATTGATCTGATGTTTTTCAATAGAGCTAGCAACAAAGCCTGTTTTGATCAATTCATTGACAAAATTTTGTAAATAGGCATTTGCCGCTGCTTTTCCAAGTGCAATAGCAAAGCCATGATTGACCGTCATGAATTTGCCTTGCAATAACTTTCCTTCAGGGAGTTTATGCATTGATTCAATGAGATTTGGCTTTAGTCCGGCGATTGCATCAACTTTATTTTCATTGAATATTTGAATTGAACTGGCAAAGTTTTTTGTCCGAACAATCGATGCATTTTTCAAAGCACTCGTCAAATAAAGTTCGTACCCTGCTTTTGCAGGAGCGGCAATTTTCACTCCCTTAGCATCTACTTCTTCAGTGCTATTTAAAGTTGAGTTCTGATGAACAACATAGCCTGCTTCAATTTCGGTCATGGCAGGCGAAAATGAAATGGTCTTTGCTCTGGTTTTTTCAATGGCAAGGATGGCAATGTCCCACACACCCTTGGTGGCATCGTCTGCAACTTGACCTGGCTGCTCGTAAACAACCATCTCTAATGAAACACCAAGGCGTTTGGCTAACTCTTGCATTAAGTCAACACTCACGCCAAGCAATTCCCCAGACTCATTTTTGCGGGTAAACAAGTTATTGCCTAAATTCATACCAGCCCGCAGCTTTCCAGTGGGGGCCAATTCATTGATTGCGGTCATCGTCATATCCTCATACAAATCAAATTTATGTCGGTTGAGGTTTTTTGTGTACCGATGTCAATTTGTGCATCCAGTTACCGCCGTTCTTCTCGCGGCCATATTGAATGTCTGTTAGCTTCTGACGCAGAGACAGGCTGACCTTGGCGGCTTCAGCATTGGGAATGCTGTAAGAAAAGCTGTGGCTTTTTAGAATACTGATCGGAAAAAGAACAGCGGCTGTACCGCAGGCAAACAGCTCGGTCACATCGCCATTGGCCAGTCCTGTTCGCACTTCCTCTAAACTAATTTGACGCTCATCAACGCGACGACCATCAGCCTTTGCAATTTCGATGATGCTCTGGCGTGTCACACCCGCCAATATGCTGTCGCTTAAGGCTGGGGTTGCAAGCGAGCCATCTTTGTACACAACGAAAATATTCATCCCACCGAGTTCTTCGAGGAACTGCCCATGTTGTGCATCTAAGAACAAAACTTGTGCACACCCATTTTTGCGTGCTTCTTGAAGCGGCGCCAATGAGCCTGCGTAGTTGCCGGCGCACTTGGCGTAGCCGGTGCCTCCTTTGGCTGCGCGAGTATGGTGGGCAGAAACCCAAATCGGGATAGATGACACACCGTTTTCAAAGTAAGGGCCGGCTGGACTTGCAATGACATAGAAGGCAACTTTTTCAGCGCCGCGAACACCTAAAAAACTTTCATCGGCGATCATGAATGGACGCAAGTACAGGCTGGTTTCTGGTGTTTGCGAAAGCCACTTGGCATCGATGCCGACAAGTTGTTGGATTGATTGAAGAAATAATTCTTTGGGGAGTTCTGGCAGGCCTAAACGCTCTGCCGACTTGGCAAAGCGGGCTGCATTGAGCTCAGGTCGAAAGGCCCAGATCGAGCCATCGGCGTGTTGATAGGCTTTGAGTCCTTCAAAAATAGCTTGCGCGTAATGCAGCACCAATGAAGCAGGATCAAGCATCAAAGGGCCATAGGGAATAACGCGTGGCGCGTTCCAACCTTTGTCTAAAGTCCAGTCAATGGCGACCATGTGGTCTGTGAAGTATTTACCAAAACCGGGCTTAGACAAAATCTTTTCACGATCGCCATCAGAAGTGAGGCGAGTTGAATTTTCAATGCTGAATTCGCTTGAGGCAAGATGGGTCGAGGTCAAAACAATTCCTTTTAAGTATTTGCGTTTTACGTTAGCATAGTATGAGTAACTGACATCAAAAACGAGGTAATTAGTGAAAAAGCTTGTGTGTTTATCAATGCTTGCGATTGCACTGTCTGCACCGCACTTTGCCAGCGCTCAAGACTACCCCATACGCCCTGTCAAAATGATAGTCCCTTTTCCGCCAGCAGGTGGAACTGACAATGTGGCACGCATATTTGCTCAGCAGGTTTCACAAGACTTAGGCCAAAGTATCATTATCGAAAACCGTGCGGGAGCGGCCGGCATGATTGGAGCCGACGCAGTTGCAAAGGCTGAACCCGATGGTTACACCATTGTGCTCACCACCAATAGCACGCATGTCATTGGGCCGCTTTTAAATCCCAAGACACCGTATTCACCAACCAAAAGTTTCAGCCCAATTATTTATCTGGCCCAGTCGCCCTCCATCATGATCGTACCGGTCAGTTCGCCTGCCAAAACCGTCAAAGAATTTATCGAGTTGGCCAAGAAAAATCCTGGCAAACTGAATTATGGATCGGCTGGCACGGGTGGCATTCCGCATCTTTCTGGCGAACGATTTCAAGCCTTGTCTGGAACCAGCATGGTCCATGTTCCCTACAAGGGCACCGCCTTGGCCATGCCCGACCTCATTGCCGGCCGCTTAGATGTCCTTTTCGATAGTTTTTCTTCTGGCTACCCTCAGGCCAGAGACGGCAAGGTACGCGCATTAGGTGTTTCATCCCCTGATCGTTCTCCCTTGGTGCCAGAGTTGCCAGCCATCACTGAGCAACTTCCGGGTTTTGTTTCAATGACCTGGTTTGGTGTTTTCGGTCCCGCTGGCCTGCCTCAGTCAGTGGTCAATAAACTCAACGCATCTTTCAACAAAGTGTTAAAAGACCCTCAGCTGAAAGAGCAATTGGCCAAGATGGGGATTGACGGAATCGGTGGCACACCGGCAGATTTCAGTAAAAAATTATCGGCTGATACGCAAGAGTGGCAAAAAGTGATCACTGATGCAAAGATCACTTTGCAATCAAACTGATTTCTCAACTTTCAAAGGGCTGGCTATGATCACATTGACGATTCAAAGTAAGTGTCTGGTTTTTCTCAAGGCCGGCCTGATTGCCTTGCTTCTTAGCGCAAGCTGGGGGCAGGCTCAAACGCAGTGGCCCAGCAAGGCAGTGACCCTTGTTGTACCATTTGCGCCGGGGGGCGGAACCGACATCGGATCGCGCATTGTGGCGCAAAAGCTATCGCAACTTTGGGGTCAATCGGTGCTGGTAGACAACCGCGGTGGGGCTGGCGGCAATCTTGGTTTAGAGATCGTCTCCAGAGCCAAGCCAGATGGCTACACATTGCTAACAGGCAACGTGGGCACTCAATCCATCAACCCGACTTTGTACAAAAAACTCAACTACAACCCAGACACATCATTTGCGCCAATAGGCTTGTTCGCAGAATTGCCATTTGTCTTGGCTGTCACGCCATCATTGCCAGCCAATTCGGTCAAAGAGTTGGTTGCTCTTGCCAAAGCCTCGCCCGATAAATTAACCTACGCCAGCTCAGGCAATGGTGGCTCTCCTCACCTCTCTGCTGAAACTTTCAAAATCGCAACGGGTACACAAATTTTGCATATTCCCTACAAGGGCGGTGGTGCTGCCATGACCGACTTAATGTCTGGCAATGTGCACATGATTTTTTCATCCGTGCTTGAAACTTCTGCACAAATCAAAGCGGGCAAACTGAAAGCCTTGGCCATCTCCAGCAAAAACCGAGTGTCAGCCTTGCCCGATGTGCCAACCCTAGAAGAAACCGGCGTCAGTGGCGCCGAGTCTGGTTCTTGGCTAGGTTTGCTGGCACCCGCTGGCACACCCCAACCAATTCTGGACAAAATTTCACAAAGCTTGCAACAAGTCTTGGCCATGCCCGATGTTCAGCAGCTGCTCATTGGCCAAGGAGCCGTGGCAAAGGGTGGCACTACGGCAGAGTTCGTCAACCTCATTGCCAACGATCGAAAAAGATACGCCAAGATCATTTTGGACAACAAGTTGGTTGTAGATTGAAGTCAGACGGCTTGTAGTTTGCAGAGCTAGTAAAAGCACCGCCTTAAATAATATTGGCTTCAAAATAAGGACGGTTGTTCATCACGCGGCTCCAACCAAAAGCGTCCAAATCAAGCGTTCTATATTCTCCATAGGTGATCAGCTCAGATAAGGCCCGGCCAATGGCTGGTGAGTGCTGCAAACCATGACCACTGAAACCATTTGCAAAGAGTAAATTGTCTATGTCAGGGTATGCGCCCAAAATGACATTGTGGTCTAGCGTGTTCATATCGTAGTGGCCTGCCCAGCTGCGCTTGAGTCGCAAGGCTTCAAATCCAGGAACGCGTGCCGCTAGCAGGGGCCACAGCACTTCTTCAAACAAATGGTGCTGAACAATGAAATCATGGCACTGCACATCATCTTCCAAACTGGGTGCAATGCCGCAAATGTAGCCGTCTCCTTCTGGCCGAAAATAGGCCCCAGAAGGATCAATCACCATGGGGCAATTCTCTAATTTGGCGCTGCTGGAGAAATAAAAAATAGTCCTTTTGCGAGCTTCCACCGGTAGCGCAATGTCAGCTGTTTGGGCTAGCGCAGATGCACCTGTGCCAGCTGCATTGACAAGCTTGTCAAAACTGATTTGAGTACCGTCTGTTAATTCAGCCGCAATTATTTTTCGCCCAGACCTGTGAAGTTTCTCTACACGCGCCTGCACGTAATGCACACCCAATGAAATAGCTTTTTTGCGAAAGCCTTGCATCAGCCCATAAGCATCTAGCCAGCCCTCTCCACTGTTGCCAATAGAGCCAGCTGAAAGGTCATCCACATTCAACCATGGATACCGAGCACTCAGTTGAGAAGGCGTTAAAAGTGATACATCAACTTTTTCTGATTTTTGAACCGCATGATTAGATTGCAAAGTGTGTAGGCCATTGGGGGTAGCAAGAAACAGATAACCACGCTCTTTGAAATTAACAGCCGGGACTTCGTCGCCGACCGCCAGGTATTGCTCGATGTCTTTTAAGAAAGCACTGCCAAATTGAGAAAGCTTGATGTTCTCAGGCGTTGAAAACTGATGCCTGATAGAGGCTGCTGAGAGTGCAGTTGCAGATTTTTCATAAGAAAAATCTTGTTCTATGACGTGAATTTTGCCTTTGAAATCTGGCTGCGAAGCTAGAAAAAATGCGGCAGAACTTCCAATGGCAGCACCCCCCACAATCAAGACATCAGTTTGCATAAAATTAGTAATTGAACCTACACTTGATAGATTTATACAACATATTTTCAGATAAAAATACCATGGACTACTTTGACTCAAGTGCTGTTAAAAACGCCCTTCCATATCCTCAGTTAATTGAAGCCTTGGCACGGGGGTTGCAATTGCCAATCGAAGTACCGTCTCGAAGCTATTTCGCGCCCAATGCTGACGCCAGCTGTGTACTGATCATGCCAGCTTGGAAGGCCAAAGAAGTTTTTGGCGTCAAACTTGTCTCTGTATGGCCCTCCAACAAAACCATCGGCTCCCCAACAGTATCAGCCGTTTATGTCTTGCTTTCTTGTGAAAACGGAATGCCTCTTGCCGTCATCGATGGCACTGAACTCACTTTGCGCCGAACTGCCGCTGCTGCAGCTTTAGCGGCCAAAATCCTTGCACGCAGCAACAGCCAAACACTTGCAATATTGGGCACAGGCGCTTTATGTGTGCCTATGGTTCAAGCGCATGCAAGCGTGCACCCCTTTAAAAGAATCTTGATCTGGGGAAGACAAAAAACCAAAGCGCTGGCAGCGGTAGCTGAGCTCAGGACTTTGGGCATTGAATCTAATGACTCAGAAGACTTAGAAGAAACCTTGAGCCAAGCAGACGTTGTGGCAGCAGCCACAACAGCCACAGAGCCTTTCATTCTGTCCAAATGGCTCAAACCTGGAACGCACTTAGGTCTTATAGGCGCATTTACAACGCAGATGGCAGAAGCCGAACCAGCGCTAATGAGCAAGGTTCAGGTGTATGCTGACAATCGAGCCGCTGTACTTGAAAAAGGCGGAGAAATATACCAAGCTATTCAACAAGGCATCATGCTGCCCTCAGGCATTGAGGGCGAGCTGGCTGAGTTGGCATCCGACCCTTCTACATCATGGCGAAAGAATGATCAGTCCATCACCGTTTTCAAGTCGGTGGGGTTTGCATCTCTTGATCTCATTGCAGCAGAGCTTGTGTATCAGGCTGGCAGTCACAAAACTGTCAAATGAACGACTCAGAGTGTTGATGGTTAGCTTTAACAAGTTAGCTCTCCATTCTCAGCTTCATGATTGACTACAAATGTCCAAAGACTTCTCCTTGATGGAAGACAGCAACCGCTCTTCTAACCTCAGCATTCACGATGTTTCCGATCCATCTCGCCGTCAAGTCTTGCGCGGCGGCTTGGGCGCGTTGGCAGGTAGCTTCTTTGCACCTCTGAGCGCCATTGGCGGTGCTGCAGCTCTTACCGGTTGCGCTTCTTTGGGCATGGGCTCTGCAGCCAAAATTGGCTTCAAGAGCGTGGCCATTTCCACAGCCGACGCCATCTCTGTGCCGGAGGGCTATGTGGCCCACGTCATTGCACCGTGGGGCGACCCCGTGGGCATTGCAGGCCAAAACTACGCCTTCAAAGACGACGCCAGCAACACCGCTGCCGAGCAAGAAGCTCAAATTGGCATGCACCACGATGGCATTCACTACTACGCCCTTGAAGGCTCTAAGCGCGGATTACTGGCCATGAACCATGAGTACGTGGACCACGGTTTGCTGTTCAAAGATGGCATGGCCAATTGGAGTGCCGAGAAGGTTCGCAAGTCTCAAGCCGCGCATGGCGTGGCCATTGTTGAAGTACAAGACAAAGGCGGCAAATGGGAGGTGGTCAACCCTTCTAAATACGCCAGACGCATTACCGCCACCACACGCACCGAACTCAGCGGTCCCGCTGCTGGCCACGCGCTCCTGAAAACCGCCGCCGACACCGCAGGCCGCGTGGTCTTGGGCACCCTCAACAATTGCGCCAGTGGCATCACACCTTGGGGCACTTACCTCACCTCCGAAGAAAACTTTATCAATTACTTCAATGCCGGCGACAAACTCAGCGATCACGAAAAACGCTGGGGCCTGAAAAAAGGTGGTGGCGGCTATCGTTGGCACGAGCACGATGCCCGTTTTGATGCCACGCAAAACCCCAACGAACCCAACCGCTTTGGTTGGATTGTTGAAATTGACCCCAACAACCCCAATGCCACCCCCATGAAGCGCACTGCCATGGGACGCGCAGCGCACGAAGGTGCCACCGTGGCTGTCACCAAAGACAACCGCGCTGTGGTTTACATGGGCGAAGACGCACGCTTTGAATACATCTACAAGTTTGTCAGCCGCGACGCCATCAAATCAGGTGGTGCGGCCGCCAATGCCACCCTGCTAGACCACGGCACCTTGTACGTGGCCAAGTTCAATGCCGACGGCAAAGGCCAGTGGATTGCTTTAACCCAAGGCCAAGGCCCCCTCACAGCTGCCAATGGCTTTGCAGATCAGGCCGAAGTGCTGATCAAATCACGTCAGGCCAGCGACTTGTTGGGCGCCACCAAAATGGACCGCCCTGAGTGGATTGATGTTGACAAACAGGGCTGGGTTTACACCACTCTTACCAACAACAGCAACCGCGGCGGCGATAAACAACAAGCCGTCGATGCGGCCAACCCCCGTGCCAACAACACACAGGGCAACATCATTCGCTGGAAGGAAGATGTAGATTTCCATGCAACGACCTTTGCTTGGAACCATTTCATCTTGGCAGGCGACGCTTCATTGGCACGCGCGGAAGCCAAGGGCAACATCAAAGGCGACATGTTCTCTTGCCCCGATGGCCTGTGGGTCGACGGACGCGGCCTGATGTGGATTCAGACAGACATGTCCACTTCCAACATGGGCAAAGGCGACCTGAAAAACTTTGGTAACAACATGATGTTGGCCGCCGATGTGCAAACTGGCGAAGTACGCCGCTTCTTGGTGGGCCCTGCCGGTTGTGAAATTACCGGTGTGACAGAAACGCCCGATGGCAGAACCATGTTTTTGAACGTGCAGCACCCAGGTGAGCCTTCCAACGAGCGCTCCAACCCTGCCAACCCCACCGCCATTTCTAATTGGCCCGATAAAAAAGCCACTGGTCGCCCACGCTCTGCCACTGTGGTGGTGCGTAAATTAGATGGCGGCATCATCGGTACTTGATGACCTATAGAAGTGGGTAAGACCCATGTCGTGATTCAAAAAAACCCCTTCAGCAGAAATGCCAAAGGGGTTTTTTAGTGATGCTTCAATTTGCCAAGCCGATTGCTTGGAGAAAACATTTCAGCGAATATCACCAGCCAAACTTGCAAGTGTGTCGGCAGCAATTTCAACGTGCGACGGATAGTTCGTGTGATCGCAACCCAACTTCACACTGGCTCCAGCCTTGATGGCTGCACACATGGCAGCATTGAATTCAAAACGCACGAAGTGAACTGCTGAAGTTTTTTCGTCGTTCTCTCGATCGAGGTCCTCATCGGCAATGGCATACACACGGCCATGACCTTCTACCTCTACAAAGGTTCGATCTTCAATGCCAATGAGCCGTGCCAGCTCGCGTTTGCGCTCGTTAATGTCTGTGTACTCCAACATCATGGTGGCTTTCCAGTTGGTGCCGTCGGGCAGTAAGGGCGCATAGGCTTCAATTTCGTCTTGAATGCCCTCTTCTTCGAAGATTTTTTCAATGCGCAACATTTCTTGAATTTGATAGCGAATGGTGGTTTCGCTTTCAAACTGTAAATTCACATGGTCGCCCAACTGAACGCTGCGAAGTTTGCGATGCGCAATGACTTCTGGTTTGTGAACTTTGCGCCATTTGGTATAGGCCTCAAGTGTCATCAAGCTCTCGGGGGTAATGTGTCCTGTCAATTGCATATGCAACTCCGTCAATTATTTCAAACCGTATGCTTTGCGAACCAAAGTCAGGGGGTGATTCAGTTCGGGCGCACCCAAGCCATTCACTTCAAAACCTTGCGCAATGTGGTGACCACCCAGTGGGCAATCTGAGCTAATAAAGTCTGGCTTGCTACCATCTTTCATGGTGGCCATGGCTTTAAAAACAGGCTTGCCAATTTTCATGGCCATATCGTGTGAACCTTTTTTCACGCCATAGGTGCCTGCGTGTCCAGAGCAACGTTCAATGGTGTTGATCTCTGTGCCCGGAATCATCTTGAGCATCTCTTCTGTTTTACGCCCAATGTTTTGCACGCGGCCATGGCAAGGAATTTGATAGCTCACATTGCCCAATTTTTCTGGGAACTCTGTTTTGAGAAGACCATCGCGTTTGCGGGCCATGAAGTACTCAAAAGGATCCCACATGTGTTCTTTGACCAACTGAGTGTCCGTGCAATCAGGAAACATCAAGGGTATTTCTTGTTTGAACATCAGTGCACAACTGGGCACGGCAGCCATGATGGCAAAGCCATCTTTGGCGTACTTGGCCAGTTCAGGAATATTGGCTTCTTTCGAGGCCTTGACCGAATCGAGATCGCCCAATTCAAGCTTGGGCATGCCGCAGCACTTTTCTTTTTCCACAATGACATAAGGAATGTCGTTGTGGTTCAAAATTTTGAGCAGATCGTGGCCAATGCCAGGCTCGTTGTAGTTGACGTAGCAAGTTGAATAAATAGCCACTTTGCCAGGCGTCTTTGCGCCATCGACTACTTTGACGGATGTTGCTTCTTCTGCACTTGAACGGAATTTGCGAGTGGCCAATGAAGGCAGCCACGCATTTTGATCGACGCCCAAAGTAGACTCCATCAAACTGCGCGCCACTTTTGTTTGATTCACAGCGTTAACAGCCTGAACCACGATGGGAATGCCAGCCAAGGAACCATGGGTGTCAGTAGAAGCTAAGAAACTTTCTGCAGCGCCGACATCACCTTTTTTGAACTTGATGGCCTTGGCGCGCAACATGGTGTGCGGAAAATCCAAGTTCCATTCGTGAGGGGGTGTGTAAGGGCACTTGGTCATGTAACAGAGGTCGCACATGAAGCACTGGTCCACCACTTTCCAATAGTCTTTTTTATCGACACCATCTACTTCCATGGTGCTGCTCTCGTCCACCAAGTCAAACAAAGTGGGAAAAGAGCCGCACAGGCTGACGCAGCGTCGGCACCCATGACAGATGTCGAAGATACGCTCAAGCTCGTTGAAGCAAGACTCTTCGTTGTAGAAGTCTTTACCTTGCCAATCTAAGGGATGTCTTGTGGGGGCTTCCAAATTGCCTTCTGTGGCCACGTGGTTCTCCTAATGGTGATTCGATTTCGCAAACAGTTAAAGCCAACTGTTTGCGAAATCGCTGCACCCCAAAGAGGTGCAGCAAATCGTTTTGGTAGAAATTAATCGACCAATTCGGTTAAAGCTTTTTGATAGCGGTTGGCGTGTGAACGCTCGGCCTTGGCCAAGGTTTCAAACCAATCTGCAACTTCGTCAAAGCCTTCATCGCGTGCAGTCTTGGCCATACCTGGGTACATGTCGGTGTACTCGTGGGTTTCGCCAGCCACAGCAGAGGCTAGATTTTGACGTGTGGAGCCAATCGGCATGCCAGTCGCTGGATCGCCAGACTGCTCGAGAAACTCGAGGTGGCCGTGAGCATGACCGGTTTCGCCTTCAGCGGTAGAGCGGAACAAAGCGGCGATGTCGTTCTGACCTTCAATGTCAGCTTTGTTTGCGAAGTACAAATAGCGACGGTTGGCTTGAGACTCGCCTGCAAAGGCGTCTTTCAGGCATTGTTCCGTGCGCGAGCCTTTAAGTGCTGCCATGGTTAATCTCCTTGATATTGAAAAAATGCTTTGACCGATTTGTCAAAGACAATCTAAGGATAGCCATAACTTGTGAAGGCTTCATTGCATTTCTCAATAGGCTTGATTGATGAAAGCTAATAGATTAGTAGTTACCCTAGGCATCAATCATTTTGTTCGTCTATCAAATAGTCCAAGTCATGATGAGAAATTCAAACAGCTGTATGTATGACCAATATGAATTGGTCATCAAGTCGTTGAGTTCCTCAGTAACCTCAAAGCCAACGGCCCGAGCATGACGCCGGCTGCCAGCACACCAAACGCAGCCAGCCATGCTTGTGGATCTTGAGTGCCGCCATGAAAATCTAATGCCAGCCCGACCATCCAGCCCGACAAAGCCGATAGTCCAAACCCAACAGTGGAATGCATGGCTAAAGTCAAGCCCTTAAATTGAGGCTGTGCGTAGGACATCATTCCGGCAGTCAGTGATCCAGAGTCGGCTGGTACTGTCACGGCATAAATAAAAATCAAAACCAATATCACCCAAGCAGAACCACCTGCCAAAACCCCAATAGACAATGCTGTTAGGGCTGAGATCACCTGGATCCAACTAATGGCTCTGGCTCGTCCAAAACGCAAAGACAACTCATTTCCAAGGATGCTGGCCGGCATGGCCAGTAAGGAGGCCAAAAAACTCACTGTCATGGCATCTGGCAAAGAGTCGCCCTGATGACGTGAAATGACAAAGGTCCAAAACGCAACAAGCCAGGTTCTGAATCCATACAACTCGAAACAATGCGCGCCATAGCTCAAGATATAGGCCATTGCAGGACGGTTTCGCAATACGGGGCGAACATCCAAAAGATGACCCTCTTTTGGAATAGGCAATACAGGCTTCATCCGCCAAGCCACAAAGGCCATGATGAGAGGGCCCAGACCTGTGATGCCGAAGGACCATCGCCACCCATAGGCATCGGCAACAAGTTGCGATACCAAAAAAGAAAAACCTACCCCCATTGAATAGCTGGCGGTGTACAAAGTAATACTGCGCGAGGCGTCAGCAGTTTCCAATCGATCAGTCAAAGCACGCAAGCCCGGCATGTAGGCCCCAGCAAAGCTTGCGCCCGCCAAGCCCCAAATGAATAACCCTGTTACCCAACTTGTGGCAAACAATGCGAAGGCCAGCGTGCTCAGTCCGCTGCACAATGAGCCAAGCAGCAGAATACGCCTTGCATCGTAGCGGTCAGTTAAGGAACTCAAAAATGGCACTGCAAGCATATAACCCGCGGCATAGGCTGATGCAAGCAATCCGGCTTGAGTATTTGTCATTCCCCACAAAGGAATCAGGTGCTGAACCATGACAGCGGGCACCACCACATGCGGTAACAAATTGCCTATTTGTCCTATGCACATGGCCCAAACCAGGGCCTTAGCTTGCAATGTTTTCAAACCTGCGGCCTACCAAGCGGCTTCTAAAATACGACGAACGTCTGCTGGCCCGTGTATTTTTCGAGGATTACTGTGAATCAAACGGTCGTGCATTGAATTTTGTGCAATCAAGTCCAACATTTCAGCTTTGACGCCCACCTCCCTTAACGTGCTTGGAAGACCCAGTTGAGCCACCAACTCTGATACAACATCGCAGGCTGGCTTGTGAGGTTCACCCAAGGCTTCACTGACCAACTTTTGCTGTAAACCGTTGATGCTCTGATTGAAGCGCAAAACATGAGGCAACATGACGCATGACGTATAGCCGTGCGGCACACCTGCAGTTCCGCCTAATATGTGACCAATACCGTGACTGGCACCTTTTTGTACACCGGCACTTGACCCAATGATTGACATCCATGCTCCCAATTGACAATCAAGACGAGCTTCCAGATCTGAGGGGTCTTTTTTGACAGCGCGCAAGCCTCTGCCAAGGAGACGCAATGCCTGAAAAGAAGTGGCCTCAGAAATGGGTTGAGGATTGATGGAGCACAAATCTTCGACAGCATGATCCAATGCGCGAATGCCTGTGGAAAGCCATAGCCATTCGGGGGTGTGCAATGTCAATGCAGGGTCCAAAATGACCGATCGAGGTGATGCTTTTGCATGCAAAAAGTTCTCTTTCATGCCTCTGACCGTATCTGTACAACCAGCCAGTGCGCTGAATTCTCCAGCCGAAAGCGTTGTAGAAATCACAGAACAAGGCACGGTGGGCGGTAAAAACTCTGGCCGCTCTATTTTTCCATCAGCGTGCACGATGGTTGCCAGTCGGTCTAGATCTTGTGCCGACTCAATACCATTGCTCATACAAAGCGTGAGCATTTTTCCAGCATCTGTCATGGATCCGCCGCCCAGCGTGAGGATCAAATCGGCTTGAGCCTGTTGCGCTTCCTGTGCTGCCTTGACGACAGCAATGCGGGGAGTGTGAGCGGGCATTTCATGAAAAAGACCGACACAACGCGAACCCAAAACGGTTCTAAGTTGATTAACCACTTCAGTATCACGGTAAAGGCTGCCACTGCTCAGGACGTAAACACGCTGAGCGCCTACCGTTTCAAGCTCTTTTGAAAGCGCTTGTTCAAAGGGCGTACCAAAAATGACCCTTTGGGTATTGGGATAACTGTAAATGCCTGTACGCATCATATTCCTTATGAGGTGACGGATTTAGGATTCCCGCCATCATCGCTTAATGACAGCCAACCGGAGTCACCTATTTGTATGTTGCTTCCTTGACATTAGTTGAAGGCAGTATAAAGATAGAACGAATCCAATTCAGCAGAGAAAGAATGACATGCATGATTTTGTTTTTCCTGCGGTGAGCTTGCCAGAGAGTGCCAGCTTACTCAGACAGCAAGTTCGCGATTTTCTCAAAAAAGAGAGAGATGCAGGCACATTTACCCCTCGCAAAAACTCATGGTCCGATGGCGATGCAGAGTTCAGTCGCAAGTGCGGACAAGCCGGTTACATCGGCATGGTTTGGCCTAAAAAATACGGCGGTCAAGAAAGAACAGCACTCGACCGGTATGTCATGACGGAAGAAATGTTGGCGGGTGGTGCACCTGTAGGAGCGCATTGGGTGGCAGATCGACAAAGTGGCAACCAAATTTTGCGCCATGGCAGCGAACGTGCTCGCCAATTGATCTTGCCCAAAATTGCAGCAGGGGAATGCTTTTTTGCAATCGGAATGAGTGAGCCAGACTCTGGGTCTGACTTGGCGGCAGTTAGAACGTCTGCAGTCAAGGCTGAAGGTGGCTGGAAAATCACAGGCACCAAAGTCTGGACCAGCAGTGCTCACAGAGCACACTACTTAATCGCTTTGGTTCGCACAGCACCCAAAGAAGAAAACCGCCATGCTGGCATGACGCAGTTTATTGTTGACCTGAAATCACCAGGTTTGAAGTTAAGCCCCATTCTTAACATCTACGGCGCCCACGACTGGAATGAAGTTGTGTTTGACGAATGCTTTGTGCCTGACGACATGGTCGTCGGCGAAGTGGGTGGCGGTTGGAACATGGTCACCAGTGAATTGGCTTTTGAGCGCTCCGGGCCTGACCGATTCCTCAGCACGTACCAACTGCTTCTGGCATCCATGGAGCAGTTGGCAGAAAAGCCCGATGCTCGATCAGTCAATGAAATTGGACGCTTTGTTGCGCACCTAACCACTTTGCGACGCATGTCAACTTCGGTGGCAGGCATGCTGACCAAGGGAGAGAAACCTATTTTGGAGGCAGCTCTGGTGAAGGATATCGGCACTGCATTTGAACGAGAAATTCCCGAGATTTTCCGTCAACTGATTCCTTCAGAACCGCTTATGGACAACGAAAGTCTCGACTTCGATGCCTTGTTGGGAATGTCGACTCTCAAAGCGCCAGGCTTCACCATCAGGGGCGGTACACGCGAAATATTGCGGGGAATGATTGCAAAAGGATTGGGGCTGAGATGAGTGACATTCGAGATGATCTGGAAAAAACAGTTGACCGCATCTGTGAAGAGCAGTGCCTTAAAGAAGTCTTCATGTCGAGCGAGGCAGGCGTTTGGCCTCAAGCCCTTTGGCACTCTCTTGAAGAAGTCGGCCTGCCGCAAGCGTGTTTAAATGAAGCGCAAGGCGGCAGTGGCCTGTCCTTTGAAGATGCAATGTTTGTTTTACGGCGCAGTGCTTACCATGCCGCACCTGTTCCCTTGGCCGAAACTTTTTTGGCCAGCCGTTTACTAAGCGCGGCGGGCCTGAAGGTTCCTGAAGGTGTTTTATCAGTCAGCGTATCCCATGCCAAAGACAACTTGGAGCTTAATGGGAGTCAAAGCACCCCCACCCTATCGGGTCATGCCCACCGAATTCCATGGGGCTTGTCTTGCGATCATCTGGTTGTGGTGGCGCACCGCGATGGGCAGCCCTATGTCGTGTTAATCGAGCGTGAGGCGTTGGCCCAAAGCCGTTCAGAATTGGTTAAAAATTTAGCGGGCGAACCCAGAGTTCAATTTGATTTTACAAATGCACCAATCATTGCTTTTGCCCCCTTAGCCGATGCCCAAGAACGATTACTTTGCGAAGGTGCTTTGATGCGCTCTGTCCAAATGGCGGGTGCACTACAGCGGTCCTTGGGTTATTCCCTTCAATATGCAAATGATCGCGTCCAATTTGGTAGACCCATTGGTAAATTTCAGGCAGTGCAACACATGCTTGCAGTGTTGGCTGGCCATGTGGCGGCCAGTGCAGCAGCCGCAGATGCAGCCATTGAGCTTTCCAGCGAAGCACCAGAGCCCTTCTTCGTCGCTGTTGCCAAATCTCGGGTTGGCGAAGCTGCCGGAAAAGGCGCAGAAATTGCACACCAAGTCCATGGTGCCATGGGCTTTACGCGTGAGCACAATTTGCACCATCTGACACGTCGTCTTTGGTCTTGGCGCGACGAGTTTGGCAACGAAACCCATTGGCAAACTCGGATTGGGGAAATGGCTTTGAAACAGGGTGCTGACAATCTTTGGCCATTTTTGACACGTTTGTGATTTCCAACTGACTAAGGAGAATGAACATGCTTAAGCGAAATTTCTTTTTTGTGGCAACTTTGGTCATTGCTTTGACGGGTAACGTCTTTGCACAGGACAAAGACTTTCCTTCCAAGCCATTTCGTATTTTTGTGCCCTTTACTGCGGGCAGTGGTTCTGACACTTCGGCTCGCTTTTTTGGCGAACGTTTGGCAAAACAATTCGGTCAAACGGCGTTGGTCGAAAACAAACCTGGCGCCAGTGGCATCATTGCAGTTCAAGCATTGCTGGCTCTGCCAGCCGATGGGCATGCTATTTTGCTGGCCAGCAACTCGCCCATTTCAGTGAATCCAATTAGCATCAAAAATTTACCCTACAACCCCATGACTGACCTTGCACCCTTGGCCGGTCTGTCCAGAAATATGAACGTCTGGGTTGTCAATGGGAACTCCAAATTCAACAGCTTGAAGGACGTGGTTGAACATTCTAAAAATAACCCCAGCAAACCTTTGAGCTTGGCCAATTACTCAGCAGGTTATCGTTTGGCTGGTGAATGGTTTACCAGCATGACCAACGTCAAGTTCAATCACATCTCCTACAAAGGCGGTGCGCAAATTTTCACTGATCTCATGGGTGATCAACTCGACATTGGCATTGCAGACCTAGGCGGTGCAGCCGCTTTGATCAAGTCAGGCAAACTCAAAGCGCTTGCTGTTTCTGGTGAAAAACGGAACCCTGATTTCCCCAACGTGCCCACCTTCGTCGATAGCGGCTTTCCAGAATATGTAAACTACGCATGGACTTCTTTCTACGTGAAAGCCGGCACACCAGAGGCCATTAAGAAAAGACTCATTGATGCGCTTGTGAAAATACGCGACTCCAAAGAGGGCGCCGATTTCAATAAGGCGTCCGGCGCGGACAGCATGCCATTTTTTGGAGACAGCATGCAAAAATTCCAGCAAGACGAGTTAGAACGGTTTAGCCGCATTGCCAAAGCAGCTGGAATACAAGCTGAATGATAGTCACACACAAGAGCATGTTCAGATCGGATTTGCTTTCTGGAAAACGCATTCTAATCACGGGTGGTGGAACGGGATTGGGAAAAAGCATCGGTCTGCGCTATGTCGAGTTGGGCGCAAATCTAGTCATATGTGGCCGTCGAAAAGAAGTTCTTGATCAGACTGCCAAGGAATTCAAAGACAGCTTGGGAGTCAGTATTGAAACCCATGTCTGTGATGTGCGTGATGCCAAAGCGGTTGAGTCCATGATGGACGCCATTTGGGCGATGGGCCCATTGGATGTCTTACTTAACAATGCTGCCGGCAATTTTTTAGCGCGTACAGAACGTTTGTCCACTCGCGCATTTGATGCCGTGGTAGACATTGTGCTCAAAGGTTCGGCCTATTGCACCATGGATGTGGGACGCCGCTGGATAGAGGCGGAGCGCAAAGGCACCGTGATGCAAATACTGACTCAGTCAGCCATGACAGGCATGCCATTTACTGTCCCTTCAGCCATGGCCAAAGCAGGCGCATTGGCCATGATCCGCAGTTTGGCTGTGGAATGGGGGCCTTATGGCATTCGGACCGTTGGCGTTGTGCCTGGGCCCTTTCCGACTGAGGGTGCTTGGTCCAGATTGATGCCCAAAGAACGAATTGGGGAAGCACCCATTGAAAAAGGCGTTGCATTAAGGCGCGTTGGCGAGCATCATGAATTGGCGGACCTGTGTGTTTATTTGATTTCGGACAGTGCCGCATTCATTACGGGTGAAGCGGTCACCATCGATGGAGGTCGCTGGTTACAAGGCGCGGCGGGGGCATCTGCTTTCAACATGCAGCAGTGGCCTGACAGCACTTGGGAAAGCCTTAAACCTAAGAAAACCAAAGAATGAGCAACACCATGGACTTGTCGAATGGACCCCTCACAGGCATTCGCATCTTAGATCTGACGTCAGTCGTTTTAGGACCACTGGCCACTCAAATTCTGGGGGACTATGGTGCAGAGATCATCAAAGTTGAAAGCCTTGAAGGTGACTTGATGCGCTCCAATGGCGTCAATCTTTCTCCTGGCATGAGCTCCATTTATTTGACAATTAACCGCAACAAACAATCCCTTGCTTTAGACCTTAAAAGTGAAGCAGGCAAATCAATTTTGCGTCAATTGATTTCGCGTATGGATGCTGTTGTGCACAACATGCGAGTTTCTGCCATTGACAAGCTTGGATTTGGATATGACCAAGTTGTCAAACTCAACCCCCAAATTGTTTATTGCGCAGCCACAGGTTTTGACCAAGACGGGCCTGACAAAGATCGCCCTGCCTTTGACGACATCATTCAAGCAGCATGTGGTTTGGCCAGCGTGAACAGTCTTGGAAAATCGCGTCCTGACTACATCTCAACGCTGGTCGCCGATAAGACCACTGGCATGGCGCTGGTCAATGCAGTTCTGGCAGCCCTATTGGCCAAAGAGCGCAGCGGTCAAGGGCAATATGTAGAGGTGCCTATGTTGGAAACCATGGTGGCCTTTACATTGGCAGAGCACATGGGTGGTTTAACACGAAATCCAGCCACACAAAAAGCTGGCTACAGCCGGGTACTGTCTGGTGGCCGACAGCCGAGCCCCACCCAAGATGGCTACATTGCCATGCTGCCTTACACCAACCACCACTGGGAAAGTTTTTTTCGAGATGCTGGCGAAGAAGCACTGGGCAAAGAGCTGGGCGTGACCAACCGCATCACTCGCAACGCCAACATTCAAGGCCTGTACGCCGCTTTGCACAAAATAACGGCCACCAAAACCACTGCAGAATGGATCGAGATTTGCGACCGACTCGACATACCGGCAACACCCATCTACACCATGGAAGAGTTGCCTTCACATCCACAGCTTCAAGCGGTCCAGTTGTTCACTGACGAAATACACCCCGATCTTGGGGCCATTCGGTATGTTCGGCCGCCAGTCAAATTCGCCAAAACACCTGCCAAAGTAAGACATCAGGCTCGCCGCTTAGGTCAAGACACGGAGTCAATTCTGACCGACTTGGGATATAGCATCAGTGACATTCAATCCTTGGTCAATCAGGGCGCTATCGTCAATGGCAAATAAACATTTTTCTCACCGCAATTTAAAGTAGGAACCTCTTTCATGAGCACAGCATCCGATCTGAAAATATCTCACGAGGGCCATGTTGCTCTTGTAGAAATTACCCGCCCACCCCATAATTTTTTCGACTTTGATTTGATTCAGCAAATTGCCAGCACCTTTGAGGAGTTGGACAAGAACCCCAGTTGCCGCGCTATTGTGTTGGCCTCAGAAGGCACCGCATTTTGTGCGGGCGCCAATTTCAACAGCCCTAACGACAAAATCAGTCGCCCAGAAAATCCTGGCACCAATCCACTTTATTTTGAAGCGATTCGAATTTTTTCCTGCAAGAAACCCATCGTTGCGGCCATTCAAGGTGCCGCTGTTGGCGGCGGCCTGGGTCTGGCTTTGGTGGCCGATTTCCGAGTGACCTGTCCGGAAGGCAGGTTCACAGCCAATTTTAACCGACTCGGATTCCACCCGGGGTTTGGCTTGTCAGTCACTCTGCCCCGTTTGGTAGGCATCCAAAAAGCCAACCTGCTTTTTTTCACGGGTCGGCGCGTCAATGGGCAAGAAGCGCTGGACATGGGGCTGGCCGATTTGTTGGTCCCGCAATCTGAGGTTCGTGAGGAAGCCATGAAACTTGCGAAAGAAATTGCTGTTTCAGCGCCGCTTTCTGTTCAGTCAACTCGTGCAACGATGCGTCAAGGCTTGGTTGAACAACTGCAACAAGCCGTTGCGCATGAAAGTGCGGAGCAAAATTGGCAATTCAAAACGGAAGATTTCAAAGAAGGCCTTAAAGCCATGACTGAGCGCCGAGAGCCGCATTTTCAGGGCCAATAATTCAAATCCAATTTCAAGGCTTAAAAAATATGCATGACTTGATCATTCGAAATGCACAAGTATTTGACGGCAGCGGACTTCCGCCAGTGCTAAGTGATGTGGCCGTTTCTAATGGGCGCATCGCGCACATAGGATCTACTTCCGAAGCTGCGCATGAAGTTATCGATGCTAAGGGGCTTGCCCTGATGCCAGGTATCGTCGACTTGCACACCCACTACGACGCACAAGTCACATGGGATCGCACCATGTCGCCATCTCCTGCACTGGGAGTCACCACAGCGGTTATCGGTAATTGCGGCTTTGGCATCGCACCCTGCCCTGCGCCTTTGCGCGAGACCATGTTGAAGAATCTTTCTGTTGTTGAAGGCATGGATTTGAACGCCTTGCTCACCGGTGTCAATTGGGAGTTTGAATCATTTGGTCAGTACATGGATCAATTGCGGCGCATTGGCCCCTACATCAACACAGCTGTTTTTGCGGGTCACTCTGTCATCCGGACTGCTGTGATGGGTGCGGACGGATCGAGCAAGGTCGATCCCAGCCCTGAACAAATGCAGGCCATGCAAAGCATGGTGCGAGACGCAATGGACCATGGTGCCATTGGTTTTGCTTCCTCATTCTCGCCAAACCACAGTGGCTACGGAGGCATTCCAATGCCATCCACCATTGCCACAGAGGCTGAATTGCGGGCCTTGACCTCGGTTCTGGGTGAGAAGAAAAAAGGCGTCTTCATGATGGCCACCGGTACACGGGGAAGCCCAGACATCATGGAATCTATTGCAGAAGATACCGGACGCCCTGCTTACATTTCTACTGTACTGACCATGTACAACGAAGGTAACCCCTCTTTGGGCGCTGCCTATTACGAACGATGCGCACAAGCCTTGAAGCGAGGCCATGAGCTGTATATTTTGACCAGCTGCCAGCCCCTGTCTTTTGATTTCGGCCTCACTGACCCCTACGTTCTTCTCAGTCATTCAGCTTTTGATGTTGTCAAAAGCGCCACTCCCGATTCATTGCCTGGCGTGTACCGCTCAGTCGAGTTTCGCGATGCTTTTCGAAAAAACCTGAAGCACCCCAAAGAAGGTATTTTGTTTTTAGGAAACTGGCGTCATATCGAAGTTGGACAAACAACGCATCCTGAGAATCAGAGGCTAGAAGGACAGAACATTCAGGCTCTTGCAGATCAACAAGGTTTGGACCCCGTGGATGTATTTTTCGATCTGGCGCTGTCCGAAGATCTTGGGACGCATTTTGTGGGCAAGTTTTTCAACAACAACGATGAGGGCGTTGCGCCCTCACTGAAACACCCGGCAAGCGTAATCACCTTGTCTGACGCTGGTGCACATTTGAGCTACATGTGCGATGCAGGTTTTGGCCTGTACTTCCTGTCGCATTGGGTTAGAGACACCGGACATTTCACACTCAGTGAAGGCATTCGCAAAATCACCAGCGAACCGGCCGACCGCTTCAGAATTCCAGAGCGCGGCAGATTGCAAGTCGGTCTACCGGCTGATATGCTTCTATTTGACCCTGCGACCGTCGGAATTTCAAAACCATTGCCTCGCCAAGATTTACCAGGTGGTGGCTCTCGCATGATTCGAACAGCCACTGGCGTGCATGGTGTTTGGGTCAATGGTGTCAAAGTGCACGATGGTCACAACTATGTAGACCATTCTCAAGGACCTGGTCAGGTTTTGGATCACTTCAATTCATAAGGCAAAGTCATGAAATTCTCTATTCGATTGGCAATTGGATTTTTTCTGGCATTGATAACCAGCATGCTCTGGGCTCAAAGTTGGCCCACCAAGCCTGTCCGCATGATCATCGCATTTCCACCAGGAGGGCCAACCGATTTGGTCTCTAGAGTTCTGGCGCAAAAATTGTCAGAGCAACTTGGACAACAAGTGATCGTGGACAACAAGCCAGGTGCAGGCGGCAACATTGCTGCCGAATTGGCGGCCAGAGCTGCGCCTGATGGTTACACCATCTTCTACAACACATCGGCCATCGTGATCGGCCCTGCGTTGTATGGCAAGGTGAACTATGACACGCTAAAAGACTTTGCGCCCGTTCTCCTAACGGCCAGCGTGCCAATGGTTTTGGTTGTCAATCCCCAGTTGCCAGCGCGATCGGTCAAGGAGTTTGTAGACCTGGCCAAAACACGTTCAGGTGCTCTCAATTACAGCTCATCTGGTACAGGAACCATTACCCATTTGGCCAGTGCCATGATGTCAACTCAAACTGGCATACAGACGCAACATATTCCTTACAAAGGAAGTGCACCCGGCCTGGTTGACCTAGCCTCAGGCCAGACTCAATTCATGATTGACACCATCAATACCGTACTGCCCTATGTTCGAGACAATCGACTGCGCGGCCTTGCGGTGACCAGCGCCAAACGTTCACCACTTTTACCCGACTTGCCCACTCTGGCAGAAGCCGGTATTTCAGGGTTTGAAGCCGCAGCCTGGCAAGGCATTGTGGTGCCCACAGGCACACCCAATGAGATAGTTCAAAAACTCAATGCCGAAGTGAACAAGGCACTGATGCACCCCGACATACGTTCACGTTTGGCGGCACAAGGCGCCGATATTTTGGGCGGTACGCCTGCTGAATATGCGGCTTACTTGCGATCCGAAATGCCCCGCTGGGCCAAGGCGGTAAAAGACTCTGGCGCCAAAGCGGAGTGATTTTATCGATTGGTTGCGCCAGACAACTGCAAGGCTTCAATGGCCTTGCAATCAAAGCCTGCCTCAGTTAAAACCTGCACGCTGTGCTCTCCCAACAAAGGTGCAGGCTTTTGAACGGACAAACCCGGCGAGCCTGAAAAACTAAAAGGCACACCAATTTCTAACATTCGCCCCTCGCTTGGGTGTTCCACATGCTGCAGCATGCCCACTGCCAAAAGATGGGGGTCCTTTAGCAAACTGTCAATATCATGCATAAGCATGCAGGGTATATCAGCTTGATCCAATCGTTCGATCCAGTTCTGAGACGTGTCAGTCGACATGGCTTGAGCCACCATGGCATACAGATCATTGATGTGGATTGAACGCGCGCCGATATTGGCAAACCTAGGATCCTCCTTGAATAGCTCGGCACGACCCATTAACTCTAAAAATTTTTCCCAATGGCGATCGGTGTAAATCAAGACGCACAAATAACCGTCGAGGGTACGGTACGGACGCCTCTCTTTGACCAGTAAGCGTGCATAGCCCGTGGGCCCCAGCGGCGGATCATAGGAAGCACCTGACATGTGTTCTCCCAGCACATATTGGGTCAAGGTCTCAAACATTGGAACTTCTACTGATTGGCCCACTCCGGTCTGGTAGCGCGAGACCACAGCAGCCAAGATTGCATTGCAGGCCATCAAACCCACAGTGCGGTCAGCCATTGCCAACGGCACATAGCGGGGTTCGCCACCACTGGCCTTGCTCATCAAACTGGGTATTGCCGCCACACCTTGAATCAAATCATCGTAGGCGGGTTTTCCGGCGTAAGGCCCTTTTTCACTGTAGCCGTAAAGTCCTGCATAAATGATGCGGGGATTGATGGCTTTGAGTCGTTCGTAATCAATACCCAGCCGAGCCATGGCTTGAGGGCGAATGTTGTAGACAACGACATCGGCTGTCTCGACCAACTTAAAAAAGGTCTCCAAGCCCTCGGGGTTTTTAAGATTCAATACCAAACTGCGTTTGTTGCGATTGACATGCAAAAAATTGGAGCCCATACCCGGATTTCGCATCGGACCAATGCCTCGAACGGTATCACCTGTGGGAGGCTCTATTTTGATCACATCAGCCCCCATGTCCGCCAAAAGCTGTGTGGCAAATGGCCCCATCAGCACACTGGTCAAATCAAGGACTCTCAATCCATCTAAAGCACCACTCATGTAGCTCACCTTTGGTATGATTTATTTGTTAATCTCAAGCTAATTATGTCTGTTTGAGATGATTTGAAATATTGTCAAGTACAGTCTATGCGCGATCTTGAATTCTGACTGCCAGACAGGTCTCTAATTTTTACGGCTCACAATGTACTCCTTCAACTATCAAAAAGCTCAGTCTGTTGCACAGGCTGGTGCGGCTCTAACCAGCAGTGATGCATCACGCGTCATATCTGGCGGTATGACCCTCATTCCATCCTTGAAGCACCGCCTGATTCAAGTCGATGAACTCATTGATATCACGGGCTTGCCTGGATGGCGAGATATTCGAGTTGAAGAACATCAGTTGTGGGTCGGGGCAGGCGCAACGCACCAAAGCGTTTCGCGGCATTCCGAAGTGCGCACATTCAGCAACGGCCTGTCAGAACTGGCAGGCATGATTGGCGATCCACAGGTGCGTGCCAGAGGCACCATTGGTGGCTCGGTGGCCAATAACGACCCTGCTGCCGATTACCCTGCCGCTGTGCTGGGGCTCAATGCCACCATCAAAACCCAAAAACGTGAAATAGTTGCCGATGATTTTTTCTTAGGCATGTTTTCCACTGCGCTGGCAAGTGACGAAATCATAGAAGGTCTGCGCTTTAACAAGCCACTGAAAAGCGCCTACGCCAAGTTCCGCCATGCCGCTACCGGTTATGCCATGGCAGGGGTTTTTGTAGCGCAAATTTCAAAGGGCCAATGGCGTGTCGCAGTAACAGGCGCAACAGACTGTGTTTGCCGATGGCAAGAGGCAGAAGCCGCTGCAGGCACTGTGCCAAAAGACTTGAGGTTTGCTCACGATAACGTTCTGGATGACATTCATGCCCCAGCAGCATATCGGACTCACCTGGTCCATATTTTGTACGCCCAAGCCGTCTCTCACTTAGCCTGACTACTGAATTGAACACCATGAGCCAAATATCACTGAATATCAATGGACACGTCCACAACGTAGAGGTGGAAGATCGTGCTTTACTGGCAGATGTTTTACGCGACAATTTGAAACTAACCGGCACGCATGTAGGTTGTGACACCAGCCAATGCGGTTGTTGCACCATTCTCATGAACGGGGACGCAGTCAAATCATGCGCCATGTTGGCGGTCCAAGCCAACGGTGCCCAGATAACGACCATCGAGGGCTTGGCCAATGGCCCTGTCTTGCATCCCATACAAGTTGCGTTTTCGAATTGCCATGCACTTCAATGTGGGTTTTGCACGCCAGGAATGATCATGGCCACAGCGGGCTTGCTTGCAAACAATCCTCAGCCTACAGATGCGCAAATCCATGAAGGCTTGGCCGGTAATTTGTGCAGATGCACGGGTTACATCAACATTGTTGAGTCTGTTAAACAAGCTGCCAAGGTCATGCAGGAGAAACAAGCATGAATGCCCGATTCACGCCCTCACGCCAAGAAGATTTTTCTCTGATTACAGGCAAAGGTCACTTCACCGCTGACCACAATTACCCTGGCATGTTGCACGCTTATGTGATCAGATCCATGCATGCACATGCCCACATTAAGCACCTCAATTTAGATGCCGTTCGCGCATACCCTGGGGTACGTTGGGTGGCATGCGCTGAAGATTTAAAAGCCTTGGGTGCCGGCACCATTGTGAATGCCATGACGGCCAAAGGCAAAGAGGATGAAGAGCAAACACTGGCACTCATGCCCCTCTTGGCAGAAGGCACAGTTCGATTTGTGGGTCAACCTGTTGCAATGGTTTTTGCCATATCGGCCCTTTGCGCGCAAGATGCAGCCGAGCTTGCTGAAATCGAATACGAAGCTCTTGAAGCCAGTATCGATCCAGAAAAAACAACGCTCTTATCGTCGGTTCAGTTGCATGCCAATGCGCCTAGAAATGTGTCTTTGCATTTTGCGTCGGGCGATGCAGCGCAAGTTAACGCGGCATTTGCCAAAGCCACTTACGCCAGCCAACTTCGGGTGTTAAGTCAAAGGCTCATGGGTGTTCCCATGGAGCCCAGGGCAGTGGTAGCCATCCATGACGCAGACGCTGGCATCACGACCGTGCACACGCCCCATCAAGGCATTTTAGGGATGCGCAATTTTTTAGCAATGGCATCAGGCGCTGCGCCTGAATCATTGCGCATTGACGCCAACGATGTAGGGGGATCTTTTGGACTGCGCGCCGGACCTTACACCGAGCACGCCACTTTGGTGCTGGCTGCGCGCCACCTTGGCTGCGCGGTCAGCTGGGTTGGTTCTCGAAGCGAAATTTTTCTAAGCGATTGGCATGGGCGCGCCTTGATCTTAAATGGTGAAATTGCACTCGATGCAGAGGGTCACATATTGGCCATTCGATTCAAGGACCGCGTTGATTTAGGGGCTTACAACTGCATGATGAGCACCTTTATTGGCACGCGAAATCTTTCTATCACCATGGGCGGCGTCTACCAAATTCCAGCGCTCTACATGGAATCGGAGGTGGTCTACACCAATACCACTCCAGTGTCGGCCTATCGCGGCGCAGGGCGTCCCGACATTGCCTATGCCATCGAACGATTGGTTGACTTTGCCGCGCACGAACATGGTTTTGACCCAGTTGTTTTACGGCGCAAAAATTTCATTTCAGAATCTGCATTTCCCTACAAAACATCCAATGGCAGCACCATTGATACTTGCCTGAGCGAAAAGTTGCTTGACCGCGCACTAGAGATTTCTAAGTACGCAACATTTGAAGAACGTCGCGCCCAATCATTAAGCCAAGGCAAATACCGCGGCATTGGACTGTCTACATTCCTAGAAGCGTCGGGTGCGGGCACCGCGCCAAAAGATCAAGCTTGGGGGGAATTCAACGCCAATGGTTATTTGTATGTTTACGGCGTCACGGGGCCCTCGGGTCAAGGTCACTCAACTTCGTTTGCCAGCATCATCGAGAAAGCCTTGGGATGGCCGGCAGACCGTGTGAGATACGAAGCAGGCAAAGCAAATCAAAAATTGCTGGGCAACGGAACAGGCGGATCGCGCTCCTTATACGGCGCGGGCAGTGCCATCTTGGCCATGTGCCATCAAATGCTTGAATCTATCAAACCGCATGCTGCTAAGAAGTTGGGTGTCGAGATCGCTCAGGTGCATTTTGAAAATGGTGTTTGGCTAGCGAATGGGCTCTCCCTTTCAACAGCACAAGTCATTGATGACTTGGCAAACGAAGAGAAAACCTTGCTCAATGCGTTGGGTGAAGCAAGCTCGGGCGCAACATATCCAAATGGTTGTCATATTGCTGAAGTAGAGATCAATCCGTCAACGGGTGAAACTCATTTGATTCACTACTATGCTGTGGATGACTTAGGACAAGTCATTTCTCCGCAACTGGTTCGCGGGCAAGTGCATGGCGGTGTTGTTCAAGGTTGGGGACAAGCATTTTGCGAGCAGGTGGTGTATGACAAGCAAGGCCAGTTGCTGACCGGCAGTTTCATGGACTACGCCATGCCGCGTGCTGGTTGCGTTCCGCACTTAACGAACGAAACGTACGAGGTAAGAACTCAACTTAACCTGCTGGGGTCCAAAGGCGTGGGTGAATCAGGGTGTACTGGCTCCTTGCCTGCATTGGCCAATGCCGTCATGAGTGCTTTGCGTCCTTACGGTATCGATCAAATGGACATGCCATTTACAGGGCCCAAAATTTGGGCTGCTTTGCAAAAAAGCAAAGGCTATACGAGCCTAAAGTGAAACTTACTGAACTTCAATTCCCGCCAGTGGTACATAAGTGCGCCACTTCTCTCGCTCTCTTCTTTCACCGGCCAGTAGTTCAGCAAGGCTGAGTTTTTGCGGTACAAAGGCAAACCCCTCCATTCGCGATTTAATCGGGTCTGTAGTTACGGCTTCATTCATCCAATCATTCAAGCGCTGCTGGATCTCGATGGGGGTGGCTGCGGGTACCGCAATACCCAAGAATCCGCCTTGAATGGTGTAGTTCGGATAGGACTCAGTGATCATTGGCACGTTCGGATATTTTTTCAAACGTGAGGTACTGTGTACCGCAAGAGCACGGACAACCTTGGAGGCCACGAATGAATCTCCTTGGACGGTGTCTGTAAATATGACCTGTATCTGACCACCGATCAATTCCGACATCGCTTGGTTCACCTGTTTATAGGGTATGGGCGTCAAGTTAATGCCGGCAGTATTTGCAAATAAGGCGCACGTGACTTGTGAAGACGCATTGAAATGCCCGTAATTGATTGAGCCTGGAGAAGCCTTGGCGGCTGCCACAAATTCCTGCAAAGTTGACCATGGGGCATCAGGACGTACCAACATGTAGGTGGAGCCAGTACCAAAAGATCCTACCAATCGAAAGTCTTTTTCAGGGTCATAAGGTAATTTTTTAAATAAACTCGGATTCGCCAAATGTGTAGAAGTTGTTGCCAGCAGCAACACAGAGCCATCTGCGGGCGCTTTGCGAACAATTTCGACACCCAAGATTCCATTGGCACCTGGACGGTTCTCTACAACCACAGCTTGCCCAGTTTTGCGAGTGATGAAGTCTGCAAACATTCGAGCAGAGATGTCCCCCGAGCCTCCCGGCCCAAAGGGAACAATGATCTGAATTGATTTAGACTGAGCCCGCGCAACCGGAATTGCCGCGAAAGACAAAGTACCTACCCATCCTGCGAAATGCCGTCTTTTCATTTTGTCTCTCCATCAAGATTAGTCGAAAAATTATTACAAACTTCTTGCGTGTTCTCGCCAATATTGGGAGCACGGTGAACAACCGGCGGGCGTATGCCATCAAACGAAATAGGAAGCCCCACAACCTTCATATCCAAATCTGGAATGTTTTGAAAAATACCGATTTCGTGAGTTTGCGGTTGCGCCATGACCTGCTCGAAATTGTGGATGGGTGCGCATGGGATACCCAATCCTTCAAGCAATTCATTCCAATGTTCGGTTGTTTGCAAGCGAAATATTTTTTCCATATCGGGAATGATGCTTGCCTTGTTCTTGACACGAAGTGCATTGCTGGCATACAAAGGATCTCTAGCCCAGTCTTCTCTGCCCAATGCTGTGACCAATTTGATAAATAGCCGATCATTTGCAGCAGCCACGACCACTTCACCGTCCAAGGTGGGCAGTGCTTGAAATACCACGACATTCGGATTGCCACTTCTGTGGCGCGCTGGCTGCTTTTTTGTAACCTGATAGCCGGCCATCATGACCTGCAACCAACCCATTGCTGTTTCAAACAATGAAGTGTCCACAACACAGCCCTTACCGGTTTGCTGACGTTGAAACAATGCGGCAATGCATCCCAAGGCAGACCAGATGCCAGTGCCCAGATCCAACACTTGCATACCCACACGCGAAGTTGGTCCGTTCTCATCGCCATTGACGCTGAACAATCCTGCAAAGGCTTGAATCATGGGTTCATACCCAGGGTCGAGCTTTTTGGGTCCCTTATGCCCAAACGCGCTAAGTGAGCAATAGATCAAACGCGAGTTCAAAGCGCAAATCTCTGCAGAACCTAAACCCAATTCTTCAAGCAAGCCTGGACGCATGTTCTGTACAAATACGTCTACTTCAGACAAATATTTCTTCAGCCACTGAATGTGCTCTGGATTTTTGACATCTAAGGCAATACTTTTCTTGCCATGATTCATAGCCTGAAAAGTAGTAGCAGTGCCTTGCCAGAACGGCGGCCCCCAACCCCGGGCATCGTCACCCGTTTCGGGCCGCTCAATCTTCACAACATGGGCTCCAAGAGACGACAAAATTTCACTGGCGTAAGGACCTGCGATGTTCTGTCCCATTTCTAAAACACGTATACCGCTTAATGGCAAATTGTCTTTTTCTTGCATAATTAACGGCCTGTGAAATTCGGTTTTCGTTTTTCAATGAAGTGCTGTACACCTTCCTTAAAGTCGTGGGTCTCACGGCACAAGGCAATTTCTCTGTCGGCTATGTAGGTAGCTTGCCCAAAGGTTTGGTATCGGGCTTGCTGAAGTTGCTTTTTGATGATACGCGTAGATCGGATTGAGCACGATGTAGTCAGATCTTTGGCATAAGTCAGAACTGCATCCATAAAACCTTCAGACGGTCGCAGTAAGGCCATGCCCATTTGGCTGGCCTCTTGGGCTTCGATGGTACGGCCGCTCAAGAGTAAATCGGCAGTATGCAATGGACCAATAAGGCGCGGCAGCAACCACGCCAATCCATGCTCTGCAACCAAGCCTCTTCGTGTATAGGGTAGTGCCACTTTGGCGCCACTTGCAATAAAGCGTATGTCGCAATAAAGCGCCAAGCAAAGACCCACACCCGCAGTAGCACCGTTCATGGCAGCGATGAGAGGCTTGTCAAATCCAAACAAATAGCCATAACGCTGCATAACATCGTCTTCGGAGTCCGACTCGAAGGGTTTGCGGCCAGAAGACCCCAAAATGGCCATGTCCATACCGGCACAAAACGCTCTGCCAGCACCGGTAAGCACCACACACCGGACAGCCTCATCCTGTTGCGCAGCTTCTATCACCGATCGAAACTCAACTTCCAAAGTTGGTGTCCAAGCGTTAAGCCTATCGGGACGATTTAAGGTAATCAGACCCACGCCATCGTGCACGTTGTAATTCAATTCTGACCATTCCACGGTAAACCTTTGCTTAAAGTGAAGAAATATTATGAACACAGAAGCAGTGATGGGCAATCAGGGCAAGCTAATGTTTACCCTAAGCAGCACGTTAAAGTTTGTATGGACTGGTATTTGGCAAAGTACGCCTATAAACTGTTATTTCTTAAAACCCGTTAACTGGCCGATGTCATTGATAGTGAGATAACTTGTGCATCCATTTAAGACACTGCCGTTCAACTGAACTGACAAACACTTATGCACAAAATAAAATTTTTATATGCAATCGCATATCTGCTCACATTCAATTCAGCTTTTGCGCTTTCTTTAAGTATTCCAAAATCACTCATTGACTTGGCTGTTGTCAAAAAATTTCCCAAAGAAAAATTAACAGTGGTGTTGGATCAGCCCTCAACTAAATTCAGCAAAGAACGGCAAAAAATTGAATTTTGTGGCATTTGGACCATCAAAGTAGCCCAGCGCTCGGGAAACTTTTGCATTGATACACAGCCAGTTTGGAATAAAACAAAAGGTGATATTGAAATGTCGAAAGTCAATATTCTGAAACTTGCAACTTCTGACGGCAAAGAACTTTCAAGCACAGTCATTCATGTTTTAAATTCCTCACTGCTAACCATGTTAGATGGAACTTCTGTTTACCATGTGCCGGATATGGTTGGAAAGAACTTGGATTCGATTGAAGTTCAAGAAAACAGTTTTAAGTTAATTTTTTAATTAATTCTCAATGCCATTTAGCCATACGATTTAAAGTTTTTAAATTAACTTTATTGCTGTTTATTTTTCTTGGCACGAATTTGAGTCAGGCTTAGATAGCCAATTTGAACCTGAGTGCATCAAAAGCTATAGCCCTGATTCAAGAAGACGCCTTTACCATGGGTTCCAATATTGGACCTGGTGACGGCTATGCAAGGCTCCCTGTCAACGAAGTATGTTGGGCAGGCGCTCGCGATTAATGCTCTTGGCTCAAATAGCGATTGCCTACCGACGCCGAATGGAAAAAAGAGACGGAGCAAGTCCATACGGAATTCTTGATATGGCCGGCAATCAATGGGAATGGGTGTCTAGCGTCTACTTACCCCACCCCTAAAGATCTAACGATGGCAGAGAAAGCCAAAATCCGGGTCGTGTGCGTTCCACCCGCGGCGGCGGGCATGATTCGAGCGAAGAAGAAATAATAACAATCCAAGGATGTAGAAATCTATCTCGGAATCCTAAAGCTGGCCATCACAATATTGGACTACAGTGCGCAAAACCTCATACACTGCTGTTAAGGCAGTACTTGCCGCCTTTAACAGCCCTTAAACTTACGAAATGACAAAATCAAAAGTGTGCTTAGTCATAGGTGCCGGCGATGCAACCGGTGGCGCTGTTGCCAAGCGATTTGCTCGCGAGGGATTTGTTGTTTGCGTAACCCGCAGAACCCTTGAGAAACTGCAACCCTTACTTGAAACCATTCACCAATCTGGTGGCTTAGCGCATGGTTTTGCATCTGATGCTCGTCAAGAGAATGATGTGATAGCCCTCATCGATCACATTGAAACCAATAGCGGCCCCATTGAGGTCTTGGTCTTCAATATTGGCGCCTACTCACCCAACAGTATCTTGACTGAGACTGCGCGGCGCTACACCAAAATGTGGGAAATGGCTTGCTTGGCTGGCTTTTTGAATGGTCGCGAAGTGGCCAAGCAAATGGTGTCAAGAACACACAATAACGAACAGCAAGCCAACGGTGTCAGTCAAAAAGGGACCATTATTTTTACAGGCGCAACGGCCTCCTTAAGAGGCAGTGCAAACTTTGCAGGATTTTCAGGTGGCAAAATGGCCCTGCGTGGATTGGCTCAAAGCATGGCACGCGAACTGGGGCCCATGGGTATTCATGTGGCTCACACCATCATTGACGGCGCCATTGATACAGAATTCATTCGCACACTTTTCCCCGAACGCTATGCATTGAAAGATCAGGGTGGCATCTTAAATCCGAACCACATTGCAGACGCCTATTGGATGCTGCACCAACAACCCAGAGACGCTTGGACGCACGAACTTGATTTGCGACCCTACATGGAAAAGTTTTGATTTGGCTTTCAAAGAAACATATGGCAAAAACATTTGATTATTATTTTGACTTTGGCAGCTTGGCCACCTATTTGGCGCACACGCAAATGGACAAGATTAAAGCTGAAACTGGCGCCAGTCCCATTTACCTCCCCATGCTACTGGGCGCGGTGTTCAAAGCTACTGGTAACGCTTCACCCGTGAGTGTGCCCGCCAAGGGCAAGTACATCTTTGTTGATTTCAAGCGGTTTGCAGACAGTTACGGCGTGCCTTTAGAAATCAATCCTTTTTTTCCGATCATCACCACCACACTCATGCGCATGCTAACTGGATTGCAAATGCGCTCAGATGCTCGGATGCATGAATTCATGGACCTTATTTTCAAAGCAATTTGGGTGGATGCACTGAATCTGAATGATCCCGAAGTGTTAGAGCGCGTTTTGCAGGAGGCACACTTTGACCCTACTGAACTGCTTCAATTGGCAAACGAGCAAGCCACAAAAGACAAGCTCAAAGATGTCACAACACAGGCCGTTGAGCGTGGTGTCTTTGGGGCTCCAACTTTCTTTGTAGGCGAGCAAATGTTTTGGGGTCAAGATCGCATTGAGCAGCTTAAGTCAGCGCTCAAATCAAGTTAAGGTCTAGCCAATTACTTAAGGAATAACCGTGGCTTTACAAAAATTGAGCGCTCTAGAGATTGCACAATGCATGCCATCTTTGCAGCTTTGGCACTTCGATGCCAAGCTGGGCTTAATCACGCGAGAATTTGTGCTGCTCGACTTCCTAAGAGCCTTTGAATTCATGACGCAAATAGCCATTGAAGCTGAAAGTCACAATCACCATCCCGAATGGCGCAATGTTTACAACAAAGTCACCATCACTTGGACCACACACGATGTTCAAGGCTTGAGCATGAATGACATTGAGTTGGCACACATCTGTGACGCCATTTTTGAACGCTGCTAAAAGGACAAACTATTTTGAAACTTATTCCAAAACTATTCTTCACTTTGGTATTTTGTTGCTTAGCCCCCATCAGTCTGGCGCAAAATATCAACTGGCGTGGCACTATCGCGTCCTACGATGGCAAAGTATTGGGCGTCACATTGCGAGACGGTCAGACGGTGTCCATTGATGTGCCTGAAAGCTTGCCAATTTCTTCAACCGAACGGTTTTCTATGGAAGATGTCAAACCCGGGATGGTTTTGGGGGTGACCACTGTCAATCGCGCTGACGGCACCAAGGTGGCCATTGATGTCAGGCCCATTTCGCCCACTGCCCCTCAGGGTTTGTCGGCATACGACTTACAACCTCAATCGACCATGACCAATGCCGTCCTAGAGGCTGCCGTATTGAGTTCAGACACAAATGAATTTGTCTTGAATTACAAAACAGGCTCAGTCAAAGTGCTGGTGCCCAAGGGAACTCCCATGTCGCGAGCTGTACCCGGCTCACGAGCCGACTTGGTCTTGGGGCAATCTGTGTATGTGGCATCGCGACGCAATGATGCCAATGGCTACACAGCTGTGCGCATTCAGGTTGGCAAAAATGGGGTTCATCCCACTCAGTAAATTGAAAATTCCATCTTGATAATTTAACAAAGGTTTTTGATGACGAATCCAACACGCCCCTTAGGCAAATCAGGCATTCCTGTTACCAGCGTTGGATTGGGCCTCATGTCTTTATCTGGAATCTATGGTGAATCGAGCGATGAAAATGGCGTTGCCGTCATTCAGCATGCCATTGACCAAGGCATTAACTTCTTAGATTCAGCCGACATGTATGGTTGGGGCCATAACGAAACCCTTCTTTCGACCGCTTTAAAGGGTCGAAGAGACAAAGTGGTTTTGGCCACAAAATTTGGGCAAACCAAAGGCGAGGCTGGCGGCAACGGCGTGAACGGCAAGCCCGCTTATGTCAAAGAGGCTTGTGAGGCCAGCCTAAAGCGCTTGAACCTGGATGTGATTGACTTGTACTATGTGCACCGAATCGACCCCAACGTTCCAATTGAAGATACTGTGGGTGCCATGAAAGATTTGTGTGTTGCAGGCAAGGTCAGGTCAATTGGTTTGTGCGAAGCCAGTCCAGAGACCATCCGCCGCGCTCACAAAGTTCACCCTCTTGCGGCCATTCAGACCGAATATTCTTTGCTGTACAGAGAACAGGCTGAAGAGACCCTGAAAGTCACCCGCGAGCTTGGCATCTCTTTTGTGGCCTATGCGCCATTAGGCAGAAGCATGTTAACGGGCACTGTCAAAAATTCATCTGACTTTAGCAATGACAGGCGCAAGGATCATCCACGCTTTCAACCAGGCAACTTAGCGCGCAATCAACAATTGGTGGCGGCGATCGTTGAAATGGCAAATCAGAAACATTGCACCCCCAGTCAGTTGGCACTCGCATGGCTACTTGCGCAAGGAGAAGATATTCTCGCCATACCAGGCACCAAACAAACAATTCGAGTAGATGAAAACCTTGACGCACTGAAAGTGACACTTTCAAATCAAGATCTTGCATTTCTATCTCAGGCTTTCCCTGCAGGCATTGCTGCAGGAACCCGCTATCCTGCAGGTGGCATGAAGGGCGTTTTTATTTAAAGAGCTGGATGCAAAAAATTAAAGGAATTTCTCCATGACTAAGAAATTAAAACACGATGACGCCAATTGGTTTGATGCCTTGAAGTGGCGATGCATTGGACCTCCTCGTGGTGGACGTGTTGTTGCAGTTGCAGGCGATCCAAACGACACCATGACTTTTTACTTTGGCGCTTGTGCCGGAGGCATATGGAAGACCAATGACGGTGGTATTTACTGGCGTTGTGTTTCAGATGGTTTTCTAGACAGTGCCGCAATTGGGGCAATTTCTGTTGCTCAGTCTGACTCTAATATTGTCTACGCAGGAACGGGCGAAACAACCATCCGAGTTGATGTTTCGTACGGCGATGGTGTTTACAAATCAACAGATGCAGGTCGAACTTGGAAATCTTTAGGATTGAAAAATACGCGGCATATTGGGCGTATTTGCATTCATCCGCAAAACCCTGAGCTGGTTTATGTTGCCGCCTTGGGAGATGCTTTTGCGGCCAATCAAGATCGTGGCGTTTTCAGATCTTCTGACGGCGGAGCAAGCTGGGAAAAAATTCTCTACCAAGGAAAAGATGCTGGTGCCGTTGACTTGTCGATAGATCCGAATAACCCCAGAATTTTATTTGCAGCATTTTGGCATGCTCGCCGAAGTTTTTGGCACCTTAAAAGTGGCGGCCCAGGCAGTGGCCTGTTTCGCTCAATGGATGGCGGCGACACATGGAAAGAGTTGTCAGGCCTGAATGGCTTACCGGGCGGCTTGCTGGGCAAACATGGCGTTTCAGTTTCATCGGCCCAATCTGGAAGGGTCTACGCCTTGGTTGAAGCAGAAGGAGACAAGACGGGTCTTTACAGAAGCGATGACTACGGCGACAACTGGATTTTAGTTAGCAACAATCGTGACTTGATGCATCGTCCATGGTATTACACACATGTGTTTTCAGATCCCGGGCAAGCCGACACAGTTTATGTGACCAATCTGCAAATGTGGAAATCTACTGATGGCGGCCGAAACTTTGTTGAAGTGACAACGCCTCATGGCGACAACCACGATTTATGGATTGACAGGAATAACCCCAATCGGATGGTTCAAGGCAATGATGGCGGCGCCTGTGTATCCTTTAATGCAGGCCTTACTTGGAGTTCAATTTACAACCAAAATACGGCTCAGTTTTACCGCTTGGATGTAGACAATCAATATCCATATCGTGTCTACGGGACGCAGCAAGACAATACGTCCATCAGCGTTCCCAGCGCATCAGAGTGGGGAACTATTGGCTTAGGAGATTGTTCTTATCCAGGCACAGGTGAAAGCGGCTTTATTGCTGTGCATCCAAAGGACCCCAATATTGTTTACGTTGGCGCAGTAGGGTCAAGCCCAGGGGGTGCCGGCGCACTGCAGAGGTACGATCATCTGACCAAACAAATACGTTTAGTCAATGTTTGGCCAGAGAGTTCGCGAGGCATTGCACCTCGCGATTTGAAATACAGATTTGCTTGGACATTCCCCTTGGTCTTTGCACCTTCTGACCCAAAAACCTTGTATGCAGGGGGCAATCGGGTCTTTAGAACGCAAGACGAAGGAGCGAGTTGGACTGCAATTTCACCAGATTTAAGTTTGAACGAACCCAACCGGCAAGGGCACTCTGGCGGTGAATTGACGCATGACACGGCAGGCGCCGAGGTTCACGCTACTTGTGCTTGCGTTGCACCGTCTCCTCACCGTGAGCAAGAAATATGGGCATCCACTGACGATGGTTTGGTGCACGTAACACGCAATAACGGCCAAACTTGGAAAAATGTAACGCCAAAGGACATGCCTAAACTCGCTTATGTAGGTTGCATCGAAATATCACATCAGAATGCCGACTTAATTTATGTCAGTGCCACTCGCTACAAGCTGGGTGATTATTCTCCCTACCTGTTTGTCTCTAAAAATGGCGGTAAGAGTTGGTCTTCAATGGTGGGCAACTTGCCTTCAAATGAAATTGTCCGTGTTGTTCGCGCAGATCCTCAGTGCCCAGGCTTGTTATTCGTAGGAACAGAGACTGGTATTTTTTACACCCAAAATGGTGGAAAGAGTTGGAGCCGCATGAAAGGCAGCTTTCCAACAGTTCCTGTTTACGACATCAAAATTAAAAACAGCGATCTCGTTGTTGCGACGCATGGCAGATCGTTCTGGATCTTGGATGATTTTTCGCCTTTGAGGGAAATCAAACCCTCACAAAATGAGATTCAACTTTTCAACGTGAGAGATACCATACGAACCAGATTGGCTTGGAGTGCTGGCTCTTCCTTTACAAAAGAAGGCATCAATTACGGGCCTGCCTTTGGCATTGGTGGGTCCAGTGAGATGACCACTCTGAGCAATGGCCAGAGAGTGCGCCGTTATTTAGATGTTGGTGAAAATCCACCCAATGGGGCTCTCATTCATTATTTTTTACCAACAGGCTTTGCAGAAAATTTTGAGCTGTCCATCTTTGATCCCAAAGGACTATTGGTTAAGTCTTATCAAGTTGATGCAAATAAACCTACATCCAACACCGGCCCCTCAGCAAATAGGGGGCTCAATCGATTTGTATGGAATTTAAAATACCAAGGGCCCACAACACTTGATGCCTCACTAGATGAGAAAAAGAACAAACCATTGGCTCAAAAGTCTCAAGAGATTGATGGCCCCTCAGTTGCGCCTGGGAATTACTCGGTGGTTCTTCATTCAAATGGCAAAAAAATCCAATCTAGTTTCAATGTACTGATGGATCCACGGCTCAAAATTTCGAAAACCGCGCTTGAAAAACAACTCTCACTTCTTCAAAAACTATATGCTTCGCTTTCGAATCTCAACGGTGCAGTTAATCAATTGCGTCAAATGAAGAAGCGACTTTTGGAGATCGAAAAGAACTTGTCGCCAAAACATACTGCCCTCAAAACCCGCATCAACAGCATTCTGGAAAAATTAAAAGAAATTGAAGTGGCACTGGTCGATCCTCAGCGCGAATCCCACAGAGATGTGCTGCGACACTCCGGGGGCCTCAGCGACAGTCTCACTGATTTAATCAGTCTGGTATCCATAGGCGATGAAGCCCCCACCAGTCAAGCAATCGCTGTCAGTCAGCAGGTCATTGGCAAGGTTGACGAAAAAATCTCTGGTCTTGCTACTATCGTTGCAAAAGATATTTCATCTTTCAGTTCAACTCTAAAGAAGTCAGAATTGAGTTTATTGGAACCCCATCTTTTGCTCATTTAAAGATCACTCGATTTTTTGAACCATCCCAAAGTGATTACTTGTCCAACTCAGCCGGCTTTTGAATGAACGCCGTCTTTAGTTTGGCTTGAAGAGCGCCTAGGGCATACCATGTGATTAGAAAAGCACCGGTTTCAAGCATGAAACTGTGAAACTTATAAAAAAGTTCAGCCAACGTGAACGCCACTAAAAAGCTGGGTAACTGCTCAGTCATGAGTTGCTTTATTGTCAGGCGGCTAATTAAATCGTACATGTCGATACCCTTTAAAGTAAAAATGAACTTCTGAATCGTAACGTAATTTTTGCAATTTTTAAGTTGCGCTGATGTGATCGAAAAACTCTACACGCATCAATCCAGGTTGTGAACAATGCTTAACTAACTAAGCAAGGGCTTTCTCAGACCCTAAAAGCTCAATGCGGAATCGATTCTTTAAATAAACCCCATCCCTTGGCGGCAACACAAGGGGTAATTTTTCAGAGCCTACCTTTACTTGCGCAAACAAAGCGCCAGATCTGGCCTTGCCCTTTTTGTAAATTTCATTCCTTAAATTTTCTAAATCAGACTTGTTTGCAACCAACATCGACTGCGCAAGTCCTGCCGACTTGGCCATGCCAACCAAATCAACCCCAAGCCCCGTCACCGTCTTTTGCATGCCCGTCTCGCCATAGTGTTCGTTATCAAGCACAACAATGGACAAATTGGCAGGCTTGTGCGCGCCAATGACAGCAAGGGAGCCAAGACCCATGAGCATTTCACCATCACCGATGACCACCAACACGTTGCGCATGGGTTGAGCCATTGCTAGGCCAAGGCCAATCATGGCAGCGCCACCCATAGCGCCCCATAAAGGAAACGAGAGTGGATGATCGCCTGCGGCAGTGATGTCCCATGCAGGTGCGCCTAGGCCTGCCACAACCAATAGGTCATCCCGCTGGTGCAATAAAAAATTAACGACTTCGCGACGTTGCAATATTTTTTTCATAGCTTGGCCTAATGGGTAAGTTTGCGAAAATCTTTGGCGCCTGTGACCTTTTGCCCGATCAGAACTGCAATGGGACGACTGGTGTTAAAAGCCATGTGCAAAGCACCCGCCACCTCCTCCACCACAGCTTCGTGCGTATCACCGCGCCGAACCAGCACGCCCATTGCTGAAAGTACCGTTTCAGTGGCATTGCCCATCGGAACTTGCGACGGATTGAATTCGCCATGGTCTCCGCGCATGGTGATCAAAATGACCAAAGGCATTTGGCATGATGTGCTCAGGGACAGCATGTTGATGCAATTGCCAACGCCGCTGCTTTGCATCAACAGAATACCTTTTTCACCCCCTAACCATGCGCCACCGAGCAAGGAGACGCCCTGCTCTTCACTGGTCAGTCTGACCACTTTCATCTTCTTGTCTGCTTCACACAGTCGAATCAAGTTGGCATGCCCAGCATCCGGCACCATGGCCACTTGTTTAATTTGGTGCTCGCGCAACAAACTGTGAACAGGTTCTGACCAATGCTTAGGTTTGGATTGATTGGAATTTTTCAAATTTGCTCCCTCTGTGGTTCAAGCCTTCAACTGCGCGCCTTTGGCTCATGTTAATTTAACTCAATCAGCCATCTGCTATCACAACTGACCCTGCTGAATATCGAAAACCCTAGTATTGCAACTTCATTAAGTCACTACGATCTTCAACAGTAACTCTCGGAAAGTAGCACATGACCTTCAAACGCCTTGTTAAGTTCTTGTCACTTGCATTAACCTTAGGCATTGCGCCCGGGCTAATGGCTCAAACCAATTGGCCCACTCAGCCCATCAAAATCATCAACCCATTTCCTACAGGGGGAACGGTTGATCAAATTTCACGCCTTTTGCAACCACACCTTCAGCAAGCGCTGGGTCAACCCATCATCGTTGACAGTCGCTCAGGGGCATCGGGCTCCATTGGGACGGGTATGGCGGCCAAATCACCGGCCGATGGCTACACATGGGTCATGGTTTTTGACACGCATGGCGTCAATCCCAGTCTTTACCCCAATCTGCCATTTGACACCTTGAAGGACCTCACGCCTGTCATGCAAATTGGCACGGGATCGATGGTGATTACAGCGCACGCCAGCACCCCCTACAAAACCTACAATGATCTGCTGCAAGCTGCAAAAAGCAAACCAGGCGCCATTGGATATGGCACGATTGGCTCTGGCAGCATGGCGCATTTGGCCATGGCCTATCTGGGCAACACCCTCAAGGTAGATTGGACCCACATTCCCTACAAAGGCGGTGGCCCCTTGGCCGCTGATGGCGTGGCCGGGCACGTGCCGGTCACCATGGCCACCTACGCTTTATGGGCGCCCCATTTTGCCAGTGGCAGGTTGCGTCCATTGGCTGTCACTTCCCCCAAAAGAATGCAAGAACTGCCAGACGTTCCAACCTTGCAAGAGCTGGGTATTGAAGGATTTGAAGCCCAAGCCTATTGGGGCTTGTTAGGCCCTGCAGGTATTCCACCTAACATTGTCAATCGCATGAATGCAGAAGTGGCCAAGGCTTTAAAAATTCCAGCTGTGCAAGAACGTTTAGTGCAAATGGGCGTGGTCGTCACTGCCTCTAGCCCTGCAGACTTTGACCGCTTTATTCGCAAAGAAATTGATAAATGGGGTAAGGTTGTGAAAGAGAACAACATCAAGGCGGGTCAGTGATCTTGTTGCTGCAGGCAAATAGATTTTAAAAATGTAATCAATGGATCAAAAAATGACAAAAGCATATTGGATTAGTGCATATCGCAGCATCAACGACACCGACGCCTTGGCTGCTTATGCCAAATTGGCAGGGCCTAGTTTGACGGCTGCAGGCGGTAAATTTTTAGCACGCGGCATACCTGCTGCAGTCAAAGAAAATGGGCAGCAAGAACGAACAGTTCTCATTGAGTTTGAAAACGTTGCGGCCGCTCTTGCGGCCTACAATAGCCCTGGATACCAAGAGGCACTTGTGGCCTTAGGCAGCAATGCGGTCGTTCGAGATATTCGAATTATTGAAGGTGTCTGACTTTAATTGCTTTTATGAACGAAACCCTTCGCGCCAAGCTTCGGCAACGTCTTGATCAGCCAGGGCTGGTGGTGGCACCAGGTGTCTTTGACATGGTTTCATTGCGCCTAGCAGACACCTTCGGCTTTGATGCCCTCTACATGACGGGCTATGGCACAGTCGCCTCGCACATGGGCTTACCCGACGCTGGGCTTGCCACTTACTCTGACATGCTTGGCCGGGTTACAGCCATGGCAGGCATGGCCAAAACACCCCTCATTGCCGATGCCGACACTGGCTATGGCGGCCTCCTCAATATGCGCCATACCATTCGGGGCTATGAGGCAGTTGGTGCTGCAGCCATTCAATTGGAAGATCAAGAGTTTCCCAAAAAATGTGGTCATACACCAGGACGCCGAGTGATTCCCATGGCGGACATGGTGCGCAAAATTCAAGTTGCAGTCGACTCGCGCACAGACCCCAACTTCTTAATCATTGCTCGAACCGATGCCAGAACCACCCTTGGGCTAGACGAGGCCCTGCGCCGCGCAGAAGCCTACGCCCGCGCTGGCGCAGATATTTTATTTGTGGAGTCGCCAGAGTCAGAAGAAGAAATGCGCCAAATTGGAAAATCATTGGATGTGCCACTTTTGGCCAACATGGTGGAGCGGGGTCGAACGCCTGTTTTGTCGCGCGCAGATTTGGAATCCATTGGCTACAAAGTGGCCATCTTTCCGGTCACGGCTTTGCTAGCGGCAGTCCATGCCATGCAAAGCGTCTATCAAGAATTTCAGACACACGGCTCTTCGAATAAGGGCAGCACCGCACTTTATGACTTTGCAGATTTAACCAAGCTCATGGGCTTTGAAGATATCTGGGAATTTGAAAAACGATACGCCGAAACAAAATAAATCAACGATAAAAACAGGAGACAAAGTCATGAATCAATTATTACGCCGTCATTGGCTACAAGCAGCCCTCATCGGAACAGCCATCGCTTTTGTAGGCAATGTGCAGGCTCAAAACTACCCTAGCAAGCCCATCCGTTTGGTGGTGCCTTTCACACCCGGCGGCGTGACCGATACCAGCGGTCGTTTAATCGCTGAACAGTTGTCAAAACGCTTAGGGCAGCAAGTCATTGTGGACAACAAGCCAGGCGCCTCGGGCAACATTGGTACACAGCTGGTATCTACATCAGAGCCCGACGGCTACACCTTGCTTTTAGGATTTGACGGCACCCTTGTCATCAACCCCCATGTCTTTCCTAAAACCGGCTTCGACACACTCAAAGACTTTGCTCCCATTGGTAAAATTGGCGATGCGGTCCTTATTTTGGTAGCACACCCCAACTTTCCAGCCAAAACCTTGAAGGACACCATTGCACTTTCTAAAACTGAAAGAGGTGGTCTTTCATACGGCACGTCGGGTACCGGCGGAACGCCTCACATTGCCGGCGAACTCTTGCGTCAAAAAACAGGCGCCAACCTCGTGCATGTTCCTTACAAAGGCGGCGGCCAAGCTCTAACAGATGTTTTAGGTGGAAACATACCTTTGGTTTACACCGCCATAGCTGGCGCCATTCCGCATGTGAAGGCTGGCAAGCTACTGCCCATTGCGGTGTCTAGTAGCAAGCGAGCCAGTTCCTTGCCAGATGTTGCCACCTTCATCGAAAACGGCGTGCCTGATTTTGAAGTCAACTCTTGGGTGGGTTTGTTGGCCCCAGCCAAAACACCGCGTGCCATCATCACCCGCATCAACACAGAACTCAATGCCATTTTGAACGATCCTGAAGTGAAGGAAAGACTGAATGGCATGGGCATCACGGCATCGCCAGGAACCACAGAAAACTTTGGCGCAGAAATCAGCAGAGACCTTGCTAAGTTTGGACCTGTTGTGAAAGCATCGGGCATTAAGGCTGAATAATTTCGATGGCTTTAGTCACCTCTTTTACTCATAGGCTTTAATTCATGCGTCTACTTACATTCACTCGAAACGGCTCAGGCCCACTCATTGGCATCCGCATTGATGAAAAGATACTTGCAATCAACGAGGCTGCAAAAATTGCAGGCGAATCCAACTTACCAACCAGCATGAAGGATCTGCTCGCAGCTGGCTTGGAAGGCATGAACCGTGTTCGCCAGCTAAATTCAAAAGCTTTAAATGACGTCAGTCAGTTTAAAAATGCTTGGTACGACATGGCATCCATTGCTTATCTTCCACCCATCATTGATGCTGATAAATTTTTATGTGTTGGTAAGAATTATCGAAAGCATTTGGAGGAACTTCAGCGTACTGCCTTGATCAAAGAAATTCCACAAGAGCCCACTGGGTTTATTAAATTAAATTCATGCTTGGTGGGCCATCAAGCCAAAGTCAAAAAACCCGAAGGTATTGTGCGCTTAGATTACGAACCAGAGCTTGTATTTGTCATCGGCAAGCGCGCTTTAGGCGTCAAAAAAGCAGATGCATTCGACCATGTTGTGGGCGTCACCATTTTGAACGACCTTACTTGCCGTGATCTGCAGCAAAGAGAAGTTGCGTCTGGCTCACGTTTTTGGACGGCTAAAAATATTCCAGGATTTGGCCCTCTCGGTCCCGAAATCATCACGATGGATGAAATACCCGATCCCTACAATTTATGGATGACTTGTTCCGTCAATGGTGAGGAGCGAATGAGAGTCAATACCAGTGATCAAATTTGGAAATTGCCAGACATCATTGAGCACTTCTCCCAATATATTCCCATCGAACCTGGCGATATGTTCTCTACAGGTGCGCCTGGTGGCGTAGCAGTTGGAAAACCAAATGCAGCAGAACTATTTTTAAAACCAGGTGATGTCGTTGAATGTGCCATTGAAGGCGTTGCTTCTTTAAGCACCACCATTGTCTGAGTTCATAGCAATAAAACCATTAGCAAAAAGGCCAGTGATGAAATTTACAAGCAGTCTCCGCTTTTCAAATCAGCCTCTTCAAAGGTCTGCCGCACTTGGTTTTTTAATTTGGCTAAGTATGCTTTTAGGCTTTCAGTCTTCGTTTGCACAAACATTCCCTGCCAAGCCCGTCACCATCATTGTTCCTTTTACACCGGCTGGTGGAGCTGACACTTTGGCGCGAATCTTAGTGCCTAGGCTCAATGCTCTTTGGGGGCAAAGTGTCATTGTGGAATATAAGGCTGGTGCAAGCGGTCAAATAGGCGCTGACTTTGTGTCAAAAGCAAACCCGGATGGTTACACATTGCTGATGGCCACCACAGCCGTTATAAACGACAAAAACGTTTCTAAATTCACAGGGATTTCATTGGTCTCTGCTGATGCGTATGTATTGGTCATCCACCCCAGTCTGCCCCTTAACAATGCATTAGATCTTATTGCCTATGCAAAGGCCAACCCCAAGAAGCTTTCATTTGGCTCGTCAGGTATAGGTGCTGCCTCGCATTTATCAGGTGAACTGTTTAAAGCCAGAGCGGGCATTGACATGCTCCACGTGCCCTACAAAGGCACAGGACCCGCTTTGAACGATCTTTTGGCCAATCACATTCAACTCATGTTTGCGCCTACACAAACAGCCATGTCACAAATCCAAACGGGCAGAATTAAAGCGATTGGTGTAACAGGCACTAAATCAATCGAGGCGTTGCCCAACGTTCCTTCCATAGCAAGCTCTGGCCTTGCTGGTTACGATGCAATCGGGTGGTTTGGATTATTGGCACATGTCAATACGCCAACTGAGATTGTTAAAAAACTTCATGACGATATTCAAAAGGTCATGAGCATGCCTGAAGTTCGTAAAGCGATGCATGAAAAAGGGGCCGAACCTGGAAACCTTACACCGAATGAATTCAGTGGCTTTATTAAACAAGAACAGTCCAAATGGACTAAGTTAATGAAAGATGCAAATATTGTGATTGAGTGAATCCACCTCATGCGAGGCGATTTTACAAAAATGTCGCAAGCTTATGGGCATCACACAAAAATTATCAATGTTGCTGGTTTAAGCTCATTCCCAAATTGGCGGCCTGACGACGTTCATAGGCCAAAAACTCATCGGTTATTTGACTGCCGCGAACGCCGCCTCTGACCGAACCTGCCGCATCATCACCAAAATATTCTTTCCACAAGGAAGGTAAGCGTTGCCCCTGTGGAATGCTTAGCCAAAGACGAAGCAAATGTCGTTTGCGCTCTGGCTCAACGTGATCTTCAAAATTGGTGCGTGAATGAATGACCACATAGTTGTTCAATAACTGTAAATCGCCACGATCGAGTTCCATCGAATAGCAAAACTTATCATCTGGCAGCAATTCATCCAAAAGATCTAACAACTCAATTTGCTCTGGCGTTAAACGAGGCACTTCTGGAAAATCGCGCTGAGCTGCCGTAACATTTTTTCGATTAGCACGCAAAGAAAAGAATTCGGGGTCATCGCCCAAGATGGGGCACTTGTAAAAAGGCGGCTGTGAAGCGTCGTTGGTTCCCTGATAGCTGTAATAAAAAGGCTGTTGCATGACAGGAATCAGGTCAGGTCGCAGGCGTTTTATTTCTGCGACCACAGCCATAGAACTTGTCACTTTGCTTGTGCCACCAGATTTAGCAGTCTGCAAACACATCAAGGCCACCACATCGCATGAGTCGACATGAAAGTCTAAGCCTGCATTGGTGTTGTAACCTCGCCCATTTTTTACTTTGTAGTCGCCACCCTCATCACGAACATCGTTCATGACCTGGCTGGCTCGGTTTTGAGTTCTGGCCACGCCCACGTTCAGTCCAATGCCCCAATTGACCAGTCGCGCATCTTCTGCCGACCATCGATCCACGGGAAAACCTTTTAGCAAACACATGCCATAAGCTGTTTGTGTGACAGCAAAAGCCCGGTCAATAGCCTCTTTGGCGTGGCGTTTTAGTGGGAAATCGTTGGAAGTCATTTGCAGCCAAGATTTTTCGGTGGCCTTGGCATGTTGAAGGGCTTCTTCAATTTCAAGCGTGGCTTCGCGACTTAGGTGGTGAATCCAAGAAAAATCTTGGTCAAGCTCTTTGGGTAACCATGCGCGTGGTTTTTCGAGATGGGATGAATTGAATGAACGCATATTGGGATCTATCTTACTCAATAAAGGCGCGTCTATTGTTCACATAGGGACAACACCAATGATAAGGTCTTGCTAGATAGCACCAAGTGTCCCTACACTTTAGGCTTGATTTGCATCAACAAATACAGGCTTCACATGAATCGATTTTTGGCTGTCATTCTTTCTCTGTTATCCGTCACAAGCTATGCGCAAGATCAAGCCTATCCTGTGAAACCTATTCGCTTGCTGGTGGGCTATGCTCCTGGTGGGGCCACTGACATTGTGGCCCGCAGCATTGCCATCAAACTGCAAGAAACACTTGGACAACCGGTGGTGGTAGAAAACCGCGCTGGTGCAAGCAGCAACATTGCTTCGGAATTTGTTGCGCGCAGTGCCCCAGATGGCTATACCCTGCTTTTAGGCACCATTGCCAATGCCACCAACATGACGGCATTCAAGGGCCTAGGCTACGACACCATGCGTGACTTTGTGCACATCACCCAATTCATGACGGCGCCATCGGTTTTGACCATTCACCCTTCGGTACCAGCCAAAAATTTGAAGGAGCTGATTGCCGTGGCCAAACAAAATCCCGGCAAAATTGCTTTTTCCTCAAGTGGCAATGGTGGCTCACCTCATCTCGCGGGCGAGCTTCTCAAAATGCGCGCCAACATTGACATGATTCATGTGCCTTATAAAGGTGCTGCACCTGCCATTGCCGATCTTTTGGGCGGTCAGGTTCAAATGAGTTTTCAAACTGCCTTGTCGGCTATTCCTCATTTGAAAAGCGGCAAACTCAATGTCATCGCTGTGGCCAGCAAAAAACGCATGGCCACATTGCCCAATGTGCCCACCATGGCAGAAGCCGGATTGTCAGACTTTGAAGTCTCCAGTTGGAATGGCTTGTTTGCCCCCGCCAAAACACCTCCGTACATCGTGGCAGCGCTTTACAGCGCCTCCATCAAGGCTCTGCAAAGTCAAGACATCAAAGACAAAATGGAGGCCCAAGGTGCTGAACCTGTAGGCAACAGCCCTGAAGAGTTCAAGTCATTTGTCAAAGCTGAAATTGACAAGTGGGAACAGGTGATTGTTAAATCTGGCGCCAAAATGGACTAGGAATTCAGATTTAAGCGCCATGCCTGAGCATCAGTCAGGCATGTGTCCTTTTAAAAAGGGCTGTCTCCTAGCGCAATACCCTCACGACGCGGATCAGCACCGCCCCACAAAACTGGCAAGCCTGCATTCCAAGCAGCTGGTGCTCTAATGATGGTTGAGACACCACTAGACTGCGCAGAATACGACACAGTGTGACCCAGCGAGCGCAAACCCACCAACAACGAATCGTTCAAGCCGCTGTTTGTAACGTCAATAGAAGGGTGCTCACCGCCCACCCCAGTGATTGCACTGTTAGCAGCACCAAAATTCACCATCGCAGCTGCTTGCTGTGCGTCTAGCTTCCAGTCCAAGGCACTGACCAATGTTTTAACAACAAACTGAATAATGGTTCCGCCACCAGCTGAACCTGTTGCCATGACAAAGTCGCCTCGACTGCCATCTGCAGCCTTAGCGAAAACCAAAGTTGGCGCCATTGAGCTACGTGGTCGTTTCAGAGGACCAATTCGATTCGCAATCAAGCCCGAAGCATCTGAAGGGTCGAAAGAAAAATCTGTGAGCTGGTTGTTAAGAAGAAATCCGCGCGTGAAGTGAAAAGAACCCATGCCAGATTCAATGGTCGCGGTCATGACAAGCGCATTTCCGTACTTGTCCACGATGGACATGTGGGTGGTTCCCTTTCCCTCTGCAGCGCTGCTACCCAACAAGGCCTGAGCAGAAGAGAAGACGCCAGCCTGAGCAGTTCCCATGCTCTTCGTTGCGGAAATTAAGGCGGCTCTGGTTTTCAAATAGTCTTTGGCAAGCATTGAGCTTACGCCGTTGCCTGGAAGGGGCACAAAATCGGTGTCTGCCACATATTTGTTGCGGTCTGCGTAGGCCAGTCTTTGTGATTCACTGATCAAGTGCACAGCAGCCACTGATGGCTTGCCACCATCTGAATTGACAACGGTCGGCAAATATTGGCTGGCTGATAAATCAAAATTTTCAAGAATGCCTAAAGACTGAGCAACAGCAATACCACCAGATGAGGGTGGGCCCATGCCACACACCCAAACATTGCGATAAGTGGTGCAAACAGGCTCTCTTTTAATGGCTTTGTAATTCGCAAGGTCGCTCAACTCGGTTAATCCAGGTGTGATAGCAACTGGATTGGCGCCGCCAGAGCTTGTCACTTTAATTTTGTTGACAATAGATTGGGCAATGGGGCCCGTATAAAAAGCATTGGCACCGCCCTTTGCAATTGAACTTAGCGTTTGAGCGTAATCGGGGTTCTTGATGATGGTGCCAAGTGCTTTAGGCGATGAGTCCGCATTGAGAAAATAAGCTGTAGCATCTGGGTCACGCAGGAAATCGTTTTTGGCGCCAGCAATGGCATCTGCCATGCGGCCACTGATTCCAAAACCATTGCTTGCCAATTGAATAGCCGGTTCAAAAAGCTTATCCCAAGGCTTTTGACCATGGTCTTGATGGATGAGCTCCAACATCTTCACGGCGCCAGGCGTGCCAATTGATCGACCACTGGCGCGAGTGCTTTCAAAAGCTGAACTTAAAGCAGGCAGTGGGTTGGTTTGATTGGTGTCACTGATATGGCGCAAGTAGTTTTCAGTGGCCGCAGCAGGTGCTGTTTCTCGGCCGTCGTATGAAAGAACTTGCTTTGTACTGGCTTTGTAATAAAGCGTAAAAGCGCCGCCACCTAAACCAGCAGACTGAGGCTCGACCAAGCCCAAAACCATTTGAACAGCCACAGCAGCATCTGCGGCAGTACCGCCGGCACTTAGAACTTCACAACCAGCTTGTGTGGCGCGTGGATTGGCAGTAACCGCCATGAAGGTGGCGCTGGTGACAACTTTTTTACCAAGTTTGTAGCCAGATGACTTCTCGGGAATTGAGGGGTCTCCGGGCAATCCTGAACCTACAGATACACCCCCATTATTTGCGCTCTGCAAACAAGCTTTTAATTCAGCACCAGTGCCTCCATAAGCGGAGAAAAACAGTGATGAAAAACACAGTAGAAAGACAATTCGCAAGCGCTGAAACTTGCCCTTAGTTGGATTTTTCATGGCCAACCCTTGTAATTTCTTTTTCATCCAATATGCACCTCATTGTCCATGAGGCAAACGCTAGGGTCATCATTGACGGTAAGTTGCAGCGGTATGCGTAGCCGGCAACTTGTCGTTGCCAAACAGTTTTTTCCGAAAGCTGCCAGGGGCGTATTCGGTTTTATAAGCGCCACGCTCTTGCAAACAAGGCACCACTTCTTTGATAAAGTCATCGAAGCATTCAGGCACAACAGTTCTTGACAAATTAAAGCCATCAACGCCAGCTTGGTCACGCCAGTCGATCATCTGCTGCGCAATGGTTTGTGCTGAGCCTACCCAAGGCGCTTGGCGGCTCCCAAGAATCATTTGTGAAAGTAGTTTGCGCCGTGTCCACTGAGGTCCTGCAGAACGGGTCATGGCCTCCACATTAGAAACAATGGCTTGGCTTTTGCCAGTTTCAATGGGCTCGTCTATGTCGTATTTTGAAAAATCAATGCCCATTGAAGCGGCCGCATGAACCAAAGCGCCTTCCGAGCTGGCATAGCGTTTGTATTCTTCAAACTTCTCTTGCGCTTGGGCATCCGTAGGTGCTGTGATGATGGTGGCGCCCATCCACACTTGAATATCTGAAGCAGCACGTCCCTGTCCGACCGCTTGACTTCGAATGTTATCTACGATGGTTTTCACGGCAGGTATGCTTTGCCCGTTCAAAAAAACGCATTCTGCATGTGTGGCAGCAAACCTTGAACCTCGTGCAGATGAGCCCGCTTGGTACAACAAAGGTGTACGCTGCGGAGAAGGCTCAGACAAGTGCATTGCCTGAACCTGATATTGCGGGCCTTTGTGTTTTACCAAGTGCACTTTAGAGGCGTCTGCATACACGCAGCTTTGGCGATTGGCCAATACTGCGCCCTCTTCCCAACTGCCTTCCCAAAGTTGGTAAACCAAGGCCATGTATTCATCGGCCAAGTCGTAGCGATCATCGTGGGCTATTTGCCCCGAAAGACCGGCAGCTCTGGCGGCACTGTCTAAATAGCCCGTCACAATGTTCCAACCTATCCGCCCTTTTGTTAAATGATCAAGCGTAGACATGCGCCTGGCAAATAAATAAGGCGACTCATAAGTGAGGTTGGCGGTCACGCCAAAGCCCAAGTGTTCTGTCACGCTGGCCATGGCAGGAATTAGCATCATGGGATCGTTCACAGGGACTTGCACTGCGCCCTGCACCGCGGCATTGGGACTGCCGCCCAACACATCGTACACACCCACCACGTCTGCAAAAAAGATACCGTCAAACAAGCCTGCTTCAAGCCGTTGGGCGTAATCGGTCCAATATTTCAGATCAAGGTAACGCGTCGATTGATCGCGCGGATGGGTCCACAAGCCTTGTTGAATATGTCCGACACAATTCATGTCGAAAGCATTGATTTTGATTTTTTGAGACATGTGCGATTTAAATGAGGTGTGAAGTGGGTCTGATCAATTCAACTTAGCTGGTGTTTGAGTCACAATGACCATCGTTACAGTCTACTCAAAAAAATGCTCACTGCGCCAAAACGTATTCTTCCCATTCTTGTTTTGGCACAATTTGCGGGAACTTCCTTGTGGTTTGCCGTCAATGCGGTCATGCCCGACCTGCAACAGCAAATGGGCTGGCCTGCATCTGCAGTCGGCCGCCTCACCTCTGCACTGCAATTGGGCTTTATTGTGGGCACCTTGGTCTTTGCTTTGCTGGCCATTGCAGATCGATTTTCTGCCAGGCGAGTTTTCTTGTTCTGCGCCTTAGCAGGCGCTCTGTGCACATTGGGCGCATTGATGCGCATAGCGTCTTTTACAGAACTCTTGCTATGGCGAGCGGCTACAGGCTTTTTCTTGGCGGGCATCTATCCAGTCGGCATGAAGATAGCCTCACAGTGGTTTCCCAAAGGTTTGGGCGTTGCGCTTGGCTGGCTGGTCGGGGCGCTTGTTTTGGGGTCAGCCAGTGCGCATGGCATTCGCGCTTTGTCTGTTGAACTTCCTTGGTCCACGGTCATGTTCAGCGTGGCAATGTTGGCGGCAGCAGGCGGCTTGATTCTTTATATGGCCATACCAGAACCGCCCAATTACACAGCAAGCACCAAAAAACTCGAATGGCAAGCATTGGCCACCCTCTGGACTGACTGGCGTGTGAGGGCCTCGGTTCTTGGCTATTTTGGCCACATGTGGGAGCTGTATACGTTTTGGGTGCTCGTACCACTTATCCTAGCAACTCAACTCAGTGGTCAGGCCTTGTCCTTTGCAGCTTTTGGTGTGCTTGGCATTGGGGCCGTGGGGTGCATAGGGGGCGGTTGGCTTGCAAAAAGATGGGGCAGCGCCCGCGTGGCCACGCTTCAGTTAAGCTTGAGCGGTATGTGTTGTCTTCTAGCGCCTTGGTTATTGTCTGCACCGCTAATTTGGTTCTTAATGTGGTTGGCTGTTTGGGGCATCACTGCAGCGGGAGACTCGCCCCAATTTTCAACACTCACAGCCAGCAATGCGCCTAAGCATGCAGTAGGCAGTGTGCTCACCTTGACCAATTGCATTGGGTTTGCAATCTCCATCGTGAGCATTGAACTCTTTACGAGTTTGGCTCGAGAACAAGCACTGGACTCTCTTCTGCCGTGGCTTGGTATTGGTCCCTTGTTGGGTATCTTCGCGATGAGCAATTTATGGAGTGAGCAATTTAGCGGACGCTCTTGAACAAAACAGGTAATGCTGTTTCTGATGTAAAAATGCACCGTGCATCATGGCCACAAGCAGGCACCATCATCGCTTTGTGATTGGCTTTTAAGCTCTCACTCACAAACTTTGCATAGGCAAAGCCTCTTGCCAAACGAGTTGGCCCTTGTGCCATTGCAGCGCAAGAATCATCAAACCCATAAAGCGGCAAGATGTCCAACTCACCCAAGAGATAAGTTGCAGATCTTGAACTTAATTGCTGTTTTAACTGCTCGTCTGAAATTGATTTTGCAAAACCCAGCTTGTTTTCAAGTCCGTACGGCCAGTGGTTAAATGCAGTGCAATTCTTCCTATCATTGAACGTAACAAATGCAGCCTCAGTACCAGGCTTCGCAACAGGCATATAGCCGGGCGGGTCTGCCGCAATATTGTTTGGCAATGCGGCTCTTGTTGGTCTCAAAGCTTCTGGATAGGTATAGGAGGAAGGATTTCCAATCACGTAGGACATTTCGATGTTTCGATCTGCCATGACTTTCTCATGCATTCGATTTGAAAATTGATACCGATTGACATATTGCCCTCCAGCCGAATGCCCCGCAATGACAATGGACCTGAGACTTGGGAATGCTTTCACATCTGCAAGTTTAGAAATGATTGCGTCCATGAAATCAAAAGAGTTTAAAGTCGGCTCAGCGACTTTGGCTTGATTGCCACCGCTTCGCCAACTGTCAGCACCTGAGCAATTCCAGCCTACTTCTTGCTTATCTAATTGATCTAAGCATGACTTTCCATTATGGGATGCAAAGCGAGGCGAAATAACAATTGTGTTTTGAAGCGCATCTGCCAGAAATGCAGCTGCCAGCATATGCCTGAAGTAACCATCAGCATTACGGCCTTGGCCATGAATGACGATGACAGCATGCTCAATTTTGTCATGGGTAGAAGAAAGTGCGTGAGTTCGATAGATTCGGGCTCGGCTTCCATGGGCATCTAAAGCCACCCATTCTGAACAATTGTCCTGAGCTTTAACGCAGGGCAGTTGAGTCGCAGTTTGGGAAAAACCTGCAGAAATTAAAAAGATAGATCCAAAAAAAATACGATGGAGGTAGGGAAATTTCAATTTGAATTCTGCTTTAGTTCAATTGGACTTAATGCCACTGCTGCCAACATTTGGCCGCCCTGACAATAGCAGCATTGTGGCACTTGGTGATCAATCCAAGCTTGTTGCACCGCATGCAGTTTGCCTTTGTCAGCCAAACCTTCAATGGTGATGACTTTTTGACCCGCCGCTACCGACACAGGGTATGACTCTTTCCATTCACAGACAACTTCATTTAAAAAGCTCCAAAAGATAAAAAAATAATTGGGGTCAGATCATCATTAATTTAAGACGGCTTGATCATTACCTTGCGCCATTGAATGGGTCCGCCCAGTGCGTTATTCACGCCTGGCCCAAATTGAAGCGCAAACGGCCCGCTTTTGAACTGATCATTGTTCAAAGTAACAGTCACTTGGCCATTGAGCTTAACGGTCATTAATGAGCCTGCTGCGGTGATCTCCATGGTGTTCCATTGGCCACCCACTTTGTTTGTAAGTGGTACAGGAACCTTGGCAAAGTTAACAATGGCACCCGTTCCATAACTTGGGTCAGGGCGAATGTCCCAAATATTGACCTCGTATGAATTGTCAGCCGTGACTTTTTGAGCATCTGTCGCACGAATGAAAATACCGCTATTGGTATTGGTGGCAGCCCAAAATTCCGCATAGATGACGAAATCTTTATAGCTGTTTTTAGAAACTAAAAAACCACCTGCACCCTTGTCAGCAATGATGGCATTGTTTTCTGCACGCCAGTTGGCATCGCCTAACTTGTTCCAATTTTCTAACCCTTTATCGCCATCAACAAGGCTTATCCAACCAGGACCATGAGGCGAGGTAGAGCAGGCAAAAAGTGTCAAAGCGCTCAATAGAACGCTGCTGAGAATGAGTAATCTGCGATTCATGATTTGTCTTTCGTTTTAAGTCAATCAATTGATCTAGTCTGAGACAGCAAGCTGTCCTGATCAAAGCGAGTCACTTCATTGAAAAGGTTGAGCCGAGAATAAACGTACTTTTCAAGCACTTGAACTCACGACAACGATTAAACAATCACTTATTTGGCATCAAAGCTCAGTATAAATATACGCGGGGTTTTACTAGGTCTTTCCGATAATTCATCTATTTAATGTTGATCTAACCCCAATTGGGGATTGGTGTAAAAATGTGCGATCAACTGGAGAACTCTAAAGTTTATGTATCTTTCATGAAAAAAATTTCATCTCTGTTTGCGATTCTGCTGATTTTGGGCATGTCTGCACCAGTTTTAGGCCAATCTTTTCCCCAAAAACGAGCCATCACCTTGGTTGTGCCTTTCGCGCCAGGAGGTGGCACCGATGCCCTTGCCAGAGACCTCGCCAAACCCTTGGCAGACAAGCTAGGAGTTCCTGTTGTGGTCGACAATAAAGGCGGTGCTGGAGGGACCATAGCGGCCCAACAAATCTCACAAGCTAAGCCAGATGGTCACACTTTGTTATTTGTGACATCAACCTTTGTCACGGCTGCGGCTACTGATAGGAAGCTTCCTTATGATGTCAACAAAGACTTTTCGCCCATTGCAAAACTAGGCAGTGGTCCGCTTTTGTTAGTTGTCAACCCGCAAACAGGTATCCATCAAGTGTCAGGATTGATCGATAACGCCAAGCGAAATCCAAACGCACTCAACTACGTTTCAGCTGGGCAAGGCAGCATTAACCACCTGTCTGGTGAACTCTTCGAGCAACGCACCGGGATCAAGATGACGCATATTCCCTACAAGGGCAGTGGCCCAGCCACGATGGACCTCATTGGTGGACAGGCACAGATCTTTTTTGCGACAGTGCCTACCATTCTTAATCAGGTCAAAGCGGGCAAGGTCAAACTCATTGCGACCACCGCTAAAAGCCGCTCCAAGCTTTTTCCCGATGTACCAACAGTCATGGAGAGTGGCGTTAAATCTTTCGAAGTTGGTACTTGGTGGGGCATTGTGGGCCCCAAAGATTTGCCTGTCGACATTGTGGCCACTCTCAATCGGGCCATTAATGAATCGTCAGCATCTGAGGCCTTGGTCAAGCGGTTTGAGGAAGAAGGTGCAGAACGCTTCTCTGGCACACCTGCCGAGTTTGGGTCCTCCATCAAACAAGAATTAGACGGATGGCGCAAAGTGGTCCAAGACGCAGGTTTGAAAATCGACTAAATTGTGAACAGGTATTCAGAATGAAAATTGCACTGTTGCCAGGGGAAGGCATTGGCCCCGAGATTGTTGAATCTACCCTCAAAGTAATGAATCTCGTCGATGCCCAATTTGGACTGGGTTTAAGTTATGAGCACCATGTTGTTGGACTGCCATCTCTGGCTTCACATGGCACAACATTTTTGCCAGAAGTCCTCGAGGCATGTCGCGCAGCAGACGGCATTCTGTTGGGGCCCGTGTCTCATCAAGACTACCCAATGCGTGCACAGGGTGGCATCAACCCTTCTGGAGAATTGCGCATCCAATTGGATTTGTATGCCAACATTCGTCCTAGCCGCTCAAGGTCAGGCATCCCGCATTACGGACGAACTCCCATGGACTTGGTCATCGTGCGCGAGAACACCGAGGGCTTCTATGCAGATCGCAATATGTTCTCTGGTTCTGGCGAGTTCATGCCTACACCAGATACGGCATTGGCCATTCGGAAAATTACAGCCAAAGCCAGTTCACGCATTGCTCGCTCAGCTTTTGAATTGGCCATGCAACGCCGCAAGCATGTCACGGCGGTGCACAAGCAAAATGTGATGCGTGTTTCAGACGGTCTCTTTTTGGCCGAGGTTCGCAAGGTGGCGGCTGAGTTTCCAGAAGTTCAATATGACGAGCAATTGGTTGATTCCATGGCCGCTTTGCTGGTACGCGATGCTGCCAAGTTTGATGTGGTTGTGACCACCAACATGTTTGGCGACATACTATCTGACGAAGCTTCTGAACTTTCTGGAAGCCTTGGATTGGCGGGCTCTGTCAACGCCAGTGCAACTCACTGCATGGCCCAAGCCAGTCATGGATCGGCACCCGACATTGCAGGCAAAGACCTTGCCAACCCAACCTCTTTGTTACTTTCTGCAGCCATGCTCCTAGACTGGCTTGCCATTCACCACAAGAACAATGCATTCCACTTGGCAGCTCAACAAATTGAATCAGCCATCGATGCCGTGTTGCGCAACCCCGAATTAAGAACAAAAGACCTTGGCGGGCCACTTGGCACAAAGGGTTTTACAAACGCCATTTGCCTGCAAATGGATCATTCCTAAGTACATAACGCCATTGGGTCGGTTACGCATCAGCCCGCTATCAAGACATGTGAACCACCCTCACTCTCACTCGCAAAGCCCCTTTGGACTAGGAGCCCCATGGCTATCATGAAGTGAGACAACATGCCAAACCTATTAGCCATAAGGATGTGAGGCCCTCTGATCAATTGATATCTTTTGATCCGTCACGCGCTTTAATGGTCTTCATTCTTCAAAAGCACATGAAGCATCATCCCTGCGAATCCACCAATGATTTGTGCCACAACAAAGGCGGGCACGTCCGCTGGTGAGATGCCCGCAAATGTGTTGGAAAACATCCGTCCAAAAGCCGCAGCCGGATTGGCAAAAGAAGTACTGGCAGTAAACCAATAGGCTGCACCAATGTAGCAAGCCACTAAGGAAGAGGCCTTACCGCTTGGCGAGCGCAAAATGACAAACAACAAACCTGCAGTGGCAACTGCTTCTGCGAACCATTGGGCCGGGCCTGTTCTGACTTTCAAAGACCATTGCCATATTTCCAATTCAAACATGGCGTGTGCAATCCAAGCACCCATTGCTGCACCCACCAACTGAGCAAGCACATAACCGAACAAAAGATGCAGTGCTAAGTCTTTGCGAAAGACCATGACCATCGAGACAACCGGATTGAAATGCGCACCACTGATAGGGCCCAGCGTTTCAATCAAGACATAAAGCGCAAACACTGTGGCAAATGTGTTGGCAAGAAGCGCAATGGCAACGTTCCCGCCAGACAATTGCTCTGCCATGATGCCAGAGCCAATAACGGCACATAACAATGCCGCTGTGCCAACAAGCTCCGACAAATACCTTCTCCAATGGCTCATTTTTTTGCCAGTTCTCGCACTGAATTTTGCAGGGCCATTTTGCTGAGAGTGCCAATCGGAAGGCTGGTAAAGAGTTCAAGTCGTTTTTTGATCTGATACAAAGTTTGCAGAAAAGCTTCTGATTTTTTAGCATCTCCGCCAACAGCTTCGGACGGATCTGCATACCCCCAATGTGCCGTGACGGGCTGTCCTGGCCAATAAGGACAAACTTCACCCGCTGCGTTGTCGCAAACCGTAATGACCAAATCCATGTGCGGTGCATCGGGTACCGCAAAAACATCCCAGCTTTTGCTACTTAATCCCTCGGTAGCAATACCTGCTTTTTGCAAGATTGCAATGGCCATCGGATTTGGCTTTTGGTTTTCTCTGGGGCTACTTCCAGCGGAGTAGGCTTTGAATTTGCCATGTCCCATATGGTTGAGCAATGCCTCGGCCAAAATGCTGCGCGCCGAGTTGTGCGTACACAGAAAAAGTACATTCAATGGTTTGATATCGGTCACTTTAAACCTTCAAAAATTAACAGCTTTTGCAAATGTCCTCAGGGGTCAGCTCGCAGGCTTGCCCTTGGCAACAGTTTTGGGACAGGTAAGCCAGTACGGCATTCATTCGGTCGTACTGGGCCCGATAGATCAAATGACGACCACTGCGCTCCTGCGAAATGAGATCGGCATGCATCAACTCTTTCAAGTGAAATGAAAGCGTGTTGGCTGGCATGCCCAATGCCTCAGCTATCAAGGCAGGTGTCAAACCTTCGCTCCCCTTGACGACAAGTGACCGAAAAATCTGAAGCCGGTTTGGCTGAGCCAGTGCAGCAAGCGCTTTGATGACGTATTTATCTTCCATATTTCCATTTTAATAGAATTATTTAAATGATTTATATAAGAGATTTCAATCAAATTGGCCGCTTGTCTTTCACTGACTGCGGGCTTGGAAGAAAAGTGTTGTAAATTTTCCTCATTCAAATGGGTGTCATAGGACTTTGATAAAAGCTTGTCTTCAAAGGTCTGAAGTCAAAACAAATACCCCATAAGGAAATGATGAAATGCGCCAATTGAACACTGTTTTGATCTTTGGAAGCGCGCCAGACGTCACCGAAATAAGCCACTGGGACCTTTCCGTTTTCACAAGTTGCATCGCCATCAACAACGCTTGGAAGGTCACACCCCAGTGGACCCATCTTATTTTTCCAGAAGACTTTCCAATTGATCGGCGACCACAACTACCTCTTAACTCCCATCAGCAATGGGTCACTGCCAACGAATTTGTGCCTCACCAAAATCAATTTGGTGGTTTTATCTACGCCGGAGGGACGATGTCTTTCACGGCAGGCTATTGGGCACTGGGCGCATTAAAACCAGACATCATTGCCTACATCGGCTGCGACATGGTGTATTCATCTGAGGCGGGTAAAACGAGCCATTTCTATGGGCATGGAACAGCCGACCCCTTGAGAGATGACTTGACGCTTCAGTCATTGGAAGCCAAATCCAATCGATTGATGGCAATGGCAAACAAGCAAAATTGTGCCATTGTGAACTTGTCATTATTGCCAGAATCAAGACTGACATTCCCAAGAAAAAAGTTTGCAGACATTCAGCAGCTAGCCTGTCATCAGGAAATGATCAAACATCAAAACCATTTGTTTGACAACCAAAAAATCAATCAAGCGCTTTCAGCAGAAACAGAACTAGGTTATCTCGTGGAATCTGGTCGCTATTGGGAAAGCGTGAATCACTTTGATCCAGAAAAACTTCGAAAAATAGACGACATTTGGAATGACTCTGGCAATCCAAATAGCCATGAACTTGTTTTTCAGAATTGAGTTATTTAAACCCCACCCGGTCTAGCATCTGCTGAACCTTAATTTGATTCATGCCAACAGCGCTGACTGGCAACACTTCACTTTTAAAGACGCCACCAGACATGGCCTTCAATGCTGGATTGTCAAAGCTCATCCCCTTAGCAGCAGGCCATTCGTTGTTGCCATTGGCAAAATGATTCTGTGCTGAGGCACTGGCCAAGTATTCCAAAAACTTCAAGGCATTCGTTTGATTTTTTGAATTTTTGGCCACTGCGCCACCTGCAATATTCAGGTGGGTTCCCCAACTGGATTGGTTGGGAAATACAACGCCAAGTTTTTCTACCATTGCTTTTTCAGCTGGGTTGGAAGATCGCATGAGGCGCGCCAAGTAATAGGTGTTGGTGACTGCCACGTTGCATTCGCCAGAGGCCACACCTTTAATTTGATCGGTATCGCCACCCGCCGGATTTCTGGCTAAGTTAGATACCAGGCCCTTCAGCCAAATTTCTGTTTGCTGAGCACCGATGTGCTCAGTCATCGCGCCAAATAAGCTAAGGTTGTAAGGGTGAGAGCCAGAACGAATGCACAGCATGCCTTTTAACTTGGGATCTGCCAACTTTTCATAACTGTCGACATCAGATTTTTGAAGTTTGAGCTTGTCGTAAACAATCACTCGGGCGCGAGTTGATAAGCCGAACCAAGGAATTCCACCGTTGTCTGCCCGCTTGGCGCGCAGATTGTCGGGAATGGCTTCTTCAAGTAATTTGGATTTGACAGGCAGAAACAAACCCTCTACTTCAGCTCGCCAGAGCCTAGCCGCATCGACCAACAAGATGACATCGGCGGGAGATGCTGCACCCTCCGCTTTCAATCGCGTCAAAATGCCGGCGTCATCTGAATCGATGCGGTTGATCTTGATACCCGTGCTTTTGGTGAAATCTGCATACAGGGCTTCATCGGTTGGGTAATGGCGGGCCGAGTAGATGTTGACAAAGGCCCCGTCGGCCGGCTGAGCAATGGCCAAGGGCGGAAGCAAAAAGACAATAGCAGCCACGCAAAGGCCTGCTAATTTGCATGATTTAGAACTCATTTTGTTTCGTTTGATCTTCAGAATGATGAGATTCTACATCAAACAAGAATGATTCGCATTTGCATGCGAGAACAAAAAAGGGGCTAGAGCAAATTTTTAGGTTTGTCGCTCAAAAGTTACCACATGGTCAACTTCAGCGCGAATACCAATCCACTCGCCAATTGTGTGATCGTGGTGGCTCGGCACATGTGCCATGACCGTCTCGCCTGAACGCAATCGCAAGGTGTACAAAAATTCTGAACCTCGGAATGACTTTCTCAAAATCTCGGCTTTGACCATGGCTTCATCGTCGTGAACAATGTCATCTGCGCGCAACAACACATCGCAATGTTTGCCCTCCTCCCCATCAGAATCAGCGGATTCATGGGGGTCCGTTAGGTCACCTAAAACAGTTTGCACGTGAAGGTTCCCATGGCTTTGTGAGCGAACGCCTGGAATAAAGACGCCATGACCAATGAACTCAGCCACAAACCGCGACGCTGGGCGGTGATACAAGTGGTAAGCATCGTCCCATTGATGCAGATGACCTTCTTGAATGACCCCAATCACATCGCCAATGGCAAAAGCTTCCATTTGATCGTGCGTGACAAACAGTGCTGTGGCGTTGGCGGCCTTCAAAATATTGCGAATTTCTAAAGCCAATCGCTCGCGCAGATCAACATCGAGGTTGGAAAAAGGTTCATCCAAAAGCAGCAATTCGGGCTTGGGGGCCAATGCTCTGGCCAAGGCAACCCGCTGCTGCTGACCGCCCGACAATTCATGCGGAAATCGATCTTTTTCAGCCTCTAAGCCTACCAAATGAAGCACTTCTGCAATGCGTTGTGTTTTGCTCGATGCGCTTTGTCCATGCAGGCCAAAGGCAATGTTGCCGGCCACCGAGAGGTGCGGAAAAAGTGCGTAATCTTGAAACACCATGCCCATGCGGCGCTTCTCTGGCGGTGCCGTTAAACCAGGCTGGCTGACCACCCGATTGGACAACTGAACAGTGCCGGCAGCCACAGGCTCCAAACCCGCAATGGCCCTTAGCAAACTGGTTTTACCGCAACCTGAAGGGCCAATAAGGACGCCGATTTGGCCTGCCTTTAACTGCAAAGACACACCGTTGATGGCGGGCTTGGCGTTACCGGGGTAGCAAACATCAACATGAGAAACTGTGAGAAACATGCCTGCAATTGTAAGGACTGATCAAAGCCCCCTGTTTGGAAGATGAAAGGGGCTTCTACAATGCAAGATGTGAATGGTTTTGTCGCTTTACCCCTGCCCGATCTTCAATTCAATATTTCTAACTGATGCACGCTTTCCGAATCCGTTCGGTTGTTCTTATTATCACAGCCCTTTTAATCAGTTTGCCCATCCTGGCATTGATCGGTTCATGGCTTGAGTGGAATGCTGCCTCTGCTCAGGTTTTAAGTGAGTTGGCTCAAACCCTTCTTCCCGATTACTTGCTCACAAGTGTGCTGCTGTGTGCAGGCGTTGCGGTAGGCGTCACGGTTTTGGGTTTGAGCGCAGCGGCGGCTGTCACATTGTTCAAGTTTCCGGGTCAATCGTTTTTTGAGTGGGCTTTGTTATTGCCCATGGCCATGCCCGCTTACGTGGTGGCATATGCCTACACAGACTTTTTCCAATTCAGTGGTCCGCTTCAAACTTTCATTCGATCGACATGGGCATTAGAGGGTCGCGTCTTTCCCGAAATTAGAAGCTTAGGTGGCGCTATCTTTGTGTTCTCGCTCACGCTATATCCCTATGTGTATTTGTTAGCACGAACTGCATTGACTGAACGTGCATCGCACCTCATGGAAGCCGCCAGATTGCTGGGTGCGCCCCTTTACAGGCGCATTTCAGAGGTGGCCTTGCCATTGGCCAGGCCTGCCGTTGCGGCGGGTGTGGCACTGGCGCTCATGGAAACTTTGGCTGACTTTGGTGTGTCCAGTTATTTTGGCATTCAAACTTTCACAGCAGGCGTTTACAAAGCTTGGCTCATCATGGACAACCGCATTGCAGCTGCTCAATTGGCCACCCTTTTATTGGTCGTGGTTCTTATTTTGTTGCAACTTGAAAAGCAAGCCCAAGCACGCATGCGATTTACATCAAGCAACACCAATTCCGCAAATTCTCGCGAAGCACAGCCCGCCGAACTGAGCCAATTTTCTGGGCTGTTAATTGCCACTTGGTGTAGCTTGCTGGTTTTTTTGGGTTTTGTTTTGCCCATCCTGCTCATGCTCAAACCCTTGCTCATGTCAGATACCATCATTCCATGGCAACGGTTTTTGGAATGGTCTTACAACAGCCTGCGCTTAGGCGGCATCACGGCGCTGCTGGCCGTTGGCTTTTCATTGCTCATTGCATTTGGTTTGCGCAACAAGGCAGACTTTTTTGCACGCTTTATTTCTCAATTAGTGGGCTTGGGCTACGCCATTCCGGGCGCCGTGGTGGTGGTCGGCTTGCTTCTACCCGTCACTTGGATCCAAAAGCAATGGCCAGAAACACATGTGGGTTTCTGGATAACGGCGTCCATAATGGGACTCGTTTGGGCTTACTTGGTCAGGTTCTGCGCAGTGGCCTTGCAATCGATACAAAGTGGCTATGCGCGAATTCCCCATAGCCTAGATGATTCAGCCCGAACACTGGGCGTTACGGGCTTGGCCTTGCTAAGCCGAGTTCATGCGCCGTTGCTCAAGCGTTCGGTGTTTGCTGCCGCCTTGCTGGTATTTGTCGATGTCATGAAAGAGTTGCCTGCCACCTTGGTGCTACGGCCATTCAATACAGATACCTTGGCTGTGGTGGCTTTTCAACTGGCCAGAGACGAAAGACTGGGAGAGGCTGCCCTGCCCAGTTTGGCTTTGGTGCTTGTTGGTTTGATACCCGTGCTTTTATTGAGTCGGGCGATGCGGCAAACAAATAGAGCAGCTTGATGCGCTTGCCTCGAGCGTATGTAAACCTGAATCCGCACACGTCCAACACGGTGCGTATTTTTGCTTTTAGAACGCAACTTTCTTGACTTCCATGGCGTATGCGCCGTGCCGTACTGGTGCATGCGAAATGTCACATCGCCGATCTGAATGGCTTAGCCATGCTGAGCGGGCGTGTTGGGCAACACCACCTGGGTGCGCCGCACCCACTCATCAAACGGCGTAACCCTTGTTGGGCAATGCGCCCATGATTTTGGGCGTATTGAGTTGGCGCGGCTTGATGCGACCGCCTTGGGCTTTGAGCCAGGTCTCGACCACATCCCAGACCTGCTTGTTGCCTTGGCTACGGGCTTCTTCGGCCACTGGGGCCCAGCCCGCCACCTTGTACTTTTTGCCAGCATCGATGAGCTGGCCTTTTAGGCGCATATCGCTAATGCGTTGACCTGCCTTGGACACGGGGTTGCAGCTGTAAGTCAGGCCCCCAACGCGCACCATGTCGCCCCCTTGCTGGTAATAAGGGTCGGGGTTGAACAGGTTGTCGGCCACGTCTTCGAGCACGGTCTTGATGGTCTCGCCCGTCAACTCAGTCACCGTGGCGTACGAATAAGTGGTGGCGGTCATGTCGAGCAGCCACTCACGCGTGATGGCCTGGCCCGGCAGCAGCGTGGTGCCCCAGCGGAAGCCCGGGGAGAACGCAATGTCTGCACCCTGCACGTCCAGCAGCGCGTCGATCAGCAACTGATCACCCGTGCCGTTGAAGTTGCCACGGCGGTACAACAAACCGTCGGTCACGGCCAGCTTTTCTGACAGCTTAGTTTCGTAAGGCGCGCGGATTTTGGTGATGAACGCCTCCATCTCTTTGTCGGCGGGCAGCATGTTTGAGAAAACGGGTAGCAGCTTGTATCGGAAGTCGCTGACTTTCTTGTCTTTGACATCAAAGTCGAGCACGCCCAGGAACTTGCTGTTTGAGCCCGCATTGGTGACGATGGTCTTGCCGCCTTTGTTCGAGACGATGGACGCCACCGGCATGCCGTCGTGCGTGTGGCCGCCCATGATGGCGTCGATGCCGCTGACACGCGTGGCCATCTTCAGGTCCACATCCATGCCGTTGTGGCTGAGCACCACCACCACCTGTGCACCTTTGCCACGGGCCTCGTTCACCATCTTTTGCATGTTCTCGTCCTGGATGCCGAACTCCCAGTCGGCCATCATGTAACGCGGGTTGGCAATCGGGGTGTAGGGAAACGCCTGACCAATGATGGCGCAAGGCACGCCATTGATCTCGCGAATCACGTAGGGCTTGAACACCGGGTCGCCAAAGTCACTGGTCTTGATGTTTTGCGCCACAAAATCGACCTTGCCCGCAAAGTCTTTTTCAACGATTTCCTTGACACGCTCCATGCCCAAGGTGAATTCCCAGTGACCGGTCATCACGTCCACACCCAGCAGTTTGCAGGCGTCGACCATGTCTTGGCCGTTGGTCCACAAGCTGGTGCCTGAGCCTTGCCAGGTGTCACCACCGTCGAGCAACAAAGCGCCAGGGCGGCTGGCTTTCATGCGTTTGACCAGAGTGGCCAAGTGGGCAAAACCACCCACTTTGCCGAAGCGCTTTGCGGCTTTCTCATAGTCCAAAAAAGTCAGCGCGTGGGCTTCAGCTGTACCTGGAAGGATCTTGGCCACTTGCAGCAAATGTTCACCCACCAAATGCGGCAGGTTGCCTTGCATGGATCCAATGCCCAGATTGATGCTAGGTTCGCGAAAATAAATCGGCTTGAGTTGGGCATGGCAATCGGTCATGTGCAGGAAAGACACATTGCCGAACTTGGGTATGTCGTACAAGCCATTGGCAGCAGTGGCCGCACTGGCTTCAGCATAAGTGCCCATGCTCAAGCCAGCCATTGTGCCAGCGCCCATGACTTGGATAAATTCGCGTTTGGAGAGATTCATATTTGCAATCACTGATATATATGCGGCTAAAAAACCCGGCTAGGCCGGGGTTTTAGAGCTTACTGGTTGACAGGAGACTTGGGGTCTAGCAACAGACCCACAATGTGACGTACTTGGGTCTCGTTCAAGATGCCCGTATGGCCTGCGCGAGGCATGTTAGAGCACGCGTTGTAGGCCTTGGCGTTCCATATCTTGCCCCAGGTGTACTCCACGATAGCCTTGCTGGCGGGATCGTTGGGGTTGGACACGCCACGAATCTTGCCGTAGTTGTAAAGGCTGGGTCCAATGGTGCCGTAAGAAATTTCTTTTTGGTCAATCTTGTGACAGTTGTAGCAATTGCCGCCGTTGGTGTCATCGGCTTTATCGGTCCAAGTTAGGCCACGACCACTTTGAGCAATTTTTTCGCCTTCTTTCCAGTCGCCGATGAACTTGCCATCAGAGGGCCACTTGATGGCTTTGAGGTTGGCTTCTTCGATGCGCTTGGCAGTTTTTTCGTCCAAGGGTTTGCCTGCTACGTCGGCTTCACTGCAAAGGCGGTTGGTTTCGTCGGTGGCGGTAATTCGCTCGACTTTCACATGACTTTGGTCACGAAAAGAAGCCTTGACGATCTTGTCGGTCAATGCATTGAATTCGACCACCGAAGGGCTTGATGCGCATCCTGCTACCAACAAAGTGGCGGCCAAGCTAGTCAGTGCGAGTTGGGTCTTTTTGTTCATGAGGTTCTCCTGTTCAGATCAGCGCTTGATGGCCGGGGCAACCGAAGCTGCACCCTTGGCATTCACACCCAGATAGGTCGACAAGGCGATCGTGGCATCGCTGCCAAAACCAGGGTACGGAAACCGCTGCTGGCGATAGCAATCGTTCAGGCGCAGTTGCATGCTCCACATCTGACCGTTGGAGACGCGGTAGGCGGGCCAGGCAGCAAAGCCAACACCGTCACCGGGGTTCTTGGTTAACATGGGCAGATCTTGCAAGCGGATGCGTTTGCCTTCTTCACCATGGCAGGAGGCGCAAGAAAAGTCATGCGACCCGCCACGCTGAAAGAACAGACGTTTGCCCACTTCGTAAAAAGTTTTTTCTTGAGAGTGCGCTTGTGATAAGTTAAATCGCTGACCTTTGGATTCGGCAGCAATGAAGGTGGCCAAAGAGGTCACATTGGCCATCTCTCCATGGCCAAATGCGGTCTTGGAGATTTCGGCAGCATTAAAACCTTGCAGGGTTTCCATGCAGGTCACCAAGCGGGACTCCAGGTCCTGCATACGCTGGGTGTCTGCAAAGTATTTGGGCAACTCCACAAAAGCACCTTTGAACACGCCAGGACCTTTACCCAGATCGCATTTTTCGAGACTGGCGTTTTTGGGACCACGTGCTTTTTTCCAGAGGTCTTCGCCTTTGGCTTCAAACAGGTCAGCGGGGTTGCCGTCTTGCAGCATGGCGCGGTATTCATCAATGCCTTGGCTAGCGGTCTTTTGGGCCAGCGCGGGCATGGTACTTAGGGCCAGTGCAGTTGCCACAGCCAAACTTGATGCTTTGTTCATTGTCACCTCTGTTGGTATTTTTCAAACACAAAGGGCGAAGTTTTGACTTCACCCTTTGCTTTATATTTGCACGGTCACGAAACGGTGGCTTCGTCAGTGCGGGTATCGCCCTTGTTGTCTTTCCAAGTCACAGCAATTTTGTCACCAGCTTTGACACCTTTGACTGCAAATTGCAGGAAGGGGTTTTTAGACACTGCGGGACCCCACTCAGCAGAGAACACGTCTTTGCCGTTGTGTTTGGCTGTGACTTCCTGGATGAACCAGGCGGGCACGGTTTTGCCGGAAGCGTCTTTACGCTGGCCGGATTCCATCTCGTGGCTCATGAGCACACGAACGGTTGCTTTGTCACCAGAGGACTGGGCACGGATGCGCATTGGATCTGCCATTTTTCTCTCCTAAATTTTTCAATGAATCAATGTTTTAAACAATAGGCGCTGGGGATTAACCGCCGCAACCACCCAAAGTGACTTTGACTTCTTTCTTGGCCCACAAGGCTTTGCCGTCATTCATGATGGCCACAGCGTAGACATCAGAAGACTGGCCCATTTTGGCGCGGGTCGAGAAGTTGGCTTCGACGGCATCGGTCACATGGAACATCGCCACCAGAGAGGACGGGTTCTTTTCGACCATGATCATCAAGTGCTTGACGCCTGCCAGTGCGGTACCGGCGCCCAAAGGCACCACAGCGCCGTTTTCGGCGATGTCCGGACCGGTGATGGTGACATCTTTGCTCTCGGCTATGCTGGTAGCACCAGCAGCTTTGGCAGAGTCTTGCACCGACTTGGCGTCGAATGCAGCTTTATTGAAGGCAGCGTGGGCGAACTCTGGGAAACCCGCAGTGGCCAAGAGGCCCGCCACAACAGCGCTGTGCTTGAGTGTCTCGCGACGGTTTTGCATCTGATATCTCCTTGATGGTTGAGTGATGCTAAAGAAACAGGTTCAGAAGTGCAACAGGGATGACCCTGAATTACTTGCTGGCCCCCTTGGAAATCCATTCGGCAATTTGCTTGGCATCAGCGCCAGGCAGGGACTGAGGTGGCATGGGGATTTGACCATAAACACCCACCCCACCGGTCTTGACTTTGCTCAAAATATAGTCGGTCTTCCCGGCTTGTTTTTTCGCAATTTCGTTAAAACCAGGGCCCACAATCTTCTTGTCCACACCGTGGCAAGCGGTGCAACTGTGCTTGTTCAACAAAGCAATAGCTGCTTTGGCTTCGTTGATTTCAGGTTTGGCAGCGGCCACTGGGGCAGCAGCGGCCACCGGCATACCAGCCTTGGGTTCGGGTTTGGTGGTGTCCGCGCCGCGCTGCGGACCGACGTTGCGGTTTTGCTCTTGCAAGTTACCGTGGGCATTGCGCGCAAAGTCAGGCAGAAATGACGCCACTTTGGCTTCAGGCGTGCAGTCCTTCATGCAAATCTTGTTGGCGGTGTCGGGTTTTTTAACACCGCTCAATTCATTGCCAGGCCACATCGCATGGGCTGTGCTCATGCCATTGCGGTTGGGCATGCGCGCCTGCACTTCTGCGATGTTTTTGTCAGACAGCACATAGTTGTCCGGCACGATGTTGGCCAAATTCAGCATGAAGGCCGTGACGGCATAGACTTCTTCCGTGCTCAGTGTCTTGGGGTTAGTCCATGGCATGGCGCGGTTGATGTAGTCCCACAGGGTTGAGACCGAGGACACTTTCATCATGGTGGTGCGGCCTGGGTAATCGGATCGCATCAAGTTAGCCACGCGGCCTTTCTTGATGTCTTCTGCGGTGGTCCCGCCGATGAGCGGACTGAACACCTCGTTGGACTCACCAAACACACCGTGGCAATTGGCGCACTTGGCTTCCCATACATCCTGGCCTTTGGCAACCGAGCCGGAGCCTGCTGGCAGGCCCTTAAAGTCCGGGCGCACATCGATGTCCCACTTGGCGACCTCGGAGGGCGTGGCGGCGCGACCAATGCCAGGGAACGTGTTGGACTGAGCAACCACAACACCCGCTGCAGCAAGCAGAGCCAACGTCAAAAGGGCATTACGAAACCTGGACATTTTTCACCTCACCGTTTTCCTGCACCAACCACGACTGGATCGCGTTGTTGTGATAGATGGATCGTGTGCCGCGCACTGATCGCAGTTGTTGGTAAGTGGGTTGCACATGGCCTGTGTCATCTCGGGCCCGGCTTTGGATGATGGCAGGCTTGCCATCCCACACCCAATCGATGTTGAAGCGGCTCAGAGCCTTGGATAGCACAGGCGTCTCTAGACGTGCCTGTCGCCAGTTGCGACCCCCGTCGGTAGACACATCCACGCGCTTGATCTTGCCCTTGCCCGACCATGCCAGACCCGTGATGTTGTAGAAACCTTTGTCCAGCAAAACCTGACCACCCGAGGGCGTGGTCACCACGCTCTTGACTTCTTGCAAATTGGTGTATTGGCGGTGCGTGCCATTCGGCTGCAAGTCCATGTAATGAATCGCTTCGTCTTTGGCTGCATAAGGCTTGTCGCCCACTTCCACTCGGCGCAGGTACTTGACCCAGCTCACCCCTTGCACGCCTGGCACCACCAATCGCAGGGGGTAGCCATTTTCAGGGCGCAGCATTTCTCCGTTTTGGCCATAGGCCACGATGACTTCACCCGACTTGATCAGGCTCATGGGGATGGTGCGGGTCATGGACGAACCGTCACCGCCTTCGGCCAAAACAAACTTGCCGTTTTTCAGGTCTGCACCAGCCAGCTCCAGCAGAGTGATCAGGGGCACGCCCGTGAACTCGCTGCAAGAAATCATACCGTGGGTGTACTGCACTGTGGGCACCGCCACGTTGCCCCACTCGGTGGCGGTATTGGCACCGCACTCGATGAAGGCAAAGCGCGATACGGATGGCAAACGCATGATCTCGTCCATGGTGAAAACCATGTTCTTTTTGACCATGCCGTTGATCATGAAGCGGTGCTTGGACGGGTCTATGTCCCACCAGCCTTGGTGGTGACGCTCGAAGTGCAAACCGCTGGGCGTAACGATACCGAACAAAGACTGAAGTGGTGCAAACGACACCGAGGCTTGGGTGGTTTGTGTCAGGCCAGGGCTTTGACGGCGCTGCAAGTTGGCTTCGAACTTGGAGGGCTTACCGTAGCCTTCAACGGCCACGCCCTGCCCCAGACCTACGGTGTGCTCAGGCAGGTTGAGGATGTTGGGGTCGCCACCTTCAACGGGCACGGGGTTGCCTTGGGCCATGGCCATGGGGGCTGCTGCGCCAGCTGCAGCTGCTGCAAAGGCGTTGCGGATGAAATCACGGCGGCCCTTTTTGCTTTCGGCAAAGACCTCCTTGATGCCCGTTGGGGTCAGGAAGTTTTCAGGTGCTTTTTGCACTCTTCCCGAATTGATGTTGTCTGCTTTCACACAAACTCCTTTTTGGTTTGATCATTCACATCCAGACCAATGGCTACCATCGTGCAAACCGCTCAGCAAGCCTTCGCTGCTATGTCGTCTGCAATTCGATAAAACACCTGAGCGCCTTACCTCATCTTGGCTCAATGTCATCTTGTACTTGCATTTAAGTTCGTATATTCGGATGTTCGAATATATGCGATAAGCGATTAATCTTAATCAGGGATTACACTTATGAAGCTGCCACCGAACTTGGAGACATGAGCGCGGCAAAAAGCCGATATGACGGATCGAGCTTCCTAAATAATGCCGGCTAATAAAGCCCGCAAGGGCTCAACTTACTTAGCACCAGACAAAATCCATGTGGCCAGGGTCAGGGCATCGGCATCGCTCAAAGCCGCTTGGGCAGGCATGGGCACAGGACCCCACTTGCCCGAACCACCAGCCTTGATGCTTTTAGCCAGTGTGGCTTCAGCGTCTTTTTGGCCAGCGTATTTTTTGGCCACATCGTTGTAGGACGGACCCACCAGTTTCTTGTCCACGGCGTGGCAGGCCATGCAAACGTTTTTCTTGGCCAAGTCCGCGTTGGCAAATGCAGGTGCTGACATCAGGGCAGAGATGGCAACAACAGCACAAATCAATTTCATGAGAGCTCCGATTGAGGGGTTTTAAATATAATCAAACGGTAATTTAACCTAAATCAATACGAAATACGGCTTTGCGAAAATGCACTCAACTTTGGCCGTAGTGATTTTACTGAGGGCCGATTGCAAGCGGTGAACGTCAGATAGGATTTTGCCAGCGCAGCCTATGGTCTTACAGGGCTTTGAGCGCTTGCGCCATGCGGTCTTCAAGATAGGGGCCGTAAAAATCGGGGTGGTAAGAACCTTCCATGCGCTCGGCCACTTCTTTGCCACCGGGCCCAAAGAACATCAAAGTGGGCGTGATCGAGACTTTCCACCGCCGGGTCAGCTCATCATGGGTGGTCAACTTGCCCGCAAAGTCGAGCACGGGCTGGTTTTTGCGCATGTCCACCTGCACGATGGCGGTGCCTGAAAGCGCCATGGGTGAGAGGTGACTTTGGCGAGCTTGGCGGCAGAAAACGCAACCATCCAAGCTGACCATGACGATCAGGGCTTGCTTGTTTTTCAGGGCGCGGGTCAGCTCATCGGGCAGCGATTGGGCAGCGGGCAAGGTGGCAGCACGGCCCGATTGCGCCCAAACGGGGATGGCCGCAAGAGATACCCCCACCTGTAAAAGCCAACCACGACGACGCAAAACAGAAAAAGAAAACATAGTCAGATTGGAAGCCATGAATTGCGAAACGTGCACAATAGCAGGCTTTGCGTAGTGGGCGCGAACATCCAATGACTTGGAATTTTCAGTATTTGAAACAAATGAATTATTGGAGAAATCCATGAATCTCGCAAGCTTGCTTGAAACCTGGGGAGACTCAAACGTACTGGCCATGGCGGGTGCATTGGTGGGATTCATCTTTGGCTTGGCGGCCCAGCTCAGCCGGTTTTGTGCCCGTGCGGCCGTGGTGGAGTGCTGTGAAGGCCAGACAGGCGAGCGTTTCAGCGTATGGTGGCTGGCTTTTGGGGCTGCGCTTGTGGGCGTGCAGGTGTTGGTGTTCTTGGGCTGGCTCAAACCTGCAGACGCCCGCTACATTGGCGCAGCAGGCAGCATCTCAGGCGCGGTGCTAGGCGGCTTGTTGTTTGGTGCTGGCATGATTTTGACGCGCGGCTGCGCCAGTCGTTTGCTGATTTTGTCGGGCAATGGGAATTTGCGCGCCTTGCTGGCTGGCTTGGTGTTTGCCGTCACGGTGCAAGCGAGCATTGGCGGTTGGCTGGCCCCTGCCCGCCAAGCCATGGCCAGTTGGTGGCCCATCGATGGTGGAGCCGGTCGTGATTTGCTGCAGATCACGGGCATGGGCCCTACGGGTGGGTTGGTGCTGGCACTGCTGGCTCTGGGCACCGGGATTTTCTTTTTCTTCAAGACGCACCAGCGTCGCTGGGGCTTGGCTCTTGGAGCCATCGTTGTGGGCTTGAGCATTGCGTTGGGCTGGCTACTGACGCAGGCGATCGCCTCGGAATCGTTTGAGGCGGTGCAAATTCAGGGGCTCAGCTTCAGCAGCGCATCGGCCGAGATGCTGATGCGGGTTCTGTCCAGCGACACATCGCCCAGCCTGGGCTTTGATGCGGGTTTGCTGCCAGCCACCTTCGCGGGCTCTTTATTGGGCGCATTGGTGGGCGGCGACTTCAAGTTCGAGGGCTTCAAGACCGAGAACAAACTGGGCCACTACCTCACAGGTGCGGTGCTCATGGGTTTTGGCGCGGTGTTGGCTGGCGGCTGCACGGTGGGCGCGGGCATGACGGGTGGTTCGATTTTTTCGCTCACTGCTTGGCTGACCCTGATCGCCATCTGGCTGGGTGCGGGCTTGTCCTGGCGCATTCATCGCAGCATGGGCTGGCAAATCTAAGTATTTTTTCTGAGCATGGACTTCCGCGCGCTTACTGCCCATTGAAAAAAAACGCCGCCAATCTCAAGGACTGCGGCGTTTTTTCAATGGCTTGGCAGACAGCCACGCGCGTGGTGCATCAAGCCAAGGTGTCGGCCCAAATGTTTTGCGCCCAACTCCAAGCGTAAACACCTTCCAGTTCGTTGGCCGCGCTGGACACACCACCTGAACCCGTCACGGTCAGCATGGTTTTCTTCTCGGCGTCGTAGCGATGCACGCTGGCCACATGAACCACATCCTTGGTACTGACATAGCTGTAGCAGGTGTTGTTGTAAATGGGCATGGGGTTGACTTCTTTGCCCATCAACAAAGCGATGACCGCGGCCGCACAGGTTTTGCCGTGTTGGTTGGCCATGTGACCCGACTTGGGCATCAAGGGGGCGACTTGGATCGCATCGCCCAGAACGTGCACGTTTTTGGCCGCTTTGGATTCGAAAGTTAGGAAATCCACTTCGCACCAGCGCTTGTTGGCAGTGGCCAGACCTGCGTTGACGGCGATGTCGCCAGCACGCATGCTCGGAATCACGTTGAGAACACTGGCCTTAACGTCTTCGTTGAACTCGAACTTCACGGTCTTGTTGGCCACATCCACATCGGTCAAGTTGTGCTTGCTGCGGTACTCAATGATGCCTTTGTAGCGGTCAGTCCAGGCCTTCTTGAACAAAGCCGGCTTAGAAGTGACGTCGTCGTTGGCGTCCAAGATCAACACCTTGCTCTTGGGCTTGGCTTGGGTGAAGTAGTCGGCCACTTGACATGCCCGTTCGTAGGGACCGGGAGGGCATCGGTATGGGGCCAGCGGTATGGACATGGCAAAGACGCCGCCGTCTGGCATGGCTTCGAGTTGCTTGCGCAGGGTCACGGTTTGCTCGCCGGCCTTCCAGGCGTGCATCACTTGCTCTTTGGCACCTGCACGGTTCATGCCGGGCAGGGTTTCCCACATAAAGTCCACACCGGGCGAGACGATCAGGCGGTCATAAGTCAGCTCGGTGCCGCCGGCCAGTTTGACAATGCGCTTGTCGGCATCGATGGTGTTAACGCGGTCCTTGATGATCTTGACACCGTGGCGTTTGGTCAGGTTGTCATAGGGTGTCGTGATCTCGGTGATTGTTTTGCTGCCGCCAATGACGAGGTTGGACATCGGGCAAGAAATGAAGGCATCGCTGGGCTCGACCAGGGTGACCTGGATCTTGTGTTCAGACCACATGCGCAGGTACTTAGCGGCCGTGGCACCCGCATAACCCCCGCCGATGACCACCACTTTGGGGCCACTGCCACCACCCATGGTGGCACAACCAGAAACCAATCCCATGGCACCCAAAGCGGAGCCTGTTTGTAAAAAATGACGACGTTGCATGGCAGTTGTTCCTTATTTCTTCTGGGCGGCAAAGTAGCCAGCAATGGCGGCGATTTGCTCGTCGGAATAGCCCTTGGCGAGCTGATGCATGATGGTGGCCGCTGGCACGCGACCGGCTTTGTAGTCCAGCATTTTCTGAATGGTGACCTCTTTGGGGACACCGGCCAAAGAAATCATGCCAGGCTGCGCATGGCCATTGGTACCATGGCAAGCGGCGCAAGATGCGGCCCAACTGCGCACATGCACCGGATCTAGCTGGGCTTGTGCCAAGCCGGACAGGGTGACCAGTGCGGTCAATGTCAAAGTTTGTTGAATCTTCATGGGTTTTCCTCGAAAAAAACAGTTGGGGCGATTGAACTTCTCAACGCCCATCAGGGGCGCAGATACACAAATTTGTAATTGGCCTGCAGCTTGGCCACTTCGGCTACACCGGAAGGCACTACTTTAGCTTCCATCAGCAGTTTGTCGGCAGAGATTTTGCGCGACACCAGATGTTGTTTCATTCGTTGCTCCGTAAGTATGCATATTAGCCTGTTCAAGAGGGAAAGCATGCTCGTAAAAACCCGCCCTCAAACTGACGTCGAACCTTCAATCGCTTTCGCTGGCGATCTGCACACACACGGCGCGGCAGAGGGTCACCACACGGTCGTTGATGATACGGTAGTAAATTTGTACACCGTCGCGGCGCTTGCCAAGCACGCCTGCCTGATAGAGGGTGTTCAGGTGCTGCGACATGTTGGGCTGGGTAGTGTCGACCTCGGCCAGCAACTCGCCCACATTCTTTTCGCCAATGCACAGCGCGCTGATGATGCGCAAGCGCATGGGAGCCGACATGACGCGAAACAAATCGGCGGCTTTTTCAAAAACCTCTTCCGATTCGGTCAGTGCGTTTTCTTCTCGTGATGCTGTTTTGGCCATGGTGTCTTTTCTTCTGGAGTTTGATTTGCCAAGACTTTTAAACAGCCCCTTGCTTCTTGAACCAATTTAGCATTCTTTGCCAGCCATCGTCTGCTGCCGCTTTGCGATAGGTTGGTCGGTAATCGGCATGAAAAGCGTGAGGTGCTTCTGGGTAAACCACAAATTCGCTTGACTTGGCAGCGCCGGGGCCTTGTACCAGTGCGGCTTTCATTTTTTCAACTGTGTCTAGGGGAATGCCAGTATCGGCTGCGCCATACAAGCCTAGCACGGGGGCTTTGAGTTGACTGGCCAATGCCAAGGGGTGAGCTGGCGTTTGCGGTGTTGTGTTGCCGACCAAGCGGCCGTACCAAGCCACACCCGCCTTGAGTTGTGGCTGATGCGCTGCATACAGCCAAGTGATGCGGCCGCCCCAGCAAAAGCCAGTAATTGCCAATTTTTGAGTATTGCCGCCGTTGCGAGAAGCCCAGGCCACGGTGGCGTCCAAATCGGCCATCACTTGTGCGTCAGGCACTTTGGCAATGATTTCTGATTGCAGCTTGGCCATCTCACCATATGCGCTGGGGTCACCTTGGCGCACAAAAAGTTCGGGTGCAATGGCCATGTAGCCCGCTTGTGCCAAGCGGTGAGTGACATCGGCGATGTATTCGTGCACACCAAAAATTTCCGAAATCACAAGCACCACAGGCAAATCAGATTTGCCTGCAGGCGCGCTGCGGTAGGCGGGCATCTTGAAGCCATTGACATCAATGGTGACTTCGCCAGCGACCAAACCTGCAATGGGTGTTTTGATAGCCGTTTGAGCGATGATGGGCATGGCCGCTGTTGCGTAGCCAACGCCAATAGCTGCTTTGAGTGCAAAGCGACGTGTAGTGCCATTGGCATCTGCATGGCCGCCCAGCAGCGCTTGAGTGTCATCAATGAGGTCTTTGTTCATGATATGCCTAAGTCAATTTTGTGGGCGAATTGTAGGGTCGCTTGCGCCTGTTTGTCTATTTATCTACTGAGTTAGATGGCTGTAGCCGTAGGCACTCATCACAGACTTTGCTTTGTCGGTTTTCAAGTAACGCATGAGTTCAATTGCTGCAGAGTTTTTTTGCCCAGCTACAAGCAAAATAGCATCTTGCTGAATCGGTGAATAAAGTTGAGGAGGCACGATCCAAGCAGATCCTTTTAGCAACTTGCCTTCTGAGAAAACTTGCGACATGGCGACAAAGCCAATTTGGGCATTTTCGGTTTCCACAAATTGATAAGCTTGGCTGATGTTTTCACCTTGCACAAACTTTGACTTGAGCTGTTCAGTTAAGCTCAAACTTTGAAGCGTCTCCATGGCCGCAACGCCATAAGGCGCTAGTTTGGGATTGGCCAAGGCTAGTTTTTGAAAATGACCTGCTTTTAAGATTTCCCCTTCTGGATCGACCCGACCAGCTTGTCGACTCCAAAGAACCAGTCTGCCTTGAGCATAAGTAAATCGAGTACCTGCAAGGCCCAGACCTTCTTTTTCTAATCGAGCGGGCGTTTCCTGATCCGCCGCAAGCAATAGATGGAAAGGCCCACCATTTTTGATCTGCGCATAAAAGGCTCCCGTTGAGCCCAATGAAAGACGTACTTTGTGGCCAGACTCAGCTTCAAATTGCGTCACAATTTTTCGCATGGGCAAGCTGAAGTTGGAAGCTACAGCCACAGTGACCTCAGCTGCTTGAATGGAAATTAGCAGTGCAATTTGAAGAGTGATAAATACAAGATTTCGGCGCATGGATTGGCCCTTACTTCTGAAGATCAGCATGCCTGTCTTGCCGCTCACGCAAATTATGTTGTCCTGAACTCAGCCTATCGCCACCCAATGGCAAGTTTTCATGCGCAAGGCACATAGGACGCCCTCTTGCGCCACTGGCCAAATAATCTTTTAACAAAGACTTGCGAACCAACGACTCATCAAGCAAGCGCGAAACAGTTAAATAAGCAAACACCGCATCGACCAATGCCTCAGGGGTCAGGCCGTAGGTCTTTTGAGTTTGCCGCCACAGATCATCAGTAAACGACATGAACGCCCAAAACGGCGAATGATGCGGTGCATGGACTTGCAAAATCAAGGGCAGCGTTTGTTTAAATCGTCCTGAATTGGCGATCAAATCCCAATACTTTGCCAGTCTGGTAAAGCGCTCGAAGCTTTCTTTGTCAATGGCATTGTTTTGTCGAATGACATATGGCGGCTGCTTGTCGTACACCATGCCATGCGTTTCAGTGTGACGCGCCAAGGGGGTGCCTCGCAAGCGCTTCAAGATACCCAATTGAATTTCCTGAGGCCCTATTTCAAGGAGGCGGTCAAAGCCTTCTGCAAAACTTTGAAGGGTTTCACCTGGCAAGCCAAAAATTAAATCAGTGTGCAAATGTGCATTGGATTCAGTCAGAAGCCAACGTAAATTGGCCTCTGTTTTGGCATTGTCTTGTCGCCTAGAGATTCGCTGCTGCACCTCTTCATTGAAGCTTTGGATGCCCACCTCAAACTGCAAAACGCCAGGCGGAAATTGTGAAATCAATTCTTTCAAACGATCTGGCAAGTGATCTGGTATGACCTCGAAATGAACCAGCAAGCCTTGGGCCGAATCGTTTTGAAGCCGGTCAAGGAAGAACTGCAAAATTTGCGCCGATGCTTCAATTTTTAAGTTGAATGTGCGATCAACAAACTTGAAGTTGCGAGCGCCTCGACTGTACAAGATGTCCAATTCTTGAAGAAAAGGATTTAAATCAAAAGCCCATGCTGTTTTGTCTAAGGAGCTTAAACAAAATTCGCATTTAAAGGGGCATCCTCTAGAGGCTTCCACATACAGCACTCTGTTGGCCAAATCAGCGTCTGAAAATTCACGGTAAGGCAACTCAATATCGCTCAAGGGGGGTTGTTCGCCCTGAATCATTTTCATCAAGGGCTTAGGGCCGTGCAGCAATGCTAGACACAGTTTGGGAAAGCTCACGTCACCCCAACCTGAAATGACAAAGTCTGATAATTGAACAACTTCTTGAGAGTCGGTTTCGTAACTGACTTCAGGTCCACCCAAAACAATGGTGATACGAGGCCGCTGATCTTTAAGAGCCTTCACGACTGCAGTGGTTTGAATCACATTCCAGATGTACACCCCAAAGCCAATAATTTGGGGCCGATCTGACAATTCAGGTCCGAGTTGGCTCAGCAGCTCATCCGCCATGTCTTGGGTCTGTCTGGCCAAGGTAAATTCGGTCAAGACAGTTTGTTGCGCTAAATCGTGATTGCCATGTCGCGCCATGTTGGCCAACAGGTAACGAAGTCCTAATGAGGCGTGAATGTACTTTGCATTGAGCGTACAAAGAACAATGACAGGCGATTGCTTCTCAAGTTGGGACATGCCCACATTATCCAACGAGTAAGAGTGTCAAAGCGAGCTCAAGCCTCTACTGAAAACAACCTCTTTTTTGACAAACTTCTCATGGTTATCTTCCACTGAATTCAATTCATACAAATAGTTCACCATCATGGCACTGGACTGTGCAAAACCTTTTTTTGACAGATCAGCCGCCCAATTGATATCGTGCAGCTTGGCCCCATTGGCCAAATGAAACTTGGCCACAGAATCACCGGAAGACTTGTGCACAAATTGAGTCAGGTAAATAAAGCACAGATACATGAGGGCTGTTTTTTCTTCGGCTCTGGCCAGGGCAGGCGTCCAACCTTTGGCAAGGCGTTTTGACCACTCGCCCTCTTTCGTCAGTACTTTCAATGACTGTGCAATTTTGCCTTTTTTATCTTCTAAGTTTTCCAATGCGGGCGAGCCAGGCAAAGCATCTAACCATTTGTTAAATCCGGGTACTGGCGACAAGGTGGAAAAGGTTTTAACACTTGGAATTTCTTGCAATATTTTTTCGGCTACTCGCTTGATCAAAAAATTACCGAGTGAAATGCCACGCAGTCCAGGCTGGCAGTTACTGATGGAGTAAAAAATAGCGGTCTTGAATTTTTTGGAATCGAGTGATTCAGACTTCTTATCCAGTAAGGGGCCAACTTCTTTTGAGATGGTGGTCACCAAAGCAACCTCGACAAAAATCAAAGGCTCTCCAGGCAACTGAGGATGAAAGAAAGCATAGCAGCGGCGGTCGGGTTGCAGTCGGCGCCTCAAATCGTCCCATCCATCAATGGCATGAACCGATTCATGCTGAATGATTTTTTCCAGCAAAAGCGCTGGTGACGACCATGTGATTTCGTGCAACTCCAAAAATCCTGGATTGAACCAGGAGTTCAGTAAGTGCTGCATGTCTGCATCCACTGCCTTTAATCCAGACTTATTTTTAGTGTGCGTTAACAGCTGCTCCCTCATGCGGACAATGGTTTGCGTGCCATTGGGTGCCCGATTGATTCGGCGCAACAACTCTTGTCTGGCAGGCTCGACTATTTTGAAAAGTGCTACTAGACTTTCATCATCGTATTTATCGGCATACAGCTGAGCAGCTTGCAAAACATCGATGGGATCGGGACTGAATTTGTGGGCTAAAAATTCAAAGAATTTCAGCTGGTCTGGCTTGTCTAACAGTTGAAACTGCTCTACAAACTTCGCGGCAATGCTTTGTGCATTGGCTTCGCCTTTTTCCGAAAGTAAGCTCAGCGCAATCTTTTGGGCGGATTCAAGTGATTTGGCTTTGGTGAACCGTTCAAACATGCTAGACCTAGTGTGTGTGCTTTTAGAAATGATACGGGTAAGATGTGAGAGGGACAATTAACATGATGCCTGAAATTGTTGGGGCACCACAAAGCTAGGGAAAACGCTCATTATTCGATCAAGGTCATTCAAAAATGCACAACGACATCCCTCAATTAAGGCAAATATTGAAATCTGCAAAAACCATTGCGGTTGTAGGACTCTCAGCTCAGTGGAATCGGCCTAGCTATTTTGCAGCCAAGTACATGCAAGAGCATGGTTACAAAATTATCCCTGTGAATCCACGTTATGCAGGGCAAGGCCAGTTCCCAGCAGAAGATATTTTGGGACAAAAGTGCTACGCCAGCCTGCTAGATATTCCAGAGTCCGTCGACATGGTGGATGTCTTTCGCAAAACCGAAGACGTCTTGCCGATTGCTCAAGAAGCATTTCAAATTGGCGCGGCCTGTTTCTGGCAACAACTTGGGGTGGAAAACAGTGAAGCGAGTGAATTGTTTCTCAAGCAAGGCAGGCTTTCCGTCATCAATCGCTGCGTCAAAATTGAACATGCTCGAATTTTTGGCGGGCTCAACTGGGTCGGGGTCAACACCGGCATCATCTCTGCAAAACGTCCCATAGATTGAGCCTCAGCATGAGCGACCACAACTTTCGCCCCGAAACATTGGCCATTCACGCTGGCCAAATTCCCGATGCCGCCACGGGCGCACGCGCCCTGCCCATCTATCAAACCAGCAGCTTTGTGTTTGACAGCGCCGACCATGCAGCCTCTTTGTTCAACCTCCAAACCTTTGGCAATGTTTACTCAAGGCTTAGCAACCCTACCGTTGCCGTGCTGGAAGAACGTGTTGCTGCGCTAGAAGGCGGCAGAGCTGGCGTTGCCTCTGCATCGGGCATGGCTGCTGAATCGATGGCGCTCATGACCATTTTGCAATCGGGCGATCATGTGGTGGCAGCCAGCGCTTTGTATGGGGGCTCCGTCACTCTACTGGCTGTTAGCTTGGCGAAGTTTGGCATTCAAACCACCTTTGTAGACGCCAGCAAGGCCGATGCCTTTGCAGCTGCTATTCAGCCCAATACCCGCGCCATTTTTGCAGAAAGCTTGGGCAATCCCAGCATGCTTGTTTTGGACATTGCAGCCATTGCCGATGTGGCCCATGCGCATGGCCTGCCCCTCATCATCGACAACACGGTGCCCAGTCCATTTCTGTGCAATCCGATTGCATTTGGCGCAGATGTGGTGGTGCATTCAGCCACCAAGTATTTACCGGGCCACGGCACGACCTTAGGCGGTGTGATTGTAGAAAGCGGTAAGTTCCCTTGGGACAACGGCAAATTTCCGGGCATGACCGAGCCTTCGCCGGGCTACCACGGTGTTAAGTTTTATGAAACCTTTGGCGACTTTGGCTTCACCATGCGCTGTCGCATGGAGTGCCTGCGAGTTTATGGCGCGTCCCTCAGCCCCATGAGCGCTTGGCAAATTTTGCAGGGCGTTGAAACCCTGCCTTTGCGCATGGAAAGGCACTGCAGCAATGCATTTGCCGTGGCCCAATTTTTACAAAATGATCCGCGTGTGGCTTGGGTCAATTACCCAGGCTTGCCAGACCACCCGCAACATGCATTGGTCCAAAAACAAATGCGAGGCGCATCGGGCTTACTGGCTTTTGGTGTGAAAGGTGGCTTAGAGCAAGGGGTGAAGTTCATTGAAGCAGCCCGCTTCATGAGCCACTTGGTCAATATTGGCGATACCCGCACCCTCATTAGCCACCCCGCTAGCACCACGCATCGACAACTCAATGAGGAACAACAATTGGCTGCTGGTGTTGGCCCCGACATGATTCGAATTTCGGTGGGCCTAGAACATATCGATGATATTTTGTGGGACATTGATCAAGCCTTGAATGCAGCCAGCCACACAACCGTTCATGGAATTTCAAAATGACCAACATCTTTGATCAAAACCTAGATCCCAATTCAGCCAATTTCACAGCGCTTTCACCAGTGAGTTTTGTCGAAAGAAGTTCCGAGATCTTTGGCGATTTAAGTTCAGTTGTACACGGCCACCGAAAATACACTTGGGCCCAAACGCGAGATAGATCTGCTCGGCTTGCCGCTGCACTTCGATCACTGGGCGTCGCACGCGGCACCACGGTCAGCGCCATGCTGCCCAACATCCCAGAGATGTTAGAAGTTCACTATGCGGTGCCCGCCCTCAATGCAGTGCTCAACCCACTCAACACCCGCCTTGATGCTGCCCTCATTGCCTGGCAACTCAACCACTGCGAGTGCGCCGTGCTCATTACAGATCGAGAGTTTGCCCCTGTCATGGCCAAAGCCTTGGACATTTTAAAAACACAATTTGGCAGGTCGATCGTGGTGGTCGATGTTTGCGACTCTGAATACACAGGTCCTGGTGAACAGCTAGGGCAATTTGAATATGAGGCATGGCTTGCATCGCACGAACCCCTGCCTCAATTAGAAGGTCCGCAAAACGAATGGGATGCCATTGCCGTCAGCTACACCAGCGGCACCACTGGCGACCCCAAGGGGGTTGTCACGCACCACCGCGGTGCCTACCTGAACGCGGTGAGCAATGTGGCCACTTGGACCATGCCGCACTTCCCCACTTACTTGTGGACCTTGCCGATGTTTCATTGCAACGGCTGGTGCTTTCCTTGGACGGTGGCTATGCAGGCTGGCACACACGTGTGCTTGCGCCGCGTCGAAGCCCAGCCCATCTTAGAAGCCATCCGCGAGCACCGGGTCAATCACTATTGCGCAGCCCCCATCGTTCACAGCCTGATCTACAACGCCCCCGAAAGCATGCGGGCTGGCATTGACCAGCAAGTGAGGGGAATGGTGGCAGGTGCAGCGCCACCTGCAGCCATGATTGAAGGCATGGCCAAAATTGGTTTCGACATCACGCATGTATATGGGCTCACGGAAGTTTATGGACCCGCCAGCGTCGCTGTCAAACGCGACTCTTGGGCTCACGAAAGCTTGTCTGAGCAAACCCGTTTGAATGGCAGGCAAGGTGTGCGGTATGTGCTTCAAGAAGGCATGACTGTCATGGACCCTGAAACCATGGCAGAGTGCCCTGCCGATGGTGTGACCATGGGCGAGATCATGTTCAAGGGCAACATTGTCATGAAGGGCTATTTGAAAAACCCAAAGGCCACTCAAGAAGCATTTGCAGGTGGCTGGTTTCACACCGGTGACTTGGCCGTGATGGAACCCGATCGCTATGTCAAAATCAAAGATCGCAGCAAGGACGTCATTATTTCGGGCGGTGAAAACATCAGCTCTCTTGAAGTAGAAGATGCAATCTACCGTCATCCGTCTGTTTTGGCATGCGCAGTTGTTGCCAAACCAGATCCCAAATGGGGCGAGACGCCCTTGGCATTTGTGGAGGTCAAATCTGATGCCACCGTGTCTCAAGCAGACTTGATAGCGCATTGCAAGACTTTGTTAGCCAGTTACAAAGTTCCCAAAGAGATACGCTTTGAGGAAATTCCAAAAACCTCTACTGGCAAAATACAAAAATTCCAACTGCGCGAACGCGCCAAAAATGCCAATTGAATTTAAAAGGTAATTACCATGACAAACCCAGACGCTCCCTTGGTTCTTCGGCACGATGATGATCGCGGCGTGTGCACCCTCACCTTGAATCGGCCAGCCGCTTTCAACGCATTGAGCGAAGAGATGCTGACTGCCTTACAAAGCGAGCTCGACAATTTGTCCAAAAGCCAGAAGCTGCGGGTACTTGTCATTGCAGCGTCCGGCAAAGCTTTTTGTGCAGGTCATGACCTTCGACAAATGCGCGCTGAGCCCTCTATGGATTACTACCAAAAGCTCTTTTCCCAATGCGGTGAAATGATGATGAGCATTCAAAAATTGCAAGTCCCCGTCATTGCCAAAGTGCAAGGCATTGCCACGGCCGTAGGCTGCCAACTGGTTGCGCAATGCGATTTAGCTGTGGCTTCTTCTGAAGCCAAATTTGCCGTCAGCGGTGTCAATTTGGGTTTGTTTTGCGCAACGCCCAGTGTGGCTTTGTCTCGCAACGTGTCGCGCAAAGCCGCTTTTGAAATGTTGGTCACTGGCGATTTCTTAAACGCCGAAGATGCCTTGAAGCAAGGCTTGATCAATCAAATTGCCTCACCCGAGGAGCTCGACGCTTGCCTAGAGAGCTTGCTTGCCAAAATTCTTTCAAAGCCCCAAGTTGCGTTGGCCATGGGCAAAGAGTTGTTTTACATGCAACTCGAAACTGGCATTGAAAAAGCCTATGAATATGCGTCGCAGACTATGGCTTGCAACATGATGGACAACTCGGCACTTGAGGGGGTGCAGGCTTTCATAGAAAAAAGAAAGCCCAATTGGTCTGCCACTTAGCAGCATTGGGGTTTAGCAGATCTGCCATTCAGGCATTGGCTGCCAAATCTAAAAAGACCCGCCCGTTCTCAATTTTGACGGGCCATGCTTTGGCAGGTTCTGTGGCTGGGCCGCATGCAATGGAGCCATCTCGCACATCAAACAGGGCTTGGTGAAAAGGGCACTCCACAAAGTTGCCCTCGACAAAACCTTCGCAAAGCTTGGCATTGCCATGACTGCATTCATTGTTGATAGCAAAAACGCCATCATCCACTTTGAAAATAGCAATATCGAAATTCAGCGGTGTGACAGCAATGCCTGCACCTTCAAATAAATCAGCCTCAGCGGCTACGTCAATCCAGTTGCTCATGTTTAGATGGGATAAATGATGGAGTTGGGAATCATCTCACTGTCATAGATGCAAAGGCGCTCTTCAAATTTAAAGCCCTCTGGCGTTTGGACAATGATGTCGAGGTAGCGGCCCACATTGAAAACGGTCGACTCTTTGTCAAGTTTGGTGCGAAAAACTGCGTAATTGGCTTCACTGAAAATACGGCCTTGTTCTACTTTGCGCACTACGGGCGCGCCCACCACATGTCGCTGGTAATAGGGGTCGTGGAACAAAGTTTCGGAAATGCCATAGACCCGGTCTTTCAGCATGCCTTTGCTGGTGAGCGACAAAGTGGCCAGAGGAAAACCCCGCTCGTGATTCTCGCGCGGCTGAAGTTTGTAGACACACTTTTCAGTGAAAAATTCTGGCCACAAATCCCATTTTCCACTGTCAACTGCGCTGGTGTAATCAACATAGAGTTGTTGAATGCCAAACCAAGTTTGCATGTCCACCATGATCAGTTCTCCATCACTTTGCGCCAGTACTTGTACATGCCGCGAATGAGTGTTTCTGTCACCATGTGCTCTGTTTCTTCAACATCGCGCCCACCTAACTCGGCCAAGGTGCGATGCTGAGGTTTGCTTTCAAAGGCTTGTTGAGAAAACTCAATCACTTCACCATCGTCTGCAGACACAAAGCCGGCCGGCCCAAACAAGTTGGCTTGGCGCAAACGGCGCTCTGTCATCTCTTCTGTATCGTCTTCAAAGCCAAAGTGCGTCCAGACAAAATCGAATGCGCCATGGCCATCGGGCTGAATGTGGCGCGTAGAAACACTGTTCACTTGCTGCTGAAAAATAACACTGGGAAACAAAGTCATCATGACCGCGGTTGGCCCGCCCCACCATGCCTCTGGCACGATGTCTAAGAAGCTAGGGTCGTGCAATTGCATGCTGGCTTTGAAGCTGCTCACTTGCGTCACATCGGATGATTGGCCTGTGGCTTGCCCCGCAGAACCGCGTGTAGAAATCATGGCCGCATGCCGATAGTGCTCATCCATGCGCAGCTCACTTTTGTTGTCTGCTCGCCAAAGCCCAAAGGTGACGAACCAAGTGTGCAACAAACCTGGGTGGTAAGGGTCTTTGATGTTCTCTTGCATGAGCTTCCAGTTGCCTGGAATGCGTTGCTTGTTATAGCCCAAAATTTTCAGTTGGCGACCATTGAACAAACGATCAAAGTACTTAAGGATGGTGGGCCCCATGAAGTCTTCCAAGGACTCCACATCATGGTCAAAAGAAGCAAACACCACGCCACCTCGCGAGGCCACCTTCAAAGCATTCAAACCATGGTCTTTGGGATCAAAATCAGCTGGCATGCCGCCATTGACTTTGCCGTCTTGGCGAACGCCGCGCCTGAATGGCACGCCCTGCAATTTGCCATCCAGCGCATAGCTCCACTGATGGTAAGGACAGACCAATTCTTTTTTGTTGCCATGGCGCTCACGGCAAAATGCCATGCCACGGTGTGCACACACATTTTCGACCACATGGACTTGGCCATCTTGACTGCGCGTCATGATCACAGAACGCTCGCCAATCGATGTTCGCTTGAAATCACCCGTGTTGGGAATTTCTGCTTCTAGGCCTACATAACTCCAGTGAGCTTTGTAAAAAAAGCGCTCTAGTTCTTTGGCATGTGTGTCAGCTTGGGTGTAAACAGCAAAAGGAATGCGGCTGGTACCACTGGTCTCCCAGTGTATGGCTTGCTCTTTCATGGATTAATGGCTCCGCTTCGATTCATGCGCTCATCATGCCACGCCAAGAAAGCTTAGTTGATAAGGTCATGACAAGCGTCAAGGTCTTGTTTGGTAAATGATTTGAAGATTACCGCCGTCTTTTTCGCAATGCGAAATTTCATCCCATTTTTTAAGGAATCAAGCCTTTCAGCGGGCTGTCAGCCCCTACTTTTAAGATCTAATACTCCCTGCATCAATTTCTCTTGCAGATATAAAAACGAGGACGTATATGGCTACCCAAAAATCCAAAATCATTTACACCCTGACCGACGAGGCTCCCTACTTGGCAACAGCAGCCTTTTTGCCAGTTATTCAGACCTTCACTCAGCCTGCTGACATCGAAATTGAAACCAGCGATATTTCTGTTGCAGGCCGGGTTTTAGGCGAGTTTCCAGACTACCTGACACCCGAACAAAAGGTGGCAGACAACTTGGCAGATTTGGGCAAGCGAACGCTCCTCCCAGAAACAAACATCATCAAATTGCCCAACATCAGCGCTTCTGTGCACCAGTTGGCCGGCGTGATCAAAGAACTTCAATCCCAAGGATTTAATGTTCCTGATTGCCCTGAAGATCCCAAAACAGATGCTGATAAAGCCATTAGCGCTCGCTACTCCAAATGTTTAGGAAGTGCCGTCAATCCTGTTTTGCGTGAAGGCAACTCAGACCGCCGCGCCCCGCTGGCTGTGAAGAACTTCGCTAGAAAAAATCCACACAGCATGGGCGAGTGGAGCATGGCTTCACGCTCGCACGTGGCACATATGAAACACGGCGACTTCTACCATGGTGAAAAATCCATGACGATGGACAAAGCACGCGATGTCCGCATGGAACTTATCACCAAGTCCGGCAAAACTGTGGTCTTGAAAGCCAAGGTCTCTTTGCAGGCGGCCGAAATCGTCGACAGCATGTACATGAGCAAAAAAGCGCTGTGCGAGTTTTACGAAGAGCAAATGGAAGACGCCCGCAAATCTGGCGTGATGTTCTCTTTGCACGTCAAAGCCACCATGATGAAAGTGTCACACCCCATCGTGTTTGGACACGCTGTCAGAATCTTCTACAAAGAAGCCTTTGCAAAGCACGGCAAGTTGTTTGAGGAGTTGGGTATCAATGTCAACAACGGCATGGTCGATCTTTATGAAAAGATTGAATCCTTGCCCCATTCTTTGCATGACGAAATCGTTCGCGACCTGCACGCTTGCCACGAGCACCGCCCCGATTTGGCCATGGTTGATTCCGCCAAAGGCATTACCAACTTGCATGCGCCCAACGACGTGATCGTAGACGCCTCTATGCCCGCCATGATTCGCATTGGCGGCAAAATGTGGGGTGCTGACGGCAAACCCAAGGACACCAAAGCAGTTATTCCTGAGTCCACATTTGCCCGCATCTACCAAGAAGTCATTAATTTCTGCAAAACCAATGGCAACTTCGATCCTCGCACCATGGGCACAGTGCCCAACGTTGGCCTGATGGCGCAGCAAGCTGAGGAATACGGTTCACACGACAAGACATTTGAAATTGCAGAAGACGGCATTGCCAACATTGTGGACATCGCCACAGGTGAAGTCTTGTTGTCACAAAACGTTGAAACGGGCGACATCTGGCGCATGTGCCAAGTGAAAGATGCACCCATTCGCGATTGGGTCAAGTTGGCCGTCACACGTGCTCGCAACTCAGGCACGCCTGCTTTGTTCTGGCTTGATCCTTATCGCCCTCATGAAGCGGAAATGATCAAGAAAGTCGAAACTTACTTGAAAGACCACGACACCAAGGGCCTGGACATTCAAATCATGTCACAAGTTCGCGCCATGCGCTACACCCTAGAGCGCGTGATCCGCGGCTTGGACACCATCTCGGTCACTGGCAATATCTTGCGCGACTACCTCACCGACTTGTTCCCCATCATGGAGTTAGGCACCAGCGCCAAAATGCTGTCCATCGTACCGCTCATGGCTGGCGGCGGCATGTACGAAACAGGTGCAGGTGGTTCAGCACCTAAGCACGTGAAGCAGTTGGTCGAAGAGAACCACCTGCGCTGGGACTCACTGGGTGAGTTCTTGGCCCTGGCAGCTTCTTTGGAAGATTTGGGAATTAAAACTGGCAATCAGAAAGCCAAGGTCTTGGCCAAAGCACTCGATGCTGCCACTGGGTCCTTGTTGGCCAACAACAAAAATCCATCCACTAAAACGGGTGAATTGGACAACCGCGGCAGCCAGTTCTACTTGGCCATGTACTGGGCACAAGAACTTGCAGCTCAAACGGAAGACAAAGATTTACAAGCCAAGTTTTCAACTTTGGCCAAATCTTTGACTGAAAATGAAAAGAAAATTGTGG
>Ga0214921_10000098_pt1 | contig 160729 bp, 155 predicted proteins | sample LL1505_MetaG_FD_177992 | JGI IMG/M metagenome (GOLD analysis project Ga0214921, IMG submission 177992) | Freshwater microbial communities from Lake Lanier, Atlanta, Georgia, United States - LL-1505 | ecosystem: Environmental > Aquatic > Freshwater > Lake | place: USA: Georgia | collected... | reverse complement strand
TCTACCGGTAGAACAGGACCAACCGGTCCACAAGGTTTCACAGGTTTTACTGGACCAACCGGTCCACAAGGTTTCACAGGTTTTACTGGACCAACCGGTCCACAAGGTTTCACAGGTTTTACAGGACCAACCGGTCCACAAGGTTTCACAGGTTTTACTGGACCAACCGGTCCACAAGGTTTCACAGGTTTTACAGGACCACAAGGTTTCACAGGTTTTACAGGACCAACCGGTCCACAAGGTTTCACAGGACTAACAGGTGTGCAAGGTTCTACCGGTAGAACAGGACCAACCGGTCCACAAGGTTTCACAGGTTTTACAGGACCACAAGGTTTCACAGGTTTTACAGGACCAACCGGTCCACAAGGTTTCACAGGACTAACAGGTGTGCAAGGTTCTACCGGTAGAACAGGACCATTTGGTCCGACTGGATATACAGGCCCTCAAGGAACATTTGGTTTAACTGGAATCAATCCTTCTAATTATATTTATTGGAATGGAACGGGTTGGGCTGTTGGAAATACAGAAGTTCGTATTGGAGCAAATGCAGGTTTGAATCAAGGTTCTAATGCAATTGCAATTGGTAATAAAGCAGGTCAAACTAATCAATCACCTAGTGGAGTTGCAATTGGTTATTATGCTGGTAAAACTAATCAACTAGATAATTCAGTTGCAGTTGGTAATTTGTGCGGTCAAAGTAGTCAAAGTCAAAGGGCAATTGCAATAGGTAATGCTGCAGGTTACTCTAGTCAAGGAATTGATGGAATTGCAATTGGTGATAATGCAGGGTATAATAATCAAGGTCAATATACAGTTGCAATTGGTACTAATGCAGGTAATTTAAATCAACTTACATATGCAGTTGCAATTGGTTTTGGTGCAGGACTAAATTCTCAAGGAATAAATACAATTGCTATAGGTTATACTTGTGGTGGTGCTGGTCAAGGAACAAATTCAATTGGTCTAGGTAATCAAGCAGCTAGTAGTAGTCAAGGAACTAATGCAATTGCAATTGGTTATATTACAGGTAATTTAAACCAAGGAAATTATGCAGTTGCTATGGGTTATAATGCAGGTCAACAGTATCAAGGAATTAGTGCAGTTGCAATTGGTAATCAAGCGGGTTATAATAGTCAACAATCCAATGCAGTCGCAATTGGTAATCAAGCCGGGTATACAGGTCAAGGAACTAATGCAATTGCAATTGGTTATTACGCTGGTAAAAGTTATCAACAACCATACAGTATTGTTTTAAATGCATCTTCTAGTCAAACTGTGAATGCCGGAACTACAGGTTTCTTCGTCAATCCAATTCGTGCCACGGGAGGTTCTTCAGGTTCTAATTATGTATTAACTTATAATCCAGGAACAAGTGAAATAAATTATACAAGTAACGCAGTTCTATACAACTTATTTTTAACTGGTGCAACTGGACAAACCGGCGGCATAGCAAACTCAGCAAATTCAAGTAACAATGTGTTTTGTAACAATGTTTACGCATTAAAAGCTGTTTACGCAAACAATATCGCACTGACATCAGATTATCGTATCAAAGAAAATATAAAAGAATTAGATAATAAATTCCAAGTAGACTATTTGAACCCTGTTACCTTTATGAATAAACAAACCAAGAAACAAGATATTGGCTTAATTGCTCACGAATTACAAGAACACTATCCAGAATTAGTCAATGGAGAGAAAGACGGAGCAGAAATTCAAACAGTCAATTATATTGGATTGATACCAATCTTGATTAATGAAATCAAAAACCTGAAAACTCACGTTCAAAAATTAGAAGATAGAATTAACGTATTAGAAAATAAATAAAAACCTTGTAAAAAACTCGTAAAAACTCGTAAAAATCTAACAAACCAATTTATAAAAATATTTTAGCAATAAAAAAACTTTATTAATAATAATAAATTAATTAACTATTTATTATTATATATATGTATATATGTCAAACCCAACTGATTCATGCGTTTGTTATCCGATGTATTCAGCCACAGCAACTGCAACCGGAATTGCATATGTTAGAGTAGTAACACCAAATTCAGTAGTAACTTCACAGGCATCTGCGTCAGCTACATCTAACATTTCTTATCAAGATGCGTTAATAAAAGCACAAGCAACCGCTCAAAATATTGCTAACAGTGTTGCTCAAAATGACGCAGATATTATAACGCAATCAATATTACTTTCAGGAGGAACTCACGGAGGCACCGGAGGTTACACAGGTCCAACCGGACCTCAAGGCGGAGGTGGAGGCGGAGGAGGATCTGGAACTGGTCCACAAGGACCACAGGGCAATCAAGGCTCTCCAGGCCCTCAAGGTTCTCAAGGTTCTCCAGGCTCTCAAGGCTCTCCGGGTGCACAAGGTTCTCAAGGCTATCCAGGCGTGCAAGGTGTTCAAGGTGATCAAGGTGTTCAAGGCGCTCAAGGTGTTACAGGCACTAAAGGTGTAACAGGATCACAAGGATTTACTGGAACTATAGGATTAACTGGACCTCGCGGATTAACCGGCGTTCAAGGTGTAGCAGGAATAGCTACAAATACAGGGGCAACAGGTCCTCAAGGGTTCACCGGCGCAACAGGTCCTCAAGGTTTAGGCGGTATTGCTGCTAATACAGGTGCAACAGGTCCTCAGGGTGTTACTGGATCAACGGGACCTCAGGGAGTAGCAGGAAGTGCTACTAACACTGGTGCTACAGGTCCTATTGGGTCAAATGGTCCTCAAGGGGTTACAGGAACAACCGGACCTCAAGGTCTAATAGGCAGTGCTACAAACACAGGTGCTACAGGTCCGCCAGGTCCTCAAGGCCCACCAGGAAGTGGTGGAGGTAGTAACAGTGGGTCAACAACAGTAACATTGACGGTAACCTATATACAACCAACTTCTGGAGTAAATGTTACATCATCATCCACTATTATAAATAGTATACAAGTTCAACCAACTATTCCATCCTTAATTGTAAGTTTTACAGGAACAAATATTAGAATAACAAATACACAAATTACCGATTCATCTAGTTTTAAAAAGAAATCAGCACTTTTTCCTACGATAGGAAGTATTAATTTATTAAATAATGTAAACGGAACGAATCTAACAAATTCATCAACATTAATGTATAATTTATCAACAATATTATCAGGTAGCGCGGCTTATAATTTTATAGGTGGAAATCCGTCAAATACTTATACTTCAACAGGATCAGCTTTTAATATTTCAGGAAGTTATTCAGTAACAAATTATGATCTTTCAATTTATCAAGGTGTTACAACCCAAGCTAATCAAACATTTATCGGCGCCATATTCTTTTTGACATTTGATAATGCTGCTTTTGATGCAACACCATAAAATTATAGTCATTTGTTTTTATTTATATTTCAACAGACCCTCAATATAATTTTTATCATAAGCGGCTATTTTGGTTGTTCTATCCCAGGTGCTATAATTAATTAAAACCTGGTCATCTTCAACGACAATACTCAAACAGTATTCAATGGGTTCACCTTCAAATTTGAAAGGAGCTGAATATCTTAATAATTGCATATTTTCATCAAAAACAACAATCATATGATAATAATGTCTTGGACTCTCATACGATACAAGATGAAGAACAAACCACAATTCATTTTCTTCATATGTAATAGCAATATTTCCATTATTATTTGTCATTTGTTTACCATATTTGAATCCACATGTTGACCCGCGTGCATGTGAAAATATTTTAGGCATATCTATGTTTTTTACAACATTAATGGTTTTATTTTCCTCATTCAATTTACATATTTGCAATGGATGCCATTTATAAATAATATGAGTAGAATTATTGTAATCAACATATACCCAATTTTTTTCACATTGAGATTGATTGAAATTTTGAGTTATTTCAGTAGGCATTAATTTATTACTATTAGGAGCCTTAACGTTATTACTTATATTATATTCACCAGAGACAATACCCAAAAAATTACTTTGATGTAATCCAGTTCCAATAAATAAAATTTTATTATTTTCAACATTATTGAAAATTTTGACATCTTCTGTTCCGATATATTGTCTACTATCAAAATCAATATCAAAGCATTTTACATTGATAATCTTAAAATCTTCATCTAATTCAACAAATTTATTTGCAGTAATAATATTCTTCTCGCAATTAATGTAAGAACCGTTTTCTGTAATATAATAATTTACATAACGAATATTCATCAAATATTTCCCTTCACTTAAATCATCAACGCCGTTGTATTTGTTTTTTTTATGAATTAAACAACTAGAAGAAGAAATGAATTCTACATTTTCGCCATTTATCTCAGTTTTGATTTTATTATCAAACGAATAAATATGTTTTGATGCTAATACATGTTTATAAAATTTCATATTTTGAAATAAATTATTATTAATATTACCATCACTACAATGATTCAAAATTTGAACAATTTCGTCGCTTAAATTTTGAATACCAAGATAAAAAGCAGCAATTGAATATTCATAATATATTTTATGAGTATAAACATCATTGTGTAAAAATAAATAGTCATCGCGAAAAATATTCTTATCAAGAACATCCTTTGCAGCCTTATAAAAATAACCAACTAATCTATTGTTTGATGTATTTCTATAATGATGCATCAATTCGTAAACAGTTTCAAGTCTCTCTGGAACAGCTTCAATACTTAATAACCAACAACAAATAGCATCATTCATTCTTCCTAGATTTTTATAACAATGACCCATTTTAAAATAACTATACCATACCTCTTGAGACCAACCTTTACAATCAATTCTCTTCTGATATGTTTCTATTGCTTTTTCAAATTGGCCGTTATCGTGATAACTATTTGCCAAATAGAAATAATATCTTTCATTATTTGGTTCATCTATTAATCCTTGTGTTAATAATCTAATATCCCTATCAAATTTATCGCTTTTAGCACCACCGTCTCCAATATCAATGATAAACAATTCATTTTTTTCAAAGAGATGATGTCTGTTACCATGAGGAGTGTTTATATATTCATGTGTTACACCTGCATAACTGTATAATGCGTTGTTACGAACAATTCTAACATTTTGATAATAAAAATTTTCATTTCCTTGAAGTATATAAAAAGAATCGTAATTCCCTAATACTTCTTTTTTAAAATCTTTTACATCTAAAACCATATCAGCATCAAGCAACAACACGAAATCTGACATACCATTTGCGGACTTTAATGCAAAATTTCTGTTATGAGCAAAATTTTTAAAAGGTTCATAAACAACCTTGCCTGGTATATTTCTTTGTTTAAAGAACGTTTCAATTAATTCTACTGTATTATCAGTTGAACCAGTATCACAAATACAATAACAATCTATTATAGGTAAAACTGATTGTAGTAGTCGTATTATGATTTTACTTTCATTTTTAACAATCATATTTAAACATAATGTAGAAGCAGGCATTTTTATTTATATTGAATAATATTTTGATATTTTTAAACTATATTTCAATAAAATATTATTTTTAATTATAATAATATATTATATTTATAGTAATATACTTATGGCTTGCACAAGATTTTATTATGATCCATGTAGAACAAAAAAACAATTACAACAGGCAACTGGTCCAGGACGATATATGTTGGATGTTCCTGGAAACGGATCGCAACCATGCTATATAGAAGATCCTCAAATTATTATTCAAAAATGGGGTGCAAATCTAAGAACAAATACCATTAACTTGGAAAGCGAGTTGATGGGTGTAAATAAACCTTTGAGTAGAGATTGTTTAGGAAAAGATAATTATCAAAGTTACAATGTTCCTAATCAACCAATACAATATCCCAAGTGCAATAATTTATATACAGAACAATCACGTGCTACAAATCCTGCTTGGTGGTATCGTGATTTAGAACAAGTTGATTGGTATTATCCTCCATTAAATCCGCAAGAGAACACATGTTTTCCATTTGAATCAAATTTAAGCACAAGAATTTTAGAAAAGGATTATTTTACTCCCAAAAGAGATTGTGTGATAAATGAGACAAACAACTTTCAACCAAATACTCATACTTTGATTAAAGGAACTTATGTAGGTAAACCACAAGATAAAAATCAAAACCAGGATTGAAAATCAAATGGAATAGAATCCAATAAATATGAAAAATAATAATAATTTTAAAATATAATTATTATTATATATATAATAATATAATCATGGAAATAGCCATTCCTTTAATAGCATTAGGTGGAATGTATGTAGTATCAAATCAAAATAATCAGAATAATAAAAATAATAGACCCCTACCGAACAACAATAATAATAGTAATAGACAAAATCAAAAACAAGAAAGTTTTAATAATATGGGAGCTTATGCAAACTATTTACCAAATACTAATATACCCGCACAAAATTTTCCTGTAGAAAATATTAACGAAGTTTCTGATACTGTAAATAAATATGCTAATCCAAATACCGCAACAGATAAGTATTTTAACCAAAATCTATATGAACAAAATGTTAGAAAAGGTATTAGTGTAGGACGCGATCCTCAACAAATATACTCCCTAACTGGAAATTATTTAGATTCTCAACAATTCAAACACAACAATATGGTTCCTTTTAATGGAGGAAAGATTAAAGGCTACACATACGACACAAAATTCGCGGAAGTAATTTTAGACAATATGGTCGGTAATAGTTCCCAAACAATAAAAAAAATTGAACAGGCTCCTTTGTTTAAGCCCGAAGCCAATATGAATTGGGCATATGGTGCACCAAATAACAGTGATTTCTATCAGTCACGTGTAAATCCTGCAATGAAAAACAATCATGTTAAGCCATTTGATTCACTGCTGGTTGGTCCTGGTTTAGATCAAGGTTATGGTGTAAATGGTAGTAATGGGTTCAATTCTGGGATGGAAGCACGTGATAAATGGCTACCTTATACAGTGGATCAACTTCGTGTTGCAACCAACCCAAAATTAGAATATGAATTAACAAATCACGAAGGACCTGCTGAATCAACTATCAAGAATGTAGGTATTTTAGGGCGTGTTGAAAAACAACGCCCAGATACGTTTTTCATTAATACACAAGACCGTTGGTTTACTACAAACGGCGCAGAAAAAGGTGAAAGATTACGTCCGCTTGAGGAGATGGGTGTCATTAAAAGAAACGATATTGCTTCTGATTATTTAGGTCCTGCTGGTGCAGTAGATAGACAAGCAGTAAAAGCACCTTCTAATTTTGAACCAAGTAGAAGGGTCAATATACCTGGCAACGATATAAATCATTCCAGTGCAGTCGGTCGCGGACCAATCACCGATGGCGACAGAAGAATTGAAAGTATGACAAGAGGAATGACACCAAATCACAGATCAACGATTAAACAACCTGACACGCTTAGAAGCGGGTTCACCAGTGCTATAGGAGCAGTTATTGCACCTTTCATGGATGTTTTGAGACCATCTAGAAAAGAAGAAGTTATGGGAAATGTTAGAGTTTATGGAGACGTTGCACCAAGTGTTCCTAAGAGTTATGTAAATAATCCAAGCGATACAACAATAACTACAATTAAAGAAACCACCTTGTATTCTCCACAATTTAATATTAATAACCAAAAAGAAAGTTTATATGTTAATAATTACACTCCAATGGATTTGACACAGAGAGATACGACTAGCGCCAGTTACATCGGAACAGCAGGAGGTCAAGCAAGTCAATATGGTGATATGAGCTACGATGCTGCATATATGCAACACAACAACGATATAAAGTCTTCAACAATTGATAATAGACCTAACTCAGGCGGAATGCAAATATTTAACCAACAAATGAATTTGACCACTATTAAAGCAGATAGTGATAGATTAGACGGTCGTGTTAATCCAGCTTATTCCGCTCTATCTCAAATGCCTCCTTCTGTTAAAACATATGGAGCTGTTCGCGCACCGCAATACTACAATGAATGCATTGGTTGTGATAGAATACAACCAGAAATACTGGATGCTTTCCGTTCAAACCCATACACATTTTCTTTGACAAACGCTGTTTAATTTTAACAGAACCATGGTTATAAATATATAAAATAATATGTTCTTACAATAAATATATTATTTTTATTCTGTTCTCAAGTTTTATGGTTCCTTTTTTTCAGTTAACTACTCACTTCCAAAATAAGCACCTTTTCCCATTTTAAAATCACTCAATCTAGTAACAATGTCGTCATTTTTCTTCATAATTTCTTTAATTAAGTCTTTAATAGAAATCATACCAACAAATTCTTCATTTTTATCGTCAACTACCAATAAATGACGTATATCTTTAAACATCATTTTATTCATACAAGTTTCTAATGAATCATTCTTTTTTGCAATAATAATAGGTGCATAAGTGCATATTTCTTTAATTTTTGTTTCCTTCAAGTCTTTTTCATAAGATGCAACTTTTGAAATAAAATCACGTTCTGAACATACTCCAACAACCTTATTATTTTTATCGGTTACGGCAAGGCAACCAATATTGAAAGCAGTAAAACGATGCACAGCGTCTTTGACAGATGCATCTTCACTAATTTTAAAGTCAATCTTGTGATAACAAGATTTTTCAAAAACGTTCATTGCTGAAGTTTTAATCATATAATTCACACTGCATAGTCCACGTCGTAACATTTTTTATAATCATATTATTATGATCTATTTAAGTTAATTTAATAAATATTTTATTTACAGAGTCAACGAAAAATAAAATATGTTAGTTATATTATCATATAAAAAATATACAACATTAATAATATTGTATTAACAAAAAACAATTAAAATGACAACATTGAATATACATCAAACTATAAAAGAGAAATTATCTTATTTTTACACAATACATAAAATACCCAATATTATTTTTCACGGACCCTCGGGTGGCGGTAAAAGAACAATTGTAAATGATTTTATTCATACTATTTATGATAATAATAAAGAAAAAATAAAAAACTTTGTTATGTATGTAAATTGTTCGCATGGAAAAGGTATTAAATTTATTCGCGACGAACTGAAATTTTTCGCAAAAACGCACATTAACTCCAATGGCGGTGATGTTTTTAAAAGTATAATACTATTAAACGCCGATAAATTAACAATGGATGCTCAATCCGCATTACGTAGATGCATTGAATTATTTAGTCACAACACAAGATTTTTTATTATTATTGAAGATAAGTATAATTTATTAAAACCAATTTTATCTAGGTTTTGCGAAATTTATGTTCCTGAACCAGAATATAACAATGGAGTTATCAATTTGTATAAGTATAATATCAATGATACATTTAAAATGAGTGATTTTAAGACTCAACATCTTGACAAATTAAAAAAGATGATAGAAAGAACAATGGTCCTAGGGCAACAAGCAGCAGGCGTGACAAAAAATTCAAAAAAATATAATTTAAATGATTTAATCAATTTTTCTTTGAAGTTATATGAAAAAAGTTATGCAGCAACTGACATTATTGAACTTTTAGAAACAAATAAATTAATTATTGATAAAATGACAAATGAGAAAAAATATGAATTATTGATTACATTTAATAAAGTAAGAAAAGAATTTAGGAATGAAAAGTTGTTAATTCTTTTTATTCTGAACTTTTTATTTTTGAGTTCAGATTTGTCTCTAGAAAATATTAGTTTTATGTAATAAAACTCATAATGGATGATTTTAATATTTCAACGCTTCACGAAAGTAGAAATGAATGGAGTGCACGCTTAATTTCTATACTAACTCCTTTAGTTATTGATGGTTATAGATCAATTTTAGATGAAGCTGTCAAATTATGCAAAGAAAACAATGAAATGGAAAAATATTTAATGACATTTCAAAACTTTATTACAAGAGTTCCAAAATGGAATCAGACAATTATTGAAAGTGAGAGAAAACGAATTTGTGAAAAGTCTGGTTGTGCATATTTAGAAGATTTAATAACATGTGTGCATATTATTCAATTAAAAATACTAACTGTTATGCGAGTTGGTCAAAAGCAAAAGAAAATAGATATTAATATTCCAAAACTAGATGATTTTATTCATAAAGTATACATTCATGTAGCAAGAAAAATTTATAAAAATGTTTATTTATTTGAATTTAACGTGACTCCATTACAAATGCAAAAACATAATAGAGAATTAGAAACTATTGTTCAAGAATGTATTTTAAATTCATTGAGAGAGAGTGTTCCAGTTGAAGCTATTTTGAAAGCATATATGGATGAGACTATGGAAGAAGACGTTGTAGAAGAAATTAAAGAAGAATATATTCAAGAGCCAGTTGCAGTTGATAATAGTGATGGTGCCCTTACTGGCGTTACTACGGCTACTACCGGAGGCAATAGTATTTCACAAAACGAGGAAAACAATGGCTCAACTTCAAAATTATCATTTAGTGATGTTGATTTAGTAAAAGATCAATTTAATAATGAAGAGAGAATAAATGCTCCCAAAGACATTCAACGCTTAGAAGCGATTAGTGAATTCAGGAATAATCAAAGAAGACTTGAAAGTGAAGAAGATGAATCGGAAAATCAAAGACTACAAATTTCGGATGAATCTGTAAACCTAGATTCTTTAGATGTTCATGTAATCGGCGAACCAGAGTTAGAAACTTTACCTGATTTGATCATTGATGATATAGAATTATTGGATTAAAACATGGTATTTAATAGATTTTTATAAAAATAATCATAAGGTTTTTATAAAAATTGCGTAAAAATATAAATAAGAATGTGCTTTAGTATTTTAAGAAAATATGGAAAATATTTTTATCATAGCTGCAGTAATATCTATTATTTTTTTAATAGTAAAATTCATTGAAATGAGATATATTGAAAAAGACAGTAAACCACTGAAATTGCTAATTAGAGATGCTCTCCTTGTCTATTTTAGTGTTGTTTCTGGATATTTTATTCTGGAACAATTGAAACCGGTTATGCAAAACGGTGATTCTCTCTCTGGAGGTGGAGTAACACCAGTTTTCACCAATAATCCTGAGTTCTAATCCACCTTTTAGAAAAAGGTGGAGCCAAAAATTTACGCCAGTTTTAGAAAAAGGTGGAGCGTCCAACCATAATTTTGAAAAGTAGTGCAAACTTTTGGTGAAATCTTACTAGTTTTCAAAAACTCTTCGCAAGGCTATTTGGCTCCACCTTTTCTAAAGGTGGAAAAGGTGGAAATTAACGCCCAGTCCAAACCTTGATAATATTTGTTGGTATTTTTTTTTTGACAGTTAAGTCATATTTATATTTATCATAAGTATAATCAAATGCACTATTATATTGATGAATACTACCAAACAATGATTTATATTTTTTTGTGATTCCCGATTCTAAATTGAAAATCAATCCAAATATTCGTTCTAAACAACATCTATCTGGACGAGTCTTGACTTTATTCAAAAGTGTAAATAAATTATATTTGCTATTTATTCTTAATAAAAAATTATGATTTATATAACTCTGAACACCAAAGCAGCCATTCCAGTCATTTTTTTTCCCCAAAATCATAATATCATCGCTTAATGTAAGTTTTTTATATAAGGAAAATGCATTTCTAAAATTTGAAATTAAATGCAATGAATTATGCACATTTTCTTTGTCTGCGTTGAAATGCCATAGCGGAAGAACATCAACGTGCTTTATTTTATCAAAATCAATCCTTCTGTGAATAAAAATGCTATCATGAATAATAAATGCGTTATCAAAAAATTTATTTTTATAAAAATAATAATAAGGTAAGAGTTCACCTCTTCCTTTATATTCTGATTGAATTATTTCAATGTTTTTATATTCAAAATCAGCTTTTACAAATTCATAATTACTGTTATCATCAATAATTATTATTTTTGTATCTGGATAAAATCGCCTAATACATTTGACGCTTTGATTCCAATAATTATTTGTTATTTCAGAATTGACATGTCGTGTCATTATAAACCCATAACTATTATCACTCATTTTATATTATTTGTATTTTAATATAATAATATAAAAATATAATTAATATCACACAAAAATAAAAATTACATTCATACTAATGAATGTATTTTATCAATATCAATAATAATAATATTGTTTTGATTTTTCTCTGTTTTACATTGAATTTCAGAGGTTTCTTCTATTATAAATTGTTTGAATTCAGGTCTTTCCAATTGTAGTTGAGGAGTGTGATTATGGACATGTCTAGCAATCATTTTATACAATTTAAAATCCGGATATCTCTCGTCTCCATTATTTTTATACAATAAATTGATTCCTTTATCATCTAAACACCATTCAACAACTAATTTTTTAATAGGATCGGTTATTTTATTAATATCTTTAATTTCTTCTAAATCTTCAACTAAATAGTCAAAAATAGAACATGCTAAACGTGACAAATCAAAACTAAAATTGGGTTCTAAACGCGGTTTTTTCTCATCAAAATACGGCTCAGTATTGTATTGAGTTGCGGCATCATTACCATTTTGAAAACTATCGCTGCAAAATAGCTTACCTTGAAATTTATAAATACTTCTTCCAAAATCAATAATTTTAAATAATTTACCAAAAGTAGGAACCTTATATATTTTTTTATTATAATAGTAGGTAATATATTTTTTGGATGTTTCATTATACATTATATTATTTGTGTGTAAGTCATTGTGGGTAAACGAAAAAACTTTTTGATATGTAATCAACATCATTATTATTTGCATTAAGGCTGACAACCACTCATCTGTTGATAAATCATTGTTTAATATTAGATCATCTAGTGTATTTTCACAATTTTCCATGCAAATCAATTGCACTGGAAATTTACTAATTGTTACATTTATTTGTTCTTCTTCATTTGAATCACCTCTTTCATCACTTGCATCACTATTATTTTCATCATCATCTTCAATATCTTCCCAATCACTTTCAGATTTGTATTCTGTTGATTTATATTCGCTATCATTCTCGCACATTTCATTGTTTTCACTAAACTCACTATTTGTGTAAGATAATCGCGATGAACAACTAGAATTTGATTTTAAAGTTGCTGACTTGGTAGATCTATTATTATTATCTTCGGCTTCAATATCAAAATTATGTTCAGTTATATTATTTTCAGAAGGTTCTAATTTTTCACAATAGGAATCATTAAACAAATTATCATAAATTTCATTGTTAATTGAATTTAGGGATAAACTAGATTTTGCTGTAGAATTATAATCTATTTTAATTGGGTTTAATTTTTGTTTTTCGTTTTTAATCAGATGTTCATAATCATCAATTTTAAATTTTATATTTTTGTTCTTATTAAAAAAATCTGAATTTGTCAAATATTCTAAATCGTCAAATACATTTAAAACGTAGTTATTTTTAATAGAGAGAAACGACCCAAAATAGTCTAGACCATGATTAAACTTGTATTTATTTTTTAAAATAGATGTTAAATAAACAAAAAACCCGTCAATATATGCTGAATTATTTATATCTAGTAATTTGTTGTGACAATTGATGTTATTTTTATCGTCCAAAGCAGGCAAATTGTATAATTTATCATCGCTAATATTACTGTATTTACCAACTAAATACTTGAATGGATCTAATAAAGGTGCCAACTTGATAAACATTGTCTTGTTTTTGATTTCATCGTTTTCCATATTTTTAATGCGACATTGAAATAAATTTTTTGTCTCGTTATTAGTTTCAACTCTATTTTTAATATTATGCAAAAACCATTTATGATTTAAATTGACATTGTTAAAGTTTGAATTATTTAATGAGAAAAACCTATTATAAATTGGTATATAATTTTGTGTTTTTGAGAGAAAAAGTGTTTCAGCTTTTTCTAAAGACTTAAAAAGTTCATTATTTTTTCTTTTTTGATAATTAATATCATATACATTGATATTCATATTCATATTATTATTAGATATAGGTAATTAAAATAAAAATAATATGAATTTTTAACTTATATTTTATTAGATATCATAGTTTTCTAAAGAATAATCTATTACACTTAATAGACGAACTACTTTTTCGTGATCTGCGTCAACCCCGGAACCAATAGTAGATTCTTTCCCTTCTTGAATTATTAACCAAGGAAAATATGTATAACAGTGATCAAAAATTTGCAATCTACTTGTCATCCAATCTGATGTAGATAAACAATTGCAGTTCATTTGGATTAATTTATGAGCTCCGCGAAAAGATAAGATGTAACCTCCACATAAATATTGCTCATGAGCCAGAACCCATTTACAAGTAGGTTTTACTTCTTCTGAAGCATTTAAAAAAATACAATCCCATTCATTATCATTTACTTCTTGCCAAAATCTGTCCAATTTTTCAAAAAATAATTTGTCAAAACATGCATCATCTTCTAGTATTAAAGCATACTTAATATCATTATTAATAATATGTTTCCAGATATTCCAGTGAGATTGTGCACACGCTTTTTGTGTGGGTTTCAAATAATCAAGAAATGGTTCTATCAAATCATTTGATGTAGACGCAGGCCATATTGTTACATCCAAATTTAAATTTTGGAAACGGTTCTTCATATTTTCTGATCTCTCTTTATTTGATAACAAAGATATGCAAAACGAGTTATTTTTATCAAACTTGAATTTATTTTGTGTTTCCATTCAATTATATAAAACAATATATAATATATTATATATTTAGCATTGTTTTTAAGTTTTAAACAAAAATAAAAATTCTATGTCAATTAATAATAATAATTAAATTATAAAATGTCTTTAGAATTAAAAAAATTTGATATGAAAAGTATTAGTTTTAAGTCAAATGAATCAAAAGGACCTGTTATTGTTTTAATAGGGAAACGTGATACGGGTAAAAGTTTTTTGGTGAGAGATTTACTCTATTATCAACAAGATATTCCTATTGGTACCGTTATTTCAGGAACAGAAGAAGGTAATGGTTTTTATGGTAAGATGGTTCCACGTTTATTCATACATAATGAATACAATACTGCTATCATAGAAAATATTTTGAAAAGGCAAAGGACTGTTCTGAAACAAATAAAAAAAGAAATGGAAACATATAAGCGAACAACAATAGATCCACGTGCTTTTGTTATTTTAGATGATTGTCTTTATGATAATACATGGTCTCGCGATAAAATGATGCGTCTGTTATTTATGAATGGTCGTCACTGGAAAATTATGTTAGTGATAACTATGCAATATCCGCTAGGTATTCCTCCAACACTGCGAACCAATATTGATTATGTTTTTATTTTAAGAGAGAATTACATTGCAAATAGAAGGCGTATTTATGATAATTACGCTGGCATGTTTCCAACATTTGAATCATTTTGCCAAGTCATGGACCAATGCACAGAAAATTATGAGTGTTTAGTAATCAATAATAATGTTAAATCAAATAAATTACAAGACCAAGTGTTTTGGTACAAAGCAGAAAATCACAACGATTTCCGTTTAGGATCAAAAGAATTCTGGGAATTATCTAAAAATTATAATTCAGATGATGAAGAAGAAAAATATGACCCGAATGCAAATAAAAAAAGAGGTAATGGACAAAAAATAAGTGTCAAGAAAACAAAATGGTAAAAAAGTTATAAATAAAATATAAATATAAATACAATTATTTATATTTAATTAAATGAAAGAAAAAACAGTTTTTGTTCTAGTAACAGACCAAGCATATATGTACAAAGCATGTGTAACAATTAATGATTTGAGAACAATTGGTAATTGGAATGGAGACATTGTATTAATCACAATTGATTTTGATTTAGATGATAACTACAAATTAACACAAAATATTATTGAGGCTAAATTTCCTTTAATTGATAAAACACATCTTTTGAATGAAATCGGCCCAGACGGGTTTTCTAATAGTGACAAGAGAGAAATACATAAATTGAATCAATGGGAGAAATTCCACGTTTTTGATGACTATTTTTTACAATGGGACCGTGTTGCATTTTTGGATGCAGGTTTACGCGTGTTAGACGACGTTAAATATTTATTAGAATTAGACTATAAAAATTTAATTTTGGCCCATCATGAACCCTTTTTTTTCAAAGATCAATTAAGTTATGATAATAACGAAAAAGTAGAGCTTGTAAAAGAAGATTTTGGAGAAGCAATTTTTGATTCAAAGTATATGTTAAATTGTATGTGGATTTACGATACAAGTATTTTAAAAATATGTAATAAACAACAATTGATAGATGCCATGAATAAATATACATTGTGTAAGACAAATGAAATGGGTATCATGAATTTATTATTTCATTTTAAATACAAATTATGGCAAGCGTTTCCTTTGAAAACACCTAGTGGTAAATTTTTCTTTGAATGGTGTGAAACATGTAATAATTTTCCAACAACATGGAGAGATTACTGTTTTATCAAATATCCTGTTAGTATTGCATTACATGAGAGACCTTGTTTATGAATTGCATCTGGTAATATTTGCATATAAAAATTTAAAAATATAATGTTTGAGTGCTTGATGGTTTATAATAACTCAAACTATTTAATATGTATGAATTTTTAATATTTGATAAATTGAACACTCTATAACAAAATACACAATCTTCCTTTCTATAAAATTCCGGTTCTTCTGGAAATTGAACAATATTGAAAATCGTTTGTTTTATAGAAACATGACCGTGGTGTATATTACCATTTTCGTTGCAATATTCTTTATGTCTAATGCAACCAGAATAACATTGGTCCAAAGAATCCGGTTTTACAATGATCTCATGTTGTTCTATTTTTTTCATAACAATATTATCATGATTTGTGAATTCTGAAAAATTATGTAAAATTATATCACTATCATGTTGTTGGAATACATTTATTAATATTTCAATTCTTTGTGGATGCATTATATCATCTGCGTCCATGAAAGTTATATAATCCATATCTGATAAATTTGACGCTGCAATATTACGATTTTGAGCAGCACATTTTTTTTCTTCGTTTGTAATTATATCTAATGGAAATGTATAATTTTTGATTTTTTCATATTGTTCAATGAAATCACTTTCCTTTGTTGATGAACAACTAACCACAACTTTATCTGGAATAATAGTTTGATTTTGTATTGAATCAAGTAATTTAAACAACAGTTGAATGTGACCATTATATGCAGGAATAGCAACTCCTATTTTCATACTATAAATATATTTATAACCTTCATAATATATTTATATCTAAATATTCTAATTTATTATTTTAATAATGCAAGATTTTGCAAGTTTTAATCAACTTGTTCCATAGAATCTTTCTTGTTTTTTAATGCAAATGGTCCACTCACTAATTCACTTTGTCCATAATCAGTCTTACCAACAACAATGTTTTCACCTTCAAACAATTCTGCGCGAATATCCGCAGCTGTTATTGTTTCATTATCAAGATCATTTTGTGTAAAAGTGCTTTCTTTTGTGCTCATATTGTTAATACCAATAAGATTTCCATCATCATCAATTGTTTGCGTTAATGTATTACCGCTTTTTTCGGCTCTTTTCATATTCTCTTCAATTGCTTTTTGCTTTGTTTCTTTTACACGTTGCTCAAAATTCTGCTTTGCGTTAGATTCATTCTTTTGTTTTTCATGCATCAATTGATTCAATTCCTCTTCCATATATTCAACACGTCCAGTTTTATATGCTTCTGGATCCCACGGCATCCACAATCCAACCGGACCAACAAATACATCATGGTTTGGATCCACTTCTCTCAATAGTTTGCATCTTATTTCAGCTTCTTCTATTGTTGGATATACACCTCTAATTTTAATACCTCTTGTGCTTGTTTGAAAATTATGGCTCAACCCAAATAATTTGTCTAGTTCCTCTTCATTATTATCCAAAAATGTTTTGTAATCATCTTCCATACATGACTTAGCAAGCTCATCCTTTTCTTCTTTTACAAATTCTTTAAAATCATTTGAAACGTCATCAAAAGATATGTGATATTTATATGAAATAAAATTCAAGAATTGGACAAATTTTTCCATTGATTTATTGACATCCCATTTCTTTAGGAATTCTTCAAAATAAAACATCTCTTTTTGTTTGATTATCTTTTCAGGCGAAACAAATGAAATACATGTGAATTTTTGTCCGGCAATAGGTTTGTCCTCTTCTAAAAGATCAACGTATTTACTATTGGGTTTATTTTGGGTGTCAAGTTTTCTCTCAAATCCAGTTTTGGTGGTTGGATTTTGGGTATCTTTCTTTTTTCCCTTGGAAGTTTTACTACTATTATTCATTTAATCTATAATATTTAGCAAACTTTAAGTTTTTATATTATTATTATATTATTTTATTATTTTTTTCTTTTTATTTAATATAATGACTGGTTTAATAAACGTCGGCGAATTGATCAAGAGAATCATTAAATATTTAGTAGAAGGTTTAATGGTAGCAATTGCTGCTTTTGCCATCCCAAAACGTTCTTTGAATATTGAAGAAATCATCCTAATTGCTTTAACTGCTGCTGCAACCTTTAGTATTCTTGATACTTACATTCCTAGCATGGGAGTAACTGCTCGTTCAGGTGCTGGATTCGGTATTGGTGCTAACTTGGTAAGATTCCCAGGTGGATTTTAAACGCATTTAATTTCAAACATCATATTTTATATAATTTATGCAAAAACTATATAAAGTAATAAAATGAATAATACATATATAATTATTTAAATGGCTGACTTTGAAACAAATATAAACAAACCTATTAAAATAGTTGATTGTTTTATATTTTATAATGAATTAGATTTATTAACATATAGATTGAATATACTAAATGATGTGGTAGATCATTTCATTATTGCAGAATCTACTCATACACATTTTGGAAAAGAAAAACCACTAATATTCAACGAAAACAAGCATTTATTTGAAGATTTTAGTCATAAAATTATACATATTATAGTAGACGATTTTCCATATAAGTATCCTAATATTAATATACAAAACGGAGATCAATGGGCAAATGAAAATCGTCAAAGAAATTATTTAAAACTAGGAGTTGAGCAATTACAATTAAATGATGATGATGTAATAATGATCACAGATTTGGATGAAATACCAGATCCGAATACATTATTAAGAATTAAAAATAATGAAATTAGGATTGTTGATATTCAAGCTTTACAAATGGATATTTATAATTTTAATTTGAATACAAAATCCACGGATCCTTGGTTGAAACCAAAAATATTATTATTCAAAAAATATAAAGAATTAGCATCGTCTAAAACTTTTTCTGATATTAGATTTTGGGAAAATTGTGAAATAATTAATAATGGCGGTTGGCATTTATCTTATTTTGGTGATAGCAATTTTATAAAAAATAAAATAGAAAATTTTACGCATCAGGAATATAATAATGATAATTACGCAAATATAGAAATTATAGAAAAAAAGATGAAGACCTTTGAAAATTTATTTAATGATAGTAAACTTATAAAAATATATATTAAAGATAACAATTATTTGCCTCCTGAATATGAAAAATATTTGAGTAAATATGTTGTTGAATAACTTAATTACTTTTATATTAAAAATTATATAAAAGTAATTAAATTAAATAAAGTATAAAATCATCAAATGAGTCACTTTGAAGTAAATACAGATATAAGCAAACCTATTAAAATTATTGATTGTTTTATTTTTTATAATGAGTTAGATTTACTAACATATAGATTGAATATACTAAACGATGTTGTAGACTATTTTATTATTGTAGAATCTAGACATACATTTATCGGAAAAGAGAAACCACTAATATTTAATGAAAACAAAGATTTATTTGAAAAATTTAATGATAAAATTATACATATCATAGTAGACGATTTTCCATATAAGTATCCTAATATTAATATCTCAAAGTCAGAACAATGGAAAAATGAACATTTTCAAAGAGATCAAATAAAAAGAGGATTAGAAACCATTAAATTAAATGATTCAGATATAATAATTATTACAGATGTTGATGAAATTCCGGATCCTAATACTTTATTAAAAATTAAAAACAAAGAAATAAAAATTGATATTTCGGTTTTGAAAATGGATTTTTATTATTATAATTTGAATACAAAAATCTTTAAAATATGGTATTTTGCTAGAATATTATCATTCAAAAAATACAATGAATTATCACTATCGTGTAATAGTATAAGATTTTATAATAATTGCAATGTCGTTAACAATGGTGGATGGCATTTATCTTATTTTGGCGATAGCAAATTTATCAAAAATAAAATAGAACAGTTTTCACACCAAGAATATAATAACGATAATTATACAAGCATAGAAAAAATTGAAGAACGAGTAAATAATTTTAGTGATTTGTATGATAGGAATAATGATATTGTAAAAATTATGAAAATATCTATAAAAGATAATCATTATTTACCTCCGGAATATGAAAAGTATTTAAGTAACTTCATTGTTATAAACGAATAATAAGTTATAATTACTTGTTGATATTTTTATTATATTAGAGTAATATAATAAAATGCCTGTAAAAAATAATAGAAAATCACACAAAAATAAAACGACGAAGAAAAGAATTACAAGAAAAAATAGAAGAAATACAAGACATAAACATTCAAAACTAAGAGGAGGTAATTTTGGTGGAAATTGTCCCGATCCAAATTTTTCAATTTACAATACGAATTTGTTGAAGTTGTTTCCTTATTCAACCTTTGGGAAAGGTTGAGCCAAAGGCTTCGCACAATTTCTTACATATTGTCATAATTGTGAGTTCTCAAAACTTTCGCAAAGCTTTTGGATTCACCTTTTCTAAAGGTGGAAAAGGTGGAATTAGACAGTCGGTATAAATTCCCAGTTCAGTTCAGCACATATTTTTTTCCAAATATTGTCTTGTTCAACCCGTTTTTCTTTATCCTTAAGCATTGGGAAATGATCTAAATATTGTGTTTCGTCTAATAATTCACAAAGCTTATAGGCAGTATAATAATAATTTAAAAAATTCACTCTGTCATCTGGACAAAATTTAGAATAAGGAGATTGTAGTTCAATAAACAAATTACATAATGTTTCTTCTAAATCACTGCTCATGATTGGTGGTTTAATACCCAACTTATCTTTAATAAATGGAATGTGTTCATAATATTTATTATAGCCTAATTTTTTCAGAATTTCCTTTGTTTTTATATTGGTAATTTCACTTATTTCAATTCGCTCTTTTTTTATTTGTAATTTTATGTTTTCAATAACATCAGGCGGTATTTGAGTTGTTTCCTTACCTTGAAATTGAGACAAAATTTCTTTAAAATGGTTGATTCTTTTGTAAGCATAAAAACATACTTCTTTTGGTGGTTCTTTATAAGATGGTTTTTCATTCTCTATTAAATATGGAACATACCTGTAACATGTGCTACACATGAGAACCCCCTCATCTTCTAAAGGTAGCAATTCTCCTTTATGACAAAATTTACAAATGTCAGTTGCATATATATATGAATTCATATCTAGAAAACTATCATCAATATTAGAAAGGTATTTTTGAACAATATTTTTACCTATTTCAATCTTACCTTCCTGACTAGTTGGTTCTTTAATTTTGAAAAACTTATTAAGTATTTTATTTTTGCTATTTAAAATTTTATTGTTAGCACTATTAGTTTCTTCATTGGAAATATTTTTTTTATTTTCAAAATATTCAAAAATATACTTTGAATTATCCAAAAAATATTCCTTTTTTTTATTTTTTAATTCTCTTATTTTTATGTTTATTTCTTTTAACTTATCTGTTAATTCAAGTTGCAATTCAATGGTTAGTTCTTCATCATTTAGTTGTTTTTTAATTTGAATTTTTTGATTTTCTAACTCGGGAATTCTATTATTTTCATCCTTTGCAAATTCGTTAATAAATTCTTTGTGTTTGTTATCTAATGTTATTGCATTTTGTTTGTTAAATTTTATTTTTTTTATAGTTTTTGGTTTAAAAGATGGCATTTCAATTAAATATACTTTAAATTAAAACATGATTTTTATTTAATTTAAAATTAACATATATTATATTTACATATAAGGATCAATCAAGTTTACTCAATTTTTAAACAAGTTTAAACAAAGTAAAATTTTTCTGAAAAAATAGTAATGGATTTAACAATAAATATAGAAGATTATTTAGAAAATAATAAAATCAAAATTAATCCACTTATCTTTAAAAAAATGAATTTAATTTATAATGCACTGGAAGAGGGTTGGAGTATAAAAAAACAGAATAGCTCATACATTTTCACGAAAAAACACGAAAACAAGAAGGAAATCATAGAAGATTCTTATTTATTAAAATTTATGAAGAGCAATTTGGATCTAAATAAAATTATAGATAAATAATGTGTGATAAAATAGGCAAAATTCCTATTTTGAATTTAATTCATATAATTACAATTAAATTAAATTCTCAAAAATTTTTTTCTTTAGCAATTGTATAAAAATGGGAGGCGGATTAATGCAACTAGTCGCTTATGGCGCACAAGATGTTTACCTTACTGGTAACCCACAAATTACTTTTTGGAAAGTAACATACCGTAGATACACCAACTTTGCAATTGAATCAATTGAACAAACTTTCAATGGTCAAGCCGATTTCGGTCGTCGTGTCCAATGTATCATCAGTAGAAACGGTGATTTGGCTTACAGAACTTACCTTCAAGTCACTTTACCTGAAATCAACCAACTTATGGGACTTGGTGCCTTTGTTCTTGGACAAGGACAAGGAGTCTATGCCCGTTGGTTAGATTTCCCTGGTGAACAACTTATTGCTCAAGTTGAAGTTGAAATTGGAGGTCAAAGAATTGACCGTCAATATGGTGACTGGATGCACATCTGGAACCAACTTACAATGACCTCTGAACAAGAACGTGGTTACTACAAAATGATTGGTAACACCACTCAACTAACCTTCATCACTGATCCATCCTTCGCCGAAGTTGATGGACCTTGTGATTCATTAGCACCACGTCAAGTTTGTGCTCCAAGAAATGCTCTTCCAGAAACTACCCTTTACGTCCCACTTCAATTTTGGTTTTGCACCAACCCAGGTCTTGCTCTTCCTTTAATTGCTCTTCAATACCACGAAGTCAAAATCAACCTTGATATCCGTCCTATTGATGAATGTCTATGGGCTGTCACCACTTTAAGTTGCAACAGTAATGCTGTTCCTGGAACTAACGCTGGTTACGCTGCCAACCAATATTCACCTGGCAGACCAGTCCCAGCAACTATTGCATACAACCAATCTTTAGTTGCTGCTTCCCTTTACGTTGATTACGTCTTCCTTGATACTGATGAACGTAGAAGAATGGCACAAAACCCTCATGAATACCTAATCACTCAACTACAATTCACTGGTGATGAATCAGTTGGTTCATCATCCAACAAAATCAAACTTAACTTCAACCACCCTGTTAAGGAATTAATCTGGGTTGTCCAACCTGATCAAAACGTTGATTACTGTTCATCCCTTGTATGTGATGCTCTTCTTTTCAAAGTCCTAGGTGCTCAACCATTCAACTACACTGATGCCATTGACGCTCTACCAAATGCTATCCATGCCTTCGGTGGTCCAAATGCTATTGCCGACGACTCTCGTTCATACATTGATGTTCGTGGTCTATTCGCTGATGCAGGTGCAGAAGATTCATACATTCCAAGTAACTTCACTGGTTACTGGAACGGACCAAATGATCCATACAATGAACCAAACTTAGGTGGACCAGCTGTTCCAACCACTGATCCTGCTGCCCTTGCTGCACTTGGTGGATACATTGATACTCACCCTCACGGTAAAGGAGCAGAATCAACTGTCTCTGACGCCGGAACATTCGTTCTTACTGAAACTTCCCTATTCATGCACTGTTGGGGTCTAAACCCAGTCGTAACTGCCAAGTTACAACTTAACGGTCAAGATAGATTCTCAGAGCGTGAAGGATCATACTTCTCATGGGTCCAACCATACCAATCCCACACCAGAAGTCCTGATGAAGGTATTAACGTATACTCATTTGCTTTGAGACCTGAAGAACACCAACCAAGTGGCACTTGCAATTTCTCAAGAATTGATAACGCAACTCTTCAACTAGTTCTTTCCAACGCCACAGTTGAAGGAACCAAGACCGCCAAGGTCCGTGTTTACGCTACAAATTATAACGTTTTAAGGATAATGAGTGGCATGGGAGGGCTCGCCTATTCCAATTGAGTGGGTTGGGTGGTTTTTCAAAATATATACAATTATACTTTATTATTTATTACCCCAAAAATACTTAAAGACTATATTACAAATAATATCATAATATGAATAATATTAAAATTGATTCATATTTTGAGAGTGATAATAACAACATATTATCTAAAATGAAACCTATTTACGGAATAGATGAGGGGCTTAATTGTGGTACTATCCATTATGGAGATAAAATTTATTTTGTTGACCATAAAGACAAAGATAAAATAATTAACTTTAACAAAAATTTTGTGTTTATTAATAATGAAAATGACGATTATCCATCATATAGTTATAATTACAAACGTTTTACATATTTAGATTTTATATTTGATTATAATTCTGAAAGTGTTTATTATAACTTTAAAAATAATATTAAATATGATTTAAGACGGTGTAATGTTGAAGTCTATCATTTTTATCATAAAGTTATTTCAGAAAAGTATAATATTATTGAATATATTAATGGTCATTATTTAACAAATGGTCAAGATGCTAACATTATGAAAAATCCACTGTGGAGAGTAAATGAAAACGATAAAGAATATTTATTGATGTATTGTGAAAAAGATACAATTTGTAAACTATGCAGTGAAAGTTATAAAAAAATTCTTGATTATGAAAATAATATTAATCATGGAAAAAAAATAACTTGGTATAAACATCAAAATGGTTACATATTATCTTCCTTAAATATTTATATCCATCAAATTATAACAGGCTGTTATGGAAATGGAAAGGGAACAAAAACAATTAGCGTTGACCACATAGACCAAAATCCATTAAATAATGCTTGGGATAATCTACGAATCGCAACACAAGAAGAACAACAGCAAAATACAAAAGGAATTAAAGAAGGAACTAAGAGAGAAAGAAAACATACCGCAAAGGATTTACCTGAAGGAATTACACAAAATATGATGAAAAAATATGTGGTTTATTATCATGAATGGTTAGACAAAGAACATACAAAACAAAGAGAGTTTTTCAAGGTTGAAAAACATCCAAAACTAGATAAACCATGGATTACAACCAAATCAGCAAAGGTAACAATTCAAGATAAACTAAAACAAGCAAATAAGGTTGTTGAAGATTTAGAAAATAATATTTACCCAGAAAAAGAAGGTATAGAATTACCAAAATTTGTGTCACTTATAAATTTCAGAAATAAACCACATTTGGTATTTGAAAAAATACATCTTGAAAAAAGGATGAATTTGAAAATGGTATTACCAGAAAATTATGATATTCATGAACAAATAATGAAATTGAAAATAAAAGTTCGTGAAAAATATGGTACAACTCTTATAGGAAATTTACATATGTTTAATTATATATATGATACTATAATTGATGATAAAATAAATATGTAAACCGTATTACATTTAATATTTCAATAAATGGAAAAATAAAAAAAGTATTATCTTTTGAAATTAAAAAAACTGAAAGGGAAGCAATTTTAGAAGCAGAAAAATGGTTATCTGAAAAAATAACTGAAGATTATTTTAATGAAGTAAATGAGAGTGAAGATTTAACTTATGAACAATACAAAAATTTGACTAGAGGTTCTATTCTTAGTAGTGCCATATTTATAGAAAGTATAGGAAAATTAAATGATAATCACATTCATTTATTTTGTGGTTCTTAATAATTATAACTTCATTCCCTCAACTCAAATTTATCATTCGTATTATCCCTATAAAACGATTCTATATGATAAACTGATACTCTTTCAACTAGTAATTTTTCACACACATCAGCAGATAATTGTCTTTTTATAAGACGATTTGTTTCTTGTATATTTTCATTGTTTATTTCTATTTTTGATGCTTCAATAGAGTTATTCAATCTCTGTTTCAATCTTGACATTTTGTTACGTTTTCGCTTTCTTCACTTTTTCATCCACCAAATAAAAAATGAAAATACTTTCAATTTTTATTTTTTTGTAAACAAATGACAAAATTTTACATCATGATCTTTAGATCAACATCAACCTCCGTATATTGGTTATCCTTCCAAATCACTTTATTGCTGTTAAATAATAAGTTCATATTAATAATTTCTGGCTTGTCAGCGGTAGCCGTAAATATTTTCATAATTTGCTCATCATCTCTAAAACGCAATGAATATGTTTGTTGAATATTATTTCGTCCAATACGCCCCATTGCTTGAATAATTTTTTCCTGTGTTAAATTCATTCCTTTACTAATGTATCCATGACAAAATTGATAATTTGTTCCATAAATATAATCACTTGAGGCGATGATTAGATATAATCTTTGCTCATCCGCCATTTTTTTCATGATTTCGGTATATCTAATATTCTCATGATTGATGAAAACACCTATTCCCATCATTAATAATATTTTCCAAGTATCTTCAATTCCATTAAGCAACATAATATCGTTGATCAATGATTCTTCAATATTACTAGTAAATGCGCGGGCGGTATCAACTCCGACAGATTCTGCCCATTTTTTAATGTGATGAAGCTTGTTGGGGACAAATGTATCATTCAAACTTACATTTTTAATCATTTGTCTAAATGTCTCAATTTCTCTCGTTAGACGCGCTAATTGACCTTTACTAGTATCCATATTATCTGCTTCTCTATTAAATTTTCTTACATTTTTCAAAGATTTTCCTTTGCTACCGCTATCACCACTTGTGCTTAGTCTTGCTTCTTCTGCTTCTTTCAAATAATCTACATCTTTTTCAAGCTCATCAATTTTTTTGTTCAAAACGTTGTTGTATTCTATTTTCTTCATTAAATCATCCATTACTAAAGATGGTATATTTGCTTGTTGAATACAAAATTTTGCTATCTTTTCAATATCATCACAAATGAATATTGTTGGTCCATCTGTCAAAGTATATGCATCTTTTGTGCTTACATAAATAGCGGATGTTCCGAGTGATACCGCACTCGCACTCATAGCGTGCCTCGCGCCACCAGTAAACACTGAAGTATCTGTAAAGCTTCTTTTAAGTGGTTGTCCTGATAAATTTGATGTTGGACACCCAATTGACCCCGGTCCAACACTATTTTGTTTTAGCGGTAATCGGTTACCTTTTAAATCCACACTATTATTTTCAACCAATTGTGGAATTCTTTTGTTTTTAAATTCTGTATAAACACTAATCCACTTGTCAGGAGCTATATTTTTTAATAATTTTATGTAATACATTTTGATATTTTTCATATTGATATCATCCAATGATTCAAAATAATTTTCTACCTTGAATCGTTCAGAAATATAACCAGGGTTTGTGTTTACAAAAACAATAAATTTAGTGACTTCATTTAAATCTAAATATCGTAAAAGCGTCAAATAATTCTCACAGTGTCGTGAAATTTCTAATATTTGATTGTAATCGTCACTTAAAAAGTGTGGCAATTCAACAAAACCATCTTTATTTATAATTGGTATTGATTTTTTACAATCGTGACTAATAATACTATGAATTTCACTATCCGGAAATTTACATTTGAAATCACGAATGGTTTCACACAGTTCATTTTCTTTTGGTAAAGTCGCAGAAGATAGCACAATAGTAGGAATTTTATTTTCACACCAGTTATTCTTGATTATAGAATGAAAACTATGTTCATTGTAATCCAATGTAATCGTCGGTTCGTCCCAATAAACCATGAGTTTTTCATCATCATTAAATGCGCGCATATAATACATTGCTGGAATAAATGATTTAATATCACTAATTATAATTTCAACATTGATACCATTTGAATTATCTACTTTTTTGATCGCACCAGTTCTTTTATTTACACTATAATCTTTTGCTGCAAAATAATGCAAACGAATATCATCTGCGCTTGCACAACCGAATGCAAAGGCAAATTTTTTATTTACGGAAATGGCCGCCCGAGCTAAAGCTAACCCAACGTGTCTAGCCGCACATACAAATATGATTCTATATTTTTCTGATAACCCAATTGGGGTTAAGGTTTTCCCAGTACCAGTTGGTGCCATATACAAAATTAATTTTGGTTGAGGATTATTACAAATTGTAAATATTTCTTTTTGATGTTCATACAAAGTCATGTCATTGTATTTCAATAAGCTGGTATTTTTCTCTATCAAATCAACTGAATTTTCTATTACATTCATTATATTCAAATTATCTTCAAAAGCTTTTATAATAAATTCACAAAATTCAACTACATGCCTATTTATTTTGACTATGTTGTTTTTTAATAGCTTATAAAGTGTAAAATAACTTAATACAAACACATTATTATTTCTATTTTTTTTTGCATTTAATAATTTGTTGATATTTTCTAATAAAACATATTCATAAATATTGTTATTTTTTAAATTTTCTAAATTATTTTTTTCTAATCGGATTTTATCTGCTGATTTAATTTGAATATCACTGCTTATATTTATTTTTAATTTGTTTATGTTATGTTTTTCACTAATTTCGTTGTTATTATGAATTACATTATATAATTCAATATTTCTCTCAACTTCCTCTCTCAAATACTTGTTATAAATATAATCTTCCATCTTTGAATTGTATTCTATTTTCAAATATGTAAAAAGTGAGTCGTTGTTATTGATTTTTATATTTACATCACGAAAACCAGCAATTATTAGTTTTAGAACCTCAATTTCATCTTTTGAAAAGGGAATTTCAATAGAATCCCATTCTGATTTAATTAATTTTCTTTGATTCAAATCCATCTTGAAAAGTTTAGTAAATATTTTATATATGAATTACTCTTTATGTCAATTAATTATATCAATTTTATTCTTTTAACCTTTTACAAAAAGGTTAAACCAAAAGGCTTTGCACAAATATTTTACATTTCACGAACCCTAATTGTTTTGCTCTACTTTTTCTAAAAGTAGAAAAATTGTTTTGCTCTACTTTTTCTAAAAGTAAAAAAAATTGTTTTGCTCTACTTTTTCTAAAAGTAGAAATGATATAAAGAAATAATAATTAATAATATTATTAATAAACAATGAAATTTATTAACGAATCTATATTAGATTTTGTTTTTGAAACAGAACCTTTTAAACATGTTGTTCTTGATAATTTTATAAAAGAAGAATATCTTGAGAAGTTATTACAAGATATGGACCAATTAACAATAGATAAATCATATTATTGTGGAGATGAAAATACTGAAAATAAAAAGTTTGCATTTAATAACGGTATGGATGAAACACTACAAGAATTATTTAAAGAATTAAACTGTGATGAATTTATAAATTTTTTGGAAAATAAAACATGTATAACCGGGATTATACGAAATAATTTAGAATTAAATGGAGCTGGTGTTCATAAAGTATTCAACAATGGGTTTTTATGCATGCATACTGATTTTGAAGGATATACCGATGATAAATATGGATTATTGGATAGAAGGTTAAATTTATTGTTGTATATGAATAAAGATTGGAAAGAAGACTATTTTGGCGATTTGTGTTTATGTGATAAAAAAACTAATCAAATAGTAAAAAAAATATCACCTATATTAAATAGATGTGTTATTTTTTTTACACCTGGAAATATTCACGGGCATCCTAAGCCATTAAATATTCCTGATAATATTTCTAGACAATCAATTACAACTTATTATTACACTGAAAATACAACTGGTAAAAATTTAGATGGTCAAGATTTTCAACCGGTTGTATGGTATTATGATATCAACATTTGAAAATGGTTTATTAAATAGTTTGCTTTTTTTTTGGCTCCACCTTTTCTAAAGGTGGATTTATACGCCAATACTATCATCATCAAAGATAGTATCAAAATCATCAAATTCATCTGGATTTTCAGAATTAATTGAAATTAAATCTGGTAAATCGTCGTAATCGTTACACTGACAAATTATTTTATTTATGTAATTTTCATTACTAACTAGTTTGTAATTACCACAGTATTTACAATTATAAGCTTGAAATTGACGATTAGGTCCGTCATCTTGATCAAAAGTCCAGAAAACCCATTGTTGATCAGTATTTTCATCATGAACGTATAAATCATATGGGTTTGCTCTAGAAATTGTTGAGTTTTTAAATAAATGGCAAATTCTTTGTTTTTTATATTTAATAAAATTTATTAGTTCCCAGGTTTTGATATCATAAAAACAATAACTCTTAATCTCATTTAACAAATCGTGTGATAAATTCAACTTATTAATACATAGCTGTTTTGCAATAGAACCATAACTTGTCATTTTCAATTAATTCAAATATTTATTTCCCATTTATAATTCCATAAACAAAGATTTCATTTTTATTTATTTTTAAAATTGAATAACAAATAATAGAAATAAAACATTTTATAATACAAACATGGTAGAAATTATCACAATTGAAGGAAATATTGGTTCAGGAAAATCAACTCTTTTACAACATTTAAAAGAGAAATATGATACATGTCAGAATAGTAATATCATATTTTTAAAAGAACCAGTGGACGAATGGGAGAATATTCAAGATGAAAATGGAGTTTCAATATTACAAAAATTTTATGCTGATCAAAAGTCATATTCATTTTCATTTCAAATGATGGCATACATTTCACGATTGGCCCTTTTCAAAAATGCAATTGAAAAAAATCCGGAAGCAATAATTATCACAGAGCGAAGTCTAGTAACAGATAAAATGATTTTTGCAAAAATGCTTTATGATTCAGGAAATATTGAATGCGTTGAGTATCAAATTTATTTGAAATGGTTTGATTGTTTTGCAAAAGATTATCCAATTAGTAAAGTAATTTACGTAAATTCATGTCCTGAAATTTGTTATGAAAGAATTCATGAAAGATCACGTTTGGGAGAAGCCGAAATACCATTGAGTTATTTAACTCAATGCGATTCATATCACGAAAACATGATTGCATCATTTTTAGAAAATGAAAATATCAACGTTTTAGAATTGAATGGAAACCTGAATATAAAAGAAAATCAAGATTATTTGGCAGAATGGTTAAAACAAATTGATGAATTAATGAATTCGTTAAAATAAATTTATATATATAATATATATACAAATTGACTCACAAAATGAGTTTAGAAGAACGTCCACTACTAGAAAGACAACCTGGGATGAGAAACGTAAAAAAAGGAATTAAAATAACAATTGGTGAAGATAAAAATACATATGATTTTATAAACAAGATAAACCAAAAACAATTTGAAGAAAATCCAGAACAAGCTGAAGAATTGCTAAAAGAACAAGAAGAAGCAGCAAGACAAGCAAGAATAGGAGATTATGAAAAATATCCTAATGCACCATTAGATATGGATAAAACTTTGGAACAAAATACAAAACATAATGAGAATGTTGCAGCAGATTTAAGAAATTATAGTAAATTTCTTGGTTATTCATATAGACCGCTTTATGCAAAAGCAAACGATGCTAGTATTTTCCCTCCTGGAGCAGAGCTTGTTACTTTTAAAGATAAAACTAAAGATGGTAGATATAGAATTTATCAAGTTGATCCAAAACGTGAAAAACCTCCGAAAGGTGGCTTTAAAAGAAAATCCAGAAAATCTAACAAATCCAGAAAAACCAACAAATCTAGAAAAACCAACAAATCCAGAAAAACCAACAAATCTAGAAAAAATAAAAATTGAAATAGAAACTAACCTTTTTTTCATGTTCAAAATACGATATATTTGAAAATGAAAGTAATGAATTTTGTCAACCTTATTAATCAAGCTTTTAGATTTGTCATTCAAACAAGTCTAGAATACAATATTGATGAATCGCATTCACTCAAGCACAGTTTAGAAGTTTTTAATTACGCAAATACTATTTATGAAAGTGAAGTAGTGAAGTTTCCTCAATTAGAAAATCATCGCGAAATCATTAGTTTGGCATCCATTGTTCATGATATGTGTGATAAAAAATACATGAACGAAGATTTAGGTGTTGCAAATATGGTTAACTATATGAAAGATTATATATTACCAGAAGATTTAGATATGGTTTCCAAAATCATCAAAACAATGTCTTATTCAAAAGTAAAAATAAATGGATACCCTGATTTTGGTGAACATCAATTAGCTTATCATATTGTAAGAGAATCGGATCTTTTAGCAGGATATGATTTGGATAGGTGTATTATTTATAGAATGATGCACAGTAAATTCAATTACACCGATGCATTAGTTGAATCCAGGGATCTTTTTGAAAATAGAATATTGAATTATCGAAAAGACAAATTATTTATTACTAGTTTTTCTAAAAACAAATCTCTTTTATTACACAGAAAAGCAGTCAAAGACGTGGAAAAATTGAATTCATTGTTGAAAATTATAAAATAAATATTATTTAAAATTGAAATAATTTAATCATAAAAATAAATAAACAAATAACACAACCCAAAGAGAAATGACAATGTTAATGAAAAGTGGTATGGCAAATTTGACTGCAATATTAGGTAAAAAAAAACCAAGAATTTTTCCTCAAAATTATTATTTATTACAATTTGATGGTTGTAGTAAAGGTAACCCAGGTATGGCAGCAGCAGGTGCTGTTTTATATAAAAATAATATTGAGATTTGGTCTGGATCAAAATTTTTAGGATACAACGAAACAAATAATTATGCTGAATATATGGGACTGATTATGGGATTAAGTAAAGCAAATGAACTAAATATTAGTGAATTAATTGTTGAAGGTGATTCTATGCTAATAATAAAACAAATGAATGGGGAGAATCAAGTAAGGTCAACTAATATAATAGAACTTCATAAACTTGCAATGCAATTAAAATTGCAATTTTCAAATATTGTATTCAATCACATTTACAGAGAAAATAACAAAAGAGCTGATGAATTATGCAATGAAGCAATAGAAAAAATAAACGCATTTGATAATATTATTTAGACGGTGATGTCCATCAATATTCTAAAAAATGAATATTCAATTTTTTTTGTGGTTTAAACTTCAAAATGTCTAGTTCTTTTTTTGAAGTTGGAAATTCTTTCTCTCCATAAATATCTTGAAGCATTAACCATTCAAATAACCCTCCAGTATAAACGTAAACATTATAAAATCCCAATGATTGTAACTGATCATATTTTTTGTAAATTTTATCATCATTGCAATTTTTTCCATAAACAATAAGTTTAATGTCTTTATTTCCTGTTTGAATTAAACGATTAATAATTTCCGTCTCTTTTTCAGGAGTAACCGTATTTGGTAGCAAACAAGTTTGACATGATTCTTCTAATGTATTGATCAATATATATTTATCTTTATTATACAATGAATATTGTATATCCTCAAAATTAATTTTATTCGTTGAACTCGTATTCCCCATTAATTTAAACAGTTTATATAATATTTATTTTTGTTACTTAATAAAAATAAATATGTTTAAATTTGTATATTTTAAATGTATAAATTTAAAATCTTTACTTAGTTGATACGTTTAATTAGTTTGCAATTTTTAATCATTTCAAAAATTTTGCGTATGTAATCAAAATAAGAAGTCCAGTTGGCAAAAATAACGGTTCGTAATAATTAAGATATACCCAAGTCATTACAAATAATATTGGAAATATATGCATTCTAGGTATTAACTTATAACAATCTGAAGTTCTGAAATAAATCCATAATCCACTACAAATAACTGCAATAATTACTTTATTCTTATAACTCAAATATTTATCCAATAACATTTATATTTTATATATATTATATACACTATTTTATATAATATAATGTTTACAAAATTATATTTAGACACTACAAATCCTAAACTTCACTTGGGTCAGCTGTTTCATTCGTCTATTTTTATACCAATGATGTCTTCACTAGTATTTCACACCATACTATATACACTGTTTTGTAATATGGTAAGTTATATATTCTTTGGAAAAATTCTCTCCAATGTAGTCAATAAAAGATTATTACTCTTCCTAATTCCAATTATGTTTTTTGGTTTTATTGGAAGAATTTTTCATGTTAAAGAAATTTATAACGCATACAATGGAGACATGGTGAAAACACGAAATCATCTTGATAAATTGTATATTTCATGGATTTTTATTTCATAATACAAGAACAAACAAATCTAATGAAACTGAACAACTATTTCAACATCTTCTTTTTTAATACTTTTTGTAGCTGAAATAGACAGTTCTTCTCTCTTCTTTCTTGTTTTAGTATTGTCTATTTTCAATTCTTTTCTTTTAGAAGTGCTGTTTCGTGTGTTCATGTCTTTCTCAATGGTTTCATAATTTTCTTCAATATAATCAATCACTTTATTTTCAATGGCCCATTTGAAAAAATTCAGTTGACCTATAGTTGTTTCAATGAATTTATCACCCTTATATGGTATACTTATCCGCTCCCATCTACAAAATGGGTCAAAACGACGTTTACTATATGCTTTCAATTTTAGCTTATAATCAAAATAAACCTTGAAACGTTTTATGTTACCTTGATTATCTTCAATAGTGTATAAGGTATAAAATTTCTTTGCATAATTTGTGGCGAACCAGTCTACAATTCGCAATGAAATTTTTGATTCACCTGTAATTATTTTTAGCATTTTATCTAAATAATCATTTTTTTTATAGTAATCCATTAAATTGTTCAATAATAAATCATTTTGGGTTGTATATGTTGTTAAAGTATTTAAATTCATCTTATGTAATCTTTTAAAAAATATTTAAGTCTTTTCTAATAAAAATAATATTTTATATTTTTGTATGTTATTATATAAAATACAAAAATATCAATGAGTTTAATAGACATTGGTTCATTAACAATTTGTGAAATTGTTGGAGATTTTGGATATAAATATTTTGCAAATGGTGGAGGAATTTTACCTTTTGCTATTGGAACATCTGGGTATATTGGTGTAGTATATTATTTAATAAAATCATTACAAGGATCTAGTATTTTATTAGTAAATGGCGCTTGGGACGGTATGAGCGCATTAGTTGAATCTATTGCAGCATTTATATTCTTAGGAGAACGTTTTGATAGTATTTACCAATATTTAGGATTAATTTTGATCATAACCGGAATGTTTTTTTTGAAAATACCAGTGAATAGAAAGGAAAAATTTACTTTTCCAAAATTCTATTAGCGTTTGAAACTGTTTAATTTTTTACACATATTTTACTTATTTTCGTTATTTTCTGTATTTTCTAAATTTTCTTTATAATTTGTTGATATTGGCTTCATAAATTGATCATGAACTGACAAATCTTGAACATAACTATTATTGGTCAAATAAGGATTCATATTTACTTGACACATCATTTGACGATCTGATAATTTTTTATCTGTGTCCTCCCTTTTATTATATTGAACAAAATCTTTATCAAATAAATTATTGTTCAATATTTCCCATGTATTTTCATCATGATTTAAAGATGTAGTATATGCGGTATCTTCAACAATTTTATTAAAATTGTCATCCATTGACTCTTTATTTATTCTTTTAGACCGATCATAATTTAAACCTTTACTCCATTTCCATTCTATAAATTGGTTCATTCTGGATTATTTACAAGTTATAAATATTTAAAATTAAAATTTATAACTTGTAACATTTTACTAAAATATATTATGAAGCTATTATGAAAAAATATCCTAGTCATCTTCTTCATTGTTTTCATCCTTAGTGTCATCCTTATTTTTGATTGTTTTATGATTGTTAGAATTTTTAATTGATTTATTCTGAGGCAATGATTTTAAAGTAGATATTCTTTTTTCTACATTTTTTAGCGTAAAATGCTTTGACGATCGTATATACGTTAAAGCAGGAATTTCTTTTATTAAACCGTTTTCTTTATCGTATAATACGTCTTTAATACGCTGCAATTTTTTTCTATCCAAACAGTCTTTTAAAAATGTAACAAGTGATTCAGCTTCTGAATCATCCAAGTTATTCTGATTTTTATAAATATTCAATACATATTCACTTATCTTCTTTATTTTAATAGTTTTATTTAATTTACACCATGGATCACTTTCATTATTATTTTTTTCATTTTCTAAAAATTTGTCCAAATTGTGCATACTTTGAGATGCTTTAGACTCATTTAAAGAAACTCCATTGATTAACATAGTTTTATACTTGATATTTTTTAATTCAATGCACTCTTCTTGAGGTTTTTCTAGTTCTTTATTTTCAGTTGATGAATCTATTTCTGTTTCTGTAATATTTATTTGTTTGTCATCATTTTTGTCAATTTCATTATTGTATTCTGTTTCCATTGTTTGTTCTATATATTATTATGAATAAATAAGTTTAACTCTTTTTCGTGAAAATATATTATATTATCTTTATTTTTATATCAATTTCAGTTATAATTTGTATAATTAAACAAACTTAATATAATTGACTATAGTAAATATAAACATGCAAAATGAATCTGATAAAACAAATGACAAACAAATAAATATTATAGGAACAAATAATAGATACTTAATAAAACGTGCTAATCGCGTTAAAAACGAAATCAAAAAGCGGGAAGTTATGAATAAATATAATATAGCCGAAAAGTTTTTGACTTATGATTCACAGTTGCAATTAATAAAAGAAATATATAATAAAGAAAGATGTGATATAAATTCAAGAGAAAAAGATATCCTGAATCAAGAAATAGAGAGAAAACTTACAAGTTATAAACAGCAAGATGTATTGAAAAAAAAATATAACGAAAATGCGTTTGTTGATATTGATAGTGTAATTAAAAAAATAATAGATAATGAAATGAAGTGTTTTTATTGTAGTTGTCAAATGCTTGTTCTTTATGAAATCGTGAGAGAACTAACACAATGGAGTATTGATCGTATTAACAATGAAGAAGGCCATAATAAAGACAATTTTGTAATAGCATGTTTAAACTGTAACATCAAGAGACGTAATACAAATTCAAATAAATTTTTGTTTACAAAACAACTAAATTTAATCAAAATAGACGAAAAAAATTGATTTAAATAATTATACTTATTATAATATATAAATAACGTATATATTATATTATTATTCATAGTATGACTATAAATATAACAATAAATCATTTGAAAGACTTACTAGATTTGGAAAATATATTAGACTCTTTAGTTTTTGAAGACCCGATTATAGAGAATATTTTTGATGATGATATTAGCGCGTTAGAGTTAATTGAATCTGCGTTATATTTAATGGAAGATTATATGAATGAAAACCCTACTGCAATCAGTGAGCCAAATTTTGAAGAAGACTTTTTAGATGAAATTAAAGAATTGTTTTATATTCAATTTGAAGAAGATATATTAGAAAATGAATGGGTAGAAGACGATTTGAATGAATTATTAGAAGAGGCATTTAGAATATTTATAGGTTCATTTTATCCAGAACGTTCGTCGTCTACTGAATCAAAAAGATCAAATGAAGTAAATGAATCAGAAAGAATAAAACAAATACTAAGTAAAATTGAAAACATAAAACAAAAACCACAACCAACACAGCGAACTGATGAATGGTATAAATTTCGTCATAATCTGATTACTGCAAGTAATGCTTACAAATGCTTTGAAAGCCAGTGCACTGTTAATCAATTAATATATGAAAAATGTCAGCCATTAAAAACGAGAGAAGACGAAAAAAACATTGTGGTTAATATCAATACTCCGTTTCATTGGGGGCAAAAATATGAACCTCTTTCAGTCATGATATATGAATATTTATACAACACAAAAGTAGCTGATTTTGGGTGCATAAAACACGATCGTTATCCTTTTTTGGGAGCATCTCCAGATGGTATTAATATAGATCCAGAGTCGGATCGTTTTGGAAGAATGTTAGAAATTAAAAATATAGTGAATCGTGAAATAAATGGAGTGCCCAAAAAGGAATATTGGATTCAGACACAATTACAAATGGAAGTTTGTGACTTAGATGAATGTGACTTTTTAGAAACCAAGTTTGTTGAATATGAAACTGCTAACGAATTTTTCAAGGACTTAGAAATAGAAGTACAAGTAGAATCAAACGAGACCAATATGAAGGTTTTAGACAAAAAGGGTGTTATCATATATTTTCACAATATATCAGAATCCAAACCATTTTATGTTTACAAACCACTGAATATAGTTGAAATGGATAAAATTTTACAATGGGAAGAAGAAATGGTTGAATTATATCAAAATCCGCAACATAATATGACATATATCAAATCAATTTATTGGGAATTAGAAAAGTTAAGCTGTGTTTTAGTGTCTCGTAATAAAAATTGGTTTGCAAATAATATTCAATCTATAGAAAATGTATGGAATATTATTGAAAAGGAAAGAGTTTCCGGTTATGAACATCGTGCACCAAATAGAAAACCAAAAATTAAAAAAACAATTGAAGATGTATTTACAAATAACAACAACGGATTATGTTTAATAAAATTACAACCAGAGTCCTAATACAAAATATTAGGCATATCTGTTCTAAATGGTAATAAATTTATATTTGTATCAAAATAACCTACCCTTGTGCCACAGTTTGGATTAATAGGTGGTAAAGGAGTTACATAATTAGTTTTTATAAACTTTTTTTTATATAATGCTCCGCACATACTAGCAGGCATACAAGTTCCTTCATCTGGATTATTTGGATATCTAATATTATTTGTTATTTGATCGTAAGATCCTAATTGAAATATAGGATAATGCCACCATATATTGGATGCGCTATTATTATATATACCATTTTTGCCTATTGGAGGATAAATATCTTCTACGAGAACATCCGTCTGAGGAAAAGGGTATTTTTCTTTATTTCCTCCTAAACTTGAAATATTCATACTACTATTTAAATCATAATTTTGATAGTTTTCTAACATTTTAATTGATTTGAACATGTTATAAAATAATGGTAATCCTAATGATAATATTAATATTAAGATTAAAAATATGTTATTATTCATTTATATATATTTTATATATATATTTTATATAAAAATAATAAAAAATCATTTAAACCTATGATAAAATATTTATAATATACATGAATATGAATGAGAGTAACAACAGTGACAATGATATGCGTGTAACAAAACGAGATGGTAATTTAGAAGAAATGTCATTTGATAAAATTTTAAATCGTATAAAAAAATTAGGTCAAGAAGTCGGGATTCAAATTAATTATTCTTCTTTGGTCATGAAAGTGATTGATCAATTATATGACAAAATTGAAACAACAAAAATAGATGAACTTGCTGGCGAACAATGCGCATCGCTTTCAACTCAACATCCAGATTATGGTGTTCTCGCTTCTAGAATAGTTGTGTCAAATCATCAAAAAAATACTGGTTCTTGTTTTTCAAATGTTATGAAGAGTTTATATGAATTTGTTGATGTGCGTGGAATGCATAACCCGCTAATAGCTGAATATATCTGGAAATTTATAGATAAAAATGCAGACCATCTTGATGATTTTATTGATCATAGTAGAGATTATCTCATTGATTTTTTTGGTTTTAAGACGCTAGAACGAGCATATTTATTCAGATTAAACAATAAAGTAGTTGAAAGAATTCAGCATATGTGGTTGCGTGTTTCTATTGGTATTCATGTTAATCCTAATGGAAGTGGTAGTGGCAACAAGGAAACTCTTCGCTTGATAAAAGAATCATATGATTTAATGTCAGAAAAATATTTTACACATGCGACCCCAACGCTTTTCAATGCAGGAACACCACGACCACAATTGAGTTCGTGTTATTTGATTGCTTTAGAGGATGATAGTATTGAAGGCATATTTTCTACTTTAAAGGATTGTGCCCATATTTCAAAATGGGCAGGTGGTATTGGTTTACATATTCATAATTTAAGATCCAAAGGCAGTCATATAGTTGGAACTAATGGAAGATCTAATGGAATCGTTCCCATGTTACGTGTGTTTAATAATACTGCGCGCTACGTTGATCAGGGTGGAAATCGTCGTAATGGTTCCTTTGCTATTTACTTAGAGCCTTGGCATCCTGATGTTGAAGATTTTTTAGAAATGAAAAAAAATCACGGTGATGAGGATTCAAAGGGGCGTGATTTATTCTATGCTTTATGGATTTGTGATTTATTCATGGAACGAGTAAAAGAAAACGGTAAATGGTCGCTTTTTTGTCCTAATGAATGTCCTGGATTATCGGATATTTATGGCGAAAAATTTGTGGAGTTATATACAAAATATGAAGAATCTGGAAAAGCGCGCAAAACCATAAATGCACGCGATCTATGGTTTAAAATTTTGGATGCGCAGATGGAAACCGGAACACCATATTTACTTTTTAAAGATGCTGCGAACAAAAAATCAAACCAACAAAATATTGGCACGATAAAGTCGTCTAATTTATGTGTAGCTCCTGAAACAATGATACTTACCGATAAAGGTCACATTGAAATACAAAACATGGAAGGACAAAATATCAATGTATGGAATGGTGAAGAATTTTCAGAAGTAAATATTATTAAAACTGGTATAGACCAAGATTTGATTGATGTATATACTGACGACGGTTCTATGTTATCGTGTACACCTTATCATAAATTTTATATCCAAGAAAATTATTCTGAAAAATCAATTAAAATAGTTGAGGCAAAGGATTTAACTCCCAATGACAAAATAATTAAATGTGATTTCCCTGTAATTGATGGTTCAGATAAAATGTTATATCCATATACACATGGGTTTTTCTGTGGAGATGGAACATATGGAAATATTTCTGAAAAGGAAGAACAAGCCTGTAAATTTAATGCATTGAGCGGACATTATTTTTGTAAAAGACATGTTGATTTTGAGACTGAAGGTTTCTTAAATAATAATATTGAAGAAGTAAAATCAAATGAAGTTATGAAATGCATTGCAAAATCTTATAAGAAAAAGCCTATGTCATATTTATATGGCGAGAAGAAAGATTTATTACAATATATGGAATATCGCAGTCATAGCGATGAAACTAATGGTCGTATTGTTATCCAATTACCCCTTGATATAAATGAAAAATTTGATATTCCATCATTCAACTGTTGTTTAAAAGATAAATTAGATTGGTTTGCAGGTTATTGTGACGCAGACGGAACCATTTCTAGAAATGGTGATAATGAACAATTGCAAGTAGCGTCAATTAATTATGAATTTTTGAAAAATGTTAAATTATTATTACAAACTTGTGGAATAAACCCAAAAATAAAATTATCTCAAAACCGCGAAAAAAGTTATTTACCTGATGGAAAAGGTGGTTATAAATATTTTGATGTAAAACCTGTTTATAGGTTATTAATAACATCGTGTGATTTATATAACTTGCGTTTAAACGGATTTTCACCTAAAAGATTGAAATGTTTATCAAATAAACCATCAAGAGACGCTAAACAATTTATAAAAATACTGAAGATTGAATACAACAATCGTATTGATGACACATATTGTTTTACTGAACCTAAAAAACACATGGGTGTTTTTAATGGTATTTTAACAGGGCAATGCACAGAAATTCTAGAATACTCTGACGATAAAGAGACTGCTGTATGTAATTTAGCCTCCATCGCACTTCCAACTTTTGTAAATGAAAAGACCAAAGTATTTGATTACGAAAAACTACACGAAGTTGCAAAGGTAGTAACGAATAATTTAAACAAAGTAATAGACGTTAATTTCTATCCAACCGAAAAGACACGACGAAGTAATATGTTGCATAGACCCATTGGTATTGGCGTTCAAGGTTTAGCAGACGCATTTATATTGATGGATATCCCGTTTCATAGTGAAGAAGCAAAAGAAGTTAACAAGTTGATATTTGAAACAATATATCATGCAGCATTAGAAAAAAGTAATGAAATTGCTATTGCTATTAAAGAAAGATATTTGTCACAAGTTGAATTAACCGACCATACAGTTTTGTATGAAATGAAATATACAAATGGATTGAAGTATGGTTTAAAACCAGCCCACCTTGGGGCATATCAATCGTTTGAGAATTCGCCTGCTTCAAAAGGAACTTTACAATTTGATATGTGGGATGTTCAGCCTACGCCAGGACGTTATGATTGGGATGCTTTAAAACAATCTATTGTTGATCATGGGTTGCGAAACTCACTTTTACTTGCACCTATGCCAACTGCATCTACATCACAAATATTAGGTTTCAATGAATGTTTTGAACCTTTTACAAGTAATTTGTATAGTCGCCGCACATTAGCAGGTGAATTTGTTGTAGTCAATAAATATTTGATGAAAGAACTTATTGAATTAGGTTTGTGGAATGAACAAATTAAGAATAATATTATTGCTAATAAAGGAAGTATTCAACAATTAACCATGGTAAGCGAACACCTTAGAAATAAATACAAAATTGTTTGGGAAATGCCTATGAAACATTTGATAGATATGTGTGCCGATCGTGGTGCATTTATTTGTCAAAGTCAATCTATGAATTTATGGGTAGAAGATCCTACTTATAACACCCTTACATCTATGCACTTCTATTCATGGAAAAAAGGATTGAAAACAGGCATTTATTATTTGAGAAGGAAAGCAAAACATCAGGCTCAACAATTTACAATAGAACCCGAGAAGAAAAAGGTGGAAGAGAATGACGATATTTGTGAGATGTGTTCGGCCTAATCCACATTTAGAAATCCATCTTTAGAAAAGGTGTAGCCAAAAATTTTGCACCATTTTTTTGAAAAATGAATTTTAAATGTAATACAATGAAAAAATTATATATTATGTAAAAATATATATATAATACAATGTCTATAACACTTACATTAGATGCCTCTTTCAACATAGGTCAAGTTAATGCTATAACTTCAAGTGAAGATGGTGCATATATGTATTGTCTTATTAACAATGATGGTGTATACAGATCCATAGACTATGGTGTAAGCTGGAGTAAAACTTATAGTGCTGCGAGTCCGCAACTTACATCAATTACTTGCAGTTCCGATGGAAGTATAGTATATTTTTGCTGGGTAGGAGGAGGGTTTTTTGGATCTACCAATTATGGTTTAAATTTTACTAATATAGCATCATTTGTAAATAACCTTAATTGCATTCCGATCAATGGTGGTCCATATGTAAGAAATATTGCATGTAATAGTACCGGAAATACACTAATTATATGTTTACAGGGTGGTAGCACATGTGTTTATATTTGCACAAATTTTTCATCAAGTTTTCCAAATACAAATTCTTGGGCTTCTATTCAGGTTGACGGACTATCATCATATGTTTCTAATGTGTGTTGCAATTCAGATGCGAGTATTTTATTTGCTGTTGTTGGACCTGATAATTCGCCAAGTGGCACAAACAGCAATATTTATACATCAACTAATAGTGGCGCGAATTGGTATCTTTTACCAGGTAGTTTTAATGCAAATTGGTCAAATTTAGCATGCGATTCCACCGGAACAAAATTATATGCAACGGTTCAAAATATAGGATTGTATATTTTCGCTCCTTCAACTGGTGCACCTATTTTAATAAATTCACAAGACACTTCATCTTTCGGGTCATTAGCAACTTATTCTAATGGCGCAAATTTATTAACGAGATCAACCACATATATATATAATTATACGTTAACATACCCAGATCCTATATGTTTTAAAGAAGACAGTAAAATATTATGTATGATACAGGATAAAGAGGTTTATGTGCCAATTCAAGATATTCGCAAAGGAACATTGGTTAAAACACACTTGTCTGGATATGTTCCAGTAAATATGATAGGAACATTCAAATTCTACAACGATGCGAATTCTTTACCAGGAGAAAAATGTCTTTATAAGTGCCCACGTGAAAATTATAGTGAACTTACAGAAGACCTAATAATTACAGGAGACCATTCTATTTTAGTTGATGACTTGACAGATGAACAAAAAAAACGTAGTGTAGAGATAACTGGTGACATTTATGTAACCGAAAATAAATATCGTTTATTTGCAATGTCAGACGATCGTGCAGTTCCTTTCCAAGAAAAAGGTGTTTTTTCTTTATGGCATTTAGCACTAGACCACCATGATGATTATATGAATTATGGTATCTATGCAAACGGAGGCCTTTTAGTGGAGACTACAAGTAAAAGAATGTTAAGAGAATATCAAGGAATGAACATTCTTAATTAATGTCTTTTTTTCTAACTATAGCATCAAGTCGTTTAGATCTTCTTCTCTTTGTTTTCGTTTTTGTTTTTTTAGTTTTTCTACTTCCTTTTTTACTTTTTGTTTTTATATTTACACTTGTATTTTCAGTTTCATCTTGAAATGGTTCTATTATTTCTAATTTTATATTTTCTATTTCGCTATCTGACGATTGAATTTTATCTAAATTGCAAACGTATCCTTCTGGTGATATTTTTTTTATATAATCTGTAATAATTTCATTTTTCCCACAAACATCTTGATTGTATTTGTATTTTATATAAACTCGTAAAGATAATATTACATCAATTAAAGCATCATGTAATGATTCATCGTCAGGTGAATACCCAAAATAATATTGATACGATTCTATTAATTTCGGTCCTTTCACCTTATAAAACACTTTATCTTCACCTGTCTTTTTATCTTTATAGTTTATTGCAATTTGTATATTACAAATAGGAGCTGTTACGTCCATACTACATGTGAATTTTTTATTGTTCATTAAAAATCTCAGCTGTTTTTCAGTTTCAGCTCCCATGTTTGCACCCGATAAACGCAACAATTCAGCAATCACTGCTTTACGGTCAAATTGAGCATTGTGGGCTACAACAGTAACAACATCAGGATCCATAATATCACTCATGAATTCGGCAACAGCATCGTGAATCAGCGTTTTTTTTTCAGCTGGCTGGTGTCTAATTTTTTCTTTATCAATGTGATGTTTTTCTATAGAAGATTCTGTTATAACTATATCATCCGGAATATCAATATATTTATTGAAAATTTTGCTGTTGTTTGGTTGTTCCGTGTCATAAACAATATAACCCAATTGAATGATGCTTGGCCATGATGATAGCATTTGCCCCCACATAGAAGATGGTTTAACTAAATCATTATAGTCTAATAGTTTCATATCATTCGCATTTCTTTCATTCCAATCCTTACCCGGTAAATATTGCGGTAAACCAGTTGTCTCAGTATCAAATACACAAATTTTAACCATTTTATATTTATTACGTATTATATAAATATAAAAAAAGATATCAATTTTATTCCATCCACCTTTAGAAAAGGTGGAGCCAAACCTTTTGCTCTACTTTTTTGAAAAGTAGAAAGGTGGAGCCAAACCTTTTGCTCTACTTTTTTGAAAAGTAGAAAGGTGGATTCTAAAAGGCGGTTTTGCATATCCCAAAGCTTCTTCTATGCCAAATTGTGATACCATGTTCTTTAATTCCATCTATATGCCGTTTAGCGCCATAACCTTTATTTTGGTCTATTCCATATTTTTCAATTAGTTCAGGGTTTTCTTTGCATAAATCTTCAATATATTTATCTCGCTCTACTTTTGCCAAAATAGATGCCGCCGCTATTGATGTATATTTATTATCACCACCTTCAATACAAGAATAAGGTATAAATTCTAATTTTGACGTAGTTTTATTAAAACATGTTATCGGATTGAAATAGTTGCCATCTATGAGTAACAAGAATTTATAATCATTATTTTCTTTTTTATTTTGTTTTTTCATTCTTTCATTATATTGATTACGCGTTTCCAAAATAGCGTTATGCATAGCCTTTTGTGTTGCCTGTAATATATTAATCTCATCTATTGTTTTTTCATCTTCAAAACTAACATACCATGCTAGCGCATTTTTTTTGATATAATCAGCCGCCTCATCAATTTGTTTTTTAGAATGAAACTTTTTACTGTCTTTCATTTTAGAATGATCAAAACTATTGTCTTTAGGTAAAATTACAGCTGCGCTGTATACTCTTCCAAAAAGAGGTCCGCGACCAGCTTCATCTGCGCCTATTTCTAGCGTATTTACATCATCAATATAATAATGATTCAGATTGAATACAGCACGAACCCTAGTTTTTTTTATTTTTGTATTTTTTTCTTGTGATTTTTCATCAATCTCAATTCCATTACCAATATCATACTCGCTGTCAGAATTCATTTGTAAAATATTAACTGTATAATGTATTTATATTATACACAAGTTTTAAATTCAATTATTTTTTTAAATTATAATAATAATAATAAACTTTTTTCACTATATAAATTATACAATGAATATTGAAGCGTTATTTCTATTTTTAATAATATTATTAGGTTTAGTATTATGTTCATTTTTAGGAGGTTATTATAATAAAGAATCCTTTACAGGAACTTTTACTATAAACCCTGAGAATACCAATGCAAATACTAATAATTCTAATAATTCTAATAATTCTAATACTGGTAACAATAACAACAATGCAATGAGTTATAATGGGTCCAATAGTTCTAATACATATGATAATTATAATCACTATTCTGGCTCATCATCACAACTATCAAGTGGATCTACTTTTTATGGAAATAATGGAGGATCAGTTAAAGTAAATATGCAAACTGATGGAACGCCTATACTTTCACTAACACTATCACCAGGACAACAACCAATAAATTTAACTAAAACTAGTCAAAATAACTATGATTCAAAATCAAATAACAACTCATCATCGTCAGATAAAACCACATCATCGTCGGATAAAACCACAGCATCGTCGGATAAAACCACAGCATCTAAAACTACTAGTCAAGGCTATGATTCGGATTCTGACTCAGATTCTGTCTCAAAACGATTATCTGCTATTTTTGGTAATTCGTCATCTTCTCAATCAAAATCAAATACAGAAAATAAACCATTTTATGGTCCAAATGGTGAAACTGGTTTAGTGATAAATTATAATGGGCAACAAGCCATTCAAGTAATTACAGGAACCGGTTCTTATATTTTCACTATGAATGCTCCAGTATCTTCAAATCAAATTGCATCAAATCCATTTAATTCAAATTATAGTAGTTACAATAATACACCTTCCACTTATTTTGGAAGCACTGGTGTCAACGGAGCAAATGTGAACAATAGTAATACTGCGTATTCAACACCATCATCATCATCATCAACAAATTCACAATCATCACAACAATCGCAACCACAAGCCACTTCACGTTATGACTATAGCAATTCACTACCACAAGGTATTCCAAAAAGTCAAATACAACCAGGACACGAAGATTTATACATTTTGAAATCAGAAGTTGTTCCGCCAGTATGTCCAGCTTGCCCACCATCAACAAACATTCCAAGACAAGAACCTTGTCCAGCTTGCCCTCCATGTGCTAGATGCCCAGAACCATCATTTGAATGTAAAAAAGTACCTAATTATAGCGCAATTAATAATCAATATTTACCTGTTCCGGTATTGAGTGACTTCTCCAGTTTTGGTATGTAAACTAATTATAATATTTTAAGAATTTTGTAATATTATAATAAAAATTTCAAAAATTACTCCCGTGTCTTAATACATTTTTTATCAATCTGAATACTAGGTCCTTTTTCTTCTTGAGGGACAATGTTAATAATACATTTTGATTTCTTTCCATACAATGGTTCTGTGCATCCTTTCTCTTTAGGCCTATTTTTTCTTGTTTTAGCTTGATAATTATAGTGATAAGGTTTATATTTGAACAATTTTGGTTTATCATCTGTGCAACGCGATCTAAAATGCTCATATCTTTCTCTCACATCACAATAAGAAAGATTAGAGGTTTTCTTCAACATTTTATTTACTAATTCGTGCAAATTGTAAACATATTTGGAAAATGTCTCACGATTTTTCATATCGCAGTTTTTCAATGGCAATTGTTTAAAATTAGTTTTTAAATTTATTCTGCAATATTTACATGGTAAAACATGCTTTAAGTTTGAAATAAAACTTCTATAATAAATTTTATCTTCTGATGTAGGATTCACTGGATAATTAAAACTCATTGTATGGAGATAATGCCATAAAGGTGGACCCCATACACTTGTTATCATGCCATCACCCGCATTATAATCTCTTTTATTAAAAATTCTATTTTTTTTTGTTTTATTGTTAGTCATTATATATAATGTAATATTTTTTTATAATTTATTATATTATATAAATTAAAGAAGACTAATTAAAAATTTATGGCATTTTCATCTACAAAAAACATTTGCACATGTTGTTTTATTTCTATTTTTTTAATTGTATTATTTGTTATTAGCCCATTAAGTCAATTTTCAAAAACATCATTATTTATGAAAATTGCAGTTATTATCATACTCATTTATACATTTTACTTGATGATAAAACAAACGAATGAAATGAAAACTCATTATAACGATTCTAAATCAAATGAAATAACTAACCAATTAAATCTTAATATACTATGTAGTTATGTTTTTACATTTTCTATTGGATTATTGATTATTTTTATCTTGAAAAGTTTCTTTTGATCTTTTTGATCCATTTGAACCATTATAATTCAATATTCACAAAATTACAAATGCTCATAAGTGACGAGGAACGTGGTTTATTTACCTTTTTAGGTATAAAAAAATTACTTGGTTTATTCAAATTGTTTATATTATCACATTCACGTTCTTTAGTAAATTCCTTTTTAATATTCATTATTTTTTCATAATAAATTAAGTCATTTGTATAATCATATCTATTGATTTTTACTAAGTCTCCATTTTTATTTCTAATAATCATTTACACCTTTATAATTATTAGAAAAAATCTTTAAATGATATTCAAATAATTTGTGAATATCATTTTATTCGTTCAACATCTACGTTAATTTCTTTTCAATAATATATATACAGTATGAATAATTTTGTAAATATGAATAATATGAATAAAATGGCTGGCGCTGTGAATCCAGTATCTAAAAGCTCAAGTTCAATCCTTTCAAGAATCACAACAAGTGCTAAAAAAATGTCAACTACAACAATAATAATTATCGTAGCAACTATTTTTTTTATTGTTTTAGCAATTTATTACTACTATAATCATGTTTCACCAAAATTCAAAACAATGTATCATGCAAATAGTGAAGGATCTAATGGTTCTGACAGCGCAGCACCATCAAAACAAGCAGAGTTAATGTTATTTTATGCTGATTGGTGCCCTCATTGTAAAACAGCCAAACCTATTTGGAATGATTTAAAGACACAATATCAAAATAAGACAATTAACGGTTATAAAGTATTATTTACAGAAGTCAACTGCACTAGTGAAAGCGCTGAAACAGAGCAAATGATGAATAAATATAATATTGAAGGCTTTCCAACCATCAAACTATTGAAAGATGGACAAATTATTGAATATGACGCCAAACCAAGTAAAGATACCTTGAACGAATTTTTGAACACTGTTCTCTAAAGCAACTTTTCAAAAAAGTTGCGCAAAACTATGTATTTATACCTTTACAAAATCCATCTTTAGAAAAGGTGGAGCCAAATATTCTAATTATTTTACACACTTTCGCATTGTAAATGCTGATTAATTTATATATTTAACAAAAATTATATAAAAATATATAAATTATTAATTTAATATAATGCTTAAAAAACATGTGGTATTATTTGAAAGCAAACACCATGGGTGGATTGCTTATTCTACAAGAGGAAGCGATGCTAAAAGATTATTAAGTGTAAACAACAAATATGATGTATTTTACATTTTTGAGTGTGATTTATTGAAACAATTTCCATATATTATGAAATTAAAAGCACCACTAAATAAAGATTATGATTGTAAAAGAATAAACAAATACAAAGAAAATAATTTTGAAGAAAATGATAAATACATTATGATTACTTCCAAACAAGAGGGAGAAGATGAAGGAATTTATTTTGATATAAAACAGAATTGATTCAACCTTTTTCCAAAAATTCAATGATAAACTTTTTGGCAGTTTCTCTCCCCTTCTGATATAATTCTTTTCTTGCATCCATTGAAGTAATTGTGGACGTCAAATAATTCAAACTAATAGGTTTAACATTACACACAATCTCATATTTAATTTTTGGATTAACAATGTTAGAACTCAAATTACTGAACATTTTGAAAAAGAAACATAATACAAAATCCAATAAATTAGAATCTGAATCAACATGATTTTTTTGTTGCTCATCATATTGATTCGTCAAACCTAATATCTCATCTTCGTTCTTACCAGAATCTATACAATATTTCAATGGATAATTTGATGCAACACCGCCATCCATGTAACATTTATTATCGTTTATCACAGGTGTTACTAAAATAGGCAAAGCACAAGACATCATTACAGCATCTATGAGTGAAATATCTGGATGGGTTAAATAAGATATATCTTCTGTATGAAAGTGATTTATTTCAAATGAAAAAAAATGTAATTCTATCTTTGAGTATTCATAAAATTCTTTTAAACTAATGTTAATAGACAAATCTTTAGCATCCAACAAAGGCTTGAAAGCCTTTTCAATTACTTTTTTACTGAAAATACCTCTGTTTTTATATGCTTCAAAAATATTACTAATTTTGATATGAAAAAGTTCATGCCATGGTCGCATGATCATATAATCATTGAGTGTTTCCCAATCATATTTTAAACACAATACAATACCTACAATACTACCGGCAGATGTTCCGTAAATACTCTCTATTTTACTCAAATCTAGTATTTTATTTTCGTTCAGATGTTGAATAACAGATAAATAGTGAAACATAGATGGTCCGCCTCCAGAAAGGACAAGATGTTTGATGTTGATATTATCATTGTTATTCTTGTTATTATTATTATTATTATTCATAATAATTATGAATCTACCTATATCTATATAAATACATTTGTTTTAATAACTTTTTTTCTTATAATGTTGTAATATGGCAAGTATTTTTACTTTGGAAAATATAGACGATTTTTCAGAAAAATTGAATATAGATGAGTTATACGAAAAAAAACGTCAATATGATTTGAGTAAATTAGCTCTTTACAATAAAATATTGAATCGTATTCATGTTAGAATAAGAACAACATCTAGACAAAAAATAGATGAACAATTTTGTTGGTTTGTAGTTCCGGAATTGATAATCGGAGTCCCAAAATATGATCAAGCCTCTTGCATTGCTTATTTGATGGATAAATTAAAAGAAAATGGCTTTAATATACGTTATATACACCCTAATACACTTTTCATATCTTGGTTACATTGGGTTCCTTCTTATGTGAGAACAGAATTAAAAAAGAAAACAGGTATTATTATTGATGAATATGGGCAAAAAGTTGATGATGGTAATGACGATAACAATAACAACAATGTTTTCGGTTTGACACCAAATAGAAGCAACGGTAAGCTAAAAATAGAGGACAGAAACCCGAACGATTTAATGTTTAATAATAAAAATCAAGGTTCTCAACAAAATCCTGCAAATATAAAAGAAAAGAAAAATTATACTCCTATTGCATCATATAAACCATCAGGAAATTTTGTCTATAATGACGAATTATTGAATAAGATAGAGGATAAATTTCTTTAAGTATGTTTGGGGATTTATTATATTTTTACGATTTTCTTTTCCCAAAAGTATTTTGACTTTTCAAAAATGGACAAAAAAAATGTCCAAAATTGAAAAGGGTCGTTTGACTTTCGCAAAATACATGTTTTGTTACCATAATTGATTTTTAGCGTGTGGCGACAGAAAAAATAATTTCCGTTTTATTAGCATATTTTTTGAATTATTTTTGTGTAAATATTTAGGAACTTTTTTCTGTTTCATATATATGAAACAAAATGAAACAAATATAGTTCCAAAAAGTTCAGAAAAATATACATGCGATGCTTGTGACTATACAACGTGTAGACAAAGTCAATTTGATAGACATAAAGCAACTGTAAAACATAAAATTCGGTTAAATGAAACATTTGAAACAAATATTGGAACGAAAAGTTCAACTTCTTTTCAATGCGCTTGTGGAATTGATTTCAATAGTAGGACTACATTATGGAGACACAAGCAAATATGTAATAAAGAAAATAAAAATAAAGAAAATAAAAATAACGAAGATTCATTGATTCAATATTTAATAAATGAAAACAAAGAATTGAAGAATATGATTCTGAATGTTTGCAAAGAAGTTAACCCATCTAATAACACGAATAATAATATCAATAATAATATAATAAATTCTAATAACAAAACATTCAATTTGCATGTATTTTTAAATGAAACATGTAAAGATGCTATGAATATAAGTGATTTTATAGAATCTGTTAAATTACAAGTATCTGATTTGGAAAATGTTGGAAAGGTTGGTTACATTGAAGGCATTTCTAATATAATCATTAAAAATCTCCAGGCACTAGAAGTAGAAAAACGTCCTGTTCATTGCACTGACAAAAAAAGAGAGGTTATGTATGTAAAAGAAGATAATATTTGGGAAAAAGAAGATGAAGCAAATAACAAATTAAGGAAAGCTATAAGGAAGATTGCTCATAAAAATATCTGTATGTTCAAAGCTTTTAGAGAGAAATATCCAGATTGCGAAGAATACGATTCTAAGAAAAATAGTCAATACAATACAATAGTATATGAAGCAATGGGAGGAAAAGGAGACAATGATTATGAAAAAGACACGAAAATCATCAAGAAAATAGCAAAAGTGGTTGGGATTGAAAAATGTTAAAATAAATAATATTCCAATAATATAAGAATATTTGAATATTATTTCAATGAACACAAAAAAAAATTATAGTAACGTTTTTAATAATGGTAATAAAATGAAGAAAACTCTAAAAAATAGACAAACCGGTAACATCGTAAGTAATAATAATGGAAATAAAGCCATTAACGGCAATGAAAACAGAATGATTAAACAATTTGACGTAAATGAAATATTAAAGGATAAAAAAGGGAACGTAGAGAAAATATTTGATACTTTTGAAGATAAATATGAAGAAGATCTGAAAAGCAAAAATATAGACATTTTGACAAGAAATACCAATTTGGAAAAGAAAACAATACGTGAAATACACGAAGTTTTAAATAACAAAAAATACAGTCCTGTCAATGATTTTTATTCATATATTAATGAACGATGGATTAAAACGATTAAATTAGATGAAAGCCAAAAATACATAGTTCAAATTGATGATTTTAGATTGACACAAGATAAAATATATAAACAATTAATAACTCTTGTGGAAAATTATTTACAAGAACATAAAGATAGTAAAGAATCGTTTGATGTGTCATTAAGAAATTATTACAATTCTTTTTTTAAAGCCAAAATAACAAAAGCTAATATGGACCAAATGAAAAATCACCTTAAACGTTATTTAAAAGACATTGATAATTTAATTCACGAAAATAACTTATGGAAACTGTTAGCATATGTAAATGAACTAGATGTAGTTAAATGGGGAATTCCTTTAATATGGTCAAACAAACCTGACCCGAAAGAACCCACCATTTTTAGATCATTTGTAGGAGGGCCTAAATTATCTTTGCTTGATTTGACTGTGTATTTTGATGATGGAACTAATATAGAATATAAAAAAATATACAAAAGAAGATACATTAGATATTTGAAGGATTTATTTGAATATTCGTTCGGTAAAGAATATTATAAAAATTTCAATGTTGAGGATGTTTTTATAGTAGAATCTAAAATTGCACAAGCTTACGCATGTGATAGTATTAAAAAGCAAGACTATGAAACTTTTTACAATAAAGTAACTACTAAACAAGCAATGAAAGAATACAATTTTAATTGGGTTGAATTTACCAAGCAATTAGGTTTCCAGAAAACGCCTGATTTTTTTATAACCCCTGATTTAAATTATTTATATTGTATTACACAGTTATTAATAAAAGAATGGAACACACCTCAATGGAGAACATTCTGGTTTTATCTTTATGCCAGGCAAATTAATCGGTTTGATTTAGGAAACGGAAAACCTATTTATTGGGATTTTTTCGGAAAATTTCAAAAAGGTATTCCAGGTAGAAAAGATAAAGCAAAAAATAGAGAAGAACTGTTAAAAAGATTGAATACGTTTCGTATTATTATGGTAACATATGCATTTAACACATTTGTATCAAAATTATATATACAAAATAATGTAAACGTAACCACAGTAGATTATGTTAAAGCAATGGCAGAAGATTTAAGAACAGTTTTTATTAGAATAATAAAAAAAAACACATGGCTTCAACCATCAACAAAAAGAAAGGCATTAGATAAATTGAATGGTCTTAAATTTATTATAGGTTATCCGGAAAAATACATAGAGGGCGTAGTAATTGATTTTGTTAACGATGATTTTTGGGTTAATTTATCAAAGATCAGTAAATTTCGTATGTCAAAAGCTGTAACACTTGACGGTGCCCCGGTTATTAATTGGCCTGTTGTAGATTGGTCTGAACTACCAATTGCATTTAGAGGCACGCAGGTTTATAATGCGAATGCATTCTATACACAAACAAATAATAGTATTTACGTTCCTTTAGGGTATATTCAAAAACCGTTTGTAGATTTAGATCAAAGAGGAATAGAGTATAATTTAGCTCACGTCGGATTTACTTTAGCACATGAAATGTCTCATGCTTTAGATAGTTCAGGTAGTAAATATGATGAAACTGGAAAGTTGAAAAATTGGTGGGCGCCAGCAGATGCAAAGTATTTTAGAACAATACAAGAAGATGTCGTAAAACAATATGAGACTTTTTCTGCTTACGATAATATTAAATTTGATGCTTGGCCTACAATTGATGAAGATTTAGCTGATATTTCAGCCATGAACATTTGTTGTGAATATTTAAGAGATTTTCAAATGAAAAATAACGATATACTTCCTATTGTAGATCTCTCTTTTAAAATATTTTTTGTTTATTTTACTTTACAACAAAAACAACAAATTAACAAAAAGGCTCTTAAGATACAATTAATAACCAATCCTCATCCTTTAAATAAATATAGATGCAACGTTCCATTATCTAGATTAGAATTATTTAGGGCAATGTATAATGTTAAAAAAGGAGATAAAATGTGGTGGCATTCAACAGATAAAATATGGTAAATAATAAATAGCTACAACAGAATAAATACTATTTTATTGTTTATTTAGCAATTTTCCAAAAACTCGTAATTTTTTTTGTTGATTATATATATATAAAAATGGCTCATACTCGTCGTCATCGCTCAATGTCTCGTTCTCGCTCAATGGCTCGCGGCCGTGCTCGTAGTGCTGCTCGCGGTGCTTCCGCTGCTGCTGCCCGTGCTGCTTCTGCTTCCCGCGCTGCTTCTGCTGCCGCCTCACGTGCTGCTTCAGCATCAAGATCAAGATCAGCTTCTAGATCTGCTTCTGCTTCTCGTTCTGCTGCCGCTGCTGCTTCCCGTGCTGCTGCCGCTTCCCGTGCTGCTTCTGCTGCTGCTGCCCGTGCTGCTGCCGCTTCCCGTGCTCGCGCTTAAATTTCCACCTTTAGAAACCAACCTTTAGAAATCAACCTTTAGAAAAGGTTGAGCCAAATAAATATTTTATTATTAATAACTATTTAATAATAAAAATGCAAAACAATTACATATGATGAATGCATTATAATAACAACGATAACCTTTAACGCGCATATTATTAGACAACAACAGGAGCAGCAGGAGAAGCTACAACCGGAGCAGCAAGAGGAGCTTGAGCTACAACAGGAGCAGCAGGAGAAGCTACAACCGGAGCAGGAGGAGCAGCTACAACCGGAGCAAGAGGAGCAGCTACAACGGGAGCAGGAGGAGGAGCAGCTACAACGGGAGCAGGAGGAGCCCGAGCTACAATGGGAGGAGTAGGAGCAGCTACAACCGCAGCAGCAGGAATGGTAGGTGAGCCAATTGGATTTACTCTAGCAGCAGCAGCAATTTTTTTATTGGTGTCACTCAAAATTATATCAGCTTTCTTTTCCAAATTCTCTATTTGTTTTTTAGTGGTTTCTAATATTTTGGATTCAACAATTGCTTCATAAACCTTAAGGTTGTCAACATAATCCATTTCACATTTTACATATAATTCTATGATAATATTACGAGTTTTTTCAACTATTTTTTGCAATTTATCTTCAGTTAACGTTGGATTCACCCTTATTTTCTTTTTATCACTGTATGGGTCACTAACAAAAATGAATAAATCGTTGATAACACCCAACAATTCACTTTGTTTATTTGACGCAGATTGTATCATATCTTTTATATTTTTAGCATATTCCATAAAGAGTTTATCGCTATTAGATAAATTATAATTTTGTTTAAAAACAGGATTGGGTCCTTGACAACTATTTTTGTTATTATAATCACGTAATTTAATATCACTAAATTTTTTTATTTCAGGAGGCATTTCATTGTTTCCAGTAAAAGCAGTGTAAAAAGTTTTCAAATCTTTCTCAAACTGTTTTTTGGTTGATTCGGACATTCCAGTAAAAGTTCCATTTGAATAATCGTAATTATCATCTAAATAAAGTTGCATTAATTCAACAATACCTGGTTCGTCATGCAATGTTTTAACACTTCCATCTTTATTTAAATTCATGCTGCATATTTTAGGATGTAGATTAACCTCCTTTTTTTCTTCATCAATATCCATACTTTTCAAACTTCTTATTCTATTATCACAAATATTCAACTTGAAAATTTTTCTTTTAGCATTTTTAGGTATTTTATCTTTTTCTAACAATCCATTTTTAACTACATTTCCATTTTCATCTTTATAAATATAAATAGGATTAATTGTTTTAACAATAGCTGCAAATATATGTGCTATTTTAACATAAAATTTAGCAATCCCAATACACACCCTCTTTTTTTTAATAGATTTGTTTACATCATTTTGAATGTCTAAACTTTCTAGTTGATCTTTATTGACAAATAATACATTTTCTTTTGTCAAATCATTAACTTCCTCGCCATTTTTTATTCTTTGAGCTAAATAAGTAATTTCTACATCATTGAAATAATTTTTAATTATATCAGAAGTTATAACAACCAATTTATCACAATATTCTTTATTAGATAAATTAGATAAGCTCTTGAAATCCATAGTCAGAATATAATATGTTGCAATGTAGTCAATAATTTGATAAAAATTCTGAAATTGCTTTTCACTACTTGTATTAGTTGAAGAGGATATATTTCCCATATATCATAAAGATATAAAATAAAAATGAATTAAAAATATATTATCTAATGAAAAGAAAGAAATGAGTAAAGAAGGCAGTAAAAGAAGAAAAAATACTGTAACAAATAAAAAAGAATTGTGGAGCATTTTTGATTCTGAGATTAAAACTGATAAAAATACTAATAGTTTAGAATGTATTTATAGAGCTTCTGGTAACAGAGATTTTTGCGAATATTGTGAATCTATTTTAGCATTCTCAGACGAAGGTTTCTTAACTTGTACAAATAAAACTTGTGGAATTATATATAAAGATATTGTTGATCAATCAGCAGAATGGAGATATTACGGTGCTGATGATAATCAAAATTCTGATCCAACAAGATGTGGTATGCCTATCAACCCACTTTTAGAAGAATCCTCTTATGGTTGTAAAGTTTTGTGTAGTGGTGCCATGAGTTATGAAATGAGAAAAATTAGACGTTATACGGAGTGGCAGTCAATGCCATATAAAGAAAAATCACAATATGACGAGTTTCAGTTCATTACAATTATGTCACAGAATGCAGGTATGCCTAAAATGATAATAGATGATGCGGTGAGATATCATAAAAAAATATCAGAATATGACATGACTTTTCGTGGTGACAATAGAGATGGAATCATAGCAGCTTCAATTTATATTTCATGTAGAATCAATAATTTTCCGCGAACAGCCAAAGAAATAGCAAATATATTTCATTTAGACGTAACTAGTGCTACGAAAGGGTGCAAAAACGCGCTTGCTATTATTAACAATATAGAAAAAGATATGGATAATAAGGAAAAAACCAGTTTTTGTAAAACGAAACCAGAAGCCTTTATAGAGCGTTTTTGTAGTAAATTAAATATAAACAATGAATTGACTAAGTTGTGTCAATTCATATCCATGAAAATAGAAAAAATGAATATTATGCCAGAAAATACGCCTCACTCTATTGCAGCAGGAGTAGTTTATTTTATATCACAATTTTGCAAATTAAATGTAAGCAAACGAGATGTCAAAAATGTTAGTGAAATAAGTGAAGTAACGATCAATAAATGCTATAAAAAATTAGAAAAAATCAAAGAACAATTGATACCAGAAGTGATTTTGAAAAAATATTCTTAACATACCATTCTACCAATCATTCTCATTTATCAAGAATTTATAATAATCGTTTATCAATTTCATCATCATTTCATCTTCTATTGTCTGTATGTTATTTTTAATTTCATCATAAAATGTTGCATTTTTACCGCATAAGTTTTCATCATCTCTACAATGTTCTGCAAAATTATAAATAATTTTCTCATCTGATTTATTATCAACCTTGTTACCAAACATTTTACACAAGCCAAGAGTAGTTATTTTGGTATTTTTATGAGGAATGAAATATTTACAATTTACACATTGTTTATTTTGCGCATTAATTTCACAAATAACATTCATATATAAAATATACAATACTGGTAATAATAACATCATGTTTTTGGTTGTATAATATAAATTCTTTTTTTTATATAATTTTTTTATTATATAAAAACTTGATTGTATAATTTTACAATTTAGCAATCGTCTAATTCTTGAAATAAAAAAATTGATTATTTTCATAAAATGACCAGTGAAAATATGGAAAATGCAGTAAAGATTCCAAAGAGAATATTCATCGTTCCTTATAGAAATCGCATACAACATAAATTTTTTTTTAGTAAATACATGAGTTTTTTATTAGAAGATAATAAAGATTACGAAATTTATTTCTCTCACCAATGTGACGCAAGAACATTCAATAGAGGCGCAGTGAGAAATATTGGATTTCTAGCAATGAAGGAAAAATATCCAGAACATTATAAGGACATTACCTTTATTTTTAATGATATAGACACCATACCATTTTATAAAATTTTTGATTATCAAACAAGACGCGGAGTTGTAAAGCATTATTATGGATTTAAATATGCTTTAGGTGGTATTGTTGTAATGAAAGGCGCTGATTTTGAAAAAATAAATGGATACCCATGTTATTGGGGTTGGGGAATGGAAGATAACACTTTACAAAAAAGATGTGAAAGACATGATTTAATTATAAATAGAAACAATTTTTATGAAATAGGAAAACCTCAAATCCTGCAATTATTTGATGGAATATCTAGAATCATAAGTAAAAAAGATCCTTGGCGTAGTGAAAAAGATGATGGTGTAGATGGGTTGCAAACTATTACAAATTTAAATTATACAATTGATACGACGTCTAATAACCCGAATGATAATATTTTTCATTTTGAAGACCCAAATATATTTTATATTAATATAAAAACATTTTTGACACAGGTTAGATATGAAAACGATGAATATTTTAACTATGATTTAAGAGAACCAAAAAGAAAAATTATTCACCCCGATAAACTTTTGCAACATACTAATAAAGTCGTTACAAATACTGATGACTGGTCAAATATTCCTTATTATCCTACTACCAAAGAAAAAAGAGAAGAGACAGCAGAATTTCTTATTAAAAGTGGAAAACAAGTGCCAATAAGTCTATTGAAACAAATTGAAAAGGATAAAGAAGATACAATAAAATCCGACGTTTATAATAATATAACTAGCGATTATGGAATTAATAACAGGATTTCCAATATTCCAATTAATAATCAGCAATATATAAATGAACGTAGATATTTACAACAGCCATCACGACCACCGCAACCACCACAATTGCAGCAAGGGCCACCACTATATCTAGCTCAACCACCACGACCACAACAACCACCACCGCAACAACCATCACAACGTCCGCCTAATAAATATTCGCCCCAATATGCAAATTATATAGGTGCTGCTCCACGCGCAACTGCTAGTGCAAGTGCAAGAATAAGGTTGGGTGGGGTTTTTTAATTTATACTTATACCTTTTTCCACACATAAACAATTTCATCATAATTATTTTGTCGTTTGGATTTTTTATATGGATAAATATCATGCGCTGGACCAAATAATTTAATACAAACGTTTTCGTAAATTTCTTTATTTATATTCAATGCGTATATACCATGTTCTTTTAAATTTGCATAAGTATTTGAAAAAAGTGGAATATAAAAATTTTCATCCATTTCTTTTTTTGATAAATATTCTGTATTGTTTTCATATTTTTGTATAAAATAATACGGAGGTGACGTAAAAACTAAATCATAATCAAGTTTGCTATAATCAATCGTAATTGCATTATCAAATATAAGTTGAACATTTGTTTTGCTTCTCTCTTTTAAGAATTCTATAAGTTTGTCGTAAGGATCAACCAAGGATTGATTTATTTCAATTCCAATATATCGCGGTATATTTAAAGCCGATGCAGCAACTGCAGCTCCACCCCATCCAGCACAAAAATCCAAAACACACAATGGGTTGTATTTAGTGTAAATTTCCATATATACCAAAGGTCGTATTATGTTAATAGCACTTATGCAAATATTATATACCTCCTTCATAACAGTATAATAATTTTTCTTTTTTGTTTTATTTTTAGTTGTATCATAATAATGTAGCATATTTTGTATAAATTTCTTTTTTTTGAATTCATCAATATTAATAATAAATTCATAAAAATTAATGTTGTATTTGCCTCTTGTTGATAATCTCTGAGAGAAAGTAAAATAGTCTACAACGTTATTTCCGATTCGGGATCTAGGTGACATTGTTGATGCATTCCCACCAATTTGAATTAGTTTTTTCATTTCATCTTCAACATCTTCTAATGATATATTTTTAATTTGTTTTGCAATTTTAGTTTTTTCTTCGTTTGTATATTGTTCTTTTATCATTTTTATATTACAAAATATAAAAATTATAATATAATACCACATAATACAATACGTCCTTAAATAGATCGTTACGTTTTTCTTTTCCATACTTCATAAAATCTCTCATATAATTGTGGAAAAATTTGGTTTGCTAATGCACACCCAACTTCTGAGTGTTCTATGTAAAAATTATTTTTTATTAAAATATCATCAATATAATTTTTATGATTTATATCATTATAATCATTTTCCATAATAATTAAGTTAATATTGTTTAATATTTCAGGCATATCCATTAAAATATAATAAAAGGCTCCTTCACAATCTAATACCAATGTATCAAATTCAATATTATATTTTTGTTTTATTTCTTCAAATGTAATTGTATTAACATTTTTATATCCATCTAGTAATACATCAGAACAAATTGTAGTCCATCCTCTTTGAATTAATTTTCTTTTTGATAGAGCAGCATTTTCTATATGAAATTGAAAATTATTTAAATCTCTATTGTATTTCAAAATATTTGCAATATCAGTGTCACATTCCATAGTAACAAAATTATTATTATCTTTTTGTGATAAAATATAATTGATTACTAATGAATTTCTACCAATGTTACTTCCTATTTCCAAAATTTTTTCATTACCACTTAAATAGCGAACAGATAATGTTTGTTCAGGATACTCATCATTAAAACTACCGTACCCTATTTTTAATTTTGAATGTATATTTTTTAATATTGTATCAAAATCAGGATAAATTGAGCTAATATAATCAGGTATATCTCTAGTGAAAATTTCTTTTGTATTTGTATCAATATAAACATCAGTTGTAGAGTCAAATAATAACATTGATTTGTCTTCTTTAATTACCATAATAACTTTCAAACTACCAAAGCATGGGTCTGTAAATATGGATGCTCTAGCGTGGTCTCCATTGGGAATTTTAATAATATTAGTTTTTATTAATTTTTTATAACATATGTCAGTAACATCTATATTTTGTTCTTTTGTTCCGTATAAAATTTGCATTATATGTATTTATAAAAATTATATTTAAATATTATTTTTTGTAATTAATTAATAAAAAATTATTCTAGATATAAACAATGAATTCTATAAAAGACATCACCCACGCATTTTACATAAATTTAGAAGCAAGGACTGACAGGAAAGAACATGTAGAACAAGAATTATCTAATATCGGTATCACTGCCGCAAGATTTAATGCAATAAAGCTAACAAACGGTGCTATCGGTTGTAGTATGAGTCATTTAAAATGTATAGAGATAGCTAAACAAAATAATTGGGATCATGTAATGATAGTTGAAGACGATATTCTTTTTTTAAATCCAGAAGTTTTTAAAACCCAACTAAACAAATTTTTAAAAAACCATAAAGATTTTGATGTTCTATTAATTGCAGGTAACAATATGCCACCTTATCAAAAAATTGATGATTCTTGCGTAAAAGTTTGTCGTTGCCAAACAACAACTGGCTATATTGTTCAGCGACATTATTATGATGTATTGATGAGTAATATTAAAGAAGGCATACAAAAACTAATGAGAAATCCAGAAAAACATGTTCAATATGCTATTGATAAATATTGGTTTAAATTGCAAGAAAAAGGGAATTGGTTTCTTGTTACGCCTCTAACAGTAATACAACGTGAAGATTATAGTGATATTGAAAAACGTCATACTAACTACACGAAGGTCATGATAGATTTGGACAAAGAATGGATGTTTAAACCTAGACCGCAGAGTAATAATTTGAAACAAATGTTTTTAAGATAGTTCAATATCAATATCAGTAAATATTTTATTTGTATCTATATTTAGGACATTTTTTTTATATTTTTCATCTAAGTTAAAACCAACAGCATAATCTTCTAAATATTCTTTTTTAATTAATTCTGATTTAGTTAATAAATCCAACGTTGCATCTTTAGAGAGAAAATAAAAACGCCCGTTGCAATAACGCGTTGCATAAACAGGAATATTGTTAGGCAATTCAGGATGTATTTTATTATATTGAGATAAATAGGAAAATGGCACATCAACTATGTATCCACCATAATGAGTTGTAGGTTTTCTGTTCAATACTAATTTTGTAATTGTATTGAAAAAACTTGGTTTTACGAGCATTTGATCATCATCTGTTTTAAAAATATATTTAAAATCAAATGTTGTGTTAACCGCGTTATAAGCCTCTATTACTTTTTTTGGCAATGAATTGTAGTCATCTGGAGTTTTGACATAGAGAATTTGTTTCTCATTATCAAATGTGAACTCGCTATCCAATGTTTCATCTCCAATCACGTGATAATATTTTAAATAAGATGGTAATGTTTTCAACCAGGTCGCCTTTTGAATATTTGCTTTGTTTTCATATTTTTTACAATTCATTATAAGGAGAATGAAATCTTGGGTTATCATAATATAAGTATATTATAATAATTATAATATACTTATAATAATATATTTAAATATATTATTATAAGTATATTATAATAAAATGGACAAATTTTATACGTGCGTGCACAATGATGGCTTTGGTTCTCAATATCAAAAAATAATAGAGACATATGTATATTGTAGAAAACACAATTTGCAATTTGCATACAAACCATTTGATACTGTAGAACATAATTATGACGCTGACGAAAACTATAACAATAAATTAGAAAATTTAATAAATCTTAAAAATAATATTATAAATGTAGAACAAAATATGAATATTGAGGTATTAAATTATCATCATTCTGGGGTTATGTATAATTTTGAAGATAATATTAATGAATATTGTGAAAGCGAACATATGGATTTTATAAAAAAATGCTTTTGGCAAAATAAAGACCGTAATTATTTTAATAATAATAAAATAAATGTAGCAGTTCAAATTAGAAGAGAAAACTCGCATGATAAAGGTTTAGCTGGAGAGCGTGCTACAACACCTAATAATTATTATTTAAATGTAATGAATACTATAAGAGAAAAATACAAAGATAGTGGTAGGGAATTATTATTTCATATATACTCGCAAGGAGATATTGGTCAGTTTCAAGAATTGACAAATGATCATGACGTAAAATTTTATTTGAATTATCATATTGTTGAAACATTTACTGGAATGGTTTCAGCAGATATTTTAGTGATATCACCGAGTAGTTTCAGTTATGTTGCCGCATTGATTAGTGATGGTGAAATTTACTACAAAAATTTTTGGCATAAGCCAAGAAAAAATTGGATTATTTGTGATTTATAATAAAATAATTTAAAAATAAAATATAACATTTTATCAAAATGGATAATATTTGTTTTTACAATATGAACCATATAGGAGATATTTATTTTTCTTCTATTTTTGTAAATTTAATTTGCAAGTCAAATAAAAATATGAATTTTTTATATTATTGTATTTGTGGAGATAATTTTTATGAAAAAATACCAAATATTCAAAGAATAAATAGAATTGACTCTGATTACTCTAATAATTTAAAAAATGGTAATCCACCTGAAGAGTTAGTTAACAATGAAATTTTAAATATATTAATACAAAATAATATGCAAAAACAATATTCTAAGATTATAGAATATAATAACAAAAATATATTATTTGTAAATACATGGTGCGCATCTGATTGTTTACACCATACTGATTATGATTTAGAAACTGCTATATCTTGTTATGAAATATTGATTCAAAAAATAAATAGTGATTATATTTTGAAGTTAAAATTTGAAAACAATTTGAATGAAATAATGAATGACATGTTTGATGTTAGAATTAATATTTATGATAAATTAGATAATAATTCATTAGTTAATAATTTAGAAGAAACGATTTTCATATTTAATTATCTTCCTAGGTCTGAACATTTTGATATAAATTTTTTTCATAATTTTATATTAATATTATCTAAAAATTGTAAATTAATATTAGCATGTTATGATAGTATATTTGATAACAATGAAAATATAAAATTTATTGACAAAGATTTTAATATATATCCTGATCCAAAATGTTTGAATTTAATATATATATGGGAAATTGCATCAAAATGTAATAAGGTAATTTTACTGAATACAGGAAGTAGTTGGACTTTCTTACACAAATTAAAAACATTGAAAACTAATCAATTATTTTTATTTTATTCAAATTCTTATCTTAATAGATTGAATAAATTAATAAATATATTATGTAATGAAAATAAAAATTTAATAGGGATGATTGATAATACAAATATAAATCATATTTTTACAAATTTTTCAAAAGGTTAATGTTTAAAATATATTTGTATAGTTAAAATATAAAAATATAAAATATAAATATTTATAAAATGTTATTTATACAAAATACAAAAGAAGAACAAGAACTATGTTATAATTCTTCAATTGGTAAGAGAGAAAATAGTCCTTGTATAGATTATAAAAATAAAGTAAATGAAAAACCATGGGGAAAAGAATATTTAGCCTATCAAAATAAAAATATAGGTATTTGGATATTGCATATCAATAAAGATCAAGAGACATCACTTCATTGTCATTTTAAAAAAGATACAATATTAATGCCATTATACGGTAGTTTTAAAATAAACTTATATGACGATAAATATAAAATATTGAATTTGTTTGAATCTTTATACATACCAAGAAATACGTTTCATGGATTACATTCTTATGCAGATGATGGAATAATAATGGAAATTGAAGTATACACAGAAAATATTGAGTATACAGATAAAAATGATCTATTAAGAATAAAAGACATTTATGTCAGAGATAAAAATAATTATGAATCATCTGTAAGTGAAAGATTGCCGAAAAAAGATGAAATAATGGATTTCAATGAAGTGAATAATTATGTTATTAAAGAAACAGAAGTAGATATTCTAAAAACGCAAACATTAGATAATTTGAAATTCAAATATGAAAAAATTATTCTACTACAAGGTTGTTTATATTCTGATTGTAAAAAAATATCATCAGGATCTTTTATTGACTTATCAAAAGAATATTCTTTTTTAACAGAAAATATAGAAATATTATGCATATCAAATATACATTATAAAAATTTAAAAAAAATTATTTATTCTAAAAGTCATTTACATGATTATTTAGAAACAAATAATTTAAAAAACATTGGATTAACATGTGGGTGTTTTGATATTTTACATGAAGGACATATTAAAAATTTAAAAATATGTAAAAAAAATTGTGATATTTTATTTGTATGTTTGAGTTCTGATGAACAAATTAAACGATTGAAGGGTGAAAAAAGACCAATCAACAATTTAATAGATCGCATAAAAATGTTGATAAATTTTGAGTTTATTGATATAGTGATATTATATAATGAAATAAATGATGATATGGAAACAGAATTAGACAATATAATGAATATTGTTAAACCTGATATTTGGTTTAAGGGAAGTGATTATACAAAAGAAGATATACTAAAAAAACACCCTGGTTTAAAAAAGATTATGTTAATAGATTTTTTACAAGGTAAAAGCACAACAAACATTATCAATAAAATAATGTTTTAATAAAATAAAATATTAAAGCGAACTTAATTTTATTAAGTATAACATAATGAATTGTCTTATAACAGGTATTACTGGTTTTTTGGGCCCACATCTCGCGAAAAAACTGATAAAAGAAGGTCACAATGTTTTTGGTATTTTAAGAGGGACTCGTGGTTCAGAACAAGAAATAAAAGATTTATTATCTCAAGAAGAGTTTGAAAAAATTACATTTATTTATGGAGATCTTGTTCATTTTAGAAGTATTGATAAATTATTTAAGGAACAAAAATTTGATGTAGTATTTCATCTAGCAGCTCAAACACATCCACCAACTAGTTTTAAAGACCCAATAGGTACATGGGAAGTAAATGTAATGGGTTCTATCAATTTAATAACTTGTTTACAAGATCATCAACCAGATTGCCATTTTATATTTTGTTCAACCGTGGAAGTCTATGGAAATGAAGGAATAGACGGCCGTAAAATAATTGAATCAAATACTATATTACCGGCAAATCCTTATGGAGCATCAAAGTGTGCTATTGATTTATATATTTGTGAACGTATGGAAAATAAACAAATGAACGCGACTGTCATAAGACCGTTCTGTTTTACAGGTCCTCGTAGAGGAGCTAGATTTTCAATTGCATCAGACGCAGTTCAAATTGCAAATATGATGCTTGGAAGACAAGATAAAACACTACAAATTGGTAATTTAGATACTGTAAGAGCAGTGACCGACGTTCGTGATATTGCAGAAGCATTTTATTTAGCTGCAACAAATATTGAAATTTCAAATGGGAAAGTATATAATGTGTGTGGTGGTGAGCCATTAAAAATGAGGGAATATACTAATATGTTAATTGAATTTAGTGAATTAGAAAATATTGAAATGGTAATAAATGAAAAGTTATGGAGACCAATTGATATTCAATACCAAGATGGCGATGCTAGTTTAATTAAAACAGAATTAGGATGGCAACCTAAAATTGGTATTAGAGACACAATTAAAGATTTATTGTTATTTTGGTATAATAAACTTAAATAAATATACATATTAATATTACAAATGATATTAATATGTGGCGCATCTGGTTTAGTCGGAAAAGAAATGTGCGACTTTTTAGATAAAAAAGATATTAATTATATTGGAACATACAATAAAAATAAAATTAATAAATCCAATATGTATCAAATTGATTTTTCAAAACCAAATTTAGTAGAAGATTTTTTATTATTTCATAAAATTACATCTTGCATTTTTTGTATTGTAGAAAGATTAACAGATGTGTGTGAAAATAGTTGGGATGAAATAAAAACTACAAATGTTGATTTAGTTCACATTACTTCTTATTTATGCAATAAATTGAATATCAAATTTATTCATTTATCAACAGATTATGTTTTTGACGGATCTAAACAACCAAATGTACCAGATAGTTTGAAAAATCCATTACAAAATTATGGTATTTCCAAATTGATTTCAGAGTATCGTGTATTGACAAATTGTAAAAAGTATTGTATTGTAAGAACACCTGTATTATACTCAACCTTGAGTAAAATACATGATAATGCCGTATGTTTAATTGGTAAAAATGTTATGGATATGAGAAAAAATAAATTATTCAAAGAAGATAATTATAGCATAAGGAGACCTTTATATATAGAAGATTTATGCAAATTTATTTATGATTGTCTAAATGAAAAATACAATGGTGTTTACCATTTTTATAATCCATACAATAGATATACGAAATATGAAATTTGTCAAAAAATTTGCAACTTTTTAGATATTAATATAAATAATAAGATAATACAAAATAATACAAAAAGTGAAGGTTTAGCACCTCGTCCATATGATACACAATTACAAGATGATAAAATAAATATTATAGATTATTCATTTACTAATTTTGATGAGACTATTGAAAAATGCTTCAATAAATTTAAACATCCTAAAATAAATATTCAAAACAAAGATGATATATTTATTTTAATAGATATGGATGGTACAATTATACACTCAAATATGGCTCATTATAATGCTTATTATAAAGTATTTGAAAAATATAATGAAAATTTTTTAACTACAAAACAATGGGATGACATTATTTTGAACGATAATATAGATAATTATTTAAAAACAATATTTGATGAAACTACTTTTCATATTATTAAAAAAGAAAAACAACATAAATTATTACATCAGGATATATCATTTACTAACAATAGCGACAAATTCATTAAATTTTTGATACAAAATGAAATTAATTTTTGTATGGTTACAAATACGAATAAAGAAACAGTTAATATATTTAAGGAAAAACTTCCACTATTAAATGAAATTAATCAATGGATATATAGGGATGATTATAATTTACCAAAACCAAATAATGAATGTTATGAATTGGCTAAAAAAAAATATCATAAAAATGAAGGTTTTATTATAGGCATTGAAGATAGCTTGGTAGGATATAAAGCATTGAAACCATTGACAGATTTAATTTATATTTATAATAATGAAGATATTTTTAAAAAAGAGGATTGTTATTTATTTGATGATTTTTCTATACTTTTATAATAATTATTATTAAGATTAATATAAAATTAACTACTTTATAATATATATGATATTCTTATTAAAAACACGAGGCGATAGAATTGGAACATTAATATTATCTATATTATTTCAATTCTATAATTGTTACATAAATAATTATTATTTACAATATGATATTTCGGATTTTAGAGAATATAAAGATTCTCTTTTTATAAAATGCATTATATTAATAATAGATGAATACAATAATAACTTAATCAATCGTGATAATTTAATTGTTCAAGATGAAATAAATATATATGGACCTGGTGGTGGTGACATGTGTTATGGGATGGGCAAAATAGTTAAAAAAATTAATATGGATATGCTTTCGTTTTTCAAAAAAAAATTTTACAATAATATAAAAAATTATTATGATTTGAATTCTAATTATTCAATACCGTATGATGTTGATAATAGTATAGTTATTCATTTAAGATTAGACGACCAATGGTGGGAAAATGATTATGATGGAAGTATATGTAGTCAACATTATACTAATCTAATAAATGACGATAAGGAATGTCATTTTACAAACGGACCAAACAATAATTATAATAAACAAAATCCATTGTCAAGTAATAAAATTAAAGCTCAATTAAATATTTTATTGGAAAAATATCCAGATTCAAAAATTGTTGTAATAGCAAGTCCATTAACAAAGATTCCTGAAGTTAATTTCAAATATGATATGTTAATACAAAATGAGGATTACAATTACGATTTATTTTTGTTATCAAAATCAAAAAAAATAATTCTATCTAGAAGCAACTATGCACTAATTTCATTATTTTTTGGAGAACAAACAGATATTCATATGCCATTATGGGGACATTTTGCTTGCGCTGGATTTGGAACAAAATATGATAATTGTAAGTTTAAATATTTTTATTAATTCATATTTTTGATTGAAAATATTCTACATTTTTATAGTTATAAAAACCTTTAATTGCTTGAGGTGTAAAATGACTCCAAGGATTATAACATAATATATTTGGACTTTTATTGTCTGATTTAATTGCGGCTGCTAAAGAATTAATTCCAGAATTTACAATAATTATTGTATCGCAACTATTTATTACATTACAGTAGTTGATTAAACTAGTAATTTTTAAATAGTTTATTTTCTGTATTTTTGTTTTCAAATATTCATAAATTTCATTAAAAACTACATTAGGATTTATTTTTTCAAATGTTATTATTTTTATATCTTTATCTTTTTTGTCAATAATTAACGGTACAAAATAATCTATATATTCAATATATTTATTAATTTCATATACTTGAGAACTACCTGTCAAATCTATCAAGATATTATTATTTAATTCTTCTATATAAATAGGATTATAATAAATTTTTGGATAAAAATTTGTTTTAGTAAAACCATGTGCAATTTCAATTCTATGGATAAAATATTCATTTTCATATTCAGGTGGCCATTTGTCTTGCATAGTTGAACCGACTACTAATCCTGCTTCATTACTCATAATACCTTTAATATAAGGATTTTTGCCCCACACTAATTCATAAATTTCTGTATTTCTTAGAATATTATCTTTAGAAATATAAACTTCATAACCATTTTTATGATATAATTCAGGTAATGTTGAAAACGCTAAATTATCTCCTAGTCCTCCCCAAGGTTGATAAATAATTATATTTTTATTACATGTAGTCATAACTCAAATATAGTTTTTTATATATTTGAGTTATATTTTAAAAATATAAATATAACTCAAATATATATATAAAATGAATAATAAAGGTTATTATGAAGATTATTTTTTAAATAACAAACCATTATTTTTTGGAGAAGATGGTCATAATTTATTATTAGAAATTTTAATTCCATTAATCAATAGTAACAGCGAAAATAATAATAATAATAATAATTTATTAAATATATTTATCGACGTAGGTAGTTGTATTGGTGATTATACAAATGTTTTATTAAAAATGAGAAATAATATTAATAATAGTATAATATATAGTTTTGAACCTAATAATATTAACTATGATATTTTATCTAAAAATATTGCTTATGATAAAATAATATATAAAAATATAGCGTTATCAAATAAAAAAGCTAAAGGTTTTTTGTTTAATTTTGAAGGACATTCCAATTTTATAGGAAATCAATTTGCCCATATAAATAATACTACAAATGAGAATAAACAAATAATTCAAGAAATTCAAATAGATACATTAGAAAATATAATACTCAATGAAATAAAAGATGCATTCAGAATTAGATTTATTAAAATAGACACTGAAGGTAATGACACAAACGTTATTAAGGGGTTAGGGAAATTTATTCAAAATGTTGATTATATGATTTTTGAATGTAGCAATTGTCTAGACGATTCAAGAGGTCCTTCAATAAAAAAACCTTTTAGTGATATTATTAAATATCTAGACGATTATAATTTTTCTTCATTTATGATTTCTACAAATGGTTTATTACCTATTTATGGTGAATACTTTTCAGATATATATGAAAATAATAAACAATGGTCAAATGTGTTTACAATTAATAATAATATATTAAATGATAATGTATTAAAAACTTTAAAAATATTATAATTATGTATTATTCACCCATTTTATTTTCACAAATAGCCGATTTGAATTTAACACAATTTCATGATTGTAATATAAATATGGAAATTTTAAATTCTAAAGAAAAAATCATAGTTTTTTGTCTTCATAGTATGGGATATTTAAATAAATTATTACCTTTTTTAAATGAAGTAAGTAAACCATTTATATTAATTTCTGCTATGGAAGACACGCAATTACCCTTAGAAATAGATGAGGAATTTATGTTTAAAATTAAAGACAATCCTTTTTTTAAACATTGGTTTTCTATAAATAAAACGGTACCTAATGATGATAAATTTACAAGTATTCCATATGGATTAAATTATTGGACGCTTTCTACACAACAATATTTTGGTGAAAATATCCAAAATTACAATGAACAAAATTCAGTATTAAAAAATATATCAACACAAAGTCTACATTTTTCTCAAAGAATACCTTTGATATATTCAAATTTTCATTTCAATTTTACTGACGATAGACACGGCGGATGGAGAAGAAAATTAATTAATATAATTCCAAGAGAAATTATATATTATGAACCAGACATTTTACCAAGAAGTAAATCGTATAAGAATATCAGTAACTATGCCTTTGTGGCTAGCCCCTTTGGTCATGGTTTTGACTGTATAAGAACATTTGAAGCACTTTGTCTAGGATGTATAGTAATTATGAAAAAAAGTTTTTTAGATATAATATACGAGGATTTGCCTGTCTTGCTTGTTGATGAATGGAGTGATATTAATGAAACTTTATTAAAAGATACATTAATACATTATTCTAACAAACAATTTAATTATGAAAAATTGAAAATGGATTATTATGTTCAATTAGTAAATTCTAAATTCTAAAAATTTCATTACATTTCTATATATTTTTCACAATAATAATATGCAATCATCAAACTAGTTATTTTTTTATTTATATTAGAAAAACAACTATTGTTAGCCAACCAAATGCTTAAACATAATAATATAGTTGTTTCGTCAAATATGTTTTTTTCAAATATAAACTCATATTGTTTTATAAAATTAATTTCAATGTTATTATTTATTATATTCAATTCATTTATTATCATATTATCAAATACACTATATCCGGATAAACCAAAAAGAAGTTTTGCATAATCATATTCATATAAACCAAATAATTTTGATTCACCAAAATAACCTCTTGGGTCAATAAAAAATATATTATCATTTTCATCCAATAAAATATTACCAAGGTGAATATCTCCATGAATTAAATTATAAAAATTACGTTCTTTTAAAAAAATATCAAGTTTCTTTTGAATGAATTCGCAATAGTAATTAATATTTTTTATTTTAACATTATTTACAGATTTTATAGATTTATATAATATATTAGAATTCCAATCAAATTCATTAAACCTATTCAAAATTTTTGTATTCAATTCAATATTCAAATCATTTTTTATTAAATTTGATGTAATTTGTTTTTGTATTTTATGAATATTATCAAGATAATATTTGATTCTATCAATGTAATTATTCATGTTAGTTAAATTTATTTTATTTGTAAGCACACATGAATTACATATATATTGTATTGATAAATCACCGTCTTGGTAATTTAATAATTTTGGCAGAGGAAAAATAATGTTATTTTCCATAACATACAAATAAAAATCAATTTCGTTATTAATTTTTATTTTTCCTAGAGAATTTTTGGCGGTTTTGTTAAATACGTCATCTTTAATTGTGATATTATTAAACATAAATCCATAATTATTTTCATTCATTGTATTTATACCTTTTATCATTTAAAATGTGCAATTATTTCTAAGTCGTTTTTCTAAATAAAAAGTATAAAACAACGAGTCTGAATTTCATGTAATACAATTAAAAATCAATTTCAATACCGTATGTATTTTTAATAACATCAATTATTTTTTGTGCGGAAAAATTATTTGTACCTTTTTCTTTTACAAATTTATATCCCAATTCTTGTTTTTCTTTGATTTTATCTGGATTCTCTAAAAAATATTTCATTTTGTTTTCAAGATCTTCTTTGCTTGTAAAATATTCTACAATTCCATCTGTTTGTAATGATGCGTGAATACTATTACTTAAAACAATACATCCATAAGCCATACCTTCATAGATTCGTTGAGAAACATGTGCATTGGAAATATTATCACCTGACTGAAAACCTAACGCAAAAGTTGTTGACAAATAAACTTGTCTTCTTACATCATAATCTAAATACTCTGATACATTATAAACGCCGTAATAAATACCCTTATACGGATCTCCTGGAATTAACCATTCACATATTCTTCCTCCCATAAAACAATAATCTTTATCAACATTTCTTTCGAAATTACCAATGTCTTCTACGGAATCATTCGCTCTCAATAGTAATGGACAAGAATTTGGTATTGAATTCATCAATTGTAATATTGGAACTTTATCAGGTAGAGGATTTTCAGCTAGTGTATTTTCATAAACATGAATAAAATAAGGTAAAATAGATATATCCTGTTTGTGCCAATACCATCCGATATAAATAGCATTTTTTGATTGATTGTATAGAATATTTGCAGGATTTTCAAGATGAAAAAAATCACCCATTAAAACAATAGAAGTATCTGTTATTTCATTTATAGAATTTGAAATTTTAACGTTATACCCCTCTTCTTGTAAAGGCACCGCAAAATTCTATGTATACTTTCATCAATGGAGGCGGACAACTAATTTCAGGGCAATCTAATATGATAATATCGTATTTCATGATTTTATTATTTTATTATTTTATTACACCTTTTCTCATTTAAAACGCCCATTTTATATGAGATTTTCATAAATAATTCTTCTTCATTTTACGTGTGTTATTTTTCTTGGATACATATTTTTCTGGTCGGTCGTAAGCACGCCTATTGATTTTACACTTTCTTATTTTTTGCTCTATAAAATGGGCGTTTTAAATGAGAAAAGGTGTAAAAAAACTTTATATATTTTTGCTATATTGTTATAAAAATTGTCTATAACAATGTAGTAGCAGAAACCAAACAATTATACATTATGTATCAATTTTAACCCATTCTTCGGGAAACAAATCATCCACAATCACGTCGCTCATCTTAGGTCCAAACCATATTGAAGGATAACATACTATTTTCGTAGGGTTTACATTAAAATATGCTGCCCACCAACTAAAAGAACTATTTGCAATGATATTATGATTGCAACACGACATTAATAACATTTGTTGCCAGTCGTCCAATGTGTTTGTTCCTCTTTCAAATTCAATTGTTGGAAATTCATTTTTTAATAGTTGAATTGTTTCATTTACTTTTTCTACATCTTCGTCTTCACAAAAATATAAGACATTAGGTATGTAATCAATTTTATTTACAATATATTGCAACGATTGTTTGTAGTAATCTGCGGACATAATTGGATGATAATCTGGTATATATTTATAATCTCCTAGTCTGAAATGCATGGAAATACTTTTTTCCATAAATTGAATACTGTGATATTTATCAACAACTTCTTGTAATATATCAAGACGTTTTTCGGCTATATTTAACATACGACAAATAATATCAAAGTTTTCTTGAAAATACTTATAACTTTGAAAATACCCACTTAACATGATATTGACATTATTGTTGTATTTTAAATGCTCATATTCTAATTCCTTGAATTGAAAACCGCTTTCACCACAAACAACATCAAAATTTGGATATTGATCCATTAAAAATCCTGATAATTTAAACAAAAAATTGTTCCAATATGTTTTTCTTTTAGTTGAACCGTCTCCTCCCAAATGTTCTGCACTAATGAATTTGAACATATGTTTCCATTTTATAGCATAAGATATAACTGTAAATATTTGAAAAAGCTGATTACCTAATCCACCCATCAGATTGCATGTCAACATTCTACTCTGTATGTATGTATTATAATAAACTTTTATATTCATTTTCATTATTATTTTCAATTGTTTTCAATTAATTTTAAAAATGAATATAAAAATTATAGTATTTTTAATAGTATAGTCAAATATAATATAGAGTCACAATAGCTCAATGTTTATCAACAAATACAAACCAAGTGATTTACAAGAAATAATAGGTAATAAAGCATCTATCAATTCTATTCAAAATTGGTTTGAAAATTGGCATACAAATTCAAAAAGTGATACCAAAAATGTATGTGCATTATTATCAGGTCCTAATGGTATAGGGAAAACATTGGTAGTAGAACTTTTGATAAATAAATACAACTTAAATCCAATATCTTTAAACCCTGATGAAAATGCGGATAAAGAATATATTATGAAAAATATCATACCATCTATACAAAGACAGAAATCGTTTACAAATAAACAGAATATATTTGTAATTCACGACATTGATTGTTATGATGATTATGGTTTTATTTCATCTGTTGTAAATTGTATGAAAGAAACAAAAATACCAGTTGTCGCAACATGTAATAATCGGTATGATCAATCACTTAAACCTATAATAGTATATTGCTTGGACGTCAAATTTCAAAAACCAAATGCATCAGATATAGTAAAATTTGTCAAACCAATTATTAAAAAAGAGGCTATAACAATCAGTGATGCGAAATTGAATCAAATTATAGAAGACGCGAATTGTGATATATGTAATATATTGAATAACTTACAATTATTGTGCGGAAATACGAAATCTAGCACTGAATCCACTCACTCAAAAGATAAAACAAATGTCAATGTTTTTGAAGTAACTAAACAGTTCATGTCTCAGAATATTGAAATGAATGATAAGCAAATTTTATTCTGGATGAACAATGACATTCTTCCCCTAATGATACATGAAAATTATCCTGCGAACAATATTAAAATGAAAGATGAGACGTCTTATTTGAATAATATTGCAGAATCCATTCATAGTTTAAGCGACATAGATTTATTTGAAAAAGACATACATATGAATGGGAATTGGGAATTAATGCCATATACTGCATGGCATTCAATAAAGTCGGTTGCAAATTGTCATTCAAAAGCTATGATAAAATTTACTTCTTTCTTTGAAAAACGAATATCAAAGAAACAAACTCTGAATTATGATGAAAGTAGTAGCAGTGGCAGTATTAAGACTTTTTCAAAAATGGAAAAAACTGTTAAAAAGAAAAAATCTCCAAAATCTAAGCCTGAACCAAAACCGAAGACACCCAAGGCAGTGAAGACACCAAAAGCACCTCCAAAAACTAAAGCAAAAATAACAAATGATCAATCTGATGAAAAACCCAAGGTTGTGAGAAGAAAAAAGGTTAAATTAATTATTGAAGAATAATTATCATTATTCATCATCTGGTTCAGCATCATCTGGTTGAGCATCATATATTATTTTGTTTTTTGGATCTAAATTACTACCAAGTGCCTTGTTTGCAAACGCCCATACGTCAGTGCATTGCTCCCCATCATCCGTTTGTAATTCTCTTCTACACAATGGACATAAAAGATTTCGTCTAGCTCTTTCATCAGCCAGGCAACTTTTATTCAAGCAATTGTTATGAAACAAATGTCCGCAATTTGTTTTATAAACTGCTTGCTCTGGAGTTTCACTAAATTTTTGAAGACAAACGGAACATATTTCATCTTCAGGCACTGTATCTCCGTCTATCCAATTTCCACCACCTCTCATATATTTTTTATTCTGCATTCTCTTACTTTTTTTAACATGTTTATTTCTTTTTGTCATTTTTCTTCCATGACGTCTCTTTTTTTGTGACTTTCTTTTATTGTTTGTCAATTTTGTTTTAAGTGTGCGTCTTTTTTTTGTAAACATCACTTTATTTTTATGTTATATATTATATTTATATAATATATAATATATAACACTCCAAAAATCAAATAAATAGATAAAATAAGATCTAAAAATCCTCACTAAATTCAAATGTATTATCATCTTTTGTTTTAGTTGCAAGCGCATAAGAATCATTGTATCTTTCAAAAAAGTTGACTTTACCTTCTAAACTAATCAATTCCATAAAATCAAAAGGATTACATGTGTTGTAAATTTTATCATAACCAAGTTGTACGCATAATCTGTCCGCGCAAAATTGAATATATTGTGTCATCAGCTGTGAGTTCATACCAATAAGACGACAAGGAAGTGCTTCGCAAATAAATTCCGTTTCAATTTCAACTGCTTCTTTAATAATCTCATGAACGCGCGATTTTTTTACCTTGTTAATAAGTTTACTATATAACAAAACAGCAAATTCACAATGTAATGCTTCGTCGCGTGAAATCAATTCGTTTGAAAATGTCAGTCCAGGCATCAATCCTCGCTTCTTCATCCAATAAATACTGCAAAATGCGCCACTAAAAAAAATCCCTTCTACGCAGGCAAATGCAATGAGTCTTGTTGCGAAACCGCTTCTATTGTCTTTAATCCATTTTTGAGCCCAATCACCTTTCTTTTTAATACAATCATAATTTTCTAGAGCACTAAACAATTTGTCTTTTTCTTGACTATCTTTTATATATGTTTCAATTAATAAACTATAGGTCTGACTATGGATATTTTCCATTGCAATCTGAAACCCATAAAATGCTCTTGCTTCTGATACTTGAACCTCATTCATAAAACGTAAACCCAAATTTTCCAATACAATTCCATCACTTGCAGCAAAAAATGCTAAAATCATGGATAGAAAAAATCTTTCCTCACTGGATAAGGTGTCCCAATGAGCCAAATCTTTTGTCAAATCAATTTCTTCTGCTCTCCAAAAACAATCTATTTGCTTTTTATACATTTGCCATATATCGTCATATTTAATTGGAAACATTACAAATCTATTATCGTCAGGAATCAATAAAGGTTCGTTTACGTTTTTAGACATCCTAAATAATATATATCATAGATTTTAAATTTTTTAATTAATAAATTAATAAATATAAAATATATTTATTATTTAAGAATACACAAATAAAAATGAAAATTATAGCAGAGATCAAACGACCTATGGAAATAAACGATACAAATACTTGTCAACAAGAAGAAGACGAATATTTACAATTACAAAATATCATTGAAATTAAAAGAAATATACTACTTGAAAAGCAGAGAAAAATACAAAAAATAGCAAAACAAAACGCATTTTTGGAAGATATTAAAAACGACTATTATAAATACAATAGTTATATTATAAAACAAAAACAAGATCAAATGACAGCACTCCAATTATTAAATAATTATATAGACGGTCTAAATAGATCAGGACAATTAAGCGAGCAAAATATTTATGATTCTAAAATGGAACAAAAAAAAATAGTGCGCGAATTGAAAGCTATTAGACAAGGTTTAGATAAAATAATGAATGATAGCAATGAAATAAATAATATACTTGTTAATAGAGAGAGAGAAATCTAGGTTTTAAAATTATTTTGAAAATATTTTAAAATTTTTTTCATGAGAATATTAATAAAAATTAATATTATTATATTATATATAATAATATTGAAATAATATGGCTAACAAAAATACTCCGTTTTTAGATGAATTTCAGAAAAGTTTAGATAAGTTGACTCAATTGAATGCATCAATAACAAAAAATACCGAAAATAAAACCAAATTCACTGGTTTTGTTCTTGACGAATTAGAAAAGCTACACGTAAAGATAAAGGCAATAGTTGTTAAAATTAAGGAAATTAAGGACCGTTTAGATGTATTACAGGGACAAGTTACACAAAATACTAGTGGAATTCAAGGCAAAGAAGTTGAAATCAATTCATTAAAAGAGAGACTAGACAAGTTAACTGCTGAAAGAGATCAATTAACTACACAAATGAACGAATCAAACAAAAAAACTTCTGAGGAATCAACCGCTTTACAAGCAAAAATAGATGAAAATGAAGCCAAAATGAGAGATTTAGATGGACAAAATGCTGCATTAGTAGCTGAAAAAGATGCATTACAAAAAGAATTAAGTGAAAAGGGCGATGCTCAAAAAGCACATGCTGACGCGCTAGCACAATTAACGGATGAAAATGCCAAAAAAATGACAGAAATGTCAACCGCAAATGAAGCACAAATGAAGGGATTACAAGATCAAATTGCGGAGAAAGAAACAAAGATACAAGAAAATACTGCAGAAATCCAAAAATTACAACAAGAGATGGGAGAAGTAAAACAACAAATTACTGATAAAGATGCACTATTACAAGCAAATACAACAGAAATTGAAAATCTAAAGGCACAAATAGCCGAAAAAGACAAACAAATTGCCGAAACTGCATCAAATAATGCAAGCATACAAGAAGAACAAAACAAAAATGCTGCCGCAACTGCCGACACCACTGCAAAAATTGCACAACTTGAAAGTGAAAAGGCCGCTTTACAAGCTGAAAATGACGATCTTATTGAAAGAATTAAAAAAGCTACTATTGTCATTAATGAAGCTACTCAACAATTAGAGGAATTAACAAACCAGGATTTTTATGATAAAAGTAATACAGATGTTTTGCAGAAAATTTCTGAGATTGAGGCCACACTTAAATTGATTAGTGAAACTATTGAAGGAAGTGCTAGTAGCAGTAGCAATGTTATTGTTACAGATTCGTCACAACCCCAAAATGCATCTAACTCTCCACCGACATCTGGACCACGAGATAGAAATGTCAACGTTAAGGGTAAAACCATAGTTTTAAATGATTTATTGAATAATTTAACAAAGAAGAATAAAGATGTAACAAAAAATACAGGTAATGCAAATAATAAATATATGACCGCATATAAATATATTAATGACACTTTAAATTCTACACCTAATATTTCCGATAAAGACTTGGATTTAGTTGTTGAAAATGCAATGAAGGGTATTGACTTTTCAGATGATGGTAGTATTAAAGGTGGATATAATAGAGGGACTAGAAAATATAAGAGACGCGGAAGAAAGAATACACGTAAACAAAAAGGCGGATTTTTATATGGTAAATACAGAAAAACTGCAACAAGCGGTCCTGCTACAAAAAGCACATCATCCTTGAGTAATTCTACTTCATCCAAAAACAAAAAAAATAGAGGAAGAGGTATAACAAAGAAACGTAGAAGAATGTAAATTACATCATCATCATGCCTTTAATTGAAGGCATATGACTACAATTTTCTGGCCATTTACCGCTAAATTGTTTATATAAAAGTGAATCTGGTCTACACCGATATTGCAGAATTAATTTTCTTATTTTATAAATTTTTTTCCAAGCACGTTGAACAATTTTTAACCAAAATGTTTTCAAAATACAAACACACTCATTACCTTTTAAATAATAAATTTTTCCGATCTCAAGATTCAAATACCTTGGATTTTCAATTATATTATTATAATTTCTTAATAAAGTATGCGGCAAAGATAAATTGCAAAAATTTTTTTTATAATATTTTCTATAAAAATTACTCAAATTGTTAACATATTTGAAGAATTCAAACATGTTATTAGCAGGATTTATATAAAATGTTTGAAGGACGAGAAATTGGCCATCTATATTTGGGTCACTGTCAAATGTCCTACCATGAAAATATTTATTATATATTTCAGGTATTAATAAAATATTTTTGTTCAAATAATTAGTTGAAAGGTTTATTTGAAAGTTACTATTATAATCATAACTATAATCATCATCATAATCGTCGTCGCTATAATCTGTATTTTCAGATGAGGTTGTTTGAGTATCTGAATTGTTGTGGTCGTTGTCGTGGTCGTTGTTGTTGTTTTGACTATTATATTCAATTAACCTGTTCATAATTTAGTAAATGTAATTTTATTATTATTGTTGTTTTTATTTTAATTCATTTTAATTCATTTTTTTTTAAAACAATATATATATAATGAAAAATAAATACAATTTTACTTCAAAAATAGAAAAGTTTTTATCTAATAAAACATTGTTAAATTTTGTTGTAGGTATTTCGTTTTTGAATATTATAGCTTTTATAATGTTAAATCAAACAGTTGCCATAATATATTTTATTTTAATCGGTCTAGTAACCTCATTCTTTAGTAAAAACATGAATATTGTTCTACTTGTTCCTTTGTTTTTGGTCAATTTATTTGTTTCAAATTCATTCTTTAGTTTTAAAAAACGCGAAGGATTAGAAAATAAAACAGACAGTAGCGACAATAAGAGTTCTACCCCATCTACTGATAAAAAAACTACTACTACTACTACTTCTACCACCTCTAATTCCAGTTCTACGAATATGCCTATTACACCACTAGAGCCTCATCATGCGGATGCACTCTCTGAACCTACTGAATCAAGTGGAGGGGAAGTTGATGAACACTTTGAAGTTGGAAGACCTAAAAAAAATAGTAAAGGATATAACATTGATTATGCATCAACAGTTGAAGACGCTTATGACGAATTAAATAAAATATTAGGAAGCGACGGAATTAAACGTCTAACAAGTGATACACAAAATTTGATGAAACAACAAATGCAATTAGCAGAATCTATGAAAAGTATGGAACCTATGATAGCAAGCATGGCTCCTTTGATGCAACAAGCCCAAGGGTTTTTAAGTAGCATGCCTGAAGGTAGTAATCTAGGAGATTTAGCAAATATCGCAAAAAAATTCACTGCAGGTTTGGGAAATACCAAACCAGAATAATCAATAACAATAATCAAAATGCTGTTTTCATAATAATAATATAATATTATATTAATATGAAAAAATGTCCACCAGGTGTTATTTGCATTGAAAATATAACAATGGGGTTTATAGCTATAGCAATAGTTTTTGCAATATATTTCATATATTCTTTTTTAAATAATTCATCATATGAGAGAAAATATAATCGCGACAATGGTTCACATATAGGACCACCACCAAGACAAGGTGTTGGTATAATACCTCAATTTCCAAATTTTCCCTATAGAAATTTACTTCCTCCACCGGTTCCAGGCGATGTATTATTAAATCCATATGCGCCACCTTTAAGCGACGAGCGTTATCTTATACCACAATTGAATCTTATCCCACCTGGCACAATTCCTATAAACATTTCTACTAATGTTGGTGCGGTTGACACTAGTTATAGACAGGTAGGTATTTTGAATCCAACAAATAAACCAAATAAGGATAATGTGCTACCATTGATGGGTAGACCAGTTTTTACAAATAGAGATATGTGGCAATATTATACAATAGGTAATCAACATAATAATATAAAATTGCCTGTTGTCGTAAAAGGTAAAAGCGGATTGAATGAATATGGTGTTGATAGATTATACAATGGCGACACTGTTTATATTGAAGGATTGAATGATGTTTATAGAGCAACAATTTATGATAATGATACGATAAAATATTTACCATTTATTTAGACAATACTAATGAACGTGATTTCTTTGTTAATCTAAATTTTTTACGTTTTGCTCCGGCGACTTGAGATGAGGGTTCCATAACATGCGGGAAAAATTTTTCATTTGCTTCATTTATCGCTTCAAACCCATTTTGAATCTTTGAGTCCTTATCAAAATTTTCTTCAGAAACATCATCAATAGTTTCATTTTCTATTGACGATATTGGCGACGAATCTTCTTCTCTCTCTGGTTGTTGTTCCGATTCAATTTCCGAAACAGATTCCTCATTTTTTTCTTGTGTTTCTTCAGTATTTTCTATTGACACTGGATCTTCTCCCTGGTCGCCCTTACCACCTTTAGTTTTTTTATATTTTAATTGTTTTAATGATTTGTTGGCTAAATTAACATTTTTTTTTCTTCTAAATGTTCTTGCATTTTTACTAGTTTTTTGTCTGTTATTTTTAAAATTCTTTTTTCTACTTTGTCTTTTTTTATTTAATAATTTAGATATTTTACCTTTAGTCAATTTCATTTCATATATAAATAAATTAATATTTTTATTTATATACTTATATTAATGGCAACGTCTAATACAAATACAAATACAATTAATATTTCTTCACAAAATGTTACTGGACCATGTGATTTAAAATGTTCATACAATTTCAAATATAATCAAAGCAATTCTGTAGCAACTAATAATGGTGTATTTTTATCATTTACTTACGATAAAGGAAGTGTTACTCCAGTAGTATATAATACTCAAAATTATTATGTAACAAGAATTAATTTATATTCTCCATCAATACATAAGTTTGACGGTAATTTTGTAAACGCGGAATTTGTTATTGAACATTCTCCAGAAATAGGTGGAGACTTACTATATGTTTGTATCCCAATTAATTCATCTACAAATTCTTCTGTTGCTTCTAACACTATAAGTCAAATGATACAAAGCGTAGCAAACAATGCGCCTGGTGCAAATGAAACAACCAATTTGAATCTTTCTGACTTCAATCTGAATAATATTGTTCCAAATAAACCATTTTTCTCTTACTCGGGAACACAAGGATTAGTCGGTCAAATAATTGTATTTGGTGCAATTAATGCTATACCATTAAATTCTCAAATTCTAGCTAGTTTAGCCAAAATAATCAAACCATATCCAATTACAGTTGGTGGAGGGGATGTGTTTTTTAATAGTAAAGGTCCAAATAGCACCAAAACAAGTAATAATGGAATTTATATTTCATGTCAGCCAACCGGTTCATCTGAAGAAGAAACAGATGTTACTAGTGATAAAAATCCTACAAACTATGATTTGAATTCAATACTCAACGATCCAACAACATTTTTAATTGTTCAGATAATCGTAGCCTGTGTTTTATTTATTATTTTATTTTTTGCGTTAAATTATGGATATAATTATTTTGTAAACCTTTCACCTAAAATATCGTCATCTTCCACAACAAAATAGTTCAATGTCACAATAGCTCAATAGCTCAAATAATATGTTTTTTATCATTACGAGTATAAAAAACATATGGATACAGTTGTTTCTATGATTAATGATCGTTTAATCACTTGCATTGATAGGCGATGCATCGTGTAAATTATCTAATAATGGATTATAACTTGCTCTTGTCAATACAGAGCCCGATTGAACAATAGGTGCCATTTTTTTTACGACTTCTTGTTCTAAAGTATATGGGAATTGATTGAAAGCAGTAAATTGATTCATTTTATTCTCTTCGGATGGAATATAGGTCTGAAGTAAATTATTATACATTGTATTTGATGAGCGCCTCATTAAATCAAAAGCTACAAATAATGAAATTACTGCTAAAATTGGGTTTGCGTATAAAAACATGTAAATAACGATTACAATAATAACAATTTTACCTATAATGTTATCTACAAGAAAAGCGAGTGGCCCAGGTGTTTTACAACCTAAAATTATATATGCAATTAAAATAATAGTTAAAATTAATTGGCTTCTATGTTCTTTTTTAAATAAACTTGAAAAACTATCCATATATCATATCACTAGATTTTATTTATTTTCATTTTAAAAATGATATAAATATTTTACATTACTAAATAGAAGAAATTCAAATCCATACCTAAAGAATATATGCAAGCTACTAACAATCATTTGAATTCTTATTTAGGACAAAAGGGATACACTATATTAAAAAAAGAATTGACTATTGAACAACAAAAGCAGATCAGAAATGATTTAACGATTAAACCTTATGTTGGTTGTATTGGAGGAAATAATAGTAATCCAGTTACATATCCGGCTTATCGTGAATCTGATAAGAAATTTTATGTTCCACATCATTATGGAGTAGAAACATTTGGACCTCCTAAAAAATACACACTTAGCGAAGGTCATGACATCAGTCTGGAATTCAATGGGACGTTGAGAGATTACCAAGAACCGGTTGTTAATAAATATTTAGAACGTGTTTTTAATGGCGGAGGAGGAGGATTGCTTGAATTGCCTTGTGGTTTTGGTAAAACTAGCATATCTTTATATATTTTGTCACAGTTGAAAAAAAAGACACTTGTTATCGTGCATAAAGAATTCTTGTTGAATCAATGGGTAGAGCGCATACAACAATTTTTGCCAAAAGCGCGCATCGGTAGGATTCAAGGACAAATTATTGATATTGAAGACAAGGATATTGTCATTGGAATGCTGCAAAGTTTGTCTATGAAAGAATACCCTACGTCCGTCTTTGACAGTTTCGGATTCACAATTATTGATGAAGTGCATCATATATCAAGTCAGACCTTCTCTAATGCACTTTTTAAAATTGTCACCAAATATATGCTTGGATTATCAGCGACTATGAATAGAAAAGATGGAACGACTCGCGTATTCAAAATGTTCTTGGGAAATGTCATTTTTAAAGGTGATAGGGATGAGAAATTTGATGCTGAAGTAAGAGCAATTACTTATAAAGTAAATGATGATGAATTTAATGATACAATTTTGGATTATAGAGGAAATCCGCAAAATAGTTCAATGATTTCCAAATTGTGTGAATACAATCGTAGAACAGAATTTATAATAAAAACCGTGTGCGATTTTATTAAAGTAGATAACGTTGATGATGCAACTATAACAAATCATAAATTACAAATGGATAGCCAAGTCCCTAATTGTGGATTGTGTAATAAAAACAATAATTATCTAGTTCGTAATACTTGTTGCGATTGTGTTAAATATTGTCTAACTTGTATTGAAAATATTGATTTGTCTTCACAATCACAAACAATATCAAACGAAAAAAAAACTAAAAAAATTCGGTCAAAATGTCCAAATTGTAATAAAGGATTAAAATATGAACAGAATTATATAGAAAATCCATATGTTAAACCAATACAACAAAATCATACGATAATAATGGCTCATAATTTAAATATTTTACATTATATGTATAAGAAATTTGTTTGTAAAAATTTGGCAAGTGTTGGATATTATATTGGAGGTATGACTGAAGCAGACCTTAAACACAGCGAGAAAAAGCAAGTAATCTTTGCAAGTTTTTCGATGTGTTCGGAGGGCCTGGATATTCCCACACTAAATTCACAGTTCTTGATAACACCTAAGAGCGATATCGTGCAAATAGTTGGAAGAATTATGAGAACGAAGCATAAATTTTCACACCCAATTATTTATGATTTTATAGACACACATGACATATTTCAAAGACAATGGTTCAAAAGAAAATCATATTATAAATCACAAAATTATAAAATTGTGGGTTCAAATAGTATAGACTATAATTCTAATTTTGATACATGGAAAACAATTTATGAACCAAAACTTGAACAAAAAAATAAACTTACGTGTAATATTAATAAAGGAACCAAAAAAAAACAATTATCAATTAGAAGTAATAATTCTAGTGATAAAAGTATAGCACTTGATTCTGACGAATCAGAGGATTCCGAACAAGATGAAGAAGAAAAATTAAAAAGAAACAACAGTCTAACTGGAAAATGTTTTATAACTATTAAAAAATAATTCTACTATGTATACGTTTCAACTCTATCGCCCTTAGCATTATATACCCATATTTCGTATTCATAACCCAACTTTTTTCCTGTTTCTTGTTTTTCAAAGACGTTTGATTTCGTTTTCTTTACACTCCATGTAGATTTAATTTCAATGCATTTATTCTGGCTAGGAATGAAAATGTCAACATAATGTCTGTGTTTTTTACCATTTATATCGTTATACCAAATAGTAGGGACATTTTTACAACCTGTTATAATGTCATCTTCATTGATAGTTTTAACTATTTCGTCTAGAGCAAATGGCTCATAACCTTGGCATTCTATTTCTTTGCCTGATGGATAAACATATGTTTTTTTTCTAAAACACGATTTAAATGATTTATCTGCAATTTCTTTATTTTGCATTGGATTTTCTGTACCATAATTTTTTATAAAAGTTTTTACAATTTTTTCTCTAATTTCTTTATTTTGTGAAGGATATTCAACACCGTATCTCATTACCATCGTATTTTTCACATTTTGTTTAATTTCATTATTTTGTAAACAGCATGCAGAACCATATTTTTCCAAATTAGTTTTTATAATTTTATCTTTAATCTCTTGTGATTGTGATGGATGTTCAACACCATACTTAAGTAACATAGAATTTTTCATTTTGGCTTGGATATCAGGATGTTTACCTGCATTTTCTACACCATATTTTTTTAAATTTGTATTTATTACAGTATTCTTTACTTCTTTATTTTGTAAACAGCATGCATAACCATATTTTTCCAAATTTGTTTTTATCATTTTTTCTTTTGAACTTTCATTATGAACAATATATTTAACACCATATCGTTCTAAGTTTGTTTTCTTCTGTTTATCTTTAACTTCTTGTAATTTTGATGGATTAGTAACACCATATTTTGCAATGTATCCATTTACAATTTTATCTTTAATTTCTTGTGATTGTGATGGATGTTCAACACCATATTTTTCTAACATTGTTGCCCTCATTTTAGGTAACGATTCAATTGTAACACAATGTTTGCACAATGTATTTCTTTTGATTAAATATGTGAAACATTTCACATTCACTTTATCACATTTAGTACAATAAAACATAATTTTAGTTGAACCAAATAATTTTTCTTCTGAATAATCATTTGCTAACTTAACATTGTTTTTAGAACAAAAAGAATCCAATAATTCAAAGGAATATTTAATTGACGGCATTTTATATATTTATTAAATAATATATTTTTAAGTAAAGAAGCGCTAAATATCTTGTTTGACGCTTTTTTTCTTTAGATAATATTTTTTATTATATTCTTTTCTTTTTTCAGATGGTATTGGATTCTCCTTCATTTTTTGTAACAATTCTTCTTTATGATTTTCATAAAATTTTTTATTTCTTTTAGGTGCGGTGTATTTTTTGAGATGCTCTTTTGTTTTTTCTTATTCTTCTTCTAGCGCAATTATTTTTTCTTCTTGTAATTTATTTATTTTTTGTAATTCTTCAATATTATTCATATTATTGTATAAAAAGTAAATATTTTTATATAATTTTAATTGAAATATAAAAATATTATTTTATTTAATGACCTGGTGATGGAAAGGAACTGTTATTAAAATGTGAATAATTATCTTGGCACTGTCCATCATTACATAACACCTGAATAGGTGGTGGATTGGCCAATCCCAATTGACTGGCTGGCAATACTCCACCGACTGAATAGGTAGGTGTCATTGGTAAATTATTTTGGTATTGCGAATACCCACCTCTTTGTCTGCGTGTTCTTCTGCGTCTAGCGCCAGCGCGTGCACTCATTCTAGATCTACTCATTGTTCTACCTCTGCTTCTTGCCCCATATTTTGCCTTAATCCTTGATTTTATAGAACGCAAATGTTTTTTACCTCCTTTCATTCCCATTTTTCTCTTATATCTTTTAGTGATATTTTTTATTTTTCGTTTGAAGTGTCTTGCGCCTCCTTTAAATATACCGATGCCTGGGACTATCCCGGCAGCGGCATCAATATTATTTTTTGCTCCTGCTAAACCAGGTAGTCCTGGGATTTCATTTGAACCAAAATTAGCTGGATTATTTGAACTCCATTTATTAACAAATGCTGGATTCACGTTTCCACCATAAGGATTTAAATTTCCATATCCAAAATTAGAATTTCCTGAACCTAATGACATATTATATATAAGTAGATATATTTTTTTACTTTCTATAGTAGGATTTTTTATTGTTTGTATTGTTGTTGTTGTTATTGTTGTTGTTATTATAATGTTTTTTCTCCTGTTGATGCCGTGGATAATTTTGATACCGTTGTTGAGGCACATAATTATTTTTTTCATAATCTAGCGCTGCATGTTTTTCTATTATCAACGCATTTTTATTTTGATCCAAAAATTCTTTTACAGGATACCATTTTTTAAACTTGTGATTAAATTTACAAATCATCAAATACGATTTATTCATATCTACAAATCGGTCAACGTTCTCATTTTGAAATTCATCTTCATCATCACTTTCCTCCAATAAGTCTAAATTTTCATTTTCTTTAATATTTCTAAATAATTTGTTCATCATGACACTTGTTTTATAATCAGGAATATAAGCCACATTGTAATATATTTCCATATTGTTCTCAAGACAATACAAATGATAAATATCGTTTTGAATATCTGCTTTTATCTTAAATATGATATTAATGTTGGTTTTTATTAATGGTGGCTTTGTTAATGGTATTGCAACAGATTTTGGAAACACAATTTCCGGTTCTGGGTGAGGCATTGGTTTAGGATTATGCAAACATACTGGCGCAATAATAGGAACCGTTTTTACTACAGTATTGATTTCCCTCAATAAAACAGAATCAATAGTATTTGTTTTATTGAGGGAACGAAATTGAATGTTATAAATTTTGTATTGCACATCATCCATCATTCTTTTTAATTCATCAAGATCCTGAGCTATTAAAGGTAATCCAACCACTAAAAAATTCTTATTATAAGCAAGTTGTTTAACATCATTATCAAATATATTTTTTAAAGCGCACAATTTGTTACCCCAATTACTGTTACCAATCTCGTTTCCTTTACAATAAAATATGTCTTCTACTGCAAAAAAAGATGTTTGCATAAAATGAAACAAAGTGCCATATAAAATAGTTCCATATTTACCATATGCTAATTCACTGTTAAATACACAATTGTAAACTTTAATATCATGTATGTTTTTCTTATCTATTAGTTCTAAAATTAAACAAACGTTTCTATTATTCAACTGGGTAAACCATGCAAAACATTTTTTACCACAAGGGATTGCAGAGCATATATCATAATCAATATTTGTAGCTAATTTACCAACTTTGTTATGGTTCATATTATCATAACAAAGTTTGATGTTTGGAAAGTTACCAAGCAATTCTTGTTTCATTTCAAAGCTTAAATGCTGTATTTGAGATTGCATTTTCATATATATATGATTTTATCTTTATATTATTTTTATTTCAAATAAGAAAAATGATAAGATGATTACCCAAAGAAGATATCAAATGAAGCAAACAATGATACATGTTAGAAATGTATTTGTTTTTATCGTAACAAAGGGTTTCTGTAAAAAAACCATAATAAAATAAATACACAGATAATATAAATGTTATAAAAATAAATAAAATTATACCACATTTAACCATATTCCATTTAGTTTTAATTATTTTAGTAAATAATAAATAAAAGCCATATATAACAACACAATAAATAGCAATTTGATCTAAAAAAATCCTTCTACATTTGTTTTATCATTGTAATGGTATAAAATGGATGTTGTAGTAAGAAATAAAAATAAAAACGAATAAATATAACTAGCTTTATAAATAGCAGTTAATACATTTGTTAAAAACATGAATGATGAAAATACTAACAATTTTCCATTATATATTGTATTTTTTATATAAATATTATTATCTAAAAAATTAATTGTCTCCATTAACATAAGTGAATATTTAAACTTTTTATTTTATGATAGATATGATATATCAATGATCTAATTGTTTTTTTATAAAATTTTTTAGCTCTTTCTTCATATTATTACTATTTACTGTATCTATAATAGCACTAGTGTTGATATTCGGTGGAAGTATATCCTCTAGACTATAATTAATTTTATTAATATTCATACTTTTATCAACACCATTTTCGTATTCGCGAAAATGGTTGGGTGAAATCGTTTCATATATATCTTTATATTTTTCATTCGGACTATTTACTAAATCTTTTATTTTTGGCACAGTAAGCACAGATTTAAAAAAATTGATTAAATGATGAACTAAGAATATTAATATAATTGAAATAATAGTTATTTGTATAATCCAACTCCAAGTTAACATATAATATTATTATATTAGTTTAACAGCGATAAAAACACATTAATATCTTCTAATGGTATATTAACATCATTTTTTGAATTATATTCAAAATAATAGTTTATTGGCTTTGCGATTCCATTTGTATTGTTGGTATTGTTGGTATTGTTGGTATTGTCAATAAATTCAATAACTAAAGTCAACCCATATGCATTTTTCTTATTCAAAGAATATGTATGAGTTATTAATGGTATAATGATATGTTCGTAAGGTATTTGATAAACCGGCTCTTTTTCAATTACACAATCGTCTATCACTAGCGTTATATTTTTATTGTCCGTTGTTTTCAAAACAAGGTTCTCATTGTTTTTTTCTGATTTAATAAACAATTTATGTGTTTGGTTTTCGTTTACCTGATATATCCCCTCTTTTGAGTAAATATCATTAATACGATTTTTTTTAACTAAATATGGTTCTAGTTTGACTAAAATTTTGTTTATTTTTGAAACATTTTTATTATCTTTTGCTAAATGTAATAGTTGAGTTGGACACGCTGATAAAGAGGTTTCTTCTACATATATTTTCATATTCAATAATAATTTATGATTATCAATAATTAAATTATATAATAAACTATTTAAACCCATTTACAAAACACTATTAAAGATTTTGTATGTCTGTTCCTTTGAATATCATTATTGTTGAAAAAACTGGTGCATTGAAGATGCTAGCTATTAAAGATTTCAAAGAAGACGAATTATTTAAAAAATGTGGCTTCAAAAAACAGGATGATTTTATTGAGCAAACTCAATGGTCTATTAAATTAAATGGTAGTAAATATATTGTCCAAGTTTTTGCAAAAACCGATGGACGTGCTAACAGTGAAAACAAGTATGATTTTCCACCACCAATTGATACAAAACTATTTTTTGGTAATTGTGCAATAATTGCTAAAAAACAAGACGTATCTGATAATGGAAAATTCAAATATAGTAATTTATCTTTAGAATTATGGGAAAAAATGTATGAAAAATTATTTGGTGGGTTTGAAGACTTGACAATGACAGCTATAGAAGACGAAAATGAAGTAGATGAATTAGAAAATGTTCCTAAAGATAAAAAGACCAGAGATGGCTATTTAAAAGACGGGTTTGTAGTAGACAGTAGCGACACAGATGACGAGGGTTCTTGTTCTGGTTCAGAGGAAGAAGGTGATGAACAGGATGATACTGAAGAAATTGGTTGTGATGACGAAGAAGAATTAGAAATGATTGGATCAGAATTAAGCGAAGATGATTACGACTATGAAAGTTGTTCAGAAGTTGAAGATAATAAATAAAAATTGAAATGAAAATTATTTAAATATAAAAGAGTATATTTAAATAAGTCACTATAATACACAATGTCATCATCATTACGTAAAGTTGAAAATCCTGAAAAGTTCCGTTCTAACATAAGATCAAAATTAGACGACATTCTTAAAAACGAAAAACATAGTGCTAATTTAGAAAAGGGAATATTCAATTTTGCTTTGGGTGAAGCAAAAAATAGAAAGGTTGTCAAAAAATGGGACAACCCTTATTTTGTTCAACTTTATGTTGACCGCTTACGCAGTATTTTCACTAACTTGAACAATCCGCAAATATTAGATCAATTGAATTCTGGCTCAATAAAAGCACACACAATCGCTTTTATGACTCATCAAGAATTATGTCCAGAAAAATGGGATGAACTTATTACCGCAAAGAGTAAGAGAGATCAGAATAAATTTGAAAATAATTTGGAGGCGGCAACAGATACATTTACATGTCGTAAGTGCAAGTCAAATAAGTGCACATATATGCAGTTGCAATTGAGAAGTGCTGATGAACCAATGACTACATTTGTCACTTGCTTGTCATGTGGTAATAGATGGAGATGTTAGTTACAACAAATTAGATATATTTATCAATGCAAAAAATGAAATAAAAAGAATACCTATCAAAATACCAACTAAAAAATGAGAAATATTAGTAATGGCTCTAATATTATTAAAGCCGCTATTAGAACCATATTTTTTTAACATCCCACATTCTTTGTCACAAATATACTTTCTTAAAATTTCATCTGGAAAATTTGGATGAACTTTTCTAATAAACATAGTAAAATCATTATTGGCGAGAAATTCTTCAATGAATTTTATGTCTTGGTCACTGCCTTCTTCAAATAAATGAGGACTTGTTGGACTAGACATTCTAAACCAATCAGCCGCGTGTGTGGTTTTATTAATTACGTTTTGTATTTTTTTGTAATGAGTTAGTATTATTGCAAAAAGACTCTCATTTGCTAAACCGCCATTACAAATTGTATTGCACATTTTGTATTCATTGACAACAAAATTCATAACATCTATTGTGTTTTCTCTCGTTAAAACAAACCAAGGATCATTTGCTAGATGATATTCTTTTGGCAATAAGGATAAATTAGCCCTGCGATGGAAATCAATATTCCAATGGGCTTGGGAGTGAGCCATAATTGTTTGATTTTGATATTGCTGAAACAATGTTCTGAATTTGCTAGGAGAAATAATAGGGCAGCACGAATCTGTTAAATAACAGAACCATTTGTTAGCTTTGTCATGTTTTAAAGCAAAATTTAGTATTGCAATGTATGCTGGGATCACATGATAATAAGATGTATGACATACGTTTTTTTCTGGTATAGTATGTTCGTAAATCCATCGCGACTTTATTTTTTTCAAATCTTTATAAAAAAAATATACATTAATGATGTCTTTATTGGGTTCTATCCATTCTCTCCATAATTCTTCTTTATACAAAACATGTGCATAATTTATTATGAAACACAATGCAATTTTAGGCTGTTTTGTTGTTTTAAACATTATATTATTTTATGAAATAAATTTAAATAATATTCTGTAAATAATATAATTCATGACATTCCTTTTTAAAGTATTCATGTGGATTCTTTTTACAAATTTTGCAAAAAGTGGACGCATTGTAGGAAAAATATCAGGTAAAAGTAATCTTAGGCAATCGCCAATGCAGCTTCAAAGAGATTCTCAGTGTATAATAACTAATAAAAATAATTTAGTGTATTGTGAAAAAGACAAAGAATTATTTTTGGAAGATAATAATTTTATTAAAAATAAAAAATTAATATCAATTTCACCAGGTGGATTGAAAGGATTTTATGAATTGGGTGTTTTATCGTATATAAAAGATAATTATAACATGGATGATTACATCTTTCTGGTGCATCTGCTGGCGCGTGGAATGCCCTATTTATGTGTTATAAAAATGACACTAAAAAATTTGTATTTGATTTGTTAGATTACAAAATAACAAAGATCAATAATATCAAAGAACTAAAATATTTTTTGAAGTATAAAATGTTGTCTAGTTACAGCAGTGATGATTTTGATTTGAGACGTTTGTTTATTGGTGTCACTACACTAAAACAATTCAAACCAGTTACAAACATTTTTTCAGATTTTAATAGTTTGGAAGATGCTATTAATTGTTGTATTGCTAGCTCGCATATACCACTGATAACAGGAGGATTGACTAATAGATATCATGATATGTATACATTTGACGGTGGATTCAGTAAATATCCATATTTGAATTTTACTGAAAATGTGCTGCATATTACTCCTAGTATGTGGAAAAAAATGAATACAGATGTTGGTTACAAATATACTAACGCTAATGCTAATGTCAATGCCAAGGATAAAAAAGCATTCCTTGATTCATTTACTTCTTTAAATGTCATTTTAGAATTATTTTTAATGATCAAAAATAGAAATTATATGGAGCTTTTTGATAATGGTTACCTAGACGCAAAAAATAATAAAGAGATGTTGGATAAGATATTTTTGGAAATAGTAAAGGATGAAAAAGATGAAAAAAGTGATAACTTGGGTAGAACCGACTATTATAAAATTACACACGAATACGAAGTTGATAGTGATAATGATAATGATTACAAGATTGATTTTTACACAAAAGATAATGATAGTTACTAATCCACTTTTAGAAAGGTCTACTTAAAGTAAAAGCTTATTAACAATACTATTAAGATTATGGTTTTTATTTATAAATAAAACATCTACTTGCATATTGAAACCATTTATATAATGAGTGTCAACAATGTCATATATATTAAAACCGATTTTATCCATAAAAGAAATATGTTGTAAAAAATTTGGAACACCTTCGTTGTATTGGCCAAATAAAGGCATTTCCAAAATTATAAAATCGGTTTTTTCTAAAATGGAAGTTCCACCTTTTAATATAGGTATTTCAGCGCCTTGACAATCAATTTTAATGAAAATATTTTTTGATTCTTGTAAAATATTATTTTGTAAAATAAGACTATCTAAATCAATAGCTTCTCTATCAATACTTTCACAATTAACAAAATGATGTGTTTTTTCTCTAAATATAGAGTCTCCGGTGTTTTTCATTTGATACCATTTCACATGTCCTTTTTTATCATTTAATAATACATTGTATACATTAACATTTGGATCATTATTAAATTGATTTAATTCAGAATAATCAATACCTTCAAATAAATAATATTTTGAATCAGGATATAACCTCTTCATAGCATTTGTCCAATTACCGTGATGAGCACCTATATCTAAAATTGTATCAGGATAATATCCTTTTTTTTTGATAATATTGATTTTATTAAACATTTTTATATTAAAATATATATAATTTCTAATATAAACTAATAACTCTTTCACATTTTTATAAAGTTACAAAAATAAAATTGAAATAAGTTTTCTAATTTATTAGAAACAACAAATAATAGACAATTAACAAGGCAACAAAATGGCAGCACTACAATTATTCAGTAACCTTCCAATGGAATTAATCAAAAACGTTTTAACCTTTAACAAAAATTTTGTAATTAGAAGAGGAGAAATTATAACGATTAAAAAAATACCACAATGCGATCGTAGATATGATATGTTATTGAAAAAACCTGAAATTAATCCTAATCCGGTCATTACTCGCAACTACGTATCACAATCTTATGTATGTTTACCAAAACATGACGGTGATATGGCACCACACTTCTTAATTGTAGGCAAAGATACAAAGGGGCAATTTATTTTATTAAGATTACGTGGAACAAAATTATATCCTGGACACAAGCCATATACATATATATATCACTACTTGACATAAGAAAAATAAACAATATATAATATAAAAACTTACAAAACCAAAAAATAAAACGTCCAATTTGGGCATTTTATTTTTTCATTTTAACAAATTATATTATAACGATTTTCGTATTTTTTGTTAAAACACTACCTGGGACATCTGTTTTTTGAATATCTTGTATTTTTGTATAAATAACATCAACATTTTTGACAGATTTCATTTTGGAATATTGTTTGCACAAAAGTGCACCCTGTGTAATTATTTGTTGTTTTTCTTTTTTGTCTAAATCATCAAAATTTATATCATAAAAATTCGGCAATTCGTCGTCGCGAGTTGTATATTGTATATTTTTTAAACAAGCTATTACATGACAAGATGATACGTCTTTTAAATGAAACCACATATCATTAGGATCGGACTGATCAATTATTTCAAAATTATTTTTGGCATTTTTTCCAATTTTATAAACTATATTAATTTTTAAATTAGGAATAAACCTGGTTACTATCCGTTTCATGTCTACTCTGATAATACTTATCATAAATTTATATTATTTTTGAAACATATAATATAAATAATTTGCTTTCATTTTTTTTTGTATTTTCAAACAGTTGTAGTAAAAAAAAATATTTCATAAAAGAGTGAGTCAAGTTTGCCCTTTTTGCTCTTTTTTTGTTGCTAAATTGTTGCTGATTTGTTGATTAACGTTGATTTTTATTTTAGATGTAAGAAACTTATTAATTCTATTAAATTTTTAGACCACTTATAATAATTGTATTTCATCATTAAAAATAATATGCTCGTTTTTGCTCGTTTTTTGCTCGTTTTTGCTCGTTTTTGCTCGTTTTTTTGCAATAAATAAGTTTAACTTTTGTCAATACCAACTACCTTGGCAATCTTCTTAATAATTTTTGTGTCCTTTTCATAATCATTATCACCTTTTCCTCCCATAGCCTCATAAACAATTGTATTGTATTGGCTGTTTTTCTTGGAATCGTATTCCTCACAGTCAGGATATTTCTCTCTGAATGCTTTAAACATACATATATTTTTGTGAGCAATCGTGCGAATGGCTTTGCGTAATTTTTTATTTGCTTCATCTTCTTTTTCCCAAACATTATCTTCTTTCACATACATGACCTCTCTTTTTTGATCAGTGCAATGAACTGGACGTTTTTCTACTTCTAAAGCGCTAAGGTTTTTAATGATTATATTTGAAATACCTTCAATGTAACCAACCTTTCCTACATTTTCTAAATCGGATACTTGCAGTTTCACAGATTCAATAAAATCACTAATATTCATGGCATCTTTACAAGTTTCATTCAAAAAAACCTGCAGATTAAATGTCTTGTTATTTGAATTGATGATATTTCCATTATTATTATTATTATTTGTTCCATTTTTACAAAGTTCTATAACAGATTTATGAATATCTGTATTGCTCTTTACTAGCTCACAAATAAGAGTTGTTAAGTTGTTGATGTCATTATTATTAGAAATTATATTATTATCATCATTAATATTATGTAAATATACTCCCTTACATTTTTTATTATGTTTCCATAAACCAACACGTGAAGTAAATTCTTTATCACATAATTTACAATCAAATGTTTTATTTGAATCAATCATTTTTGGGCAACTAATGTTGCTAAAAGTGTTAACACTTGTTAACTTTATATGTTTAGATGTCAATAAATGTTTGTCATAACTACTTTTTTTATCTGTAAAATAGTCACAATTTATACAATTGAATCTAGGAGCAACTTTTGAGCAACTTTCTGTTAACATTTTGTATACAAATAGTTAACATTAAAAAGTTGCTAAATAAATTTAATTAATTTATAAAAAAAATTATCATAACAATTCAACAATTATTTTTTCTGTGCCCAGACGATAAAATTCATTTATGGTCACAAAGGTTGTTTTCCTCCAAGACTTTTTCGGATTTTCAAAAAATGGACAAAAAAAATGTCCAAAATTGAAAACCCAAAATACTTTTGGGAAAAGAAAATCGTTAAAATATAATAAATCCCCAAAATAACTTAAAGAAAAACAAGACCCCTGTTTAAGTCAATTACTCTTTAACAAGACCAAATATTATTTAAAATTGATATAAAGAATCGCACTGAATTAATAATAAAATATATTGATATGTCAATGAAAAGACAATTAAAGCAAGGAACAAATGTTGTTTATAAAGAAGAAATATGGAGAATTTGTGGACCAGCTAATAATCAAAACGTGGAAATAATGTCTTTGAAAACAAATGATCGTATTACAGTAAAAAAGTCATTATTAGTGGCGACTCCTCACGATAAGTATGATTTAATAAAATACAATATAAATTACTATATTATTAAAAATATTACTTGTTACAACAATATTCCGGTTTATGAGTTAGATTATCCTAATAAGTTTTGTGAAAAAAAAAATAAAATAAACAATATCCTTTCAAATGATCCAGATATTCATGTTATTCCATCTGAATTGCAAGAAAAAATAATGTCCTTTTTAAAATTTGTAGATAGATACAATCAAACCATCAGTTTTTTGAACAAAAAAACTATTGGAGAATATCGTATTATAGAGAATGATAATATTGAAACTATGATGAAAAATTTAATGATAAAGTGTAAATTAACTATTAATCAATTGAGTAAAATAGAATATACATTAAAAAAGACCAAAAATAGTCAGTTTCAAATTCATTTAATTACAGAAGATCCGTTTGGTTTTATTACACCAGAAGTTCAATTGATTACTTTTGACAAAGCAGAAAAAACTGCAAATGATTTCAGCATACATGTTGATTTTAAAACAAAATGTGAAAAATGGACATATTGTTTATTCGCAGATGAAAGAAGCTTTTATATTCCAAAAAAGAGGTTTTGTGAAAAATTAGAAGAATTTTGTAAAAAACAAAATAAAGAAGATCAAAAATATTTACGTTTTCTAGAGAAAAACGTTATAATTGATAAAATTATTGATGGAAAAAACTACAAGACTACAAAATATTTATTAGAAATGGAACAAACCATGACAAATATGATACTTGACATGTATTATGAAAAAGAATACGAAATATCTGATGAAACTATTCTTTTTGAAATCAGAGAATTTGAAAAAGGACGGCGTTTATTTCTCAATAAATCAGAATACAGTTTAGAAGAAGAACAAATAAAGAGTGTTATTAAAAGTATTCAAAACAAATTATCTATTATTACTGGATTTCCTGGAACAGGAAAAACAGAAATTGTTTGTTGCATTACTCAAGTTTTAAGAAGTTTACACAAAAAAAATAAAACCGCTATTGTTACAAACAATAGAGAAAATGACAACCCGTTTAATGAATACGAATACAATGACAACGAAACCGATGATATTACAGACAATGATGAAACCACTGATTATGATAGTCCAGATAATACTGAAAACGATGAAGAAGAAGATACTTTTGTAGCCCCAAACACAGTTGGATTAATTGCACCAACCGGATTAGCCGCATTAAATCTTAAAAAGAGCATTCGCGCAGATGATTATAATAAACTAATTTCAGGAACATGCCATAAGATTTTGTTTAATACTTTCCAAAATATAAAAACCCATAAAAATATTGAAATGTGTAATTGCAAAGACAAAGAAAAATGCAAATATAAAAATTTAAAAATAAAATGTCTTGTGATTGATGAAACTTCTATGTTGGACACATTAATATTTTATGAAATCTTGAAAATGTGTCAATATTTTAATGCAAGGCTGATAATAATAGGAGACATCAATCAATTGCCATCGGTTGGGCCTGGAACAGTTTTAAAAAATTTAATTAACTCAGATTGTTTTCATGTAACAAAATTGAACAAAATAAAAAGACAGAATGCTGGCGCATTAGTTGAAACTATTAAGAAGATGACTACAGAAGTGATCAAAGAAACAGAATTTGACGATGATACAATGAGTATTTTGAATATTAGAGATTTCTTTGATAAAGATAAAATAGAACTAAAAAAAGCTGCGTTTTTGAAATTGATCCAAGAAAATAATCTTATACAAGATAATATTTCAACAAAATTTATTACTTATTTTAGAGATAAAAAGTTTCTATTTAATACTGTCGTAATAAATAATTTGCTTCAAGAAATATACAATCCAAATGGCGAAATTATACCATCCAATAGTAAGTATGAAAACGGTATGGTTTTTAAGATTCATGATAAAATTATAAGAACAGAAAACGATTATACTACAGAAAAAATGAGAGCAAACGGAGAAGAAGCAAAAATAACAGCATTTGATGGTAAATTAATTAGTATTATTTATGATGATGGTCTTAATAAAGAAGAAACCGTTGGTATAAATGAATTGCACGAGAATTTTAAACTAAATTACTGCACAACAATTCATAGTGCTCAAGGAAGTCAATATGATAATGTTGTATTCTTTATCCAACCAGGACAATCTTATATAATAGATAAAACCAGCATTTACACAGGAACATCGCGAGCAAAAAATAAATGTATTATTATTTCAAAAAACGATGATTTCATCAAATGTCAAGAAAATATAAAAAATGTTGATGGAAAGGTTTCATTGTTTATGCGTGAATCAAATATTTATGAATTGTAAATCTAAAATGAAATCATTTCCAGGTCTTTTAAATTCCAATATTCACTACCACCGCTAGGAATAGGTCTTCTAATTATAAATGGAATAGCTTTTTGCTCTAATTCTAATTCAGCAATCAAATAAGCATCAATAATATTTTCAGGAACTTTTACAAGTGGCTTCGCACCACATTCAATTTGTTTTGATCTTTGTCCTAATATACGTGTTTTTTCATATTTTGTCAAAAACGGGATTGTTTTATGCAATGGATCAATAATAATATTAAATTCGTCCCTAGTGACATTAGAGAGCGCTTTTATTTCATCAAAGTTATGATTCAAACATTCCGGATGAAAATCCATAATATAATTTTTAGTAATTTCTTTATCAAATTTTTGCAAATAATTCTCATCTTGGTAATCTTCATCGTCATCATAATCCAAACCAGAACCATCTATTTGAATAGTTGCTTGGGTTTTATTTTCTTTGGATTTTTTGCTTGCGCCGCCTTTTTTAGTTTTTGTGTAAGTTTCATCATCATTTTCTTCGTCATCTTTATCAATTTCATCATCTTCGTCTTCATCATCGTCCTCATCATCGTCAGGAACCTCATCATCTTCCTCATAAATATCTTCATCCACATTATCATCTACACCATCAATTTTGATATCATTATTTTCATCTTCGTTTGAAGTAACAGATTCACTATCACTATCGCTGCTACTACTTTCGGTATCATCATCATTATCATAATCACTTATTGTAGGCTTACCACTAGTTTTTTTATTTTTTATAAAATTAGGTTGCTTGTAATTTTCACTTTCTCCCTCACTTGCAACTGAATATTCTTCTTCATTATCACTCATTTTATATAATATATATTTAATATATTATATATATTTTTAAATTCTTTCAATTTTATTTACAATTCAAAAAAATAAAAAACAATTATAGACAACTATTTTATTTAGATATATTTCTCTTATACCAATTTTATTTTTCCTCACTTGCTTTCCATACAGTATCACAGCATGAGCATAAATAAACATATTTCATATTTGTGTCGTCATATCTAATATAAATAATTTCACGTTCTTTATTTTTTGTATTAGTTTCACAATCTATGTTAGGACATAGTATTGTATTTATTCTAGGTAAAGTCGGATCCAATTTCGTATATTTATTAATAATATGATTGAATGATTGTTCGCTTTTTTTGATTTGTAATTTAGATACAGTAACATTTTCAATAGACAAATTCGTATTTTCATTACCACAATGACGACAATAATAAACCAACTTATTAGGATCATCTTCGTTAATACGAATATAATACATATTTTCACAATTACTACAAAAGTGCATTTTACTATAAATATATTATATTATATTTTTAATATATTTATTTCAATTTTATTGTTTATTTGTTATTTTTTATAGTCATTATTTTTTTCTTCAATTTGGTATAATCTACGTTAACATTCATCTTGTAAAACCCGCCGGTTAATACACAAGATAAGCAATCTTTGTTTTCATCTATTTTTTTATCTATAAATTTGATTAAATCATCATAATTTGTTTGAAACCTTTCCTCAACAATATGGTAAAATAATTCAAAAAATGGAAAAACACAACCTTCTTTTTTGTTCATTATATCACATACAGCAATGTCAATATTGGAAAACTCAATAATTTTTGTATAATTATTGAATTCTGAGTGATACTTACTAACACCAGGTTCATTCAACAATGGATCTTTACATAACAATGTGCACAATGTCAGCAAAACAGTAGAAATAGTTTGACATGATGTCCATTGTTCGCCACTCCATGTATTCAATAAAGATACACAAACTTTCCCACATTTGTATAGATTAGGATTAAATCTGACACCGTTACCGTTGGTGCAATAAGTCACTTTTGGAGGACTGTGTGGATAATCATACGGATATTTAAATTCAAAAAAATAATTACCACCAAAATACGGGGTATCCGATGGTCCAATAATTAATGCATAACCTTTCAAAATATCAGTATCATCGTGAATATAATAAATTCCATTTTCAGAGAGTGGATTTTTTATAATTTGTTTTATATCACTCAATAAACGACTAATTGTTTCCTTTGATATAAAAGATGTCATTTTTCTCTCTTTGAATTGTTATTTAAATATGTTTTGATGTATTTATATATTTTTCATATTTTATATATTTTATTTTTAGAATTATAAAAAAATGAAATAGAAAAATATCATTATATTATATTATATTTATATGAATGTTAATATGATGAACGTGTCACAATTTAAAGACCTAAGCGAGTTTTTGTCAAAGCACAGTGCTAAGGCAACTGAAACTACAAGCGCCCAAACAACTCTTACCCATACTAGAATTGGTGATAAAGATTTGAATATTTATGGTGGCTCTTACGTAATACCACAAGAAAACCTACAAGAGTTTTTCCGTTTATATTATGATCATGTTTTTGTTAAAAAAAAGAAAGAATATCTAACTGAAAAACAATTAGAAAAAAAGAACCCACTATTAGTTGATTTTGATTTCCGATATAATCATGTTGTAGAAACTAGACAACATACAAAAGAAAATATTCTTGATATGGTTGTTTTATATTTGGAGGAACTTAAGGAATATTTCTTATTTGAAGAGAACAAACCATTTGATATATTTATTTTTGAAAAACCTAATGTAAATAGATTGACCGATTGCACTTTAACAAAAGATGGAATTCATATGATGATTTGTTTAGAAGTAGACCATATTTTACAAATCATGCTTCGTGAAAAGATTATTGAGAAACTTCCAGAAGTATGGGAATTACCTTTAATTAATAATTGGGATACTGTTTTGGATGAAGGCATAAGTAAAGGAAAAACAAATTGGCAATTATTCGGTTCAAGAAAACCAGGCAACGAAGCTTATGAATTAACCGGTCACTATATTGTAACATTTGATAAAAATGATGGTGAATTCATGATGGATGAAATAAAAGTAGAAGATTTTGATATGAAAAATAATTTCTACAAACTATCAGCACAAAATTCAAAGATACCATCGTTTGAATTGAACCCAAAAATAATAGATAAATATAATAAATGTCTTGAGAAAAAGAATAGTAAGGCTGTAAAAAAGCCGACAGCTACTAGTAAAACCAAAATCAATCTCATTGTAGACGATGATGAAAATGATGATGGAGAATATATTTCAATTAATGATATCACAGACAAAGATAAATTGACAAAAGCAATGGACCTTATTTTGAAACGATTGAAGCCGAATGAATATGATGTGAAAGAAACACATATGTATACACAGATATTACCTGCAAAATATTACGAGCCTGGTTCACATTTATTGAATAGACAAGTTGCTTTTGCATTGAAACATACTGATGAACGGTTGTTCCTATCGTGGATAATGTTGAGAAGTAAAGCGTCTGATTTTGATTATTCAACAATTCCATCTTTATATAGTGATTGGAAGAAATATTTCAATACGTCAAAAACCGGTGTAACAAAAAAATCTATCATGTATTGGGCAAAGCAAGATGCATTTGAAGAATATGAAAAAGTATTAACATCTACTGTTGAGTATTTTATTGAGGAGACACTAGAATCTCAAACAGAATTTGACATAGCACAAGTATTGTTTCAAAAATACAAGGATAGATATGTTTGTGTAAGTTATGATAAAAAGGGAATATGGTATATCTTCAAGAATCATAGATGGGAGCCAGATAGGGGTCTAAGTTTGCGTCTTGCGATTTCAAAAGATATTCATAATTTGTATTCTATACGACGAACAAACATGGAAAATGAATATCATCATTATGATCAAAGCGATGATCGCGCGGAATACATTAAAAAGAAAATGAAGGTGATGTCTGATATTATGCTAAAATTAAAAAGAACAAATGACAAAAACAATATCATGCGTGAAGCTATGGAGTTGTTTTATGATAAGGAGTTTATCAAAAATATGGATACAAATAAACATCTATTATGTTTTAACAATGGCGTCATTGATTTCAAGACCAAAGAATTCCGCGACGGTTATCCACAAGATTACATCACAAAGACTACAAGAATTAATTATGCTCCTTTCCAAGCAGAGAGTTGTCCAGAAACTGTTGTGCAAATTCACGATTTTATGGATAAATTATTTCCAATTCCAGAACTGAATAAATATATGTGGAATCACCTTGCGTCGTGTTTGATAGGAACAAATAAAAATCAAACATTCAACGTATATCATGGTAGCGGTAGTAATGGAAAATCAATTTTAGCCGATGTCATGTCCGCAGTTTTAGGTGACTACAAGGGAACTGTTCCAATTACATTAGTAACAGAAAAACGTAATGCAATTGGTGGAACTTCGTCGGAAATCATACAATTGAAAGGTATTAGATATGCAGTCATGCAAGAACCATCAAAAGGTGTGAAATTGAATGAAGGTATTATGAAGGAGTTAACTGGTGGTGATCCAATTCAAGGTAGAGCACTTTATTCAGAAAGTGAGACATTTGAACCGCAGTTCAACCTTGTAGTATGCACAAATAATTTGTTTGATATTGAAAGTAATGATGATGGCACATGGCGAAGAATTAGAAAATGCGATTTTGTATCAAAATTTATTGATGAGGATGAACCACATACCGATGAAACACCATATATTTTCCCGAAAGACAAAACATTGAAAGAAAAAATACCAGTATTTGCACCAGTATTTGCAAGTATGCTTGTCAAAATTGCATTTGAAACAGAAGGTAATGTTCCAGATTGTGAATATGTTCTCAACGCATCAAACAAATATAGAGTCGGTCAAGATCATATTGCAGCATTTGTAAGTGAGAACATCGTCAAAACTGGCGATACCAAAGATCGTATCAAGAAACAAGAATTGGCAAATCATTTCAAGTATTGGTTTACACAAGAACAGGGTAATAATAAGAAAATGCCAAAAGGCGAAGAATTGTATATGTATATGGATAAAAAGTTTGGTTTCCATAAGCCAACTGGATGGCATGGAGCCAAAATAATATATCCAGATGACACTGTTGATCAAATTGATGATTTATAATTTACATTATTACAAATTTAATTTTATTTACAAAAATAATTGAAATAATTAATAATATTATTTTTTCACTATAAATAATATTATTACTAGTTTTAGTAAAAAATGTTTTGTAATCCATACTCATTAAACCAATTAAATAAAAAAAGAGTGAGGTTTTCGTCTTTTGTTAGAGTCTTCCCTAACAATACATTTATTGAGAGACAACATATGCCATATTTATGGTGGTCAGAATTAGATAAAATGTGTGCTTGTTCTAGTATGAATCGCGAAATACTAAATTTGCAAAAAAATCATCCTACTATTACATTTAAACAAGCAATGAAATTGTTATACCAACCTGATAATTTAACACGTTATGATCCTAGTAATTTTATAACTCATTTATAAGCACTTTTAGGAAGATAATCATAAAAGATTTTGTATAATTTTTGTAATAGATAAATAATCCAAATAGATATGAAAGGGTATATAATTAAAAGTATTAAAATAAAAATACGACTAATAAATTTAACGTTTGTTTCAACAAAAATTATTGATAATATAAAAATAACCACAATAAAACAATAAATAAATAAGAAAAAGAAATAGTAAATTTTAACTCGTTTCAATCCTTCGTCTTCGTAATAACTTTTTCTGCCGTTTGTCAATGCGTCGGAAGACTTTATTTTTAAACGTTTTTCTAAATCATCATTTTCTTGTTTATATTTTTTATACAAATCAAAAATATTATCAAAATTAATTAAAATCCCTTGATAACTTTGAATATTTGATACAACTATGTCTACATTTTTATTAAAATTTGTTTGAAATGTATTGGCAATTGAATTTGCTTTATTTTGCAATTCATTTTCAATGTAGGTATTATATCCACTTTCGCCTTGCGTATAAGTGATATAATTTTTTGCTGCAGAAAAAAACTTTTGTGGAGCGCTAACCATATTGGTTTCAGCATCTAAATATGTTTGTTTTAATTGGTCTGCTTGTTTTTGACTCTGGCATGATGGACCACAACTAATAGATTGATTTGCTAATTTTATCAAATTATTGAATTCATCCATATTGAAATTACTTAAGTCTGGCATTATAATATAATTATAGTTATACTTATATTATAATTATATTTTAACTGTGATTAAATATTTTATATTTTATTCTATTTGTTATGTTTTTATTTTCACTCTGACTAATAGTTACTAGGCATTACAAAACTATCAAGTGTAACATCTGCTTTTTTAACACTTCCCGAAGTCTTTGTAAGTTCATTATTTATAAATGATTCTTGCATAGAGGGTGTTAGAGATGATGAAAATGAATATGCTCCTGATAAAGTTGAACCTGCTGTAGACGACGAAGTTGAACAAGATGAGGCAGCTGGCACACATTGATTTATATTAATGTCATAAGTCATACCTGGTGCGCAACAATCGCTACCAATACATGTTCCAATTGATGCTGACATAGTTGAAGCCCATGGATCAGTAACAGTTTTATTATTTGGAACAGGTGCTTTTTTTGTATTAAAAGCCCATATGTATTTTTGATAATCCATATTATCACGACTCCATATTGATATCAAACGCCCAACAATAAAAATTGATCCGATAACTGCTATAATAAATAACAATATATTAAAAAGAAACCCTGGTAATAAACCTTTATTGAACAAGAAAGAAATTATTATGATAGGAACTAACATAAAAATGATGTATTTCATTAAAATTGTATGTTCATCATATTTTTCGCCATAATAATCGTTAATTTCTATCAAACGAATCTTATTATTTTTATCTATTTGCATGTTGTATAATTGTTTTTTTGCTTCGTTAAGTTGCTTTTCAACGATTCCAATGGCAAATGCTTGTTCTTTCAAAGTTTCTTGTGAATTAAACAATGTGTTTTTGTATAAAGTATTGGAATCACCTAATGTTTGATATAAATTTATACGCATTTGTGAAATTGAGTTAATTTTATTAATAATTTGATTTAATTGATCAGTAGTTAAATTAGGATTTGTTTCTAAACTACTAAACTGGTCTCTTTCAATAGTTTGTAGCGATTGAATAGCATTCAACATTTGTTCATTATTACTACTAAGATCGATGTTACTGGTTGAACTAGTTGTATAAGGTAAGTCAGGAGATGTGACAGGAAGACCTGAAGAAATATTTGTAACAGTTGAAACAATTTGAGGTGAAGTGAAAGCCGCACTACTAGCGTTTGATGGTAGAACAGAAGTTGCCAGACTACTAGCACTAGCAGGAGCACTACTAGCATTTGATGCTAGAACAGAAGTTGCCGGACTACTAGCACTACTAGCATTTGATGCTAGAACAGAAGTTGCCGGACTACTAGCACTACTAGCATTTGATGCTAGAACAGAAGTTGCCGGACTACTAGCACTACTAGCATTTGATGCTAGAACAGAAGTTGCTGGAGTAGAAACGCTAGTAGCAGTAGCAGTAGTAGTAGGATTAGAAGACATTATAGAATTTGCATCAGTAGAAGGCATTATAGAACTAAAATTAAATGGTGACATAATTTATACTATAAAATATTATTATATTATTATAAGATAAAATTTATAATAATATCAAAATTTTAAACAGATGAATTTTTAACTTTTATTCCAATTATAGCAAGCCCTACTGCTAAAATACTCCATAACATATATCTATAATTCTGCTGTAATGTTTTTATATTAGTATCTCTTATCATATTATCTAGTTCGGAGTTGTATTTGTTCAAATTTTTTATTTTAGTATTTGTATAAACGTTATTTAAAAATGTATTTTTAAATTCATCAAAACCTTGAAAACCTTCTGTATCATTGATATCTTTCATTAACTTTGCTTTTGCATCTTTTATATCTTTCATTAACTCTGCTTTTGTATCTTGTGCCAAATCATCATTATATTTTTCTAAATTTTTAATTTTATCTTCAAGTTGCGATGACAATAATTTCAATTTTCCTTGTAATTGAGACATTTGTTGCTTTTGAACCGATACTATGTTCACTAAACCATATGATTTTGCTATATCACCTCCTTGATTTCCATAATTTTGATATGTTAAAGAATCTATATTGTTTACTCTATTATCAATACCAATGGGAGGATTTATTACATTTTTATCTCTTATATAAGTAGTTGTTCCAAAATTTGAAATTAATTTATTTGATGATAAAATATCATTTCCTGGTATGTTTTTTGGTAAACAAACAGGAAAAGGGCCAGTTGTGTCGTAAACAAAAGCATTGCAATCTTTAATTTTATTACAAGATTCAATACATTTATTAATATCGGTAATATTACTTATAGCTGCTCCAGGTATATCATTTCCTTGAATATTTGTATTTTGGAATACCGAGCTATAAGTGTTAGAATTAGTTATATTATTACTAGAATAAGGATGAATCTGTGAATCTGCATCAACAAAAGCCAATTTACCCATGTTTGTTTTAACCCCAACAATGCCTATATCGTATACAGGATTTGCTAGATTACCGCCATAATAAACTGTATTTTTATTAATAGTAGTGGTTGTGCAATTTGATTTGAAGGTATACAGTACCAAGTTCCCATCAGTTTGCATAATTAATAAGAGATTACCGTCCACTGAACTAACCCATTCTCCTCTATTAAGTATATGATTTGTTTTCAAAAAATGAACACCATATTTACCTTTTGATGGAAGGTATTTTCCGTTGGGTTTTTGTTGCTTACCATTAGTATTGGAGCACCATATGTTGGTTATATTAGATGTATAAGGTTCTCCTCTATATATACACATATTACCATCGGTTTGTAATTGCAAAAAATATTTACACTTTGAGGTATCTACAGTTTTTTTTATTAATATTCTTTGATTATTATTTTCAGTATTTGATAATCTACCTGCTTTAAGCCAACATGAACTATCTGTGTTTCTATTCCATGCAAAACCACTACAACTTGGATCATCATTGCAAATTTGTTCACAATTTTCTCTGCGAACATTTGTTCTATATGATATATCATTTCCAGGTGCATCAATATTCCAAGAAGTGCTATATCGTTGAGTGCAGTCCGTTCCATTCGGTGTTGTATAATAAACATTATTATTCCCATCACGAACTGATAAAGTCCCTTCCTTAGTTAAAATAGCATAAGTAGCAGGTGTTCCACTAGTTTTGGATTGCCATAATAAAACATTTGCAAAACCGGGTCCGTATTGTTTTGCTGTATCAATATTATTACTAAGAGCACAGAAACCCATTCCACTAGAGTTAACATTCTGTAATGCAAAATATTGATAACCTCCTAAAATCGCTGCATTCTCACATTGGTCAAAGTTATACATTCCACCTGAGGTGCTAGTTAATTGTATGTTTTGAACAGCAGTAGAGCGATCAGTTGAACTCCACGTTCCGCTGAAAAATAGTTGATATTTTTGTGAAGTTTGCACACTAAAAGTTGTAGTATAATTAGTCCAATTAGTTACAGGAGGTTGAAAATTATAAATAGTTGATACAAATTGATTTGTTGTTGTATACAATTGGACATTTATAGGATTACTTAATCTACTATTATCACAGCAATTTCTACCACATGCACTAAAAGTCAATGTATATTCAGCACCAATTGATAAATCAAGAGTCTGTGCAATTGATTGCGTAGTTTGAATAGATGCGCATTGATTACCGTTTGGATAAGGTTTTGCATACCCCCAAGCAGTAGAATTATTTGATATACAAGCATTGAACCACCATCCAGGAACTTTCGTTGCGCTATTAATGTATTGATAAGTGTCATTAGCAATTGCCGGTTGAGAAAAATTTCCATTTACAATAATATTATTTTGAGAAACACGTTTACCATCAATTAATGTCATTGCAGGATTTGTTGAATCGTCTTGATAGCAGCCAACATATTTAGGTGTTGGTGTCGTTGACATCATTGTATTTACAAATACATTTGATCCTTCGTTACCACAACTTTCATTCAACTTCATATCCTTACCAATAATTAATGGTGGGCGTGTAGGTATTTGAGTTCCTTCAATACGATATTGATCTAACCATTGTATAGTAATATTGACATAATTACCGCTTGTATTCGGACAACCATTTTTTCCCGATATACTATTCAATATATCCATGTTAGGAATATATTTCGCAACACCTTGTTTTGTAACATAATACATTTGTCCAGTGCTAAAGCGAATAACTTTATTCAAATATTTATTTTTTGATTGTATACGTTCAATGTATTGACTTGACGAATTTTGTGTTTGCTTTACTAAATCATTATATTGATTTAAAGTATTATTATATTCTTGCAAGGCTTGATCGTATTCGTTTTTTAAACTTTTTACGATTTGAGTTGAATCATTGTTAGCAAAATTTTCTCTAAATATTGTAGTGTTATTATTGGTGTCATTATTATTCTCATTATTGATATCTAAATATAGGTTATCACTCTTAATTTTGTCTTGATATTGCATAAACTGGTATCCTTGATAGAGAGAGTCATCCTTCCTTTTCTCATTATTATTAATTTTTTTTATATTTTCAATTTTTTCTGGTTTGTTTGTTTTTTTAATATTATCATAAAAACTTGTTAAACTATTATTTATTGTATTCATCTAATATAAATAAATACAATAAATTATCTAAATCTCCTATAAAAATAACTAATAACAACAAATAACAATAAAATAATTAATACTATTAGCAATGTGTAGTATCCGGATTTATTGTTCGTAGATCCATTTTGACTGACAGAATTAATAACCGTTTTACTAAGAATCAAAAAGCACAATAGTGCAATAAATAATAATAAAACATAATTATAATAATTTTTTTTAACAATTAATTCACCCTCATGTTGTTTTTCTTCTATAGTTTGATAATCTAGTAATTTGTTTAATATTTCTAATCTTTGTTCTTCTAATTTTGCATAATTTTCTTTTAATAAATTATATTTTTGAAGTCTTTCACTATCTTGACTTGCAAAAACCGATTTGTTTGTTTGAAAAAATTGTATTATTTGATTATTTGTAGAAATTAACTGAGAATTCAATGTTTGTAATGTCGTTAAATATTGATTTGCTTTAGAAATGATAGCATATTGGGTTGCACTTCCGCCAATTATCATTCCATTACCACCTGATAGAAAACAATTATTTTGAGTATTGTTAGTGACATTAAATGTAGCACCACTACATCCTGGTGTATTGCTACATAATGCTCTACATTGATCTACATTTGAGACATTACTACTTGATAAAGTAGTAGCACCCCAAAATGTGCTATTAGGAACATTAACAAGATTCAAATTAGTTTTACCTTGTTGAATAATAGATGGATTTTGTTGCAAATAATTAATGTAATCATTTTGAAGTTGATTGTATTGTATTAAAAGAGTATCATAATTTTTTGTTAAACTTTCTAAATTTAACATTGTTGGATTATTTGAATTTGGATTTGAAAAAATATCACCACCCATTTATATTAATGTTTATATTATATAGGCATAAAAAACATTAGTTTTTATAATAAAAAAGAATAAATCCTATAATTGTTGTTCCTCCAATTAAACTACTAATTAAAACAATTACATTTTTTTTTAAATGAAAATTGTCATGATTATCGTGAGGATCATTATCATCTTCATTATTTATATTACAAAAATCATGAAGATAATCTTCATTTTCTAATTCTTCCCTTGAAATTTTATTATTTAATAAATTAGCAGAATAATTACGATAATTCAAAAGTGATGAACTCAATTTATTATGTCTAGTATTTCTTTGTGCAAATTTATTGAGAGAATCTGTATTTGATTTTTTAATATAATCGCGTAAATCTGCATTTATAATCAACGGATTATAATATTTATAAAAAGGGAAATTAAACATTATAGATTTACTGTATATTTATATATGAATTTTTTATAATAAAATTTATATATTAACTCAACTGCACTTTTTATTTATTTATTCATTACGGGTAAATTAGTAGAAGCAGTATTTTTATTACCAAAAACTTTTACTAACGCTATTCCAGCGCCGATAATTCCAATAACCATTAAAATGTTTTTCATATAATTTTTATTATATAGTTCTTTAAATTCATCAATCATTATTTTAGAACCATTATAATTATTATCAACACCATTTTGTATAGACGTCAAATCAGCATTTTTTTGCTTTTCACTTTCTATCAATACATTTATTTCTGATAAACCATTACTTATATTTTGCGAATTTTTAGTCACATCACCAAATATTGTTAATAAATCATTCGCGGTGGAGGTAATATTTGATGTTATATTTTGGTAATGTGTTTGATAATCAGTATATGTAGGATTTTTATTGACATTTACATAATATTTTTTAAAATCATCTAAAAGTGAAGGTAATTTTTCTTGAAGTGTTTTTATTTTATTTTGTAAATCAGATGGTTGATCCATATTTATTATAAATATATATTTTAATACGATACAATTTACAATAAAAACAAAAACAAAAACAAAACAAACTCCTCAAAAATTATCATTTGTAAAATCTAAATTTGTTTTTTGAATTGAATCCAAATACTCTTTTGTTTCATTGAAACCGCCAATAAATTTACCATTATGAAAAACCATTGGAAATATTTTGCATTCAACATTTGAATAGCTTTGTATAAACAATAAAAAATTTTCTTTATCTTCTAATAAATAATCATCACAATCAATCATTTCATATTCACTATTGTTATTTTTTAATAAATCCTTTACTCTTCTACAATTGATGCAACCACTTTTGCTGTATATAGTAAAATTATTATCAGAAGGTTTTTCAAATTCCATAATTTTTATCACGAAGATAATATATTAGTCTAATAATATATTTTTAATATTTTTTATATTTTTATATTGATTTTAATTATTTATTTACATTTTTGCATGTGTCTATATACAAACCCGATAATATTCAGTTGTTATCGCAGTTTTACTGGGTCTAATTATTTTACATACGTCTCCTGGTCTTAGGCCAATGACCCTGGCTACTGGATCAAAACGTGAAATATCAGGGAACTCCATTTTATTTTTAATATTGTATTTTTTCATAACTTCATCAACTTGTTTATCATCAATAATAGTATGTTCAGGAACAAGACTATGATTTAATATATTATATTGAAGACGTTTAATGTTTTCAATGACAATAAATAATCCATCTTTTTCCCAAATATGTTTCAATTCATTAATAATTGTTTCGTTCATTTCATCTTTACTGATTATTAAAAGCGTATCTTCTTTCGTTAAGATTTCTTCTAAATTAAATAAGTCATCAATCATTTCTTGAATATTGGCAGGACGAATCATTTTTGTCAAATAAAAACGTATGTATATTTTGCGTTTACGTTTTGAATAAGGGTCGTCGTTTCTTTTTTCAAGTAGAATATCCAATTGATTATTTTGCTTCATAGAATTTACTTCATTAATACTAAAGTTAGCATAGTCATCAATATTATAACCTTGTTTATCCATTAACTCAAGAATTGTCTTTCTTGCTTTGTAAAGAGATGAAATTAAACTACTATGATTTTGACTTTGCATTATAATTATATAATATAAATAATTGTATTATATTTATATTATTTCATTTTTTTTATAAATTGATTTTTTTTGTCTCATTGGAATTACTGCTGTTATTAGTTTCATTCTCTGAAGTTATAACAATTTTTTTAGTTTCATTGGTATTACTATTACCATTACCATTATTCTGTGATCCATCACTTCCATTTTTTTCATCAGTTTCTTCTGATTCTTTCTTTTCTTCTTCAACCTCTAAAATAGTCTTCTTTTCTTCTACTGGTGGGCTAATAGAAGGTGTCCTAGGCATAAATGGTTCAGATTGGGTTGGTTTTTTAATCAACATAGGAGTATTTGCCAATTCCATGTCCATATTCATATCTGGAGCATAAGGTGATGACGTTCCAGGTTGAAATTCTTCACTGTTATTACCGTTACTTTGATATGCAGGTGAACCTGGTGCATATGGAATACTACTGCTATTACTATTATTATCACTATTCATTTGCTCTGGTTTTATATCAATAGGAATATTTGGTAATTCATTTTCTTCTGAATCAATTTCATTAATTGTATTTTCAACAACATTATTCAATTCAACTGCAGTTGGTTCTTTTGTCAAACTATTTTTGATATCTGCTTTTATTTTAAAAATACTACTTTTAACATTTAGAGTGTAATTATCGTCATCTTGAATTATATTTGTATTATCATTACTAGAAGAAATTTGTAATAATTCATTAATATTATTTGAATAAGATAAACTTAACATTTGATCAACATTTTCATCTGTTATTAATCTCATTTGAATATTCATAGTTTGTAATTCTTGTATCAAAAGTTTAAACGAATAAGGTATTCTAAGAATACTAAAAGAACGGCCAAATTTGGAAATATTTTGAATGTTCATTGATCCATCTGGGTTTGTATGAAAATTAACAGGTCCGTCTGCAAAAGGACTCAAGAATAAGTTCTTGACTTCATTATAAATTGCAATAGCGCCAGTTTTATTACAAATGGCCATATAATACTCATCGCCTCTTATCATAAACGATTCATTCAAGAAATACGACATACCATGAGCCAAGACACCATCACGTTCCATTTCACCAATTCTTAAACCGCCATCGTTTGCTCTACCTTGAACAGTTTGTCGCGTTAAATTGGTTCGTGGCCCTGTAGCGCGATAATTTATTTTATCTTTTACCATGTGTTTTAAACGCATATAATAGGTAGGGCCTATATAAATATCGCTCTGTATTTGTTCACCGGTCATACCATTGTATAATATTTGATTACCTGTTGAATTAAACCCAGCTTTTACCAAAAAGGGTGCGTAAGTAGAATAGTTTGAACCTTTTACTTGAAAAGCAGTACAGTCGCCAAAAGCACCATAACTTGCGCATGCTTTGCCAAATAAAGATTCAACGATTTGTCCAATTGTCATACGAGATGGAATTGCATGTGGATTAATGATAAGATCTGGTCTAATTCCATCAGATGTAAAAGGCATGTCTTCTTCTGGAATAATGAGACCTAAAGTTCCTTTTTGACCTGCCCTTGAAGCCATTTTGTCACCAATAGCAGGTATTCTTTCTTCACGGATCCTCACTTTTGCAATATTGAAGCCTTCTTCACCTTGTGTAATGAAAGATTTATCAACAAACCCAAGCTGACCCTTTTTAGGTTTCACAGAATCATCAATAAATCTATCTTTATTTTCAGTATCACTTGTAATTTTTCCGATTAACACAATTTTATCATTTAATGGGGTATTTTCTTTAATCATACCATGATCATCCAACAAACTATAATCGTAACCAGGTTTAATTTTAACAACATTATTTTTTTCAATATTAGCAAATCGCGAATTCACCATTCCAGATACTTTGGAACTTTCTTCTCGTGCTTCATACATTGAATAATAAGTTGTTCTGAAAATGCCTCTTTGAACCGCTCCTTCATTGATAAGAATTGCATCTTCTACATTATAACCAGTATAACACATAATAGCAACAATCGCATTTACACCATATGGTATTTCTTCATTATTTATGTATTCCAAATATCTAGATTTTATAAGAGGTATTTGTCCATAATTCAAGACAACGCCCATTTTATCAATACGCATTTGATAATTTGTATGATACATAGAGACAGCTTGTTTACTTTGTCCACATGAAAATGAGTTACGCGTTACTGGATTGTGCTCAGGATAAATAATTAAATTACCCATCACCCCCAATATTAACGACGGATCTATTTCAAGATGAGTATAATATTTGTTTTTTTTATTATCATCACTTTCATTTGCAATAAGTGCCGATTCTTCTTCAGAAGTATCCAAGTAATCAATAACACTCTTGTATTTTTGTAATTTATTAAAAACGTCGTGATGTATCTTATTTGCTCTAGTATTTGCATCAGCGGAATCAATATCTGAATCATTATGTAAGTCATTATGCAAATCGTTATATAATTCATGTAAATTATAAACCTTGTTGGATTTAAAGTTGAAATGCTCATCATCTTTGTTTTTAAAACCGCTGACAATTTGCTGCCACGATAGTTTCTCTTCTTGAATCATTTCTATCACATCTTTTCTATCATAACTATTTTCATTGTTCTCAATGTAATAAACGGGTCTTGTTAATCTCCCTGAATCTGTATAAATATAAATTTCATTATGCTCATAATCAAAAGAAATACTGGTGAATGTTGGAATGATGCCATTTCTTCTGTATAATTTCAAAAGTTCAATTAATCCCATATCGTTCTTACTAGAAGTTGAGTCACTAATAGGTTTATCAACGACACCAATCCAATTTCCATTCACTAATACTTTTGTGCTATTTGCCAAATACTCAGTATGACATTCTAAAATCAGTTTTAAAGATGTATTATTTCTTAACCAATTAATTAATGGAAAAGAAGAACTTCCGCTTGTAATATGAGTTGATATAGCCAAATGTTTATGAAGACCAATATTCCCACCGTCTGGAGTATCTATAGGATCTATTAACCCCCACTGGGAACTGTTCAATAAACGCGGTCCAACTACTTTTGCACTAGCATCCAACGGTAAATTTAACTTTCTTAAATGAGAGATGAAAGTATAATAACTTAACCTGTTCAAATCTTGAACAACTCCCAAGCGTTTTGTGTGCGTTTCTGAGCCCCAATTTCCCTTGAATGCTTTTTTGAATCCTAATTCAACTTCTCTATCTTTAAAAAATTCTTTAAAGTTTGCTTCAATTAACCCGATAAAATTATCCCTATATTTATTAGCCTCGCCTGACATCATTTTTGCTTTAGTTTGCGCACTTGATTCTTCTACTAATTCATCTGTATTCTTATATTCACCTTTATGGTAATAATATTCTTTATCTATTTTCTGTGAAATTGTTCTTTTTTGAATTAGGTAATATTCGCGGAATAAATCGTATATCAATGACCCTGTTAACTCTATTCTTTTAAATCGGAAATTATCTCTGTCAGTTGGTTTTTCTTGCAATGTGTATACTTTCAAAAGTTTATTTACCATATAACCAATAAAAAATGCCTTTTCTAAAAAATTGATTTCACCTACGTGTGGTAGAAAATAATCAGAGAGAATTTCAATTACACTAGAAACAGTGCCTCTTTTTGTAAAAGTTGCAATGTATTTCAGAGCAGTTTCTTGATTAAATATTTTATTTGCATCATGAACACTAGGTATAAATAAATCAATATAGTCTTTATTTTTGTCAATATCTAACAAACATGTTTTGATGATTTCTTTATCCGATATTACTCCTAATGCTCGCATTAAAATGAACAACGGAACTGGTTTTCTTACATTTGGAACAGCAACGACAATTTGATTATTAGATAAAGATGGCGAAGGTGCAACAATTTTAACTGCTGTAGTTCGTATAGGTTTAGATGCGTCTTCTGAAACTGATCTTATTTCAGCCGAATGACTATAGTTATCATCTTCTTTATTTTTTCTAATGTAAAGCATATTATCCGCAAATTTCTCTTGAGGAATAATGACTTTTTCTTTTCCATCAATAACAAAATACCCTCCATAATCATTTTTACATTCACCCATATTGAATCTGACATCTTTGTTAAGCGATTTTAAAATACATAAATCAGATTGTAACATAATAGGGAAACGTCCAAGATATATTTTATTCAACGTTATTGAATGTTCCACCCTTTCATCTCCTTTATAGTAAATAAAATCAACATCCACATCATAATGGATTGTAGTTCCATAACTCATATTTCTTAATCTTGCATCATTTGGATACATATAATGCGCATGATTGTCGTCGTAGATAATCGGTTTACCAAAATAAATTTTACTACCATTTTTACCACCTAAATATAAGAGACATTCATTTCTTTTATTAGAAGATTCTGATTCATCTTCTCTCTCTATAAATCGTATAGGATTGTTTTCGCGAAAAATACGATTAATACCATTGTTAAAAAAATCGTTGTATGATTCTAAATGATGTGCTACTAAATTGTTTGGGTTATCATTAAAATATTTTTCAATTATTTTCCATGATATTTTATATTTATTATCCATATTCTGATTTATATTTTATATTTTATATTATATTATATTATTTAATCATAATTTTACATTATAATAATCAAAAACAATATAAAATATTTCGTATTAAACATCTAACATTAAACAAGAAACAATAAAAACAAAATCATTTTTTATATGATTTCAATGACTTTTTATGATTTTTGTTTTTGCTTTTTCTTGTTAATCTAAATTTACGTTTGTAAATTTTATTTTTGCCTCCAGATTGTTCTTCTTCGTCTTTGTCACCTTCGTCGCGATCTTTGTCTTCCTCTTTGTCTTCTTCTTTATCTTTGTCTTCTTCTTTGTCTTTCTCTTTGTCTTCTTCCTCATCACTATCACTATCACTATCGCTATCACTTTCAGGAGATAAATCCGTCCATTCTTCAGAAGGCCTATCAATTAAATATGGTGCAAAATTTTCATATTGACGATGATTTTTGATAAATTCATCTTTAATAAAAGCTGTTCCACATGAACTTCCATATCTTCCACAAATCATCATTTTTTCCGCCATATCAGAATCACAAACAAACCCATCTACTGCACCATGAGGCGCATAAGGTAATGGTCTTCCGGCTGTTGACATATATTCTCTAGCATCTAAATCATAATGAGAACAAACAGTTCTGGAACATTTATTTTCTTTTTGTAAATAAACATCGTAGTGATCTGCAATTATTTTTTTTGCAATATCTAAATTCAATTTACCTTTATGTTCATCCATCAATTCACCTAATCTTACATATCGCGCTCCTTGATGTCTACGAATATCGTAAAATCCTGAATTTACACATTCAATATTTCTTATTTGTGGATCATATGTTGCGTTAAATCCAATGAAATAACCGTTTTTAGTTCTCTCTACATTATGAAATTCTAAGCCCAATTCTATTCTCAAAATTTCATTCGTGTTTGTATCTCCAAATAACCACGAATTTGCGTAATCCCCTGAATTGCCATCTAACAAGATTTCAACATAATCATCCAAGGTTTTACCATACTGCATAGCTTTACGAATACGATAACCAATAGGAAACTTTTTTACATAAGGTAAAAATCCACCAATAGTAGTTTCAGTCCCGATAATTCCTTTTGAAGTGACAAAAAAATCGGTTCCACTCCATATCCAACAAGGGCTGGTTTGCATAATCATACGATAACCATCTTTAGGAGTTATATCTAGAACAACGTTAGCGTATTGTCCATCAATATAATCGCAGAAAGAATTATGTGCAACTACAATTTTTCCATCTTCAGTCCAATCTTTTCCGACGGCAATAAAAGCACTACAATGATCTTTTGCACCACCTTCTCTTGGTCCAGCAGAGCTCTTTTTTGGTTTTGAGCCATCTGGATTTTCATTTGTTTCAATCCAAGATGGATACCAATATGGAATAGACATGTAAAAATTCCACGCAATAATTTCATCAACAGATGTTTTACAACCATTTTCATTACATCCTTCTGCGATGCCTTCCATTTCCTCATAAAATTCTTGGAAATCATTTTTTGTCATTTCTTTAAAATCGTCGTTAATTTTTTCCACAAAAAAACTCCACTCTCTTCCGTAAGATTCATACATAAAAAATTGCAACATTTTTTGGATTTCAATGAAATCTTTTGCACACGCAGAACCGTATGCCTTACCACGTTCCTTTGGGTCACCTTTTACAGCTATATATTTCCATCCATTTTTTTCATATGTAAAACCATTTTTAACATTAGTTTTCATTATATATTTATACTTATAATATTGTTATATTATAAATATACATTTTTGAATTTATTTTTAAATTTTATATTGTTGCCTAAATTTTACTCTGTTGATTACTCTTAACGTTTTCCGATTATTTGATCATTCCATGGTAATGGACTTGAGTGATGTGGGTAACCATTCAAAGAATTAAACACGCTGCCAACACCATGAGTAAATTGTCTACCTAAATTAATAAAGTCTTGCCCGATTGAATTAGACAATGTTCCACCACGTTGTTTTCTGTATTTTTTTGTATGAGTGAATCTATTTCTTTTACCGCCTTTTAAAGCTAAAAATGGTGGATTTGCACCTACAGCCACCATTTGTCTAGAAACATCGTTGTTATAGGTGTTATTTGAGTAATAATTAGCATCGCCTGGAATACCATTTGCACCTGGTAGATTTGTAGGATTTGAATATGCTGCACCAACCAAGCCATTTGGATATGGAATACCATTATTAGTTGTTTCGCATCCACCTCCTCCACTCATCATAGACCTTGAGCTTCTTTTGCATGTGCTGCACTTACATGCGTTACGGTGTTCATGACTTGAACCTCCGCTCATAAATGGTAATGCACCGCAACCACAGCCACCACCGCGCTGTTGATTAACTGGATTTAAAAAATTGAATCCACCAATTGGTGGTCCACTATTTGGATAAAGCGGATTAGCACCATTTGGATTAGAAGTAGTGACTGCTAAATTAGAAGGTTCTGGGAATAATGCATTATCACTTTTGTAACCCCCCTTGCCAGTATATGCCAAAGCTTGGTTTGATGCAACTGGACCATTATATGGATACGCTAAATTATAATCCGCTCCGAGTGCTTTTGATTGGGATGCAATCACTTGGTGATTTCCTCCTAAATAATTACGCATTGACTTCTTAGAACAGCCTTTCATTTTGTATATTTTTTGATGTTTATGTTTTTTTGTTGCGTTTTTATTACTTTTTGATCTATAATGTTTTTGCATTTATTTTATAATATATATTATAATAAGATTTTTTATTTATTTTATTTATTCAATATCAACATGTGTTAAAAAGTGTCTACGACAGCACATTTTTTTCATATTTAATTCATCTAAAACTTCGCCTTCGGGAGTTTTATCATGAAATTCTTTTGTTAAATATAAGACTTTATCAACATCCATTGATTTAGCTAATTTTCTTTTACGCACTTCTTCTGTATAAAATCTGTATTTATCAGCAAGAACCATACCGCATGTAAAACATTTAACAGGAATAATCATTTTGTTTGTGTAATAAGTTATAATATATTATTCTTATATTTTTATTAATTAAATCATTTTTATTTAAATAATATTTATTAATAAAATATTCACATATTTTATAGGATAATTTAGAATGCCAAAATCTAGATCACATAAACGTCATCACAAACATAAAAGAACAAACAGAGGATTGTTTAAAAAATTAACAAGAACAACCGGAAGAGCCATTCCTGCTGTTGCGTCAGGATTAAGAAGAGTAGGAAGTAATGTTAAAAATATTACTATGAAATCCAGACCAGTTGTTGAAAAAGGATTAGGATCCCTTTATAGTGGCGTATTGACAGGATTTGATTTAGGAGTAAAAGGTATCAAAAAAGGAATTCACGTAATCAAAAGTAAAACTTTGTCAAGATCTAGACGTCATAGATAAATATTTTAGTGATAAAAATAATATAAATATTATCAGTTTATATTATTTCTTTACATAATTTATATTAAATGGCAAAAACTAGAGCAAATAGACACAGTCGTAAATCTCATGGTAGACCTGGAACAAGAAAACATTTTGGCAAGTGCGCTAACCCTGTCAGCACTTATGGTTTCCAAAAATGGTATACCGCAATGTTTGAACAAATGGGTTTGATGGTTTTAGCAAAATCAAAGGGTGATATGCCAGATAAAATTTATTCTTATAAAAAATCACTAGAAAGATTGATAAATAAATTACAATGTAAAATAGATTCCGTAGAAGAACATGATAGAAAAGTGGATTTACAACTTATGTGTGAAAATGTAAGGATTTTATATGCTCACGCGCATAAATATCTATAAATCTTGATGACGAATGAATTAAATCGCCTGTATTTTTACACCTTTTGTAGTCTTAACTTTTCTATGTTGTTTTTTAATTTTGCAACTACTTATATCGCTTAATTCACTTAAAACGCTTGCACTTGCACTTACATCTACATTGGCATCTGCATCTACATCAAATTCTAGACTTTTATGAAAATCATTATGACATTTCTCACATAATGTCACTAGATTAGCTGGATTATTTTTATGTATTTTATGTCCATTATTATTTATATAGCCATTATCATCTGCTTCTGATTGATGTCGCAAATGATGAACTTCACTTCCAATATGTATTCCGCAATTTTCACAAAGACCCATCAGTTTTTTTGAATTAAAATGCGAACTTTTGAGTGAAAGAATACTTCCACCTCCACTCAATTCCTTATTATATTTCATACGAATGTTATATGCATTTTCCATAAAATCCATTGGTAAATTCAATGATTTACATACTTCAAGCCCATACATACAATTACCAGCACCATCTTTTAATTTACGATCATAAACTAAGCAATCATTTTCTTTGTCATACACAACAGACATGTGTTTAATTTTTAAATTATCAATACATGTAATTTCATCATAATTTACTATTTCATGTAAATGAGTTGCAAAAATAAAACTACTTTTACACATACGCAGTTTTTGAATGCCTGCTACAAAAATACTTATTGCAGACGATATTTCAGTTCCTGAACACAGTTCATCACCTAATATCAAACTATTTTCGTTTGCACAACGTAAAATTGTTCGCAATTCTGACATTTCAACTGCAAAAGTAGAGAGACCCTTGAACATATTATCATTTCCCAGAATACGTGTAAATATATATTTATAAGGGATATAATTGAATTCACTGCAGGGAACATATAATCCGGATTGAGCCATTATCACCGCGATACCGATTGCCCGAATTAGACTTGTTTTACCAACTGCATTGGTGCCATACAATAAAATACCGTCCGTTTCACCATTTCCCAGAATAACATCATTTGTTACATAATATTCGTTGGTTTGCAAATGCTCTATCAAACAATGCCTTATATTTTTTGCGTCTAGAAAAGACTTTTGGTTTTCTCCACTGCTTTTTTTAATATTCGGTTTGCAGTAATTGTATTTTTTACTAATGTGAGATTTTGCATACAAAATATCAATAATTGTAATAAAATCAATAATATATTCTAGTTGAATTTGAAATTTCTCCCCAAAAATTTCAACAAATTTATTAAAGGCGAGAGAAATCAGTTCCTTCATAAGAACTTTTGTAGTAGTTATTGTTTTGCACATACTGTTTATTTGTTCATGATTAATAAAACAATTTGCTGCACTTTGTTTTGGATATTCAAAAACTTTTTTGTATATTTTAAAGTCAAAACCTGCTGATTCCGTTGATAATAAACCTTCTACTAAACGAACTTTAATATCATGATTTGATAGACAATCATCCAATAGTTTGCAGCGACGATTTGTTGCAATCAAACTGTAATTATTTTTTTCGGTTTCATGAATTTTTACATATTCTGTTGCAGTTGCCTTGGATTTGGTATGTTTTTCTTTATTTTTAATTAGATTATCCAAATAGACACGAATACATTCTAATTGTTTTTCAGAAGCCTTAATTATTTCTGTTTTTTCATCCAATATTTCGTCAATTCCAAAATTGAAAAAATTAATATAAAAGTTATCTTCCGTATCACAATCTTTTGCAAGATTCAAATTTAAATTTGTCTCAATGTAACTGCAAATATTTTCACAACTGGTTTGAATATTGTCTTGTGTCGTTGTAGATATAGATGAACATATTTTCCTGTTTTTTAAATATTTCATAATTACAGAATCATCTTTAATCAATTGAAAAATTTCAGAAATGGTTTTAATATTTTTGTGCAAATTATAAAACACCTTGGGTGTTATTTTTTTGATAAAAATTTCGCGTTCCCATTTTGATAAATCTTTTATCTGATATAAATTTTCTTTTAAAAAGGAGTTGTATTTTTTGTAATTATCATCAGATAACATATGTTCTATAATATCATATTCACCTTGTAAATATTTTATGTTTGTAGTTGGATTTAAAAAATTATCATTAAATTTACGTTTACCCATTGGTGTTAGACACGCATTCAACATTTTTAAAACAGATGAGTATTTGCCATTATATGTGTTATCTTCAATAATATTCAATTGTTTTAACGAATGATTTGCCAAAACAAGACGATCTGAAAAGTTATCAAAAAATGGTTCGGTTATTTTATGCAACAAATAAGGATTGTGTTGGTAAACAAAATCTAGTAAATAACAATAACTCTGTGTAGCAACCGGATTGTTATAAAAATCATGATAAAACACATCAAAATCTGATATTTTAAAAAATTTGTTCAATATTTCTTTTTGGTAGGTTTGTTTTTCACAATTTTTTACTCGTTGAAGAAGTTTACTATTTGAACCCGCGCCTTCATCGCTTGTATTTATCAAATGAATTGAATTTGTTGTAATATTTACATAGTTAAGAATATCGTCATCTTCTGATGGTGTTAAATTAGATATTAAAATGACTTCACTTGGATTATAAATAGAAATGAACCGCTCTAACTCATCAAAAGTAGTAGGGTTGCGTAAATAGTTTTCTTTATATTCAAAAATATTTGTTTTTCCTGTAAATATATCAACATTAGACATACCAACAATAACTGTTTTGCCCTTTGTAATTTTGTTATTATTGATCAATTCAATCCAAATACAGGTTAAATTGTTTGTCAGTTTAATTGAATCGCTGGAAAAATAAGTGCCAGGTGAATAAATTCCTTCAAGTGAACGGGAAGTATTTTTGGCAGCTTCGTCTTGTTTGAAAACAACGCAAGTGTATTCAGCTTCCTGAATTTTACGCAAATATTTTTCAATAAATTCTACTTTGAACCCTGCCATTACAACATCCTCCTCACCAACACATGTATTTTTACCAACAACGTTCAATTCACATATTTGAGAGAAATCCGCAATTCTTGATTTTTTTATTTCTGACGAAAGAGGAGATTTTATACCATAGCATTCATAAAAACTACCTACTTGCATTAATAAAATTGTTCTCTCGCCGTATTCATTTTGATATTTATCACACAATTCAAAATATTCTTTTATTAACGCCATAATTATATACTGTATATATTCATAAATTTATCTTTAAATTTATTACACGTGCAATTTATACCAGCATATGTTTTTTTCAAAAATTATTTTCATTTCATAATGTATAATGAAAAAACAAAAACATACTGGAAGAAACAAACTGTTTTTTTATTTACTAGTTTTCTCTATAATTTTTCTAATGTTATATTTCAATTCCTTTTTTATTATATTTTTTATAAAAAATCTTTTTGGTAAAGATTTTCCAATTAAAGAACACGATGAATTAAATAAATTTCATGATAATCCAACTAATTTTATAGATGACATGTATTATTATTATTGTAATTGTAAATTACAAAATTTAAATAAATATCATGATAAATTACCAGAAAAAAACAATACATATGCTCTCCCTAGTATTAATGCTGATCAAATTCATTTAATACAAAAATATACTAATAATTATAGAACTCCTTTAGTTATTAAAGGTCTTATAAATGATTTCCCTTGTGTAAAAAAATGGGATATTGAATACTTAAGAAAACGTTGTGGTCAATATTTAGTAAAAGGATTCACCAAATCAGATGGTAAAGAATGGTTAAATAATCAATTTGATAACATTAAAATTTTAGAAGACGTTAGATTTTCAAATGCATGTGATATGATTCAAAATGGAGAACTTATTTATATAAATAATTTTCATAGTATTTTTATTGATTGTAAAATTTTACAAAAAGATTTGGATTTGAAAAAGTTGGATGAGATAACTCCTTTACAATATACCGGAACGAGTCAATTATTTTTTGGACCTAAAGGCACAGGCACAACATTACATTGTGCTGCGAAATCTAATATATTTTATAATATTAAAGGTAAAAAAAAATGGACTTTTATAGACCCAAAATACTCAGAAAATTTATCACCTGTTTTAAGTAATAACGGTTTTTTTGTAGTATCTAAATTAAATTATTTTAAAGATAAAACTATATTACGAAATATTCCAAAGTTTGAATATGTATTAGAAGAAGGAGATGTATTATTCAATCCATCGTGGTGGTGGCATTGTGTTGAAAATATGTCAGAATATACAATTGGTGTAGCAAACCGAAGTGATTTGGGATTTAAATGGTATGACAATAATAATCCAACGTTTACAATGAATTCTATTTTGACAAGACCTTATCAAATTTATAAAATGATTACTGAACTGGAACGAGTTGATGTAGATGTCACTGGTAAATGAGAAAATGTGTAAAAACAAAAAAATTGATTTTATTTTATGTTTTACTTGAAAATTATATAAAATAAAATGAATAATACAATAACAACTATGAAGACAATTATGTTTGTTGAAACTTCTGATAATGAAGGAAGAATGGTAGTTGGATTTCAATTGAATAAAGAAAATTTTTATCGTGTTCCAAAAGGTAAAATTAGAATTGCTCGTTTTGAATATATGTTTTGTCCAGATAATAACTTTGGTTATTATGGAGATATTTATATGAAAAAATTCATTAGAAAATGGAAAAAAATAGCAAAAGAAGAAACACAAAGAATTAAAGATAGATTAATAGCAAAAAATGTATTGGAACATTTATTTTGTTATGATATTTATAATGAAATTATTGAGTTTATATAAACAGTAATATCATTTTGGATCTATAATAACAAAATGGTCATCTTTTTTAAATAACATTTTGCTCAAAATAAATCTTTTGGAATGAATATACCAATTCGCAGGTATTATATGAAGTGAATAAAATAAAAATTTAATAATAATTAATAAAATGGTTGCATATAATGGTATGTCTTTTTTATCATTATGTTCATAAAGAATATGTTTTTTATATTTTTCATTGTAAATAGAAAATTCTACAGCAAAATTATTTTTTTCATTTTTATACATCATTTTGTAACCATAAGCTAATTTGTTTGTATTATTTAGTTTCCAAACAATTTTTTTAAATTCATTGCGTTCTAGATTTAAATGATTCATTAACCGAAGTATGGTGTCATTTTCATTATTAGTAAATATATCAACATCAATATCACTTAAATTAGGAAAATAATCACCTCTTTGCACGCTACCAAAATAGTATAATTTAGTGTCTAAATAATTACTTAATTTGTAAAAAAACGTTTTCTCTTGCTCTGTCAATTTATTTCTAGTGGTTTCCATTTATTGTATTTATTTAGTATTTACTATTATAATAACAAAGGAAAATTATATTTCTTCTTCTTTATCTTTCATAAAATTGTGCAACATAGTATCTTTATTATTATTATTAATTTCACCAGTTAGGATTGCTGACTCATATAATTTTCTCAAAATATCATTGGGTGCATTACTTCCGATTTTAATCAAATGATGTTCTCTCAAATATTTTTTGACATCATTGATTGATTTTTCTTTTAGATCCTTTTGTGCTATGATTACTTTTTTCCTAGTATTTCTATCTTTTAATAAAATACCCACTTTGTTTTTTATTTTTGATTTGCCTAGAGTATATTTTCTACGAATTGTTTTTTTACAAATTTGTTTAATAGTATTTGAACTTTGATTTGGATTTGAACTTGAATTTATATTGACATTTTCTTCAGTTTTCTGTGTAGAATTTTCCATTGTTTCTCTTTTGATTTGCCCATTTTGTTGGTGCAATTCTTGATGTTGATCTTGGTTTTCCATTGATGAATCAGATAATGACAATTGTTGATGTGATTGTCCTTGCATTTCTCTGTTTTGCATCTGTTGTATATGATGCAACTGTTTTTCTTTAATCTTTTCTTTCAGGGCATTTAATTTGTTCTCTCTTTCAGTATTATTCACATTATTGGGACTATTCATACTAATAGAATTATTGTTGTTGGAAGCAGGTAAAAAATCCCTGTTTTTTTGTGTTTTGGTCCATTCGCGCATAGTAGGTTTAAATCCTCCCTTTAACACGCCATATGGAACAATGTTATCAACTCTATATTTCAAACTCATAGGCGAGTCATTGTTAACACTGAATTTCTCAGTATCTACTTTAATTAACGGTTCTTTCAAATCATCTGGTAACTCATTATAAACAAACGGAACAGAATAACTTGTATTTGATTGAGAAGGTAAGTAAGAATAAGGATTTTTAAGGGTGTTTCTCTGTAAATCTTCTCTTCTTTTTTCTTTTTGTTTTTCATATAACATTTTTTCATGATCTATTTTTTTTTGTTTTGATAAACTCTGTAAATAACTAATAGAATCATTAAACTCATCCGAATATTTTAAAATATCATCATTTTTTCCATTAATTATATTTTCATTTTTATTTTCTATAGTATTAGCAGTGCTAGTTGCACCACTATTTGTAGCACTATTTGTAGTATTATTTGTATTATAATTTCCACCATTTGTATTTGTATTTTCACGGTTCTCACGATTTTTATGTTCTTTAATTCTTTTAAGTAATTTATTTTTTAAAACATTTGGTGATATAAGGGTTGTAATCGGCGCTTTTTGAATCTTTTCTCTCTTTTTTTTAGTTTTATTTGCTCCATTCATTGAAAATAAAGATGGATTAATTTCTATTTTTTTACTTGACATTTTTTAATTATATTTACTAGTTTATAAAATATAATTAAAAATAAACTAGTAAATCTTAATTTAATTATACATAGAATATTGTAACTGTTTTTTAATTAAATTATTATTGTGATTATTTTGAGTTTCATTATTCTTTAAATATAATTTCAATCCATTATCTAAATCTTCCATTATCAAACTCTTTTTGTATTTTTTATCTTTACAAAATACTCGTTTACTATGTGCTATCTTTGTTTTTGCTAAAAGGCTTTCAATATCTCTACCATAGAATTTAAAACAATGAATATTTTTTTCAAACCACGTAGGAGTAATTCTATTTTTGTTATCATTTTCATCATCTGAAATAGTCCATTCAATTTCTTTTATCTTTTTAATGAATATATCATGTAAATCTTTACCGCAATATTCATCCGTTTTAAATCTCCATGCAAACCTTGATTCCAAACCTTGATTATAATTAAAAAAACACTGGTTTAATTCATTTTCATAACCAGCTATAATAACCATTAAATCTTGTTTATGATCACTTAATGCTTCACATAAAGTATCTATGCACTCTTTTGAAAACGAGTCTTTCTTTTCACTATTTCCGAGTGAATAAGCTTCATCAATGAAAAGAACGCCTCCTAGTGAATCTTTAATTACATCTCTAGTTTTTAAAGCAGTTTGTCCAACGTAGCCAGCAATAAGATCACTTCTAGTAACCTTTTTGAATGTGTCTTTAGATAGAAGACCCACATTTGAAAAAATTTTCCCCATTATTTTTGCTATCTCAGTTTTACCAGTGCCAGGTGGCCCATATATCACTGTATGCATAAAATCATGTGAATTGCAGTGGAGATCTTGTATAAAGTATATAATTTGTTCAACAATATTGGTTTTTAGTTCTTTCATTCCTATCATATTATTTAATGCAATTAAAGGGTCTTTTATTTTATGTAGTGATTCAATGTCAATATTATATTTGAATTTAGGTTCCACTTTATATTTGTCAATTAACATTAACAAATCTGAAATATTGTTAACTTCTACGTCAATATTAATATCTAAAATCTCTTCTGTTTTTGCAGTGCAATCTGAAGTAATTTCCGCAACTAATTTATCTAGACTTTTATTTTGGCTTAGTGTTCTTTTCAATTTAGGTATTAAGGATGGAATTGGCATTGGAATTGAAAGGCAAACAGTTTTATTCAACAAATTGTTTTTTTGCAATTCTTTATTTTTATTCACTAAATTTTTTAAATAATTATTAAAATTAACTATTTTTAAAGGATTTATTAAATTTCTATCATAATTACAGTTGTTGTTATATTCATTCATAATACTAAATAATATATTCAACAATTTTTAAACCTTTTACTTATTTTAATATTTGTCTTTCATAATCATCATAATTATAAACTTCTTTTACACCTTTACGATCGCACGTTTTATTTACGCATTTGGTATCATGTTTGCATATTACTTGATATATTTTGATCCCCATTTGGTTATTTGCAGCATAAGTTATTGTGTCTCCGACTTGAATTTCACTATTTTCTTCAAGTTCATCATATACTGATTTGTTTTCTCCTTCATATATTACAAAATCTGACATATTATGTTGTTTTATACTATTTACATGTTTTGATTTTTCTAAATACAACCAAAAAATTTTATTATTATCAATTAAAACTAATATAAAAATAAATTGATATAATAAATATACCTTTAATGATGTCAAACAAACCAATTTATACTGAAAAGATGAGTTTTGAAAAAGATATTGAATTTGAACAATTTGATCTTGAAAATGATCAATACATAGAAACACCGTGGAATATCATAGAATCTTATTTTAGAGGTCAACATTTGGAGAGGTTAGTTAGGCATCAACTGGAATCATATAATAATTTTGTGGGGTATCAAATTTCTAAAACAATAGAGATGTTCAATCCTGTTCACATTGTTTCAGAACAAGATTTTGATCCAACCAATAAAAAATATTCATTGGAAACATTTGTAACTTATGAAAACTTTCATATTTATAGACCACAGATTCATGAAAACAATGGTGCAATTAAATTAATGTTTCCACAAGAAGCGCGCCTTCGTAATTTTACTTATGCCTCTGCTATGACAGTAGACGTCAATATTAAATACATTGTTAGAACTGGTCCGCAATTAGAAAGCACCCAAATATTTTATAAAACATTACCTGGAATTCACATTGGAAAATTACCTATTATGTTGAAATCAAATATTTGCGTTTTAAATCAATACAAACATTTTGAACATGTTCAGACAGGAGAGTGTAAATTTGATGCAGGTGGTTATTTTATTATAAATGGTTCTGAGAAGACAGTATTAGGTCAAGAAAGAGCAGCGGAGAATAAAGTTTATTGTTTTAATGTTTCAAAAAATAATACAAAATATACATGGATTGCTGAAATTAAATCCGTTCCTGATTTTAAATGTATTTCACCAAAACAAATAAATATGATGTTAAGTTCAAAAAATAATGGTTTCGGTAATCCTATATTTGTTCAAATACCGCGCATCAAACAACCAATACCATTGTTTATTGTATTCCGTGCTTTAGGTGTAATATCAGATAAAGAAATTTGTGAAAAAATCTTATTAGATATTGAAGGTGACGGGAATAAGAAACTATTAAATGCATTGCAAGGTTCTATAATTGATTCAAATAAATATTTGTCCAAAGAAGATTGCATAAGATATATCACTGGGTTTGCTATGTATACTCCTATTAATATGGACAGAGAAACTGGTGCAAAGAAAAAATTAGAATTTACAATGGATATTTTAAATAACGATTTATTTCCACACTGTCATAACATAACACAAAAAATATATTTCTTAGGCTACATGGCAAATAAATTACTGCAAGCCAGTTTTGAAATGATTAAAGCGGATGATAGAGATTCATTTCTAAATAAACGCATTGATTTAACTGGAACATTGTTGAATAATTTATTCAGAAACTATTTCAATAAATTAGTAAAAGATATGGAAAAACAAGTAATTCGCGAGATCAATACTGGATCCTGGAAATCAAAAGATGATTACGAAAATATTATCAATTTTACAAATATATGCAAAATAATTAAATCAACTACTATTGAAAATGGTTTGAAACGAGCTCTTGCTACAGGTGACTTCGGAATAAAACACACTAATTCAAATAAAGTTGGTGTCGCTCAAGTTTTGAATAGATTGACTTATGTTTCTAGTTTAAGTCACGCGCGAAGAATTTCCACACCGACTGATAAAAGTGGTAAATTAATTCCTCCGCGTAAACTGCATAATACATCGTGGGGTATGGTGTGCCCGGCAGAATGTTTTGATCCCGAAACAATGATTTTAATGTGGGATGGAACTTTCAAACGCGCAGGTGATATAAAAATTGACGATAGTCTTATAGATGATTTAGGTAACCAAACGACTGTTCGTTCTACTTGCGAAGGCTTCAAGAATATGTATGACGTTATTCCAGATAAAAAAAACTTTATGAACCACCGTGTAACAGATAATCATATTCTTACACTCAAAATACGAGGACATAAAGTAATTAGAGCATCTAATAGAATTGACCGAAATTATACACATATTGTAGAATATTTGAATCGTGATAAATTGGTTTTTCAAGAAAAATATTTTGACTCTCTAGAAGCAGCAGAAAAGTTTGTAAATAGTTTTCATGATGACGATACAATAGATATAACTATTGAAAAATATTTAACTTTAAATCAAAGAACAAAAGATAAATTGGTTGTCTTCAAAACAGAAGGCATAAATTGGACAAAAAAAGAAGTAGAAATGGATCCATATTTGCTTGGTATGTGGTTAGGCGATGGATTAAGTGATGGAACAGGTTTTGCACTGAATTATAAAACAGATTTTGAAACACTTGCTTATTGGGAAAAATGGGCTCAAGAAAATGGTGCTGACATAGTAAAAGGAAGAAGATACAGTTACAGTGTATTTTCAAAAAAAAATAAAGAAGCATATAATGAAGGATTGTGTAATAGAGTTGAAGAAGCTCCACTTAAAAAATATCTTCGCAAATATGATCTTTTGAAGAATAAACATATTCCAAATGATTATCTTACAAATGATAGAGAAACAAGATTGAAATTATTAGCTGGTTTGATAGATACAGATGGTTCTGTTCGTGCTGAAGGACGTGAAATACGTATTTGTCAAGGGCCTGCAAATTATAGAATAATAGAAGATACGTATACCTTGGCAATGTCTCTTGGATTTTCGTGTGGTATAAAAGAAGGAAAAAGTCAATGGAATGATGAAAAGAGCGGAGATAAAAAAATTAGCACTTACAAAGAATTGACAATTACAGGGCATCAAATTTATGAAATCCCAACACTCTTACCACGTAAAAAATTAGTTCCAATAGAAAACGAAACACTGCTTGTAAGAAGTAAATCTTTTATGTGCAGTAAATTTAAATTGGTAGAAGTAGGGGTTGGTCCATATGTAGGATGGCAGCTACATGATAAACGCGGTAGATTTCTTTTAAAAGATGGCCTAGCTGTGCATAATACCCCAGAAGGTCAATCCGTTGGTATCGTAAAAAATCTAAGTTATATGGCTCATATAACAATTCATTCAAATTCATTATCATTATATGATTATGTGATGCCTAATATAATTAGTATTACTAATATAAACTCTGCGATTGACTTACATGATAAAGTAAAAGTATTTATCAATGGCGCTTGGATTGGTATTACAAATGAACCAGGAGATTTGTATAATTCTTTGAAAGAGAAGAAATACAAAGGTATAATTAATATTTATACGTCTATTATATTTGATTACAGAAACAAAGAGTTAAGAGTTTGTAATGATGGTGGTAGGTTGATGAGACCACTACTGAGAGTAAAAAATGAAAATATTTTGATTACAAATTCAATGATCAATAAGTTGAAAAATAGCGAAATTAATTGGGATAATTTATTGATTGGTTATGATAATAAAGATTCTGTCATAGAATATGTTGATTCGGATGAGCAAGCGTGGGCAATGATTGCTACCAAACCAAAAGATTTATTACAAACCGGTGACAGGACATACAAATATACTCATTGTGAAATACATCCCAGCACAATTTTCGGAGTTTTGGCATCATGTATTCCTTTCCCTGAGCATAATCAGTCACCCAGAAATTGTTACCAGTGTGCGCAAGGTAAACAAGCGATGGGTGTATATGTAACTAACTACGAGAATCGCATGGATAAAACTGCTTACGTATTGAACTACCCTAGTAGACCTTTAGTTGATACTCGTGTTATGAATTTAATTCAGTTGAATAAGATTCCGTCAGGAACAAATGTTGTAGTTGCTATCATGACACACACTGGTTATAATCAAGAGGATTCATTATTGTTTAATAAAGGTTCTATTGATAGAGGGTTGTTCGTGACAACGATTTATCATACAGAAAAAGATGAAGATAAACAGAAAATAAATGGTGACGAAGAAATTAGATGTAAACCGGATCCTACCAAAACAAAAGGAATGAAGTTTGGTAATTATAACAAGGTCAATAGCAAAGGTGTAATACCTGAAAATACATTAGTGGAAAACCGTGATATTATTATTGCCAAAGTCACACCTATTAAAGAAAATAGAAATGACCATACAAAAGTAATTAAATTTGAAGACCAAAGTCGTATACATAGAACTGTGGAAGAAACATATATAGACAAAAATTATATTGATAGAAATGGGGAAGGATATAATTTTGCCAAGGTGCGGTTACGAATCGTCCGAAAACCTGTAATAGGAGACAAATTCTCAAGTAGGCACGGGCAAAAAGGAACAATAGGTAATATTATTCCTGAAGCTGATATGCCGTTTACATCGTCTGGTGTAAAACCAGATATTATCATTAATCCGCATGCTATACCGTCTCGTATGACAATTGGACAACTAAAAGAAACAGTATTAGGTAAGGTGCTTGTAGAATTAGGTCTGTTTGGTGATGGAACATCCTTTGGTCAATTTGAAGTAAAAGATATATGTGATGAATTGATAAAATTAGGGTATGAAGCTCACGGTAATGAACTATTGCATAATGGTTTGACTGGTGAGCAAGTAGAGTGTAGTGTATTTATGGGACCAGTATTTTATCAAAGATTGAAACATATGGTCAATGATAAAGCACATAGTCGTTCTATCGGCCCGATGGTAAACTTGACCAGACAACCAGCAGAAGGACGTAGTCGTGATGGTGGGTTGAGGTTTGGAGAGATGGAGAAAGATGCGATGGTATCACATGGTGCTGCGCGATTTACACGCGGTAGAATGTATGATGCATCTGACAAATATTCTGTGCACAGTTGTAAAAAATGCGGTTTGATTGCAGCCTATAATGATGAAATGCGTATTCATCATTGTAGAGTATGTGATAATAGAACAGATTTTGCACACTTGGAAATACCGTATGCTTGCAAACTATTATTTCAAGAATTGAACACAATGAATATTGCGCCACGATTTATTACAGACAACGTTTAAAAATCCACCTTTAAAAAGGTGGAGCCAAAATAGTAAAAAAAAGTTGTGCAAAATACCCTTTACGAAATTTCGCTTTGTAATTCCAATAAGATCGCACAATCGTTGTATTTTTTTACTAAACGATGATAACAATGATCAGGATTAACATTTGTTTTAAAATCCCAAGGCCAAAATTGATGAACTGCTAAAGTAGTTTCATTGTTATACGCTTCTCCTACACAAAATTCCAATGCTTTTTCGTATGAAGGTTTGTTAACTATAATATTATCACGCTTTGTGCTAAAATATAAATCTTCGTATTCATTGTTATATGGTATTTTTTCCATAATTTCAAGCATCTTCTTTTTATTTCTCAAACTAAAACCACCATTTCCGATGAAATCACAGTTTTTTGTCGGATCATAATTACACCTTAACCATGGCGCTCCAACATAATCGTAATTCAAATATTCGTATATCATATGTGCATTTTCTTTTAAAATTATTGAATCAGTTTGAAATACTAGAAATACATTTGTTTCAATGTGATCGTATATAGTGTTTTTATTAGTTAATAAATGACTATATGTTTGTTGATTCAAATTATCAACATACAAATTTACCAATGAAATTCTATTTTTGTATAAATTGTTCAATTTTTCAACTATCTCAACGGCGTATTCATTATTATTTTTACCATGGAATAATATGATTCTCCATTCATCTGATAAACAATCACATATGTTATTCAAAACAAATTCTAAGGCTTTATGCTTACGTGGCTCAACAATAATTGCTGTATATTTATACTCATGAAAATCCATTTTAATTAATATATATTTAATTCTTTATATTTATATTAATCTTTTTCAAATCTTGCAATTATTTGTTAAAAATACATATTATTTCATATTAAATAATGGAACATTGTAAACATAACTTGTCCATAAAATAAAATTTGAAATCCATCTGTATGAACTATAACAATTAATTGATTCGGCCTTTGTAATAAGCATAAAATCAATTAAAATATTTACATCATGTTCAGATTCTACTGTATCATATGATGTATGTGTAGGTTTCGTTAAAAAAACGAATACTTCTTTATTTTTATAAAACTCATATACATATCGCTTAAATAATAATGAATCACTAATAATGACACAAGGTCCATTTTTTTTATTTATTTTAAAATACTCAAGAAAATTTTTAATTTGATCACGATTATTATCATTTTTTAATAATACATGATCTCCAAAACGATAGTGGTAAAGATGATATTTTTCAGGCAAAACGTTGAAATAACTGTTCAATAGTTTTTCAAATTCTAAATTGAATACAAACAAATTTTTAATAAAGGTTTTAATTTCGTCATTTAAATCATTAACATCGGGAAAATTATTTGTATTTATTCTCACTATGTTTGCTTGTGAGTTTAATAAAAAATCTATTATATCGTTGTCGTGATAATTTTCATCTATATAATGAAAATTGTTAATTTGTTTGTTTTCTTCAGTTTCTAATAATTCATCTGGTAATTTGTTCAATAAATATTTGTTTATTCTATGTTTTGAAAAATCAACAAAAACATTTATATCTTTTTGTGATTTTATTTTACTGCATATTTGTAATAAAGAAATGATGCCTCTAATATTATCACCTATACCTAACCCATTTGTAATTGTGAATATAAGATTCATTAAATAATATATAATCCTAAAATATAATCCATTATAGAACTCAAAATAAACGTTCTCCACCTTTAGAAAAGGTGAGAATCAAAAGTAGAATCAATATTTTGGCTCCACCTTTTCTAAAGGTGGAGAAGGTGGAAAAGATTCTTCATAAAAAACCTTATAATTATTTTTGTAATGATTTGAAAACATATCGTAAACAATACTAAATTTCCCATTCATTGCTTCATAACTAGTCTTATCAATATTATCCACAATTGCTTTATCTTGCTTCAATGTGTTATACATTGTATTATACGTTATTTTATCTCCGAAATAATTTATTAAACTTTCAAATGGATACAGAAGGTAAAACTCATTTTTTTCATGATAATAACTCCAATAATTTCTATAAGCTTTCACAAATAATTTAGTCTTGAATTTTGAAATAGGTAATGCGTGGGTTATAATAGTTGAACTCATTGTCCCGAATTTAACTCTTGCCACAGTTGTATGAGGTAAAATATATTCGTTTTCAACTGTAATATTATCAAAATTATAAATTTTATTGACAAGAGAATTCTCTCCAGACATATATTGATAAATTATTTTATGATGATTTTCATAATCATCCATTTGCAATATTTTTGAGTTGTATAAAGGATTTGGACTTTTTCTATTTCCAAAATTATGAACAAATCCTATATGACAAATATCTAGACTATTCATTGTAACGAATTTTGCATTATGCTCAAAATCTTCGGACAAACAAACAACTCTTTGCAAATTATCATCAAATTCAGGTTCAGTAAATATAAGAGACTCATCTATTTGCATTTTCATTTCTTCATTTTGAAGAGGCACAGTATTTAAATAAACCATAGCACCTTTTTCAACAACTTTAAAAGAATCTATATTATGTGATTGGGATTCAATATGAGGCAACTTTGGAATTTGAACTAATTCACCGTTACAACCATCAAAAATGTATCCGTGATAAGGGCAAGTTATAGTATTTTTACACGTTTTACCTAGCATAAATGATGAACCTTGATGACTACAACTGTCCCTCATACCATAATACAAAGACGAGTCTTTCCATACAATGTAATTTACATCTCTAATAGTTACTCTTTTAGGTGTTTTATTGAAATCTTTTGAAAACCCAATTGGATACCATGTCAGATCTCCTTGCTGATTTGGTGGTTCTAATCGGGGAAAACAACCAAAATAATATTGTTCTCTTTTCTTTTCGGGTTGAATTTTTACATTTTCTTCAATGATTATTTCTTTATTTTCTTTTTGAATTTTATTCTTAATAAATTTATTTGTGTTTAAAAATCCATGGCAGCTATATAAAAAATTGAATAGAATAAAAAATTTTATTAAATGATACATTCAATGCTGCTAATTATAATATATAAATATATAAATATATTTATATAGTTAAATTTATATCTTTATTTAATTATTATAAACTTAACTATTTAAATATAACGAAACATGGTATAGTATAAAAGACGAATGTTTTTAAAAATAAGTTTTCTTTTCATATTATTACTAGTAAACAAAACATATTGTTTTCGCTGTATAAACAACAAAATTTTTTTTAAGACTAACAAAAATAGATTGCAAATGATAACAAACGAGAGAGATTTTTCAAAAGAAATCAAATTAATTCAAAATTACAAATTTTATTTTACAAAAGAAAATTACAATGACGTCATGGAAGATCTACTAAATAATAAATTATCAAAAGTTTTTGTAGACAACAAATACAATCAGCTTGTCAGTGTAGATAATTTACCAAAAGATGATGTTTTATATAATCATTATCATTTAAGTGATATAAACGAAGCATTAATTCCAAATTTGATACAAAAAACTTCTGAAATGCATGTTCCTTTATATTTCACCAATTTTATTCCGCAAAGTATAACCAACATTCAAAATATGGCAAGTGAATTATTAACATTAACGAGTTATGCATTGCCGATATTCTTTTTACTTTCATTTTTGTCTTCATTATATAGAGCAAATACTATGCAAGGAATGAACTCAAGATTTAATAATAGAATAAGTGGAAGTGGATCAATGAGTCCTTTCAATTTTCCCTCTAATCAAAAACAAAGCGAACTTTTTGTTAAACCAAATGTGTCTCTTGCTACTTGGGCAGGAAGTCCCGAAGTTATTGAGGAATGTAAAGAAGTTATTTCATATATTGAAAAAAAAGAGTTATATAAAACAATTGGTGCTGACATGCCTAAGGGGATTTTACTGGAAGGACCGCCTGGCACTGGTAAGACATTATTGGCGAAAGCGATTGCAACTGAAACGAATTCAACTTTTATGTCAATGTCTGGTTCAGAGTTCGTCGAGCTTTTTGTCGGTATGGGAGCTTCACGTGTTAGAGAATTGTTTGAAAATGCTCGTAAAAATAGGCCGTGTATTATATTCATTGACGAAATTGATGCGGTTGGTAGACAGCGTGGAGCTGGGATAAATATGGCCAATGATGAGCGCGAGCAAACATTGAATCAACTATTATATGAAATGGATGGTTTCAATAATAATGATGATATTGTAGTAATGGCTGCCACAAATAGAAGAGATGTTCTAGATCAGGCATTACTCAGACCAGGACGATTTGATAGAATCATCAAAGTTCCACTTCCAGATAAATATTCAAGAGAGAAAATATTAGAGATTTATATTAAAAATAAAAAAACTGATAAAGAATTTGATATCAAAGCCATTGCTGAATTAGCAGACGGTTTTTCAGGTGCGCAATTGAAAAATTTGATCAATGAAGCCGCTATTTTGTCTGCACGAAACAATGAAACTACAATTCAGGAAAAGTATGTATTTGAATCTTTTGAAAAATTAATTGTCGGTTTAATAAGAAATAATGCTGAAGTGGATCCACTAACAAGACAACGAGTTGCTATACACGAAAGTGGACACGCCGTCTTGTCAATTATTTTTAAAAAATATTTTGATTTTCAAAAAGCATCTATACAACCTACATACAATGGAGCAGGCGGTTACACTATTTTTGGTGAAAAACGTGAAATAAAGGATGGTGGATTGTATACAAAAGATGTATTAAGAAAACGTTTGATTATTACTTTAGGTGGTAAAGCAGCGGAAAGCATATTTTATGGAGACGATTTTATTTCACTAGGTGCTAATCAAGATTTGAGACAAGCCAACGGATTAGCACGACAAATGATCGGTAATTTTGGCATGGGTGAAGAATTGGAAGTTTTTTTTAATGACAATGTTGGAGATGAATCAAGTCCATTTTTGGGTAGAAGTTTAGGAATGGGTGATAAGTATTCTCAAAATACAAAAAATCTTATGGATAAAGAATCCTTGGCATTAGTGAATAATGCATACAGGGATGCAAAACACATATTAAATCAAAACTATGATAAATTGATTGAATTTTCAGAATTATTAACTAATAATACAATTGTTATGAGCAAAGACCTTAATGATTTTATTTAAGATATGTATAATACGATTTGAAATAGGTATGTATATTATTATATTATTATAATAATATAAATATGATATTTAAAGACATATCCAATTTTTCAAATACAGGTGACTACTTGTCAATTTTGAATGGTTGCATTGCGATAGATTTAATAGTTATATTATTATTAGTAAATAAATTTATTGAATCAAAAATATTACATAAATGGTATAAGATTTTCAACTTGTCGGCAGTGATAGCTGACATTTTAATTATAGTATTAGGAATACTTATTACCAGATTTTTATACAGTTTCATCTTTAAAAAATGGAACATTGTCTATTTTATTTTATTAGCATTGTGTGTTCAAATCATTCATGATTGTTTATTTTTTATATTTTTTAAAAGTGTTCCCAAGGGTTTTAGTTTTATTTTGGATTTCTTCAAAAAATACGCAGATGACTCGGGGTATAAAGCCATTCTTGCCGATAGTATGATGGTAGTATTTGCATGTTTGTTTAGTTCTTATTTTGCTGGTTTATCATTGAATACAAATATAATTATTACTATAGCACTAATTTATTCTATACCATTCTTAATTTACCAATAATAAAAGTAACAATTGCAAATAATGTTCCTCCCCATAATGTGTCTAAAATAACTGTTAAAACTGACCAATTTTTAAATAACGCATAATTCGTAGTTTCAAAAACACCATAAATTAATATTCCCATTAAAAATGCGTCATATGGAGTTCTTTTAGGTTTAATAATAAAATAATTCAATCCGAAAATCAAAAATATGTAACATAAAATGGCACCTAAAAAATTGACCTGTAACTGCGAGCCTTGGACTGCCTTGACCTGATTTTCAAAGTATTTTTTAATTAAATTCAAATAAATAAAATCAATTACTACAAAAAGAATAGCACTTATTAAAAAAAATATATTAAACATTCAAATATATATCTTTTTTATATATAATGTTGATATTTAAAAATTATTAGCGTTATTAATAATTTTTAATAAATTTAGTAATTTCAATAATATATTATTATTGTCATAATAATATATTTATTATATATATATTATATATTATTATCATGTCTAGAAGTATTGGTTATACAAATAGTATTAGTGGAAACTTTCCACAATTTTATTTAGTTAGTGGTGATTTTAAAGGTAAAGCTTTAGGTGGTGGTTTCCAAGGTTATATGCCTCAAGCTGTTCAAACAACAGAAAAAGGTTCATATGGTAGCAATGTTTTTGAAAATATTCGTTTTACTTTAAGGAATTCATGGAATACAACATACAAGGCCGAATTAAGAGCTGCAAATAGAAAACAAATAATTACTCCATTTCGTGCAGTAACAAATTCGGGAGATTTATTGAGTCGTGACAATTATTCTTGTGGAGGATCGTGTCAATCATTCCAAAGTAGACCTCAAATCAAAGGGTTAAGACAACATTTGGGATCTGTTTCAAAATCATGTGCACCAAGTGCTCTTTATACTGGAAATCAGATTGCTCCTGATGTTCCTGCTGCAGCTTGTAATGTGAAATTCGTTTATGATAGTTCTGATTATACAACATATTTGAAACAACGCGCAATGGTTAGTAATTACAACGACAGAACATTTGGCGGTAACACTTCCAACGCAAGTCAAAGTGCTTATAGAGCTATTAGAAGATATTAATTTTCTCTCTAGAGTTATAAATAATAAAGGAATAAAGGAATGACTAATAGAAAAGAACTAAAACAAAAAACCGAATTTAATAATTGGTCAATCAGTTATTTAACAGAAATATTTCAATGTAGCAAATGTAAAAAAAGAAACAATGTAGCATTATGTTTGAAGAGTGAAGAGAGAAAACCCAAATTTCAAAATTGTATGTATTGTGGAAATCCTAACTATATAAAATAAATATATTATATTATTATATAATTACAATATAATAATATAATATAAATGACAACTCCATATAGTGTAACTACATCAAAAGGATCAGTATCTTATAATAATTATGTTAATGCACCAATAGTAGGTCCACTAAGCACAAATCAGTTTCCAAATGTATTACCATATCATAGTTACGGGACTTTAACAGGTAAAAGCCCTACACCTCAATTTTTTTATCCACAACAAGAACCAGTTTACGCAGAAATGAATTCTAACCTTAGACACGAATATTTAAGAGTTCCAACAAAAAGACAGGATATTAATAGTCCAAACATTAGAAAAGGATTAGATAAATATGTCCAACACGGTGTTTTAGATGCAGCACTACAAAATAATGGTGTATTGAACCCTTCCACACCAAATATGTTTTATTCATCATCATCAGGACGTCGTTTTAGTGTTTCTACGCACACTAATTATATTCAACCAATTCCTTCTTCTATGTATGTTAATATTTTGAAAAGAAATGCTGTAGGAAAATCGGGATTCAAAATAGGCTTACCATTATCCGAGCCAACATCAACAAAAAATTATTATCCTAGTGGAACAAGAACCACGATTAGACGTGCTCGTTCAGGTGGATGCGTTGCGCCAAAAAAGAAGGGCTCTATATACAATACTAGTTTACAAAATGGCGCGGTTTGTGGTTGGGGGTCTCTCCCAAGACAAAATTACTAAAAAAACATGCAATTTAAGTATTTTAAATTGCAAAATTGTAAAATTATATTTATTTAGAAAATAAAAAATATTCGTATATTTTATAATTATGTCAAGTTCATACGCAAATTATTTAGCTACTACAACCTTTAAAGCAAACTCCTTTGGGAGTGTAAGTGGTTTAGGAACATCTGCAAGAACAACTGCTTCTGTTTTATTGGGTGGTCCACGTGCTGGCGCTGGCTCAGCATACAGAATTTACAGTTATGCAGTCAATAATAACCCTGGGCTAATTGATTTATACAAATTAAGAATTAACACTCTTTTAAATAAAAGAGGAAAATATTATATTAATCAATTTAGTAGAAATTACTCATTAGGACCTCTATAATTAAAAATATAGACAATATCTTATTGCCCGAATATTTTATCTTCATATTTTATATAAAGATAAATGACCCCATATTTAGTAGAATTCTTGGGAACCATGTTCTTAGTTTACGTAATTTTTGCTACAGGTAACTTTGTAGCAATTGGTGGTGCTTTAGCGTTAGCTGTATTTTTAGGCGGATCAATATCAGGAGGAGCGTTTAATCCAGCTGTAGCAATTGCCTTAGTCGCAGCAAATAAATTAGAAAAATCAAAATTATTACCATATATTATTGCTCAAATATTAGGCGCTTTAGTAGGTTTTTATGCTTACAAACGTTTCGTAAAATAAATTGATGTAATAATAAATCAATATTTTAATATCAGATATACATAATTATAATTTCTTATAATAATATATATCATATAATAATGCCTAAAAAACATCATACGCGTCGCCATTTAAGAGGAGGTTTTGGAGAATCACTTGGTCAAACATTCAGTAATTTAGGTAGTTCTATATCGCAAGGTGCGACAAATTTATGGAATACAACGAAAAAAGGGGTTAGTAGTTTGACAACATCTTCAAGTGGGTCAGCAACCACCTCTTCTGCTCCTGTTACACCATATAAAGGTGGAAAAAGATCAAGAAAAACAAAAAGATCAAGGACTATGAAAAGAGGTGGGACTAATCCTAATGTTCCATTATTAGCAGATAGAGCTAATCAACCAATCACCTCATTACCATCTAGCGCATTAGCAAATAACGCAGCCTCTTTTTCTGGAACAACCGCGTCAGCACAATATGTAGGAGGAAAAAGAAGAAGAACTAAACGTTCAAGACGTTCAAGACGTTAAATTAAGATAAATATTATTTAAAAATTTAATTTAATACAAAAATAATATTTATTTACTATCTATTTATTTTTTTCAATCAATTTGTATAAAATATAGATTGCTATTGCAGATAAACTCAAAAAATATAATTGTGCAATTGGATCTCGTGGTAATTTAATTTGTTCACTATCATAATACGATTGTTCTTGTGATATATTTTGAAACGCTTGTTTACAACCTTTACCTGTAATAGGGTTTACATTATTTTGAAAACTACATGCATCCATATTTTGAATATCAACTAATGTTACATAATGGGTTTCAGATGACCTATTATTGTTGACATCTATAGTTTGCATTGTTAATTTTTGACAAGGAGGCGTTGAACCAGCGAGAAATGATTGCATTATTTTGTATGGATTCAAAACATTTAAATCGCTCATTGCACCTGGTATTAATCCTTTGAAACTGGAAAAATTGGTGCCTAAACCTTGTGATATAAAAGGAATATTTCCATCAGGAACATTATTGATATAGATGTATCTATCTACTTGTTCGTTTGTATTTTTATCTAAACATTTTGCACCTGTATTTAAAAAAAATTTATTACCTAAAGGTTGCCCAGTTGTTGAAGCTTTACCTCCACCTTCAACTAAGAATTTTACATATTCTATTAATCCGGTTACATCATTGCCAAGGGCAGACAATGATCCATCAGTTGACATACCAATATCACCTGGAGTTTTTACATTTTTATAATATGGATATGTTGGACCAAGCAATTTTGTTTCTACGCCTTGAGCATCATTTAATACTTGTTCAAATATATTTGAAGTTGACATATTTTATTGATATTATTATATATATATTAATAATATTAATTTATCATATCAACCTTTTCTTCAACCTTTTCTTCAACCTTTTCTTCAACCTTTTCAAAAAGGTTGAGCCAAAACTAGAAAAGGTAAAAGTCTGGCTCCACCTTTCTTAAAGGCTGATTTGGCTCCACCTTTCTTAAAGGTGGATTAGGTAGAACCACTTATCATGGGTGGAGAACTTGGAAGAGCAGCTTCAGCTGTTTGTTTTTGTTGCTGCATTAAACCACTCACTTGAAGATTAAGTGTTTCAACTGTTGAGCTCATATCTTTCACCTTTTTTTCTAGTCCTACAACTGTATCAAGTTGTTCTTTCAATACTTGTATATTTCCAGCATTTTGTTGCGCTAATATTAAAACATTACCTGGATTAGTTAAATCATATGGTTGGTATCCTTGTGATGTCAACCCTTCTATGATATTATTATTATTAAACTTATACTTTGATTCTGATAAAAATAATTGATAAAGTATAATTATTATAAAAAAAATAATCAATATATTAATTAACATTATTATTATATTTTTTATATATTATATTATTATATAAAAAATATAATAATATAAATGACACAAGTATACAATTCTTTAAATACCGGTTTTAATTCATTAGGAACATCTTTTTATCCAGTTGGAATGGGATTATCCGTAAATCTTCTTAATCAAGGCGGATACAAAACATGGAAAGGTAGTGGCGTTAATAGCAATCCTGTGGGGGTTGCTGCAGGACATATTCGTCCTTTAACAAACAATGATACCGGAAATATTTTTCCAGGACCGTTTGGTAAACCAAGACCTTTAAAACATTACAGAAAGGGGCGTGTTGTTCCTAATGTAAATACAGTCATTCTTAACAAACAACATAAAGGTGAATTTATTCAAAAAAATCAAACATATATACCTGAAACAGAGGTTGCATTGATTCAATATAATTTAAATCGTAGCGTAAAATCAAGTAAAGGAACATCACTTGGTGGAGGGTTCGGTGGTAGTGGTTTATTAAATGAAATGCAGGATAAACCAGGGAGTTATTTAGTAAAACAAAATCCAGAGACAGAAATAAGTGAAACTTTGCAATTAAATAAAGATTGTGCTACTTGTCAAGGTGTAGGAATCGTAGATACATATTATCCAAATAAAACGTATTTAACTGAAAATCCAGAATCTAATACTGAAAATAATGTTTTATGTTGCAATCAAGAAAAATTCGCATTGAAACGTGTAATTTATGCAAATACAAATTTGCCTAAAAATTATTACACTACACACAAACAATATTTACAAAATAGATGTAAAACATATCAACAAAAAGCATTCAATTTTGAAACAAATGCTTCACTATCTATAAATGCGGCTGAAATAGCTGCATCAAAAAATCCCACTCTCGCTGCAGCATTGTTTAAAGCCTCTAAACCAGGAGATCCACTTTCTATTACAAATACTTATTTTGCGAATTGTCAACCAAACGCTGAAATCGTTACAGCTTCGGAAACAAATCTTACATATGCTATTCTTGATATCTTATTAAAACAAAATGCAATTACCAAGGCTCAATACAACGGATTTATTGCGTTAAATCAATTGAAATTAACTGTTTTATTTGGTTATTTACAAAAATTACCAAAACCAATAAGTGACGCGGCGTTACAAATTTTCATTACATTTATCAATAATCCTTATTATGGTGTACCGCTTGCTGGTCCTACCAACCCAAATGGTTGTAAATTAACTGTTTATAAGCCTAATAATCCTCAATATGCACAACAAGGTGCAGTTGACTCAAGCACTCGTATGTTGAAATTGAATGTTACAACTATTGAGAAAAACACAGCGTCATATAACAAAAATCTTTTAGGTAAAAACAAACCAGCACAACAGTGTGAAAAACCACCACTTAATTTTTATCCAACGAGATTTCAAAATAAGAAGGCATGTAATTATGTTAAAAAACCTGATTATTTTACACCGGTCTCACAAGCAAGTCCATATCGCTATTACTACTATCAAAACTCACCTTTCTCGCGATTAACAAATCATTATAGACAAAGTCCAAATTCAAATACCCTTTTGTAATTTTACAAAAAAATATTAATCTTGTCTGAAAATTTATTACAAGGAATTTTGAATTTTTCACACCAATTTACTGATTTTTGTATATTATTTTTTTTTAATACTTCAACCTTCTCTTCTATATTTTTACTTTTCAAAATGTTAATTATTTGATTCAATGCTTCCAATTGTTGTTGTCCAATTATTATATTTATATCATCAATTTTATTCAAAAAATAGTAAGGTAAATTAATGTTAATAATACTTTGTATGTTATTTTCGGTATTATTTTTATAAGTTTTAATAAAATTATTCAATATTATATTATAATTGTGTATTAAGTCAAAATCATTATGGTTTAATTTTAATTTTTGTAAAACAATGTATTTATCAAAAGAAGTTACGTCCGATGTATTAGGTTTGATAACTAGCGTTTTTTCAAATAAAGAATTTAATAAATAAACAATTTCTAAAATTGGCTTGTAAAATAAATTATTGATTTTTATTATAACAATACTATTTTCTTTCAATTGATTCAAAATAATATTTAATAGCTCAATCAAATTGATTATATATTGATTTATATTCTCGTAATTATTCAATTCATATATTACAAAATTAAATTTTGCCTTTTCTATACAATTATGTAAAGTTGAATTATATTCTTGGAAGCAAAAAAATTTGTCAATGTTATAGTTGTCTCTCAACATCTCAAGACATTCTAATGAATCTTCGTAATTTTCACCAACTATTAAAGAATTCATAATATCAAATTTAAATGACTCTAATAAATTGATTGTTTGGAATATTTCAAACAAATCATAAAACATCATGCTTTTTGTTTTTATTTTACTAACTGAATAATTTGAACCAGGCACTTTAAAAAAAATATATTGATACGGGTTTACAATTTTGACAATCTCACTATAATTTTCATTTATTGTTTGTAATTGGTTTATTTCTTCTATTAATTTATTAAAATAAAATATCAATGTTTGTGATATATATGGATTTGTAATATTTGCATTTATATTAGGAGATAATGTAATTTTATTGTTTATTTTTGGTAATGTATAATAATTCATAAATAGTTTATTATATATTATTACAATTTAATGTTTAAGTAATTATTTTAGCTGTTACTTTGTTAGTTTACTAGTTTGTTACTTTTTATTATTCTAGTGCCTCAGTAGATGGATCCAATATCAATTTTTTAGTTAGTTTTCGTATTTTACGCTTCTTTTTAGTTTCTCTCTCAACTTCTTTTGAAATTGCAACTGATTCTTTGGATTCTTGATTGTTGATTTCAATTTCTGAATAATTATAATCACTGAACTCCATTTGAACTTTGTCTGTATTGACATTTCTGATTTTTTTATAGACAAAATATCTGTTTAAAAACGAGATTTTCTTTTCATAATCACTCATATTAATTGCTTCACCATAATCCTTTGATTTATTTTTATTCTTTTTTATTTCTTCCATCATGTTCATAAATAATTCACCGAAAAGACCACTTCCCTCTGGTAATCCTAATGATAATGCTTCTTCTCTATCAATTAATTTAAAACCATAATTATCCAAAACATTGTCTAAATAATCAAAATTGACCAAGTATTCTGTTATTAGTTGATTAATTGAATCTTGATATACATCTATTCTATAACCAATACAACTTGAATTGTCTTCCATAGTCGTTGAATTATAACCCTTGACAATTTCCCACACTTTTTTGCCTTTTTCAACAATTTGAATGGATTCACCTTGTTGTTTTTTTCTCAACAAATTGAACACTTCTTTACCGTCGTAACATGTTCCAATGAAATAACCGTTTAATTTTGTGCACTCTGATATATTTTTCATAAATCCCTGGAGAGTATTTGGATTTTCCAAGAAATAATGCACCGCAAATTGACAAGATGAAATGTTGAACCCATCCTCGCCTTTGCCATATTGTCTTGCGACAGCTTTTCCTAATACATCAACGTCTTTTGTTCCATTACCAAATATAGCTTTTGTTATTTGAATTGCCTTATCATTTAACATTGCTGCACCAGATTTAATATTGTATGAACTATCGCCGTTGACAAACAGTGCACCTGGCATGTGTTTATTTGTTTTTGTTGAATTCAAATATCTTACACACGCCCCATCTAATCTGTCCTCTAAATTATTCTTTGATTTGTCAACACCGAAAACAAAAGATAAACGCGAGCTTATCCATTTTGGTAAATCTCCTGCCTTTCCACATGCATAATCAATTAATGTATCTCCTTGTCTTGAGACAGACTTAATTAATGACTTTTTTACATATAAATTATGAAAATTTTTCATTGCTTCTGTTGACGTTTTTCCGGCTGGCTTATTATAATATATATCTTCGTCTACTGTAATATCTGGAATTCCTTCTCCTGTAGAAATCATATCTTCAGTAATTGGGTTATTAATTGATTTCCAGTTGCTATTAGCCACGTGATACGCATTACCAAAATTTTTCATTCCTTGTAAAAACTCACTAGTTTTATCGTATCTAACTCTTTTTGGAACCCATCTCCATCCTTTTTCTCTTGACAAATCATAGCTAAACTCAACAATTGTATTATCACCAAATACTTCGTTATCTTCAGTAAACATTTGTTTTACACCATTATCGTCTAATTTTAACATTATATTACAAATTCCAGCTTCTGGATCAAATGGTTCGGTCGGATAAAATTGCAATGGTTTTGCATCATTTGTATATTTTTCTTCATATTTCACGTCTTTAAATTCTGGTAATTTGTCGTCAATTACATCTTGACATGGATTCAAATAAATAACGCCATGCTTCCTTTCACTATATGTGCAACTCAATTGTATTGTTTTATACTCACTTAATTGTGTGCTTAATTGTGAATTTACACCAGGTTCATAAATGCTTCTAATGACATCTTCACCTCCAGATTGTTTTGTTGTAACTACAAAGAAATCAATTGTATTGTCTTGTGCTGGTTTCCATTTGAATGAATAATCCCACGTTATTTTAGTGAGTGGACCTGTATCATTTTCTTTGTTTGAACCTACTCCATAATAAGCATGTGTAAAGATAAGACCATCCGTAGTATATTCAAACCTATCTTCTCTTATTTTTGTCAAAATATCATTGCACGCGTCAAATATATTTCCTTTTACAATACTTTCTGGATAAAATTTTTTATTTTTAATTGTGATTGGCGATAATAGTTTTTTGATCTCACTTGTATTTTTCGTTGTTTCTACTGAAACATTTACGTCCATAATAGATAATGCTTTTATAGAAGCTACAGTATTTTGCATTAGCATATATCTACATTCATATATATTATTATTTTTGTCCTTGACGTTGTGTTTTATCTTGGATTTTTGATGCTCTCTCTCTTCTCCAGCTTTACTATGGATTGAATCTAACGATTCATCTTCTTTCATTATAAATGGTAATATTCTTACATCCACTTTATTCAAATAGTAGATATCAAAAGCTGCATACAAATTAATGAATTTACCGTATTTATCGTTTGCAATTAATTCACCGTCTAATAAAGTATTAAAAATATCCTTGTTAATTGTTTTTGCGCCGGTGAATATGATTTGCATATTTGTATTTATTAAATATATCTTGCCTTTGCTATTTATGAATAAAAGATGACGTTCGCCATCTGCCTTATCAGTTACTACAAAATTCTTTCTTATATTTGGAATATTTGAATTATCATCTATTTCTGCTATATTAGACATTTGTAAAGTAAACGAAGACGGTCCAATAAAATCGCTAGGATAAATTCTTTTTTCAGGTTTATAAGCTTCTTTGTATAACATTTTCATATATTCGTCCGCAACTTCTTTTTGTTCAAAATAAGACACTGGATAGTTTGTATTTTGTAGACCACTGAGAACAAATTTAATTACTTTTCGTAGTGCGTCTAGTATTTTTTCATGTGAATCAAAATTAGTGTATGGACCGATTTTATGATTGTCTACCTCTAATTCAATTTCTATTCTTTCAGGACTATTAAATACGTTGGATTCTTCAATAGTATATGTTTTTTTATTATTATCACCATTGAATTTTGTAATACTAATATCAACGTTTATTGGATAATCTGGATGTGTAAAAGTTACACGATTTAAAAACCTGAATATTTTTTTATTTTTATCCCAATTTTGTATAGTGAAGTTTTTGGAAGCCATTGTAATATTTTCTTCAATTTGATAGGATACTCTAAAATTGAATTCATCAAAGTTGACTGGAAATATCTTGTTATTATCAATGAAAACATTGTTTTTATTCATAAAAGTGACTGCATTCATATTATCTTTGTATATGGTCTTAAGGTCATTACTTTTACAATATTTTTGAATTACAAATAAATCATTTATCGTAACTCTTGTGTTAGATAATTTGAATCTTCCTGTATTCTTGTCTAAATACTCACATTGAATTTTTAAACTGGAAGTGCCTACTTCGTTTACACTTGTAAACCCCAATGATTTTAATTTTTTTATAACACTATCATAGTCATTTTTATTCAATGGTTTGATACCCCTTGTTCCGAATCGGACCTCTAATTCGTGGTTTTTATTAGAAACACTATATGGGTTTGCTTGATAATACAATTTAATTAAATTTGCAAAATCTTTTTGAGAATTTTTTTGTGATTGTTTTAAATCTACTAAATTAACAGGAGCTTTTTTTGCTTCGGATTGATATTCTACCTTCGTGATTTGCGCATCTGCTTCTGCATCTTCAATATCCTCTTTTAGTAACTCATCTGGAGTTTGTCTGTTTTGTTCATTTTCATTAATATCTGTAGGAGGACTAAAACTAGGGGTTCTTGGTCCAGCCTCTAGTATTTTTTTTTGTTTTTCTTCCTCTTTTTCTTTTTGTTGTTTTTTTAATAATTGTTTCAAAATAGAATACCTATCTCTAATTTTGAAAGAATTGAGTTTTTCTTTTTCTTTTATATTCAAATTATCGTATAATATCTGAATATCTTCATTTGAAATAGTATTAAGTATTGCAATTTTATATTCTAATTTTGATAATTCGTCAATTTCCTTCTTTGTTTTGGCGTCCAAACCATTATATATTTTATTCAATTCAACACTACCAAAATCATTTATCATAGTTTCACTATTTTGTTCATTCAACATATTTATAATATATATATTAGAGTTATTTTTAAATAATTGTTCATTTTTTTTTAAAAATATTTAATAATTGCTTCATATAAATCTTTTTTGCTTTTAGTCTTATTAGCAGAGGAACTTGCAGATACACTCGTGGTTTCAATTCCTAATTTATTGCAAATATCAACTAATTCTTGTGTTTTATAAGCAGACATAGTTTTTATAGGTTTTGCCAAATTATCAACCTTATAATATTTATCTCTAAAATCATCTAGATTGTCTTTATTTGTTTCCTCAAACCCATATTTATCTTTTTCTGAAATATATTTAATTATATAAAATTTATTAGAATCATTCATATTCAATTCAAAATATGTATTTTTTTTTATAAAAAAAAGATTCAATGATCCAACAACACATAAAGTTAAAAACGTATTAATATCAATTCTAGTTTCATTTGCTAGCGTATTTTCAATATTAGTCAATGTGTCAAACTTATATTGTTTAATCAGTTGTTTTTCTTTTCGTAAACGTTCTACATATTCAATTTTCAATTTTTTCTCCACAATCAAATTTCTATTTGTTAATTGTGAATAGTTTGTTAGACCATTTTTAATAATATATAAACACCAAAATAAACTATCACTATCACTGGGTATGAATACATTTTTATTGATGTTGTCTATTTTTTCGGTTTGTTGTTTTGTTTTTTTATTGTTATATTGCTCATGTAACTTGCATTCTAATGATTTGCATATAGTTGTATTATTAAACATATAATCTTGAACATGTTTAACAAAATTTTGATATAAATCGTCTTCTTTTACAAATGCCATTTCAATATATTTTGTTTATTACTATTTTATTGTTAATTATCTTTATTATCTTTTGAAAAATATATATTTTTGAAAGATTCTTTTTGTTTTTCAAATTCATTCAATGCGGACTCTTGATTATTCACATAATTAATATAACCATTTAATGATTCTAAAACGTCCTTGTTTAATTCCGATAAATTTACATGGACACCATACTTATTTTCATTCAATGTAACATCCTTATAACCATTTAATATTCTTAGAACTTCTACTTGGTTGAATTTATTCATATTTTCTATAGATTCTCTAATATAATTCAATTCACTAACAGAAAAATTATTCACTTCATTTGTTGTCATAGTTATTTCAGTATAGCTCATTTTAGTGCGTCTTTTATTGTAATATATATTAAATACAAATTTTATATTTAATATATTTTATTGTTTATTATAATAAATGAACCTTATTGAAAATAATGTAATAAATGAAAACAAAAACTTGTGGAAAAAAATCCCACTAGATGTATTTATCAATCATATTGTTCCATATACTTATAAAAAAATAAACAATTCTCTTTTGAATGATATCCGTAATTTTATTCGTGATTACAAAACGATAAGGAATTATTACTTTTATGATTTGAACGAATATTGTCTACTTAATGATTTAGTTTCATTTTGCAATAATAATACACCATTACCACATCGTGTTAGTGGTTCATTTCTATACATACTTAATCGTAGTATAATGTTCAACAAATTGTCTTGGTATAAAAAAGTTAAATATATTGAAGACAATTTTATTTACAATTTAACAATAAAAACACAATCAAAAATCAAAAATTTATTTTCACTTTTGAGGCCAAGCGAACGAGCACAATTCATAAATAAATATATTATTGAATATTTTGAATAATATCAACCCTCAATGACTAATTTAGATTTTTGTTCTCTTACTAATTCTCCTATAATTGAAACAAATTTATCATTCAATTCAAAACGTTGACCAATAACTCGGATGTTTATCTTATCTCCTTCTTTCACATCATTGAATTGAGAACTATAATAATGATGATCGCGCGCTATGAAAACAATAATAGGACTAGGTTTTTCATCTGCGCTTTCAGCTGTAATACCTGCTTTTGTATTTGTTTTTGCAATGCATGAAATAATTGTGCCCTCTACTGGAAAACAAACTTGACATTCAAAAACAATATCAAATGAAACTAGATTACCGCGTTTAATGGTTCCGCTTGAATAGGTAATTATTTTTGTAGATTGCGGTTTGATAAATCCTTCAACTACACATTTACCTTCATAATGAAATGATATATATTCTTCAATTACTTGTTGCAAATTCTTACCAATTGCGGTAATAGGTAATGAAACATTTCTATTTATTATTGATCTTGAATAAATGGATGATAAAATCATTTCTTTTTTTTTGTTTTTAGGTTTAGGTTTAAAAACCTGTGCGTCATTGTTATTTAATTCCATATCAACTTCCATTTTTATTACTATATATTATACATATTTTTCTTTTAATTAATTTTCAATTTTAATTTTAATATTGGAAAAAATAAATTTTTATTTTATGGAACAACTTAAAAAAAAATTGATATCAATATTCCTATTTACAACAATTCAAATACTATTAACTGTTAAATCACTGATCAAAATGAATATTGAGAAGTTTTGCAATAAGATGTTACTTGAAGAGAATTTTAAAAAATGTGTTAAAGGTTATCATTTAATTAATTCGTCGCCTATTATTGAAAAGGTATGGGAGGATATAAATGCTAATTTATTTACATCAGTTGGCATTGATGTTGTTTCAAAAAGCAATGGGAGTCATTCTCCTGGGATGGACATTCAATGTGCAATGGGGGGAATTAGCAATAAGTCTGGTAAATATTCTAATGAGAGAAAAAGTATTGATATAAGTTCTTATAGATTGACTACGGTTTGCAATGCAAAAAATTATGGAACACCACAAGAAATAGTTTGCGAGATAAATAATAGGAAAAATTTTGATTATTATTCATTTATTATAAGAGATGAAGAGCGAGACAATGATAAAATTTGCTATGATTGGTTTTTAATACCAAGTAATTACTTTGTTTTAGATCCGACTTCCTATATTTGGGAACCAATGATTGGTAAACGTGGTAAAAATAAAGATATTCAAGTGGGTTGGAATACAAATGAAATCAACGGTTGCAAAATGACTATTACATTTAGTATGTCATCTCAATTGTGGATGCATATTAACATGACAGAAGAAATGAAGCAATTCATCGTAGCTACGACTATGGTAAATAGTAAACCAACATATAATTATATTCAAGTAAGTGAAAAATTACTATAAATAGAAGTTTTGTATATTTCATTTATATTTAACTAAATCCATCATGTAATAGTGTGGTTTTGATCTTTGTAATTTATAATAATATAATTGTATTTTTTGTATTTTTATATTTTTATATGTTTCAATTTTTTATTGAAATATTTGCACATTTATATATTTTTATATAATAAATATATATGTCATCATACAGTTATTTGGTAAATTCTAATTACTACAGAAATTATTCTAATACTTTAGGAGGTAACTGTATACAAAATTCTTCAGGTCCTAGAGGTGCTCAGGGTTCTCAAGGTGCACAGGGAAATCCAGGGAATCCAGGAGCTCCCGGACCTCAAGGGTCTCAAGGTGTTCAGGGATATAATGGAACCACTGGTTACACTGGACCTCAAGGTGTTGGAGGATCATCAACAAATACAGGAGCAACTGGTGTGCAAGGGCCAACAGGTAGCCAAGGATTCACCGGTTTCACTGGACCAACTGGTGTCCAGGGATCAACTGGATTTATAGGACCAACAGGTAGTCAAGGCTTTACAGGGTTCACTGGACCAACTGGGGTTCAAGGATCAACCGGTTTTACTGGTCCAACAGGTAGCCAAGGGTTTACAGGGTTCACTGGGCCAACTGGGGTTCAAGGATCAACTGGTTTTACTGGTCCAACAGGTAGACAAGGGTTTACAGGTTTCACTGGACCAACTGGGGTTCAAGGATCAACCGGTTTTACTGGTCCAACAGGTAGCCAAGGCTTTACAGGTTTCACTGGTCCAACTGGTGTTCAAGGATCAACCGGTTTTACTGGTCCAACAGGTAGTCAAGGCTTTACAGGTTTCACAGGTTTCACTGGTCCAACAGGTGCACAGGGATTCGGTCCAACTGGTTTTACAGGCTTCACAGGTTTCACTGGTCCAACAGGTGCACAGGGATTCGGTCCAACTGGTTTTACAGGTCAAACAGGTTTTACTGGTCAAACCGGTTTCACGGGGCCAACTGGTGTTCAGGGTTCTCAAGGTATTCAGGGTATAGCTGGAACTGCAACAAATACTGGTGCAACTGGTTCCCAAGGAGTAACTGGTCCAACTGGAATTCAAGGATCTACCGGTCCTCAAGGATATGGAACAACTGGATTTACTGGACTTACTGGTCCAAGTGGAATTCAGGGACTTACTGGACCTACTGGTATTGCTGGAATAGGAACGACGGGACCTGCGGGTGTTGCTGGTGTAACGGGGCCTCCTGGTGTAACCGGACCTGCTGGTAGTGGAGGTGGTGGTAGCAGTGGAACAACAACTATAACATTGGCTTTAGAATATACACTTCAATCAGATACTACAAGTACAAACACACCAACTACAATCGGCGTTTCTTTATTAACAAGGGTAATACCTGTGTCAACAATACCAAATTATTTAAATATAAGTTTAGATCAAGCCAATAACATTACAATAACAAATAGTAAACCTTTTATAGCAACAAATGATAATATTGTAAATTGTCAAACATACGGGTTTTTGCTACCATTATTAACAACTGCAAATACTTTATCAAGTTCTACAACAAGTTTAACAGATAGTTCTAATATTACAATTAATACTACAACAATATCAAAAATGCCTTACAATTTTTTAAATACTGTTGCAGGTAGTGGTCTTTATACTCCAATTTATGGATATGCAAATAATACTATTGGATCATTTACATTTTCTGCATCATTTAGCATTAGTACATTAGTTGGTCCATCAAATAGAATAGTCGGAGCTGGCGTAGCTGGCACAAAAGCAGGGACTAGTTTCATAGGATCAATTATTGGATTAACATTTCATAATTCTGTATTATAATTAAAATATTATATAATAAATATATAATAAATATATTTATTATATAATGTCATCATATACACCAATAACTTTAGGTTTACAAGCAATTACTAATAATTTAACCTTTAATTTTGATGTTACTGGAAACACAATGTCTGCTACATTTGTAGTATCATTACCACAAGCCTTTAATTCAAATGAATCAGTTCCTAGCGATATGTATGATATTTTGTCCATTCAAGCTGGGCAATGGATAGCTGGACAACAAGGAGGTTTTGCATGGTTAATCACTTCTGTATCACTTGATTTTACTCAGAGATATGCAACGTTACAATTAAAAGATGTTAATAATTTCAATTATTATTTAGATAATAGTCAATTAAATGGTGGAATATCAATAGGTCGGGAGTATATACTTTTTACATTAGGTGTAAATGGGTTACCTTTATGTGTAGAATTATATGGAACGTCTTTTGATTTTATTGTAACAGACTTAACATCAAGATTTTTATCTAATGCAGCTTTTTCTGGAGGAACTGGTTTTACAGGAACTATAGGACCAACTGGATTTACTGGTCCCCCAGGTATAATAGGTCAAGCGGGAACTGCAAGTAATACAGGAGCAACTGGACCACGTGGTTTAACTGGATTTACAGGACCAACTGGTGTTCAAGGCTCAACTGGTTCAACTGGCCAAACCGGTTTTACAGGACCAACTGGTGTCCAAGGGGCGACAGGTTTCACTGGACCGAGTGGACCCCAAGGTTTTACAGGTTTCACAGGACCAACAGGGGTTACAGGACCAACTGGTTTCACTGGACCAACTGGTTTAACGGGTTCAACTGGTAGAACAGGCCCAACTGGTCAAACCGGTTTTACGGGTCAAACTGGACCTCAGGGTTTTACAGGTTCTACCGGTTTTACAGGACCAACTGGACCCCAAGGATTTACTGGTTTCACAGGTCCAACAGGCCCACAAGGTTTTACAGGTTCTACCGGTTTTACAGGACCAACTGGACCCCAAGGATTTACAGGTTTCACAGGACCAACAGGGGTTACAGGACCAACTGGATCACAAGGACTACAAGGTATAGGAGGAACTGCTGCAAATACAGGAGCTACAGGACCGCAAGGTTTTACAGGATTTACTGGTCCAGCTGGTGGTGGTGGAACTGGTCCAACAGGATTTACTGGTGGAATTGGGCCACAGGGTCTGCAAGGTATAGGAGGAACTGCTGCAAATACAGGAGCTACTGGAGCCCAAGGATTTACCGGTTTCACAGGACAAACTGGACCACAAGGCTATAATGGAACGACTGGTTATACTGGACCAACAGGCCCAACTGGCGTGCAAGGATCTACAGGTTTTACAGGCCCAACAGGCGTGCAAGGATCTACTGGTTTTACTGGCACAATCGGTTTCACAGGACAAACTGGACCACAAGGCTACAATGGAACGACTGGTTCCACAGGTTTTACTGGACCAACTGGCGTGCAAGGATCTACTGGATTTACTGGCGCAATCGGTTTCACAGGACAAACTGGGCCACAAGGCTACAATGGAACGACTGGTTCCACAGGTTTTACAGGCCCAACAGGCGTGCAAGGATCTACAGGTTTTACTGGCGCAATCGGTTTCACAGGACAAACTGGACCACAAGGCTATAATGGAACGACTGGTTCCACAGGATTCACTGGCCCAACAGGCGTGCAAGGAGCGCAAGGTGATACCGGATTTACTGGACCAACAGGATTTACTGGACCCCAAGGTTTTATGGGTCCAGCAGGAACAGCATCTAATACAGGAGCTACAGGACCAACAGGTCTCACAGGACCTCAAGGAACACAAGGTGTAGCTGGAATAGCAACAAATACGGGTGCTCAAGGACCACAA